>Ga0163210_1000450_pt1 | contig 17342 bp, 13 predicted proteins | sample Kivu_220m_FD_113536 | JGI IMG/M metagenome (GOLD analysis project Ga0163210, IMG submission 113536) | Freshwater microbial communities from Lake Kivu, Western Province, Rwanda to study Microbial Dark Matter (Phase II) - Kivu_220m | ecosystem: Environmental > Aquatic > Freshwater > Lake ...
GATTTTAAATCTTGCCTTTGCTTATGAACAAGAGACAAAATGGTATAAAATAAAACCGCCCCTTAAAGTAAATGGAAAATAAAACTAAGAGATCCAAAAAGTTGACACGAGAAAACATTTTGCATATTGCCAATTTGGCAAGAATTAAGTTGTCCAAGAAGGAAGTAGAAAGATTTACTGATCAGTTATCAGTTGCACTGGATTATGTTGAGATTCTAAAAGAACTTGATCAGCAAACAAGAAAGTTTAAACCCACAAGTCATGTTTTTAAATTGGAGAATGTTTTCAGGGAAGATGAAATTAGGCCTTCACTTTCGCAAAAGGAAACCTTAAGAAATGCCAAAAGAACTCATAAAGGCTATTTTGTTACGAAAGCAGTTTTTGAATAATGGAACTAAATCAATTGACCATCAAGCAAGCCCAAAAGGGGTTAAGAGAGAGGGAATTTTCTAGTCTTGAGTTGGTCAAGTCATGTTTGGCGCGAATTAAGAAAGTTGACAAGAAAGTCAAGGCTTTTATTACGGTTTGTGAGAAAGAAGCGATTGAGCAAGCGACGTTGATCGATACAACGATACAACGATACAACGATATAGAGAGATTATTTATAAATTTTCCTCTTTTAGGTCTTCCAATTGCAATTAAAGACAATTTTTGCACCAAGGGGATTAAAACCACGGCGGCCTCAAAAGTTCTGGAAAATTTTGTTCCTTCTTATGATGCTACCGTGGTAAGAAAGTTAAAAGGAAGGGGGGCGATTATTTTGGGTAAGACCAATATGGATGCCTGGGCTCACGGTTCTTCTACAGAAACTTCTGATTTTTTTACTACCCTAAACCCCTGGGATTTGCAACGATTACCCGGGGGATCGTCGGGTGGTTCGGCAGCCGCGGTTGCCTCGGAGATGACTATTGGCGCGGTTGGAAGTGAAACAGCAGGGTCGATAAGACAACCAGCCGCTTGGTGTGGAGTAGTAGGATTCAAGCCCACCTATGGTGGAATTAGCCGTTATGGCTTGATTGCGATGTGCTCTTCTACAGATTGCCCGGGGTCTTTGACTAAGACAGTTGAAGATACAGAAATTTTGTGGAAAGTGCTTGAAGGAAAAGACAAATTTGATGCTACTTCAACACGACACACGAGACACGACACACGAGACACGAAGTTCAAAATTGGAGTACCCAAGGAATATTTTTTGAAAGAGATGGAAAAAGAAGTTAAAGAGAGAGTTTGGGAGGCAATAAAGGTTTTGGGGAAATTGGGATTCAATATTAAGCAAGTTTCGCTTCTTGATCCCAGATATTCAATCGCAGTTTACACTATTATTCAAAGGTCAGAGGTCTCTTCGAATTTAGCCAGATATGATGGGGTAAGATATGGCAATAAGAGAGATTGTTTTGGTAATGAGGCAGAAAGGCGAATTATGTTGGGAACCTATACCTTATCAGCCGGTTATTATGAGGCTTATTATCAAAAAGCCCAAAAGGTGAGGAGTTTAATTTGTCAAGATTTTGGGGAAGTCTTTAAAAAAGTAGATTTACTAGTGGCTCCTACTTCTCCTTCGGTAGCTCTTTCAGTGGGAGCAACTAAGGAAAGCGCTATGTTTGGGGAGTTACAAGATGTTTTAATGGAGGCTTCTTCTCTGGCTGGATTGCCGGCAATAAATATTCCTTGCGGTTTTACTAAAGTAGGATTACCGGTGGGGATGCAGTTAATTGGGCCGCAGTTTTCCGAAGAACTTTTGCTTTCAGTGGGAAAAAAATATGAAGAGAAAACTCAATGGTATAAAAGAAAGCCAAAATTATGAAAAAGACAGGATATATCACTCTTTTAAAGAACAAAACTTTCTTGAAGGTTTGGCTTAGTCAGCTGATCTCTTTGGTGACCGCCTATATGTTGAACTTTGTTTTGATGGATAGAATCTATGCGGCCACCAGATCGACAATTGCGGTTGGCTTTTTTTGGGGATTTTATATTTTACCGTCAGCCACCTTAGGTCCATTTAGTGGTGTCTTTATTGATTATCTAAGTAAAAAAAGAATCTTCGTTATCACTAATTTGCTTCAAGCATTTGTTGTTTTGCTTTATTTGGGAGTCAATCTTCACAAAATTTGGCCGATTTATACTATTGTTCTTTCTTATTCCTTTTGTGATGAGTTTTTTAATCCCGCAGTAGCTGCCTTTTTACCAACGATAGTTAAAAAAAATCAATTACCGGCGGCCAACAGCCTTTATCTTTTAACTACTCAAGGTTGTCTAATTATTGGTTTTATGATTGGCGGAGCTCTATTAAGACTTTTTAGTTTTACAGGATTGCCATTTTTGGTCGCCTCTATCTTTCTTTTAATGGCTTCTGGTTTGGGTTCTCTTATCCCGTCAGACAAGCCTGCCTTAAAAAGAAAGTTCCAGTTGGGGTTTAAAGAATTTTGGGCTGATTTAACCGAGGGCTACCAATTTATTAAGGGAGAGCCAAAAGTTTTGTTGCCGATGGGTCTTCTTTTTGGCCTTCAGATTATTCTAGGGATTGGGCTTATTCTTCTGCCTTCAATTTCTCAAGAGCATTTAAAAATTCAGTTTGCCGATTCCTCCTTTGCTATCGTTGTTCCTGCCTTACTTGGAGCCATCTTAGGTGGGGTTTTAAGCGAAAGATTATTAAAAAAATATCTCAAGCGATTTTTAATTATCGGCGGACTTTATCTTTTGGGTTTTTCTGTTTTACTTCTTGGATTCCTTCCTTTCTTAGTTGGTTCGCCGGGAAACTTCGTTTCACTTTTGGCAATAATACTGGGAATTGCTTGTGTGGGTATCTATGTTCCTCTTCAGACCTTGGTTCAGGAACATACTCCCTTTGATATCAGAGGGAGAGTTTTTGGCACTTTAAGTACTCTGATAACTTTGGCGGCGGCGATTCCTGTTTTGATTACTATCACTTTAGTTGATTTTTTAGGTATTTCTTTAATTTTATTTTTGATAGGAGGAATGTTAGTTTTACTTGCCTCTTATGCGGCGAGGGGGAAATATGGAATCATACCAGCCGATAATCGGTCTTGAGGTTCACTTGGAGCTGAAAACAAGTTCCAAAATGTTTTGTGGTTGTGCGGCGAATCATTTTGGTAAAAAGCCAAACACTTTGTGTTGCCCTGTTTGTTTAGGTCTGCCTGGAAGCTTGCCTGTTCCCAACAAAAAAGCCGTTGAATGGACAGCTCTTTTAGGCTTGGCTTTAAACTGTCAGGTATCCAAAGAGAGTTACTTTGAAAGAAAGAATTATTTCTACCCTGACTTGCCCAAGGGATATCAAATCTCGCAATATCACCAGCCGCTGGCTATAAATGGCAAGCTTAAACCAAAAACCAAAAACCAAAAACTAAAAACTATTAGAATTCAAAGGGTTCATTTGGAAGAAGATACGGCCAAATTGATACATCAATTTGGAACTCAAAGCTATACTTTAATTGATTTTAATCGCGCCGGGGTTCCTTTGGTAGAAATTGTTACTGAACCGGATATCAATTCCAGTGAAGAAGCAAAAATTTACTTAAAGAAAATTCAGCAAATTGTTCGTTGTTTAGGAATTTCTGATGCGGATATGGAGAAAGGGAGTATGAGATGTGAGCCGAATGTTAATGTCAAAATCAAAGATGAAGGCAAATGGGTTGCGACACCCATTGTTGAGATTAAAAATATCAACTCTTTTAGATTTGTTCAAAAAGCAATTGATTATGAAATTCAAAGACAGATTGAAGAGTACCAGAAGACGAAAATCACCAAAGATGTTGGTAATAAAACTACTCGTGGTTTTGAGGAAAACAAAGGCGTAACTTATCCGCAACGGCAGAAAGAAGAGGCTTTTGACTATCGTTATTTTCCGGAGCCGGATATTCCTCCGATTCGCTGGACGAAAAGTCAGCTATCAGCTATCAGCTATCAGCTATCAGCAATTGAATTGCCAGACAAAAAGCTTGAGAGGTTTATCAAAGAGTATGGATTAAGTGAATATCAAGCTCGGATTCTAACAGTCGGTAAAGATATTGCTGATTATTTCGAGAAAACCATATCACATATTGCATATCACATATCACCTGTTCTAATAGCTAACTGGATTATCAATAAACGGGTAGATATAAATAGAGTTTCGCCTAAAAGATTAGCAGCAATGGTCGTGCGAGATACAAAAAGAAAAGTTTTGCCAACAGAGGAGCTAAGTGAGAGAATCAAGAAGGTTCTTCAGAAAAACGAAAAAGCAGTCGGGGATTACCAAAGAGGCAAGCAAATTGTGATAGAATTTTTACTGGGTCAAGTGATGAGGGAAACTAAAGGTCAGGCTGATCCAACCAAAACGAGAAAAATGCTTATTGAAGAGCTTAAAAGATAATTTTATATGTAGAATGATAAAGGAAGAAGAAATAGAAACATTAAATAGGATTGGAGAAGAAGAGTTCAGACGTTTAGTCGAATTTACAAAACAATTTCACGAGAGGCATCCAGAGCTTGTAGTTGAATATGAAGAGAGAAAATTATTTTGGGAAATAGTAGACGCTACTCTTGATCAGCAAGTGACCGAAGGGAAATTGTCTAAGGAGGAAGCTCGTTCAATTAAGGCAGGTATAACAGCGGCGAAGGAAGTTCTAGGAACTCGAGATTCCTTAACTGATCTTTTGACAAGGGGAGCGTGGCAGGAAAGATTTGGAGAAGCTATTTCTTATAGTGAAAGAAATAGAGTACCACTTTCAGTAGTAGGTGCTGATTTAGATGATTTAAAAGAAATCAATGACAAACAAGGACATGGAGCTGGAGATAAGGCATTAGTTTTAGTTTCTATTGCAATTAGGAGAGCCATTCGTAGGGAAGATTTTGCGGGAAGAATAGGAGGAGATGAGTTTATGGTTGGTTGTGTGGATTGTGATCTTGAGGGGGCAAAGAATACAGCCGAGAGGATAAGAGGTGCCCTGACAGGAGGGACAAAAGTGAGTATGGGCGTTGGCCAAATGGAAAGTCAAGAAACAGCGGTTGAGTTTATAGACAGAATAGATAGAGCTATGTATAAAGCAAAAAAGCAAAAAGTGGTTGGAGCGAGCCAGATAGTGATAAGTTATCCAAAGCGAGTTTCTAAATAATCGAAATAGAATATGGCTGAATTTGTTCATCTTCATGTCCATAGTGAATATTCCTTGCTTGATGGATTAAGTAAGATTGATAAATTGGTCCAAAAAGCCAAGGAATTTGGAATGAAATCTTTGGCTTTAACTGACCATGGAGTGATGTATGGGGTAGTCCCCTTTTATTTAGCCTGTCAAGAGGTGGAAATCAAACCCATTATCGGCGTGGAGTTTTATGTGGCTCACCGCTCGCGATTTGACAAACAACCTAAAATTGATGCCGACCAGTATCATCTGACTTTATTGGCGAAAAACGAGCAGGGTTATAAAAACTTGATGAGACTCACGACGATTGCTCACCTGGAAGGTTTTTATTACAAACCGAGAATTGACTTAGAGGTTCTGACTGAATACCGGGAAGGTTTAATTTGTCTTTCAGGCTGTATTGAAGGAGAAATTCCTACCTTGATTATTCAAGACAGTAAATCCGCCGCTTTAGCTCGGGCCAAAGAAATTCTGGCAATTTTTGACAAAGATTTTTATTTTGAGATTCAAGCTCACCCGAAACTTGAAGGTCAAGATAAAGCCAATAAGGGAATGATTGAAATCTCCCGAAAGTTAGGCATTCCGTTGGTGGCGACTAATGATGTTCACTATGTTGAGGCCCAAGATGCTGAAGCCCAAGATGCTTTGTTAGCTATTCAAACTCAAAAAAAACTGGCTGACAAGAAAAGATTGACGATGATTGATTCTCCTGATTTTTATTTGCGTAGTTCTCAAGAAATGAGCCAGCTTTTTGCAGACTGGCCAGAGGCTCTAAAAAACACTCTTAGTCTTGCCCAGAGATGTAATTTGGAAATTGAAATTGGCAAGTGGATTTTGCCTGCTTATCCTCTGCCACCGGAACAAACCGCTGAAGGCTATCTTCGTCATTTAGTCTGCCAAGAGCTAAAAAAAAGATTTCCTGAACCCAGCAAAGAAATAAATGAAAGACTTGATTATGAATTAAATATCATCTGTAAAAGAGGTTTTGCTACTTATTTTTTGATTATTGCCGATTTAGTTAACTGGGCGAAAAAACAGGGGATTCGCGTTGGACCAGGTCGAGGTTCAGCAGCGGGCTCTTTAGTTTCTTATGTTTTGCGGATAACTTCAATTGACCCTTTGGAGCACAAATTGCCTTTTGAAAGATTTATGCATCTTGAGCGACCTTCACCACCAGATATTGACTTAGATTTTGCCGATGATCGGCGTGACGAAGTGATTGAATATCTGCGAGACAAATATGGTCAGGATAAAGTAGCACAAATTATTACTTTTGGAACGATGGAGGCGCGGTTGGCGATCCGTGACGTGACCCGGGTTTTGGGATATTCCTATTCGGTAGGGGATAGAATTGCCAAGATGATTCCCGTGGGGCCTCAAGGCTTTCACACCACGATTGAAAATGCGATTAAAACGATTCCTGAATTAGCTAATGGTTATGAAAAGGAGCCAGAAACTAAAAAGATTCTTGATTTGGCTAAAAGACTTGAGGGGGTGGCTCGCCATGCTTCCACTCACGCTGCCGGCGTGGTTGTAGGAGATAAAGAATTGACCGAATATGTTCCTTTACAGAAAGAGTCAAAAGGAACCAGGATTATTACCCAATATGATATGTATGCTTTGGATTTGAATGTTTCTGAACAAGCCATAGGGCTGTTAAAAATTGACCTTTTAGGCCTGCGTAATTTAACGATTTTAGAAAAAGCTAAAGACTTTGTTAAAGCTCTTAAAGGAAAAGAAATTGACATTTCTGAAATTCCTTTGGATGACCGTCATGTTTACGAAATGATCTCGCGGGGCGAAACTACTGGCGTTTTTCAGTTGGAGTCAACCGGGATGAGAAGGCTGGCGCGGGGTTTAAGACCATCTCGCTTTTCGGATATCGCGGCGATGGTTGCTTTGTACCGGCCTGGTCCAATGCAATGGATCAACGAATTTATTGCCGCTAAAGAAAATCCGACTCTGGTTCACTACCCCCATCCGGATTTAAAACCGATTTTGGCAGAAACCTATGGTATTGCTGTTTTTCAAGAACAATGTCTTCAAATTGCGGTTGATTTTGCCGGTTACACTTGGGGTGAAGCTGATTCGTTACGACGGGCGATTGGTAAAAAGAAAAGAGCTTTAATGGAGAGGCATCGAGGAAAGTTTATTCGCCAGGCACGGGAAAAAGGTTATACAAAATCAGAAGCAGAAAAAATTTTTGGTTTGATTGAGAGATTCGTTGGCTACGGTTTTAACAAAAGCCATGCGACTTCTTATGCGATGATCGCCTATCAGACAGCTTGGATGAAGGCTAATTTCCCAGTGGAATTCATGGCGGCCTTACTAACAGCCGAATCCAGAAATGCGGACAAAATAGCCATTGGAGTTGAGGAATGCCGACGAATGGGAATAGTTGTTTTACCACCTAATATCAATAAATCAGGTGTAGGATTTAAAATCGGAGAGCATTCAGAGTCTTTGGAAAATCACGCGATCCGATTCGGGCTTTCCGCGATTAAAAATGTAGGAAAGGCGGCGATTGGTGAGATTTTAAAAGCCAGAGAGTTAACTGGAGAGTTCAAGTCTTTGTCTGATTTTTGTCAACGAGTTGATTCTCAAAAAGTTAACAAAAAAGTTTTGGAGAGTTTGATCCGGGTTGGGGCCCTTGATGTCTTTGGTAAGCGGGCGGCAATGCTGGCCGGATTGGATAACATAAGAGCTAAATCAGAAAGAGAACAAAAAAGAAAAGCAGCTGGTCAAACAAGCCTTTTTGACGAAGGTGATAATCCTTCTGAAAATTCCTTCTTGAAAGACGGCTTGCCGGAGATTGAAGAGTTCACTAAAGCCGAACTTCTCAAGTTAGAAAGAGATCTTTTAGGATTTTATTTAACCGAGCATCCCTTAAGCCCGGTTTTGTCATTGCTTTCAACTGAAGTTTCTCATAAAATTTACGAACTTTCTCCAGAAATAGTTGAATTAACTCCGAGAGTGAAAATTGGTGGGGTAATTTCCTCAACAAGGATTGTTTTGACGAGGAATGGTGGTCAGGAAATGGCTTTTGTGACCGTAGAAGACGAAACCGGGAAAATTGAGGCGGTTGTTTTTCCGCGGGTTTTTACTGCCCACCGTTCTTGTTGGGTTAAAGACCAGCTAGTTTTATTAGATGGCCGATTGGAGGTGAGGGAAGATAATCTTTCGTTATTAGTGGAGAAAGTATCATCTCTATCTTCGGGTCCAAATTATGATTTTGTTATTAAAGTCCCGGCTGGGACTCGGCCCAAAACCTTGGTCAAGTTAAACCAGATTCTAAGAGAAAATCTCGGGGAACAGGAAGGGATTTTGGTTTTCCAAAACAAAACCGCCCCACCCAAAAAACTAGTTTTGTCTTTTGGAGTTAATTACAGCAAAAAAGTAAAGGAAAAAATTGAAAAGCTACTCAAGGTTTAAGTTTAAAAAGCCCTTGCCCGATAAAACCGCTTTATCAAACTTTTCTCAACTTTTGGATAAACCTTATCAATTTGTCTTTGAACTTCAATTGTTTCAGATAGGGCAGTGATAATTTTACAATAGTGTTTAATGTCTTCAGAAGAAAGTATTCGGCTTTTCCGATCTTTGAGCCATTTGTCCAAAACTTGATAGCCGCCAATATAATAACTCCAAATCTCTGGTTTAACGCTACTAAAATATTGCGAATCACTGATATAAATTTTGCCTTCTTTTTCTTGATATTCTCGTTTCTCTACCGCATTACTATCCTTGCCGTAAAATCTAGCGATTAGTTTATTAAGCTTTAGTGATTTAAACAGGTGCAAGTCTACAAGTTGCTTTCCAAAATCAACCAGTTTCTGAAAATGTTTGTAATCTTTAGTGAACGGAATCCGAGGAAAATCAATTTTTAAAAACTCTTGATATTTCTGACGATAAGCGTTTGAGTAAAGGATAGCGTAAATGTAATAAAAAATTTGTTTTGGCAGAATCGGTTGTTCATAGCCGGTTGAAAGTAATTCAATAATTTCTTTTTTGATATTTGTGTCTTTTGGATTTTCCAATAAAGCTTTTTGATTATTGTTATAAGTATTATTATTATTCTTGTTGTTGATTACATAAAGCCAGAGGGGAAAAGTGTAGGTTTGATGCCCAGTTAAATGTTTGTCAACAAGAGTTTCTGCGACAAACACCTCGCTGTAGTTTTTTTGCTTACTTTGATTAGTGGTGCAAATCGCAATATTGCCTTCAAGATAGGCAAAATTATCCATCAACCCTTTTCGTGCTCTTTGGAGGATTTTCGAGTTATAAATTATAAATCTAATATCGAATGGTCTGTAAGAATAGGAGAATATTTGTTCCTTAACATTAATGTTTTGTAACTCCCGTTGCCATTTTTTGATTAAGCTTTCTTCTATTCCTTGATTTTCTAAAGTGAGTTTAAATATTTTTTTGTCTTCATAGGAAAATTTCCTAAATAGAGCGCTTCTGTTTGTTTCAACAAGCACTGAATCTCTACCGGTGGCAATACCCGCACTTCGTTCTTTGAAAATATTTTCTAGAGATATAAACTTCTTGTATTTATACTCAAAATCAAATTCTCTTGGCACGAAAAACCAATATGGTTTTCCGGGCTTAATTTTTAGCCATTTTGAATTTCGGACATTGTGTTTTTCCAGGTAGCGATATTTCTCTTCTCTTGACCCCACTAATTCTTGGTAATAAACTTGTTTTTTAACAGGCTTTTCGGGCTTTACAAGCAAACCGATGCTCACTCCTTGTCTTATATCAAACACATTTTCATCCCTTTTGCCGTCTTTTCCGGTTTTAGGTCTCTTGGCGTCTCCCTGAAGGTTGAGAATATAAACAACATCAAAGTCTTCTAAAATCTTTTCTCGCATATCCCGATGGATAAGACCATCAAGATAAGAATTGTTAGTAATCATCCCGACAATTCCTTTACCTGCCTGTTTAACTTTCCAATGGGCAAAGGCCAAAAACTTGATGTAGTCATCTGATAAGGGTTGAATGTTCCTTTCCTCTTTCCGCACTTTTTCTTTATAGCTTTCATAAAATTTACCAAAGTTAGTTTTGGGATCGACTTTGTTTTGAGAACTGACAGAATAAGGAGGATTACCGATTACTACCAAAATAGGCGTTTTACTTTTGACCTCAAGAGCTTTTTCTTGTTCTGTCACTAAAACTCTTTCAAAAAGCCCTGTATAGCCCTTAGTTGTTTCTTTGTGATGAAATTCTAGTGTATTAGTAAGATATATCCTTAACCAATCATGATTTTTAAAGTTGAATCTTTTCTCCGTCAAAGAAAATAAAATTTTTAAATGACTGACAACATAAGGAGCAATTAATATTTCAAAAGCAAAAAAATGGGGTAAGATATGAGTTCTAATAAAATCAGTAATAAAATCGGGCGAAGATGAATATTTATTTTTGACTTCCTCTATTGCTTTCTCCACCGCGCTAACAAAAAAGGTTCCTGTTCCGACTGCTGGGTCCAACAAAGTTACAGATTTTTCAATTGAGTCATTTTTGTAATTTGCTAATCCATCTGGGGCATTAAATAACTTGCCATCTTTCAGCAAGGCATGGGTGGAATTTACAATATAAGAAACAACCTCTAATGGTGTATAAAAGACACCAAGTTTTATCTTTTTCTCTTTGTCATATTTCAAAAGGAAAGTCTCGTAAAGATGGAAAATAGGGTCCTTCTTCCCGCCCTTACCGTTCTGGGTAAGAAGTTTATAAATCTCTGTCTTTCTTAAAATGTCGACAATATCATCAACAATAATTTCTAAATTCGGTGGCATTTCTTGAGTAGATAAAACCTTAAAAATTTCTCTTAATATCCCGAAACTCTTTTGAATAAAATCGTAAGCAGTTTTGGTCGTAAAAGGAAGAGTGGAAATTTTCTTGCCAAATAGGGTTTGTTGAGTTTCATACTGATATTTGGCGATCGAAAGTCCGTAAGTAAAAGTTTGGGAAAACAAGTCAGCAAAATCTTCCTTATTAAGATCTTTTATTAAGTGTCTTTTAAAAGATTGATGAAGCCAAGAAAAATAGTTGTCTTCACTTTTTTGTATTGCCGGCAAGACTACATAATCTCTCATAATACCTGCCTTGGAAGCCAAAATTTCGGCAAGTACTTTCGGACGTTCAACTCTTGGGTGGGTAAAATCAAAAAAGTAAGATAAAAGCTTTATTAGTTTTTCTTCTTGTTGGACAATAGGAAATTGAGGAATTCTCTGAGTAAGAGAGAAGTCAGATATTTTGACGGGTTTGTCCCACAGGATGCCGTTTCGATAAAGTCTAAATTCAAAAAAATTGGTTAGGAGAACATTGGGATAGGCTTCCAAATAACGTTTTAGTTGCTCGGTAATTTCTATTCGGTCAAGAAATTTGGTAGAAGGAGGTTTTGCTTCAATATAGCCCGTAAGTTCACTTTCGCCATCCCAAATCCGAAAATCTGGTTGGCCTGCCTCTGATTTTTTAGGTAAAACAGTAACATCAGTCTTTTTACCGAGACTTTGGCCATAGGATAAAATTAGCTTTTCTAGGGTACCGTAAAAACTTTCTTCCCTGGCATCACCTTTTCCGATTCGCCGGTAAATTTCTTTAAGATAGTCAGTAAATAACCTGTTGCTCATTTCCTTAGGCTAATTTTACCACTTGGTAAGACGGTTTGCCAGAAGAAATTAGATTAAGAAAGAAATTGGAATATTGGGAGATTGGGGAAAATTGCCACCGATGGTGGGCAAAGCGAACTTTAGTTCAAATTGGTTCTTGAAAATAACTATCGAAAGCAATTTGAAAAAGCGGGGATGAATGAATTTATGAAAGCTTGTCTTAAAAAGTGAGTAGTGGTAAAATTACCACATATGGCTAATCAAGTAGAATGGAAAGAGATTAGATTTGAAGTCGGCGAGACCATTAGGGTTCATCAGAAGATAAAAGAGCAAGACAAGACAAGGACTACTGTCTTTGAAGGAGTAGTAATTGCGATTAGAGGTCGAGGGATAAGCAAGACCTTTACTGTCAGAAAAATTGCGGTCGATAAAATTGGGGTAGAGAAAACCTTTCCTTTAGCCTTACCGACGATCACCAAGATAGAACTTAAAAAGAAAGCAAAAAAGCCGGCCCGACGAGCTAAACTCTATTATCTTAGAGGCGAAAAGTGAACTCTTAATGAGTGGAAGAATTTCTTTAGGTAAAAAAGGCGAAGAAATTGCTGTTAACTTTCTTCAAAAACAAGGTTATAAAATTTTAGAGCGGAACTTCAAAAAAAGATATGGAGAAATTGACATAGTGGCATTAGACGGTAATAGTCTAGTGTTTATCGAAGTGAAGACAAGATTTTCTGAAGAATATGGATCGCCGGAAGAATCAGTTACTTCTTGGAAATTAAGACAAATTGCCAAAACCGGCGAATTTTATAAACTTCTTCATCCAGAATTTCCGGATTTACTGCGGATTGATGTAGTGGCTGTTGAACTTACTTCTCAAGGAGAAGTTAAGGAGATTAGACTAATCAAAAATGCTTACACCCAAGGCCTTAGCTAAAGGTCTAGATTTTGATTTTTTTCTGGCAAAGCAGAGGGGGAGATGGTAGAATTGGGAAAGGATGGTAAAAAGCTTTACTCTCCATGACTTACCGATAGAAGAAAGACCTCGAGAAAGGTTAAAAAAAGTGGGAATTGACAATCTCTCTATTCAGGAACTTTTAGCTTTAATTATTGAGAGGGGTAAAAAAGGTCAAAATGTTTTAAGTATTGCTCAAAATCTTTTGGCCAATTTTGGTAGCTTGGCAAAAATTAAAGAAGCTTCAATTGAAGAAGTACAAGAAGTAAAAGGTATAGGTTTAGCCACCGCTTGTAAACTGAAAGCTGCTTTCAAGCTAGGCGAAAAAGCATTAACTAAATATAAAAGATATGGCCAGAAAATAGAATCACCGGAAGATGTTTATCATCTACTCAAGCAAGATTTGGCAGACAAAAAGAAAGAATATTTCAAGATCCTATCTTTAACATCCAGGAACGAACTCATCAGTATCGATGATATCTCTATCGGTACTTTAAATTCTAACTTAGTACATCCCAGAGAAATTTTCCAGCCGGCAATTCAAAATACTGCCGCCTCAATAATCCTTGTTCACAATCACCCCTCGGGCGATCCCCAACCTTCCGATGATGATTTGTTAATCACCAAGAGATTAACCCAGGCAGGCAAAATTTTAGGCATAGAAGTAACTGATCACATAATTGTAACCCAAGATGATTTTTTGAGTTTTAAGGAGAAAGGTTTGCTTTAGTCCTTGACAAAAGGATTTCCAATGTACATAATTATGTCCAGGAGGTAAACTTATGGATGCTAATAAACTTTTTGTTACTGCTACTAAAGCCAGAAATAACTTTTTTGAGCTCTTAGAAAAGGTAAAAAAGAGTCCCTACCCAGTTAACATCACCATCAAGGGAATACCTGAAGTAGTGATTATGAGTAAAGAAGAATATGATAGCTGGCTGGCAACAATTGAAACCCTCTCTGACTCTGAACTAATGGCGTCAATTAAAGAAAGCGAAAAGGATTTTAAGGCTGGTCATTATAAGACTTGGGAAGAAATTAAGAAGGAATTAAAACTTGACGATTATCTTGTGGCGGATAAAGGTAAAGAGAAATATGTTTCGCGTCGAACTGTCAGATCGAGCCGAAAAAGAGCTAAAAAGACTTGATAAAATTTATCAACCAAAAGTAGCCAAGTATCTTGATTTATTAAGTCTTGATCCCTTTATGGGTCAAAAAATGACCGGTGAGCTTAAAGGTTACTGGCGAATCAAGATTCCCCCTCTACGGATTGTCTACACGCCCGATTTTGAGAATAGAGTTATTTGGGTTAAAGCTATTGGGTTTAGAGGAGGGGTTTATAGATGAATAAAAAAGTACCTAAATTATGACCAAAACGATCTATAAACAACTGTGTGAAACTTATCTTGCTAAAATTTTCCAGAAAGCAAGGTCAAATGTCCGCGAGGAGAGCTATTATCCAATTCTTGAGGATTTACTTAGGCAATTAGCAGAAGCTAAAAACAAGAAAATTCAGGTCGACTCTTTTCCGAAGAAAACTGAAGGGGGCAATCCAGACATTCGAGTTTTAACCAAAAACAGTAAGCTTATTGGTTACATTGAGGCAAAGCCTCCGGAAATAGGCAATCTTGAAACCTTAGAAGACTCAAGACAAATTAAACGATACAAAGACACATTTCCAAATTTTATTTTTACTAACCTCCTTGAATTTCGGCTTTATAGGGAGGGACAGCCTGTTGGAAAGCCAGTTAAAATTAGCGACCTGCGGACATTTTTACCCCCAACTTTTAAGGAAATACCGGTCCAAAACAGTGAGTCACTAATCGAACTTTTGGAGCAATTCCTTTCATTTTCCACTCCACGGGTTTACACCGCCAAAGCTTTAGCCACTGAACTTGCCAAAAAGACAAGATTTTTGCGCGATGAAATTATCACCCAGGAGCTAGAGAAAGAAGAAATAATAAAAAGCGGTTCTCTTTTTGGCTTTTATCAAGCCTTTAGGAAATATCTCATTGCTTCCCTTGACCTTAGGGATTTTGCTGATCTTTATGCCCAGACAATTACTTACGGCCTTTTCATTGCCAGGCACCGCTATGAAATGCACCCTACTTTATTCAATAATAATGAGCAAAAACGACCAGATAGCCCCTTCAATAGAGAATTGGCTTATCAATATATCCAGCCTTCACTTGGCATTCTCCGTGAGGTTTTTAAATTTGTCTCCTTTGCCGAGACCGCCAAGCAACTTATCATTACAGTAGATGATATTGCCGACCTCTTGGCCGCAGCGGATTTAGAAAAAGTGGTCAAATCATTTTATAGAGGAAGCAAAGGAAAAGACCCGATTGTTCACTTTTATGAGACCTTTTTGGCAGAATATGATCCGGAAGAAAGAGAAAAACGTGGGGTTTATTATACTCCTGAACCGGTTGTTTCCTATATCACTCGCTCCATCCATCATTTACTAAAGCAGAAATTTTATAAAGAAGACGGGTTTGCCTCTGCCAATGTGACTGTTCTCGACCCAGCCGCCGGAACTCTTACCTTTCCCGCTCTGGCGATTGAACTTGCCGTTGATGAATTCAAAAGAAAATATGGCTCGGGTGGAATTAAGAAGCTAATCAAAGACCACATCCTTAAAAATTTCTACGCTTTTGAGCTAATGATGGCCCCCTATGCGGTAGGACATTTGAAAATTGATTTTATCTTAGAAAAGCTTGGCTATAAGTTTGACAAAGGTGATCGATTTAAACTCTATTTAACAAATACTCTAGAGATGAAGGAGTTGGAGCAAAGCCAACTTCCGGGAATGGTCTCTTTATCAGAAGAATCAAAAAAAGCAGGCAAAGTAAAACGAAAAACACCTATTTTAGTTATTTTAGGCAATCCTCCTTATTCTGGTATTTCAGAGAATAAAGGTGAATGGATTTTGGAGAAAATTGAAGACTACAAACAGATTGATGGCAAGTCCTTGAAAGAGAGAAAATATTGGCTTCAAGATGATTATGTAAAATTTTTCCGTTTTGCCCAGTGGAAAATTGAGCAGGCAGGTGTTGGAATTTTAGGTTTTATTACTAATCACGCCTGGCTGGACAATCCCACTTTTAGAGGAATGCGTTATTCTCTGATGAAAACTTTTGACGAAATATATATTCTCAATCTACACGGGAGCACTCTTAAAAAAGAAAAGACGCCAGAAGGTGGAAAAGACGAAAATGTTTTTGATATTCGACCCGGAGTTGCTATTTCAATTTTTGTAAAACACAATAAATCAAAAAGGAAAGAGGTTTTTTATTCTGACCAATGGGGATTACGAAAAAATAAATATAACTGGCTTGAAACCCATGATATCAAAAATACCAAGTGGCAGAAACTTTCTGCTCCAGAGCCATACTACTTTTTTGTTCCTAAAGAGAAAAAGGGTTGGGGTTTATACCGAAAGTTCTGGCCAGTAACAGACATTTTTCCGATTAATAGTGTAGGTATTGTTACTGCCAGGGATAACTTTGTTATTGACTTTAACAGGCAGTCATTAGAGTCAAAGATAAGAGTTTTCCGAGATAAAAAATTTGACGACCAGTATGTTAAACAATATCTTCAGGGAGTTTTAAAGAGAAAATCGATTGAAGATGTTGAGAATTATGCTTGGAGAGTAAAAGAAGCAAGAGAACAACTACAAGGAGAAAGTGATTGGGAGGATTATTTTGTTAAGATTTTATACCGCCCCTTTGATGAACGCTGGATTTACTATCATCCATCAGTTGTGTGGCGAACTAGAGACAATATAATGAAACATATGCTGCAACCAAATTTGGCATTAGTTACCTGTCGTCAAGTTGCGAGTGAAGGATTCAAACATGCTCTAGTAGCAGAGAAAATTACCGAATCTTGCTATATTTCAAACAAAACAAGAGAAATTGGCTATACTTTTCCTCTCTATCTTTACAATAATAATGAAGGGACAGAAAATGGAGGGAGAAATAATCCTGGCCCCACCGCGATGATGATGTTTGACAAACCGAAATACGGCTATCAAGTCAAAAAGCCCAATCTTGCTCCTAAATTACTTACTATTCTTAACAATATATTTGGTAAAGAACCAACTCCCGAAGAAATATTTTATTACATCTATGCTGTTTTACATTCCAATATCTACCGTCAAAAATATCAAGGCTTCTTAAAGATTGATTTCCCCAGAATTCCCTTTACTAAGAATTACAAAATCTTTCAGAAAATAGCCGCCTTGGGGAAACAGCTTGTAGATTTACATCTACTCAAGTCAGACTTAATAAGCAAGCCAGTAGCTAAATTCTATGGCAAAAATAGTTATTTAGTAGAGAAACGAGAATACCAAAAGAGAGAAAAGCAAGTTTATATTAACGATTTACAATATTTTGGAGGAATAAGCCCTGAAGTTTGGAATTACCAGATCGGCGGCTATCAAGTTTTGGACAAATGGCTTAAGGACCGCAAAGGCCGAATTTTATCGGCCGAGGATATTAAACATCACTGTAAAGTCGTAACTGCTCTTTCAGCAACTATCAAAATTCAAAAACAAATTGACAAACTTTATCCAAAAATTGAGGAAATAATTAAGAAAGGAGAGACAAAATGACCTCCTTTAAAGATATTGCTTATCAA
>Ga0163210_1000451_pt1 | contig 17341 bp, 16 predicted proteins | sample Kivu_220m_FD_113536 | JGI IMG/M metagenome (GOLD analysis project Ga0163210, IMG submission 113536) | Freshwater microbial communities from Lake Kivu, Western Province, Rwanda to study Microbial Dark Matter (Phase II) - Kivu_220m | ecosystem: Environmental > Aquatic > Freshwater > Lake ...
CGGCATCGGCCAGGCTCACCACCAGGCGGTACGCGATCGCCAGCGCCAACAGGGGCGGTTCGGGCAGGGCCGAACCCAGCCTGAGCAGCAGCACCACCTCGAAGACCCCCAGACCCGCCGGCGCCCCGGGAACCACCAGCCCAGCGGTCCAGGCCAGGGCAAAACCCGACAGCCAGCCGCCCCAACCCAGCAACGGTTGCAGGTCGAAAGCCTGCACACAGCAGGCAAATCCAGCGAAGCGCAGCATCACAAAGCCCGCGCCGGCCAACAGCGCCGGCCACGGATAGGTGGCCGGCAACGGCGGCGCATCACAGGCTTCCAGATTCAGATCTCCACGGCCCAGGCCCAGGGCGGCGGCCTTGCGCCGCTCGAGCCAACCGAGCAGCGGCGCCAGCCAACGGGGCAGCAGCACCAGCAGGGGCAACAGCACCACCAGGGCTAGTCCTCCCTGAAGCCCACCTACGGCCACCAGGGCCAGGGCCGCCACGGCGGCCACCAGCGGGTCGAGCAGCACCGCCACCAGGGCCATCGACAGCGGCAGAGGGCTGGGGTTCTGCAGCAGCCCAACGGCACCGGCGGGGGGCTGCTCACGCAGCATCTGCAGGCGGGCAGCAAGGTGCCAGACCCCTCCTGGCAGGTACTTGCGCACGTTGCTGCTCAGATAACGCAGCACCAGGGGCTGCCAACGGGGCGGGCATCCAAGCCACTGCAGCACCATGCCCCAGAGCAGGGCACTGCCCACCAGGCTCGCCAGACTGACCCCCACGCCCAGCAGCAACCAGAGCCAGCCCTGGAGATCGGGCGCCAGGGCCAGCACCTGGCTGCCATGGCTCCGCAATGCCGCCAGCAGAAAGCCGAAGCTCAGCAACGCGACCCAGCGGGGCGCGCCGGCCGGCAACCAGCTTGTCAGTTGTTGCAGGCGGTGGCGCCAGATCTGAACCAGACCCTCAGCCATGGGGGCGTTGCGCAGCGTCAGGGTGGGCCTCGTTCAGCAGTGGCTCGAGCCTGGCCCGCACCTGGGCCAGCGACAACCCATGGCATGCAGCGAGTGCCTGCAGGTCATCGTGTTCGACCTTGCTGCGCCAGCACCCGTCGGGCAGCCGCACCCACTTGAGGCGCACCGGTCCGAGGGGCGTCTCCAGGGTGCTGCTCTGGCGCTGCAGGGCCCAGCGCTGCTGGCTGCTCTCGCGCAGCCCGATGCTGGTGCCGTGCTGCCACCAAACCTGGCGCAGCGGCCCGGCCAGATCGGGGCTGGTGAGGGCGGTCAACAGCACACCCTGGCGCCCCTTCTTCATGGCAATGGCCTGGCTGAACACATCGAGAGCCCCCGCCTGGCGAAGGGTCTCGGCGAGATGGGCCAGGTCCTCGGCCGTGGCGTCGTCGATCTGGGCCTGCTGCACGACCACGGTCTGCAGCTCCGCTGCAGGCGTTGTGGCCACTCCAGCCCCGGCCTCGGCCAGCACCAGACGCAGCAGGTTGGGCCGGTCGAGGTCGCGGGTGCCCAGACCGATCCCCACACGGCTGGGCACCAGGCTGGGCATGGGGCCAAAGTGGCTGGCCCAGCAGGCCATCAGGGCCAGGCCGGTGGGCGTGGTCAGTTCGGCCGGCGGAAAGGTCTCACTGCTGGCCAGGGGCACGGCGCAGCGGCGGGCGATCTCGAGCACGGCAGGCGCCGGCAATGGCAACAGCCCATGGGCGCTGCGCACCTGACCGTGGCCCGCCGGTGGCGGCGTGCAGATCACCTGTTCAACCCCCAGGTGCAACAACCCAGCGCAGACCCCGACCACATCGACCAGGGCATCGATCGCCCCGACTTCATGGAAGTGAACCTGCTCGGCCGCCATGCCATGCACGGCTGCTTCGGCCTGGGCCAGCAGCTCAAACACCTGCTGCGTGCGCTGGCGCAGCGGTTCTGCCAGCGGAGCCTGCTCGAGCAGGCTCCTGAGCGCGTGCCAGTGCCGGTGCATTGGCTGCTGCTCAAGGGGTTCCACCTCGAGGTGCAGCCCGCGCAGGCCGGCACTGTGTCGCTGCTCGCAGATCAGGCGGTAGCGGCCAGCTAGACCAAGGGCCGCCAGCGGCTCCTCGATCACGGTCTGGGACAGGCCCAGATCGAGCAGGGCCGCCAACAGCATGTTGCCCGCCAGACCCGTGGGGCAGTCGAGCACCGCCAGCATGGTCAGACCCCGGACGGCGCAGGCCGACCCAGTCGGGGCGCCGCCTGAAGCAGCGCTTCTGCCTGCTGCTGTAACGCCTGCTGAGCCTCGCCGAGCAACCGTTTGACCTCACGGCGGGCCTGCCGCTGCTCCCGCTGGGCCGTTGCCACGTCGTACCCCGAGAGCGCCCACAACCGGCCCAGCAGCGCCCGATCATCGGTGCCGCCGATGGCCACCCCGTACTGCAACTCTTCGGCCACCATGCCGGCCTGCAGCACGCGGCTCCAGCGCCTCAGCTCCTCCAGTCGCAGCTTGGCGCTGACGGGCGGATCGAGCAGCGTGCTGCCTGCGCTGCTGAGACCCGCGCGCAGGCAGGCGAGGCTGCCCACCAGGACCTGGCGCACAGGCATCGACTCGTGGCTGGCGATCTGCAGATGGCCTGCCTCATGCACGGCGATGCGCCGCAGACGCTGCAGCCCCCCCGGCAACGCCTCGGCGAGCAGATGGCCGCCACGGCCGCCGAACCGCGCCGCATCAACCGTGAGGCTGCCCAGGGCCAGGGCAGCAGCGAGGGTGATCCACCAGGGTGAGAGACCCAGGGCCGGCCCCACGACCGCCAGCAGGCTCACCATGAGCACGGCCAGACCTGCTGCGAGCGGCTCAGCCATGGCTGATCAACGGGCGGGCCGGCTGACGGCCCCGCGACGGCCCGGTGCCGGCGGACGTCCGCCCTCACGTCCGCCCTCACGGCGACCCTTGCCTCCACGATTGCCGCGGGTGGTCACCGGAGCCAGCACCTCGAGCTGCTCGAGCTGAAGATCCTGGCCCTGGCGGCGCAGGTCCAGGGCCACAAAATGCCGCAGATGCTCAAGCGGGACGGTGCCCTTGAGCTGCAGCTTGAACGGAACCGGACGGCTGCCGTCGGCGCGGGGCTGTTGACGCACCTTCACCACCAGATCACCCGTCTCAGGGCGGGTGTAGATCAGCTCGCCACGCACCGAAAAGTAGTCATCGCCCTCGGGCAGGACATCGCTCCCGAGGTCAGCCGAAGGAGGTTTGTCTGTGCTGGATTCGTCCGAGCTCTGTGGATCTGTCGCCGGCACCTCTGCAGCCAGGGTGGATGGCTCCCAGATGCCCACCATCTGCAGATGCAGGCCCTGCGGTTCGCGTGATCGCGGGTAGACCACCCAGAGGTGGGGCACTGCCAGATCCAGATGGCGCCGCATCAGGGTCAGCAGTCGCCCCAAGACAACTGCCTCCAAGGCCTCGCCGTCGGCCGTCTGGATGACACCGCGATTGGGCTGGTCAGGTTCGGCCGGGGCAAAGATGCCGCGCACCACGCCGATGGCCCGGTACTGCAGCGGCTCGGTGACCGGGGGGATGGGGTGCGCTCTCATGCCCGCGAATTTAACTGGGGCAGACTGCAGGTTCTCCGATCGGTCCTGGCCTGCAGCCATGTCCACCCGCTCAGGCCTCTGGTTGCTCTTTGGCGCGTTGCTGCTGGGCTCTCTGGGTGTGGCTGGTGGCCTCTGGCTGGGCCGCAGCCAGCCGAGCGGCAACCGGCTCGAAACCCAGCTGCTGAGCCTGCAGGAGCAGGTCGCCACGGGCCAGGCCAGCCCGGCCCAGCAGCAGCAACAACTGGAACTGCTGCTGGCGCTGGGCCGGCGCGCCGAGGCCAGTGCGCTGGTGCAACAACTGGCCGACCGTGCCCCTGAGCGCTGGGAACTGCGTCTGCTGCTCGCTGAGCTGCGCCGTGACCTGGGCGATCGCAGCGGTGCCATTGCTGCACTGCAGCGGCTGCTGACCCAGCAGCCCGACCAGATCGAGGCGCTGCAACTGATGGCGCTGCTGCTGCAGGAGCAGGGCCAGGGTGCGGCTGCCCGGCAGCAGCTTCAGAGCAGCCTGGAACGGCTCAGCAAACCGAAGCCCAGAGCTGAAGCCATCGGCGTGGGCCTGCTGTTGGCCGACCTGCTCGACCGGCAGGGATCACCCGGGCAGGCCGAAGCCGTGCTGATCCAACTAGCAACAGCTTTTCCTGCTGACCAGCGACCGCTGCTGGCGAAGGCCCTGCTGCTGCAACAACGGGGCCAGCTTGCGAAGGCCCAGGCCGCGCTGGCCCAGGCACGCACCCTGCAGACGGAACAGAACCGGGACCTGCTCGATCGGGTGGCTTCGGCCTGGGGCCTGGAGGCCCTCAGGGGCCCTTCACCCCAGCCGACGGCGAAGCCCCAGACCTTCCCGACTGGACCGAATAGTCCTTGAGGGCCTGATCGATCGCCGATGAGGGGGGCGTGGCATCGTCGAGAGCCTGACTGCGGCGGAGGCGGTTCATCAAATCAATCGGATTGGTGGCATCGAGAATCGAGCCACTTTTCCCGACGCCGGGGCCTAGGGAGGAAGCACCGCCGCTGCTGGAATCCTGGATGGTCTGCCCATAGCCCTGCTGCTGGCTGCGGACCGGCCGCTCCAGCAATGCCGAGGTCAGACCAGCGGCTGTCAGACCAACGGCAGTCAGACCAGCGGCTACCCTCAGGCCGGCTACCCTCAGGCCGGCTGCCCTCAGGCCGGCTGCCCTCAGACCGGCTGCCCTCATGCAGAAGGTGGCCGTGGTCAGGCCACGGGAAAGACGACGCGCAGGGGATGCCATGGGTGGCCGAGCGGCGAAGTCAATCCATGCTAATGACCTCCATGCAGGGTTTTGACTGATGCGCATCGCCACCTGGAACGTCAATTCGGTGCGCACCCGTCTGGACCAGGTCACGGGGTGGCTGGCCCGCGAACGGCCCGAGGTGCTGTGCCTGCAGGAAACCAAGGTGGCCGACGCGCTGTTTCCTCGCCAGGCCTTTGAAGACCTGGGGTACGGGGTGGCGATCAGCGGCCAGAAGGCCTACAACGGCGTCGCCATCGCCAGCCTGCTGCCGCTCGACGATGTGCAGATCGGCTTTGACGCGCTGTTGGGCCCCGATGCGGCCGAGCTCAGCGAGCAGAAGCGGGTGATCAGCGCCCTGGTCGACGGCATCCGTGTGCTCAACCTGTATGTACCCAACGGCAGCGCGGTCAATAGCGACAAATACACCTACAAACTGGCCTGGCTGAACTGCCTGGGGCGTTACCTGGCGGTGCAGGCCGAGCAGGGCGATCCGCTTTGCATGGTGGGCGACTTCAACATCGGGCCAGAAGCCCGCGACCTCCACGACCCCGAGCGGCTGAGCGGCGGCATCATGGCCAGCGCGCCTGAACGCAATGCCCTGCGCGACCTGCTGGGTGAGCGCCTGCGCGATGCCTTCCGGCTGTTCGAGGGCAGCAGCGGCCACTGGAGCTGGTGGGACTACAGAACCGGCGCCTGGGAGACGGGCCGGGGCTGGCGGATCGACCACATCTATCTGTGTGAGCAGCTGCAGGCCTGCGCCACAGGCTGCGTGATCCACAAAGAGCAGCGCGGCAACCCGCAGCCCAGCGACCACGCACCGGTGCTGGTCAACCTGGCCTGGCCGCCCAACGACGACGACGACCAGGACGGGTGAGGCCGCCATGGAACCCCAGAAACTGGAGCGACTGAACGCCCAGTTTGAACGCGACGCCCGGCGCGATGGGGGCTTTGAGGTCCTGCCCCGATGACGGTGGTCCCCCGACTCAGAACACCAGCGCCTTGGCCGGCAGGCTGACCCCTTCGAGCTGCAGGACCTGGACCCGGCGGGCCGATTCGGCACAGCTGCGCGGCGTTGGGAACAGCTTGCCGGGATTGGCCAGGCCCTGGGGATCAAAGGCCTGCCGCACCAGCAGCATGGAGGCCAGGTCGTCGCCGCTGTACATCCAATCCATGTAGCAGCGTTTGTCACTGCCGATGCCGTGCTCGCCGCTGATGCTGCCGCCCACATCGATGCACAACCCGAGGATGGCGGCCCCCAGTTCCTTGACCCGCTGGATGATGCCGGGCTCCCTGGGGTCGTACAGCACCAGCGGGTGCAGGTTGCCGTCGCCGGCGTGAAACACATTGGCCACCGGTAGACCGTGCTCGGCACTGAGCCGCTCAATGGCCGCCAGCACCCGCGGCAACTGGCTGCGCGGCACCACGCCGTCCTGCAGGTAGTAGCTGGGGTAACGGCGGCCCAGGGCCGTGATCGCGTTCTTGCGGCCCTTCCAGAAGCGGGCGCACTGTTCGCTGTCGCGCGCCACACGCACCTGGCGGGCCCCGGCCTGGCTGCAGAGCCGGCTGGCCAGGGCGATCGCGGCGTTGACCTCGCGCTGCTGGCCATCGAGCTCGATCAGCAGCACCGCGGCAGCATCACGGGGGTACTCCTCCAGGCCCAGTGAATCGTTGACCGCCTCGAGGCAGAGGCGATCCATCATCTCCATGCCGGCCGGCTGCACCGCCGCCGCGGTGACCCGGCGCACCGCCTCGCCGGCGGCCTCCATGCTGCTGAAATCAGCCAGCAGCACCGCCACGCTCTGGGGCGCCCGCAGCAGCCGCAGGGTCACGGCGGTGGCGATGCCCAGGGTGCCCTCGCTGCCGATGAACACCCCGCGCAGGTCGAGCTCGCTGCTTTCGGCCAGCCCGTTGCCCAGCTGGGTGATGCTGCCGTCGGGCAGCACCACCTCAAGGCCCAGCACGTGGTTGTTGGTGACGCCATACTTGAGGCAATGCACCCCGCCTGAGTTCTCGGCCACGTTGCCGCCGATGCTGCAGGCCACCTGGCTGGAAGGATCCGGAGCGTAATAAAAACCATCGCCCGCCACGGCCCGGGTGACCCAGCTGTTGATCACGCCCGGCTGCACGGTGATCGTGTGGTTCTCCAGATCGAGGGCCAGGATGCGGCGCATGCGGCTGGTGGCGATCACCAGCGCGGGTTGCTCCGCCACCGCCCCCCCCGAAAGGCCGGTGCCACTGCCGCGGGCGACGAACGGCACCCCCTGCTGGTGCGCGAGCCGCACTGCCGCAGCCAGCTGCTCGGTGCTCTCGGGCAGCACCACCAGGGGCGGTTGGTGACGCTGCAGGGTCAGGCCGTCGCAGTCGTAGGCCAGCAGCTCCTGGGGCGCAGCGATCACGGCCTGCGCCGGCAACACACGCCTGAGACCCTGCTCCAGCAGCCGCCAGTCGATCGTTCCAGACAAGCCCGCAGAGCCCGCTCAAGGGACCCTGAACTTACCGGCAGGCAACGGTTCCGGCATCAACATGAGCGCTGGGGGCCTGGTCTGGGTCAGGATGGCCGCCGGTTTCGTTGCAGCTGGCTGCTTTGACCTCGGCACCCGTCTCGGCTCCGGCCCTGAACACCACCCGCTCCCAAGAGCTGTTCGCAGCAGCCCAGAGCCTGATGCCGGGGGGTGTCAGTTCGCCCGTGCGCGCCTTCAAATCGGTGGGGGGCAACCCCGTGGTCTTTGACCGGGTCAAGGGGGCCTATGCCTGGGATGTCGATGGCAACCGCTACATCGACTACATCGGCAGCTGGGGCCCGGCCATCTGCGGCCATGCCCACCCTGAGGTGATCGCCGCCCTGCATGAGGCCCTGGACAAGGGCACCAGCTTTGGCGCCCCCTGCGCGCTCGAGAACCGGCTGGCTGAGCTGGTGATCGAGGCAGTGCCCAGCGTCGAGATGGTGCGGTTCGTCAACAGCGGCACCGAAGCCTGCATGTCGGTGTTGCGGCTGATGCGCGCCTTCACCGGCCGCGAAAAGATCATCAAGTTCGAGGGCTGCTACCACGGCCACGCCGACATGTTTTTGGTGAAGGCGGGCTCGGGGGTGGCCACCCTGGGGCTGCCCGACTCACCGGGCGTACCCCGCACCACCGCCGCCAGCACCCTGACGGCCCCCTACAACGACCTCGAGGCGGTCAAACAGTTGTTTGCTGAAAACCCCGGCGAGATCGCCGGGGTGATCCTCGAGCCCGTGGTGGGCAATGCGGGCTTCATCCCGCCGGTCCCGGGCTTCCTCGAGGGCATCCGCGAGCTCACCAAGGAGCACGACGCCCTGCTGGTGTTTGACGAGGTGATGACGGGCTTTCGGATCAGCTATGGCGGCGCCCAGGCCAAGTTCGGCATCACCCCTGACCTGACCACCATGGGCAAGGTGATCGGCGGTGGCCTGCCCGTCGGTGCCTACGGCGGCCGGGCCGACATCATGGCCATGGTGGCCCCTGCGGGCCCCATGTACCAGGCGGGCACCCTGAGCGGCAATCCGCTGGCCATGACCGCCGGCATCAAGACCCTCGAACTGCTCAAGCAACCCGGCAGCTACGAGCGCCTCGAGGCGACCACCCAACGGCTGATCGGGGGGGTTCTCAAGGCCGGCAAGGATGCGGGCCTGCCGATCAGCGGCGGTTCGATCAGCGCCATGTTCGGCTTTTTTCTGTGCGATGGGCCGGTGCGCAACTTCGAGGAGGCCAAGGCGGCCGACACGACCCGCTTCGGCAGGCTGCACCGCGCCATGCTCGAGCGCGGCGTCTATCTGGCCCCCAGTGCCTTCGAGGCGGGGTTCACCTCGCTGGCCCACAGCGACGACGACATCGACGCCACGATCGCGGCCTTCCGCGACTGCTTGGCGGCGGTGGCTTGATGCGTCGCCGCCCCATGGCTCGCCGCCTAAGTCTGCTGCTGACCGGCCTGATCGCAGGGGGCGGGCTGCTATCCGGCTGCAGCCGCGGTGACCAGAGCGCCTCAGGAGCGGTCAATCTCAAGGAGGGTGTGCCGGTCGGGGCGGTGCTGGCCCTCAGCGGCAACGCCAATGTCTACGGGCAAGACCAGCGCGTGGGGCTCAACCTGGCCCTGACTGCGGTGAATGGCAGTGGCGGCATCAACGGCACCCCACTGCGCCTGGCGATCGAGGACAGCGGCAGCGATGACCCGGGCGCCAACGCCGCCATGACCCTGCAGATCAACCGAGGCATGCTGGCGATCATCGGCCCCACCCTGTCGCAGCAGGCCTTTGCCGCCGACCCCATCGCCCAGAGGCGCGGCGTTCCGGTGGTGGCACCATCGAACACCGCCACCGGCATTCCCCAGATCGGTCACTTCATCAGCCGTGTCTCAGCGGGCAGCGGTGTGATCGCACCCCTGTCGATCGCCAAGGCACTTCAGCTCAATCCAGGCATCCGCCGGGCGGCGGTGTTCTATGCCCAGGACGACGCCTACAGCACCGCCGAAACCGTTGTGTTTCAGAAAGCCCTGTCCGACCGGGGGCTCAAACCGATCACGGTGCAGCGCACCAACCTGGCCGACAGCGACTTTCAGAGCCAGATCAGCTCCACGCTGGCACTCAAGCCCGATCTGATCGTGCTCAGCCTTCAGGGGGTCGACGGCGGCAACCTGGTGCGCCAGCTCAGGGAACTGGGCTACAGGGGCACGATCGTGGTGGGCAACGGCATGAACACGCCGAACATCTACCCGATCTGCCAGAAGTACTGCGACGGTCTACTGATCGCCCAGGCTTACAGTCCCGAGCTGGCCACCCCGGCCAACCGGGCCTTTGTGCAGGCCTTCAGCAAAGCCCAGGCCGCCGGAGGCAAGGGCACCCTGATCCCGCCCCAGCTCACGGCCCAGGCCTACACGGCGTTGCAAGTGGTGGCCGAGGCCCTGCAACGGCTTGACAAGCGCAAACCGCTCAAAGGCCTGTCTGCGGCTGCAGCGCGCACAGCTCTGATGGACGAGATCCTTGGCGGCATCTACCAGACCCCCCTGGGCGAGATCCGCTTCACGCCCGAGGGAGAGGTGGTGCAGAAGGACTTTTTCGTCGCCCAGGTGCGCATGAACCCTGGCGGCCGCAGCGGCCGCTTTGCGCTCCTGCCGTGAGTGGATGGCCGATCTGACCCAACTGCTGCTGAACGGGCTCTCGATCGGTGCGGTGTATGCCCTCTTTGCCCTGGGTTACACACTGGTGTTTTCGGTGCTGGGGGTGATCAACTTCGCCCACGGGGCGGTGTTCACCCTGGGTGCTTACTTCACCTATCTGCTGATCGGCGGAGCCGTCGGTGCCAACGGTCTGCTGGCCGGGCTGCAACTGCCGTTGGCCCTGCCCTTCTGGCTGGCCCTGCCGCTTGCGGGGCTGGCCGCCGCCGCGGTGGCCCTGGTGATCGAACGCATCGCCTTTCGCCCCCTGCGTGATCAGGGTGCCGATCCCCTCCTGGCCCTGATCACCAGCCTGGGGGCCGGGGTGGTGCTGGTCAATCTGATTCAGCTGCTGGTGGGGGCCGAAAGCTACGCCATCCCGACCACGGCCTTGGCCGGGCTGCCGCCCGCTATCAGGCTGCTGGGGGCCCAAGTGCGCACGGTGCAGCTGCTGCTGCTGCTGGTGGCCGCCGCGCTGCTGGCGGTCCTGAGCCTCTGGATTGACGGCAGCCGCAGCGGCAAAGCCCTGCGGGCCGTCGCCGAGGACCCCACCACGGCCCAGTTGCTGGGCATCCCCAGCGGCCGCATGATCCAGATCGCCTTTGGTCTCAGCGGATTTCTGGCCGGCATCGCCGGCGGCCTGGTGGGCCTGAGCGTCAGCATCGCCGGGCCCTACTTCGGCATCGGCTACGGACTCAAAGGCCTGGGGGTGCTGGTGCTGGGCGGTCTGGGCAGCGTGCCCGGGGCCGTGCTGGGGGGCCTGATCATCGGGATCGCCGAGGCGTGTGTGCCCGCCGAGCTCTCGGGCTACCGCGACGTGGTGGCCTACGGCTTTCTGTTTGTGGTGCTGCTGGTGCGGCCCCAGGGGTTGCTGGGCCGGGTGCTGCCCACCAAGGTCTGAGCTGTGGTCGATGCCACCCTGCTGACACAGATGGTGATCGGTGCCCTGCTGGGGCTCTCGGTCTACCTGCCCCTGCGCTGCGGCCAGCTGTCGCTGGCCACGCCTGGGTTCTATGCCATCGGTGGCACCCTGGCGGCGCTGCTGTCGACCCGGGTGAACGCCCTGGGCGGCAGCGAGCCCAGCTACCCGATCAGCTCGCTGCTGCTGGAGATGGCCCTGGCAGGGGCATTGTGCGGCGTGCTGGCCAGTGGCATCGGCGCGGTGGTGCTGCGGCTGCGGGGGGTCTACCTGGCCATCGCCACCATCGCCCTGGTCGAGATCCTGCGGGTCACCATGCTGAATCAGGAGGCCCTGGGCGGGGCCGTCGGCATCTTCGGCATCCCCCAGCCGTTTGACGATCCTGCTGACTATGCCCTGTTCACCCTTGGGCTGCTGGCCGTGATCTGCTGGCTGTGCGACCGACTCGAGCGCAACCGACTGGGGCGTGCCATGGCCGCCATCCGCGATGACGAGCTGGCCGCCGCCTGCCAGGGCATCGACACCGAGCGCAGCAAGTTGGTGGCGTTTGTGCTCAGCGCCGTGGTCGCCGGCCTGACCGGGGTCATCAGCGCCCACTTTTTGAACAGCTGGAACGCCCGGCTGGGCAACTTTGACGCCAGCATCACCACGCTGGCCTTCGTGGTGTTCGGCGGCTCGCGCACCTGGGCCGGCCCCGTGCTGGGCGGGCTGGTGCTGACCGCCCTGCCCGAGCTGCTGCGCCCGATCGGCGATCTGCGGCTGATCGTTTTCGGTCTCGTGATCCTGGTGGGGCCATTGCTGTTGCCCCAGGGTCTGATCAATCCAGCGCTGATCGGCTTGGTCACACAGCGGCGCCGATGAGCCCCCCCCTGCTGGAGACCCGCAACCTGGGCGTGCGCTTTGGCGGACTGCAGGCGCTCGAGGGCATCGACCTTCAGGTCCACCGCGGCGAGATCTTCGGTCTGCTGGGGCCCAACGGTGCCGGCAAGACGACCCTGTTCAACCTGATCTCGGGCCTGACGCCGGCAGGCAGCGGCACGGTGCTGTGGCGCGGCACAGCGATCAACGGCCTCGATGCCAACCGCATCGCCCGGCTGGGCCTGGCCCGCACCTTTCAGAACCTGCGCCTGTTCGGCTCTCTGAACTGCCGTGACAATGTGCTGGTGGGATTGCATCGCCAGGCCAGGCTGCCCTGGGCCGCAGCCCTGCTGGGCACGCCCCTGGCCCAGCGGCGACAGCGGGAGCTAAAAGGCCGCGCCCAGGAGCTGCTCGAGTTGCTGGCGATCGGCCATCTGGCCGCGCAGAACGCCGCAGGTCTCTCCTATGGCGATCGCCGCCGCCTGGAGATCGCCCGCGCCCTGGCCAACAGCCCCGAGCTGCTGCTGCTCGATGAACCCGCGGCCGGCATGAATCCCGGCGAAAAAGACCAGCTGCGCGACCTGATCCGCCGTCTGCGCGACCAGTTCGACCTGACGATCCTGATCATCGAACACCACGTGCCGCTGATGCTGGGCCTGTGCGACCGGCTGGCGGTGCTCAACTTCGGTCGCCGCATCGCCCTGGGCGCCCCGGACCAGGTGCGGCAGGATCCGGCGGTGATCGAGGCCTATCTGGGGGGCAGCCGATGAGCACCCCGTTGCTGGCGCTCGAGCAGCTCACGGTGCGCTACGGCGGCATCACCGCCCTGCGCGACATCTCACTGGAGGTGCACACCGGTGAGATTGTGGCCTTGCTGGGCGCCAACGGTGCCGGCAAAAGCACGACCCTGCGGGCCATCTCGCAACTGGTGCCGGCTGCAGCCGGCACCATTCGCTGGAATGGAGGCGTGATCAACGGCATTCCCGTTGAACGCACGGTCAGGCTGGGAATCAGCCACTGCCCCGAGGGGCGCCGTGTGCTGACCCGTCTGAGCGTGAACGACAACCTCGACCTGGGGGCCTGGCTCAGGCGCGACCGGGCCGGCATCGGCCGCGATCTGGACCGCTGTTTCGATCTGTTCCCAAGGCTGGCCGAGCGCCGCCACCAGCTAGCAGGCTCCCTGTCAGGAGGCGAGCAGCAGATGCTGGCGATCGCCCGCTCGCTGATGGCGCGTCCCACCCTGCTGATGCTGGATGAGCCCAGCCTGGGCCTGGCCCCCAAGCTGGTGGCCGAGGTGATCGGGGCGCTGGCCAACCTGCACCGCGACGGGCTGACGCTGCTGCTGGTGGAGCAGAACGCCAACGCTGCTCTGGCGATCGCCGATCGCGCTTACGTGCTGGTGTCGGGAAGCCTTGAACAGGCTGGCAGCGCGGCCGCCCTGCGCGCCGACGAACGGGTCAAAGCGGCTTACCTGGGGCCCTGAGCCTGAGCTTCAGGCCTTATCGACCTGCTCCTCACTGCTGCCAAAAGCATGCAGCAGGGCATCACCCCAGCTGTTGATCGGGGCGAGTTGATGGTCCTGAGCCGAGGCCAGCGCCTTGCCCTGCTCGCGCAGCAGCACCGTTTTGTCGAGACTGTGGCCGTGGGCGGCAGCGATGCTCACAACGTCATCAACGCGGGTGGCGGCATGCAGCTTGTCGCGCAGCTGTCCATCAGCTGACACCGACGCAGCAAAGGAACGCAGGGCAGAAAGCGACATGGGATGGTGCGCAACGCACCTGTCCTAGCAGCACAGGGCACGGGAGCTAGCGTCCATTCAATGGAACCGTTATTAACGAGCATCGCCGGGCGGGTCCGTAATTTGACAGCCCGGCAGCGCCGTCGCCTGCAGCTGATCGCCCTGCTCGTGCTGGCCCTCGCGGGCACAGGCTTGGTGCAGATGCGCCTACAGGAGAGCAGCGCAACCGCGCCCGCGAGGCCGCGCTGCGCGCACCGATCACGACGGTCACCGCCCTCGGCCGGCTCGAACCCGTGGGCGAGGTCATCAGCGTGGCGCCAGCAGCCGGTGCCATGGGCGGTGCCCAGGTCAGGCTGAACCGCACCGTTGACGAGGCGGCCGCCCAGGTCGCCATCGCCCAGACCCAGCTGCAGGTGGCCGCGGCCAGCCAACGCAGCGAACAGCAGAGCCAGCGCGCACGGTTGCTGCGGGCCCAGGCCAACCTGCGCACGGCCGCCGCCGAGGAACGGCGCTACCGCGAGCTTTACCGCAGCGGTGCCGCCTCGGCCTCGCTGTATGAAAGCCGGGCTCTGAGCCTGGAAACGGCCCGCGCCGAGGTCGAAGAAGCCCGCAGCCGCCTGCAGCGGCTGGAGGTGCGGGTGCCAAGCCCCGATGGGGCCATCAGCCTCGACGAAGCCCGGGCCCAGCGCGAACTGCAGGCCGCACGCTCGCACCTGCTGCGCACCAGGGCCGAGCGCGACGATGCCCTGGTGCGCGCCCTGGTGCACAACCCGCCGCTGGTGCTGGCCGATGAACCCACGGCAGCCCTCGACAGCCGCTCCGGCCGCGAGGTGGTCAGCCGCATGCAACAGCTAGCCCGCGAGCAGCACAGCACCATCCTGCTGGTCACCCACGACAACCGCATTCTCGACATCGCTGATCGCGTGCTGACCATGGAGGATGGGCACCTGCGGGAAGACGTGCGCAACACAAACACGTCCGTCAGGTCAACCACGCCATAGCCAGCCGCGGCGATTGGCAATAGGGTTCGCGCGTCAGCTGATCAACGATGGCGCCGGAACGGTTTTTTCTGGAACTCGATCCCCCGGCAGCCACCCAGGCGAGCTGGCCCCATGTGGTGATTGTGGGTGGGGGCTTTGCCGGCCTGCGGGCCACCCATCGCCTGATCGGCAAACCGGTGCGGGTCACCCTGATCGACAAACGCAACTTCAACCTGTTTCAACCGCTGCTGTATCAGGTGGCCACGGGCCTGGTCGGCCAGGCCGATGTGGCTTCACCCCTGCGGCAGATGATCGGCAACGCGCCAAACGTGCAGGTGCTGCTGGGCGAGGTCGACGAGATCAATGTCAACGACAAGGAAATTGTCTTCAACGAACGGCGCTATGCCTACGACCACCTGATCCTGGCGACGGGCTCGGGCAGCAGCTTCTTCGGCCATGAGGAATGGCGGCCCATGGCACCGCCGATGAAGATCCTCGAGCACGCCAACGAGATCCGGCGGCGGGTGCTCTCGGCGCTCGAAGAGGCCGAACAGACCCCGGATCCCGAGAGTAGAAAGCTGCTGCAGAGCGTTGCGGTGATCGGAGCTGGCCCCACCGGTTGTGAACTGGCCGGTTCCCTGATCGACCTGATGCGACACGCCATCGAGCGCGACTACAAACAACTGCGCCCCCAGGACTGCCGGGTGTTGCTCGTCGACCCGGGCGATCGGGTGCTGCGGGCCATGCATCCGTCATTGTCGGAGGCCGCCGGGAGCTACCTGCAACGCAGCGGTGTCGAGCTGGTGCTGGGCGGTCGGGTGCAGCAGATCAGCGCCACCGAAGTGACCCTCACCCTGAAGAGCACGGGAGAAGAGCAACGGCTCCAGGCGGCCACCGTCTGCTGGACCGCGGGCGTCAGGGCCTCCCATCTGGGCAAGGTGCTGGCGGCAGGCAGCGGTTGCCAGATCGACAAGGGCGGCCGCGTGGTCGTGGAGTCCGACTTCTCGATTCCAGGCCACCCCGAGGTGCGGGTGGTGGGGGATCTCTGCGCCTACAGCCACACCGCCGATGGCAAGCCGCTGCCGGGCATGGCCGGTCCGGCTGTGCAGATGGGCGGCTGGGTCGCCGCCGACATCCTGGCCAGCATTGAGGGCACGCCGAGGCGTCCCTTCCGCTTCACCGACTTCGGCTCGATGGCTGTGGTCGGACCGCTCTACGCGGTTGCCGACCTGCGGGGCATTCGGCTGAGCGGGCTGATCGGCTGGTTGGTGTGGGGTCTGGCCCACCTGGCCTTCATGCCCGAAATGGAAAACCGACTGAGTCTGCTGCTCAAGTGGATGTGGGTGATTGGAACCCGCGAGCGGGATTCGATGCTGATCATCGGCAACCGCAACCAGCACATGGGGGTCGAGGTCGGGCTCGAGCAACGCGAAGCTGCCCCGATGGAGACCACCACCCCGGTGGCCAGCGCCTGAGAAAGTCCCATGGCTGAACCGCTGGGCTCAGGGGGTAGGACGGTCGTCGCTGGCCTCCTCCCCCTCCTCCTGGGTCTGCACGGTGAAGCGACTGATCAGCAACCCCATCACGACCGCCAGATACAGCGGTCCGACCACGCTCAGCGACACGCTCGTCATCTGGGCCATGCGTCGGACCGGCACGATGTCGCCATAGCCGACGGTGGTGAGACTCACGAAGGCGAAGTAATTGATCCGCGAGAAGTCGATGTCCCAGGCGGGTCCGACCGGGTGGGCATTCACGGGCCCGGGTTGGACGTGAAACGGCTTGTGGGACGCCATATCGATGAAGCTGCCCGGCTGCACCGTCTCCAGCACGCTGAGGGCCAGACCCCCGCTGAAGCCCAACATCAGATAGCCGGCCACCGCCCCGGCCAGCACCGGCCGGCCCACATCCTGTTCTTCACGCAGCAACTGCAGCAACCGCAGCAGGCTCCAGAACACGAACACCACGATCAACAGCACCAGCAGCAGCCCGTGCCAGTTGACGGTGGACGGGACCAGCAACCAGCTCGTCAAAGCCACCACCCCGGCAAGGCCCAGCAGGCGATACAGCCGATTGCTCCAGCCATCGGTACGCAGGCCGGCAGGCAACAACTGGCCAAGCTCAGACAACAGAAACAGCAGCATCACCGCTGTCATCGCCATGCCCAGCCGGTGCAGTTGCCAGGGCAAGGCCATGAACACCACCTGCACCAGCATGAGCAGCAGAAGCCTGCGGTACAGGCGATGGCGCCTGGGCGTCTGGCGTGCCGCAGCCGACCGTGTCTCCAAAAGTCCGCTCATTGGGAGCGCCTGTGAAAACGGCCGAGGATCATGGCGATCAGAATCGCCACATACAACTGGCCGGCGACGGTGATCACCGTCACCGCAACCTCTCCGAGCACATCCGCCGGGGAGACCACCGCGCTGCCGAGGGTGGTCAGGATGTTGAACGCCGCCGCCATCAACAGGGGGGCGGCGTACACGGCGGCCAGCGAATGGGATCCGTCGTTGGCCAGCCCTGCGACGGGCTGGTTGGCGACCGTGAAGCTCTCGGGGCTGAGGGCTGCGATGGCCACCAGCATCACCCCGCCCGAGATACCCACCAGCAGGTAGCCGGAGGCTGCACCCATCACGACCGAGGTGGTGACGTAGGGCTCACTGATCAACGTTCTGACCTTGCGCAGCAGCGCCAGCGTCAGAAACATCAACCAGGCGATCACGTGGGGAATCGTCAACCATCGTCCCAGGGCTGGATCAAAGCGCAGCCCGAGATGCCAGAGGATCTCCATGAACACCGCCAGTGCGCCCAAGGCATAGATCACGCCACGGGTGCGGCGCAAGGCCGAGTAGCGACTGATATACCCGATGACAACCC
>Ga0163210_1000452_pt1 | contig 17328 bp, 8 predicted proteins | sample Kivu_220m_FD_113536 | JGI IMG/M metagenome (GOLD analysis project Ga0163210, IMG submission 113536) | Freshwater microbial communities from Lake Kivu, Western Province, Rwanda to study Microbial Dark Matter (Phase II) - Kivu_220m | ecosystem: Environmental > Aquatic > Freshwater > Lake ...
CGCGAGCCGATACGTGACCGAGACGCACGACAGTCACCGCCGGGCGGAAGAGGCCGCCTGGGTCGCCCAGACACTCGCCGGCGACCCGCGCGGATACGAAGCGCTGATGCAGCGCTATCACGCGCCCCTGCGCCGGCTCCTGCAGGGGATGCTGCACAACGCCGACGATGCCGACGACTTGCTGCAGGAGACCTTCGTGCGCGCGTTCCGATTCCTCCACCGGTACGATCCGGCGCGGCCCTTCGGGCCGTGGCTGATGCGGATCGGCGCGAACCTGGCGCGCAACCAGCTGCGCCGCCGCGCCCTGCGCGCCGAGGTGCCGCTGGAGGCGAGCGCCGGCGAGGGCGAGGAGCCGTTCGAGGGCGAGTGGCTCGCCGACTACGGCACGCTGGCCGAAGTCGAGCGCGGGCAGCTGATCGAACGCGTGCGGCGCGCGATGGCCGCGCTGCCGGAGGAGCTGCGCGCGGTGCTCGAGATGCGGGTCATGGCGGAGATGAGCTACAAGGAGATCGCGGCCGCGCTCGGCATCCCGATCGGGACCGTGATGTCGCGGCTGAATCGTGCGCGCGGCCAGGTGCAGGCGGCGCTGGCGGATCTGGCGCAGCCGGCGCGCGCGTCGAGTGGATCGAGGCGTGGTCGGGCCTCGGGTGAAGCGACCCCGGAGGTCTCATGAGCCACTCGTGCGAATGGGTGCGCGCGCGACGGGCGCGCTTCCTCGACGGGGCGCTGTCCGCGGACGAGCACGCTGCCATCGAGGCGCATCTCCATGGCTGCGCGGAGTGCCGCGCGCAGCTCGAAGCCTTGCGCGAGACCGACCGGCTGATCCGCGACGCGACCACCGCCGCTCCCGCGCGCGGGGAAGCCGACGCCGAGGGGCGCTCCTTCGCCGCGCTGCAGGCGGCGATCGCCCGGCGTTACGACCTGGACGCCGCCGCGCAGGCGCGGGCGCGCGAGATGGCCGCGGAGCCGGCGGGCGCGCCGCGGCGAGCGATGTCGCCCGAGGAGATCGCGAACGCCCCGCTCGATCGCGCGATCCTGCGCGAAGCCGCGACGCAGCGCGCGCGCGGATTCTCGCTGCGCGATCTCCGGGCGCGCCTGAGCCTCCCCGCTCCCGCGTGGCGCTGGATGGCAATCGGCGTGCCCGCGGCCGCGGCGGCCGTCGTTGCGGTCGTCCTCCTCGTGCGCGAGCCGGCGCTGCACGAGGCGGCGCTGGAGCAGGCGCTCTCGTCCGCGACACGCGAGGCGCCGTCGATAGCGGCGCCGTCGCCCGTGGCTCCGCCTGCCGCCAGGGTGCAGACGCCGGTGGAGCCGCGCACGGAACCGGCCGTCGCTCCGGCGAAGATGGACAAGATCGAAGGGGCGGCCCCGACGCCGGCTCCGGTCCAGCAGATCACGCCGCCGGCCGAGCCCGCGCCGGAGGTGGCTAAGCACGCGGCCCCGGCGGCGGAGCCCGCGGTGGGCACGGCCGCCGACGCCACGCCCGCCCCGGCCGAGGCCGGGCCCGCGGCGGAGCCGCTGCGCATGGGGGAAGAGGCGATGCCATCCGACCGCTTGCAGACGGCCGAGCCCGCGCCCGCGCCATCTGCCGAGGCGTTCGCTGCCGCGCCCGTCGCCGCACCGGCGGAGGAAGGGCCCTGGCCGGTGCTGCGCGAGTTCGTGGAGGCCTCGAGGAAGGACGTCGCGGACGAAACGCAGACCGCCGAAGCGGATGCCGAGCAGGACCACATGGCGCTGCTGGCCGCGGCGGAGGAGCAGCTGCTGACGCTCACCGCCGCCTCGACCGCGGCCGACGCCGAGCAGCGCTCGCGCGCGTCGGGGAAGAAGTCGCAGCCGTCAGCGGGCGGCGGACCGCTGGGCCGGCTCACGAACCTGCGCGATGCGCACCCGGAGCGCACCGGGCTTCGTGCGGAGGGCAAGGGCGAGTCGCACGGGACGTCCGAGACGCGGCGCGTCGTGGAACGCCCGCCGGTGCGACTCTGGCTCGCGCTAGCCGACGGCTGGTACCTGCTCTATCGCGGCGCGACCGCCGGCGCGGACGCGACGTCGCTCGCCGCGCGCGCTCTCGCGGCGTACGAGCAGGCGGCGTACGTCCCCGATTCGCTCGCGGACGACGACCTGGCCCGCGTGCGCGACCGCATCACCGAGCTGCGGAACCGCTCGCCGAGGCGCTGAGTCCGTCGCGCGCGCGTCCCCGCCGCCGCGGCCGGGGAGTGGACAATCGCGATCGCGCGCGCTACCCTCGCTCGCGTTCACGGAATGCACATCGCCCGGGGATCCGTTCCACCCCCATCTGCGCGCCGGGGGACAAGGAGTCACGACCATGTGGACCAGCCTGCTCAAGCACGAGATCGAATCGTCCTTCCGCGCCGCCGCGGGTCTCCTCGGCATGGTGGACGACGATACGCTGAACTGGAAGCCGCCGACCGGCAGCAACTGGATGACGACCGGCCAGCTGCTTCATCACCTCACCGACGCCTGCGGCGGGACGTTCAAGGGCTTCGTCACCGGTGACTGGGGCTTCCCCGCGGGGGTGGATCCCAGCCAGCTGCCGCCCGACGAGATGCTCCCGCCCGCGGAGAAGCTGCCGTGTTGCTCGAGCGTCGCCGAGGCGAAGCGCCGCCTCGCCGCCGACCACCAGACGGCCCTCGCGATGCTCGCCCAGTGCAGCGAGGAACGGCTCGCGAAGGAGCCCGCCCCCGCGCCCTGGGACCCGCGCCCGATGCCCCTGGGCCACCGTCTGCTGGGCATGGTCGGGCACCTGGAACTGCACAAGGCACAGCTCTTCTACTACCTGAAGCTGCAGGGCAAGCCCGTCAACACGATGCACATGTACGGGATGTAGTTCCGGTCGGGGCGGCCCCGCAGCGGGTCGCCTCGGTCCCTTTCCGCCACCGGCATCCCCCCGCGTTTCCCGCCTCCCACCGGAATAGACCCCTCCCGCGGCGCGGTATTCCTCCTGCATGGATGAGGCGGCAGGCCTTTGAAGAGCGGAGGAGACGGTCATGAGAACCCACCTGAGCCATGAATCTGCGAGCCCGTCACGGAAGCTCGTCCACGGGCTGGCCTCCAGCGGCGCGATCCTCCTCGCGCTCGCGCTGCTGCCTTCCCTCGCGTCGGCCGACGGCCTGGTTGTCGTCCATCCGACCCCCGGACTCCCCGATCCGACCGCGCTGGCGGTGCAGTACCACCACGTCGACATCGACATCGACGATACGGTCGCGCACGTTCGCATCGATCAGGTCTTCCACAACCCGAACGGGCGCGAGCTGGAAGGCGAATACCTCTTCCCGGTGCCGGATGGCGCCGCGGTGAGCGACTTCGCGCTCTACGTCGACGGCGAGCCGGTGCACGCCGAGGCGATGGACGCCGACCGCGCGCTCGCCATCTACGAGGGCCTGGTGCGCCGGTGGCGCGACCCGGCGCTGCTCGAGTACGCGGGACGCGAGGTCTTCCGCGCCCGCATCTTCCCCTTCCCGGCCCACGGCGACCGGCGCGTCGCGCTGAACTACGACCAGGTCGTGGCGCGTGAGGGCGGGCTCTACCGCTTCGTCTATCCCCTCTCGACCGAGAAGTTCTCCTCCCGGCCGCTGGAAAACGCCTACGTGAAGATCACCCTCGAGGCGGACCGTCGGATCGCCAGCGCCTACTGTCCGACGCACGACGTCGACATCGAGCGCATCGACAGCCGCCACCTGCGCGTCACCTGGGAGGAGAGCGGGGTCACGCCCGATCGCGACCTCGTCCTCTTCTACGGGCTCGCCGAGGGTCCGATGGACATCCGCGTGCTCCCCTACCGTCCCGACGACGGCGCCGACGGCTACTTCATGCTGCTCGCGGCGCCGGGCGGCGCGGAGGATCTGCCGGTCACGCCGAAGGATGTCGTCTTCGTCATCGACCACTCCGGCTCGATGCGCGGCACCAAGATGGACCAGGCGCGCGATGCCCTCGTCTACTGCCTCCGGCACCTGAACGCCGAGGACCGCTTCAACGTGGTCGCGTTCTCGACCGAGGTGGACGGCTTCGCCGGAAGCCTGGTGCCCGCGAACGGCCGCCAGGTGCGGCGCGCCGTCGACTTCGCCGAGGACCTGGAGGCGAACGGCGGCACGAACATCGCCGGGGCGCTGGAGGCGGCGCTGGATCTGCCCTTCTCCCGCGGGCGCGCCGGCTATGTGATCTTTCTCACCGATGGCTTGCCGACCGAGGGCGAGCGCGACCCGGAGCGGATCCTGGCCCGCGTGGAGCGGCGCAATGGCGGCGGCCGCGAGCCGGATCGCGATGTCTACGACCGCGTGGAGTGGGACCGCGAGCCGGACCGCAACCGCGTGCGGATCTTCCCCTTCGGCCTCGGCTACGACGTCAACGCGGTCCTGCTGGACCAGCTCGCGGCGGAGAACTCGGGCCGCCCGACCTACGTGCGCGAGACCGAGGATCTGCCGGCGCGCGTCCGCACCTTCTACGACGCGATCGCCGACCCGGTCCTGACCGACATCCGCCTGCACGTCGACGGGGCGCGTCTCCGCGATCTTGAGCCCTCCGCCATCCCGGACGTATTCCGCGGCGGACAGCTGGTCGTCTTCGGGCGCTACCACAGCGATGGTCCGGTCGAGATCGAGTTGACCGGGCGCGTCAACGGCCGCCAGCGCACGTTTCACGCCTCGATCGACCTCCCGCGCTGGGAGGAGGAGAACGTCTTCGTCGGGCGCTTGTGGGCGACGCGGCGCGTCGGCGCCCTGCTGCGCACGATCCGCCTGCACGGCGAGGAGCCAGAGCTGGTGAACGAGATCAAGGATCTCGGCGTGCGCTTCGGCATCGCGACGCCGTACACCTCCTTCCTGGTCGATGAGGACATGATCCGCGAGCAGACGCGCCCGCTCGCCGACGCTCAGCCGGCGCCGAGCTGGGGCGCCCTGCGCAAGCTGGCGGACCACGCGGCGAACCTGGTCGGCGGGAAGGGCCAGGCGCGCGATGCCCTCGGCGCACCGCCCGCGCCCGCGCAGATGATGCGCGCCGAGAGCGGCCGGATGGGCTTCGAGGTCTCGAAGAAGGTCGAAGCGATGGCGCGCGCCGATAACGAGGAGCGCTCCGCCGCCAGCAACGCCGTGCGCATCGTGAACGGCACGTCCTTCACCCAGGAGAACGGCGTCTGGCGGCCGGTCGACTGCCCGAAGGACGTGCGGACGACGAAGATCAAGATCGGCGACGACGCCTACTTCCAGCTGCTGAAGACGCACCGTGAGGTCGGCCCGATCCTGGCGCTCGGCGAGCACGTCATCTTCCAGCTCGACGGGCACTGGTACGAGACGGTGAGCTAGTCGCCCCGCGGGCGCGGCGGCTTCGCGATTAGCGCACCACCATCACCGGCGCCGCCGCCGCGCGCGCCTCGCCGCGCAGCACGCGCACCCAGTAAAGGCCGCTCGGCACCGTGCGCCCGCTCGCGTCGCGCAGCGACCAGCAGAAGAGGCCGCGGTCCGGTCCGCGCACGTCGCCCCCCGACGATCTCGCGACGCAACGGCCGCTCGCATCGACCACCTCGATCCGCGGCGGGTCCTCCCCCGGCGTGAGCTTGACCCGCATCCAGACGCGCTCCGGTGCGGGATTGGGCCAGAGGCGCAGCGTCGCCCCCGGCGGCGGGCCCTCGACGACCGCGCTCGGATCGCCGCTCTGCGTGCGGAACCAGGCGACTGGAGGCGTGCCCCAGGTCGCGTGGCCGCCCCGGTCGGTCGCCTTCACGCGCCACCAGTAGGTGGCGCCGGGGCTCAGGAGCAGATACGCATCGATCTGGCTGTCGTACGTCGTCGGGAGCGTGCGTGGATGGGTGAAGAGGCTGTCGTCCGCGACCGAGATCGTGTAGCTGATCCGGTCACCTTCCTCCGGGTCGATGGCCTCGTCCCAGTCGAAGTGCTGGGGCGGCGCGATCCCGAGCGTCTCCCCCAGCGCCGGCGCCCGCAGTGCGAACGTCTCCGGCGCGATGCGGAAGAGCGACCCGTAGTACGCCCGCGCGTCGTTGATCGCGAAGAGGACCGCGATGTGCTGGGCCTCGCTGTCCCAGTTGTCGCGCAGCTCGACGAACGTCTCCAGCGAATCGAGCCAGTCGAGGAAGTAGCCGGCCGGGGCGGTGTAGCGCGTCGGCTCGCCGTCGAGGTCGACATAGACCGCCCCGGTGTGCGCGAAGAGCAGCGGGTTCACCGGGTGCGACACCGTCGAGTACCCGTCGACCCGCAGCGCCAGCCAGGAGCTGCACGTGAGATCGACCTGCAGCGTGGTGTCGACCACCACCGGTCCGGTCGCCCCGGGCGGCAGGTTCACCGCCGCCGCCGCCGTGCCGTTCCGGATGACGCTTACCCGCGTCAACGGCAGCGCCGACTCGACCCGCAGGTCCACGGAGACCGACGCGCCGGGTCCGGGATAGTCCAACGTCTCGCCCGCGCCCGCGCCGTCCACGGTGAAGGACGGGATCAGCGGATAGTCCGAGACGAAGCTCCGGCCCGCCTTCAGCGCGGCGGTCCACTGCGCCACGTCGTGGGTGGCGCCTGCGCCCTCGTTGACGAAGACGCGGTAGCCCCCCGCGGGGTTCCGCAGGTAGTTCCCGACGCAGTTGTCGGTGCCGGCGGAAGGCGGCACGTGCAGGCCGCAGTTGAGCAGCCGGTACCAGTCGTCCACGTAGATGGATGGGTCCAAGGTGTAGCCGACGATGTCGAGCGCATCCAGCTGCCCGCGCGCCGCCAGCACCGGCAGCTCGCGCCCCAGCCCCGCGCCGGGCCAGCCATCTTCCTCGAAGAAGCCGGCGCCGTTGTGCGCATGGGCCAGGACCATCCCCTCGTCCCAGGCCGGCGCCCAGCTGCTCCGCAGGTGGCAGAGCATCGGATAGACCGGCTCCGGCGGCCCGCAGCAGTGCTGGCCGATGTACTCCCGCAGCCCGAGCAGGGCGACGTGCCCGCAGACCTGGTTGCGGTACTCGTAGGTGTAGTAGATCGCCGCGTCCGGCGTGCTCACCGGATGCAGGCCGCCGCTGAACTCGTAACCGTTGTCCAGGCACCAGGTCTGCGCCAGGTCTTCCGCCTGCGCGATCCAGTGAATCTCCGTCGGGTCGATGTCGTAGTGAATCGGCTCATGGCGCGTGTGAACGTGGGGGTCGCCGCCGAACCAGCCCGCGGCGCGCATGTTGAAAGGCTGGCTCAGCGTGATCGTGAGAACCTGATCGTGGAGGAGAACCACGTTGAACTGCTCCGGCTCCCACTCGAAGCCCCGGCCGGCCGAGATCCGCGTCGTGCCGGTCGGGATGCGCATCTGGAATACCCCGGTGGTGTAGAAGTAGCCGCCCAGGGCGCTGTGGCTGAGGAACGACTCGTCGATCCCCGGGGGGAAACGGTGCCCGCGGGAGTCGACCACGTGGACGCGCGCCGGGATCGGCGTGCCCTGCAGGTCGGTCACGTGCACCTCGACCGTGACCGAGTCCTGCGCCGCCGCCGGCATGGCGAGCAGCAGCATCAATGCCGCCAACCGCAGTCTCATGCCGTCCTCCCTCAACGCACGACGACGATGGGGCACCCTTGCGGCCCCGCACCCGGGCGCAGCCGGGCGAAGTAGACACCCGCGGGCATGCCGGAGGCGTCCCACCGCACCCGGTGCACGCCCGCCTCCCGGGGCCCGCGCGCCAGTACCGCCACCTGCCGGCCCAGCACGTCGTGGATCGTGCACTCCACCGCGCCCGGCCGGTCGAGCCGGAACCAAACATCACCCGCAGCGCGGATCACACTCGGCGCCCAGAGGACACGTTGCGCCTCCCGCGGCGCGGCGGGCGTCTCGGGATCCAGGCTCGCGGCGCCGGACCCTTCCCAGAGCCAGCGGCACGCCTGGGCGACCTCGCTGTTGTTGAGATGGTAGTCGCGGACCTGATCGAACTCCTCGACGAACGGCATGAGCGCCGCCACGGCGGCGCCCCGGGCGTATAGGGGCACCAGGGAGTTCGTGCGTCCGCTGCTGTGCCATTCCAGTCCCGGCATGACGCCGGGGCCGTGGTTGATGATCGGGTTCCAGATGGCGGGCTCGCCCGAGCCGGGGCCGGTCAGATAGCCGGACTCCTGGTCCGCTGTGACGATGACCAGCGTCCGCTCCCAGTCGCTGTTCGCCTCGACCCAGTCGACGACCGCCTGCACCGCCTGGTTGAAGGCGATCTGCTCCTCGATCATCCGTCCCCCGGCATGCTCGCGCGACGCCCAGTCGATGGCACCGCCGACGACCGCCAGGAAGAAGCCGTCCGGTTTCTGCTCCAGCACGTGCAGCGCGCCGCGGGTCATCTCCTCCAGCGTGGGGACGTTCGCGATGAAGGGCACGACGTAGGGGTCGGCGAAGACCGGGCCGCTGCGCCGGTACTGCAGCGTCTCGAAGACCTGCGGCACCCCCAGCACGCGGCCGGGCGTCGTCCCCGTCGCCAGCGCCTGGAACGCGGCGCGGGTCTCGATCAGCGCCCACGCGTCCGGCTGGCCGTCCCCGTCGCTGTCCTCGACCGGATTGTCCGGGATCTGGTCGCCGTCGGTGTCGAACGCGACGTCGCCCGCCACCAGCCCATTCCAGACGCTTTCGCCCCCGACGTAGTCGAACGTGTTGGGCGTCGAGCGCGCGTGGCCGCTGGCATCGAACCAGGGATGGCCGCCGCCCATCAGCAGATCGAGCCGGCTGTCGAGCAGCATCTGCTGCGCGATCGGCCGGTACTGCGTGCGATCGGGATGATGCGCCACCAGCCCGGCCGAGACCGCGTGGCTGAGCGGCACCGTCGTCACGACCCCGGCGCCCTTACCCAGCTGCTTGGCCCACTCGGTGAAGTGGACCAGCGGCTGGTCCTGGATGTCGAGGCCGACCGTGCCGGTGGCGGTCTTCTCGCCGCACGAGAGCGCGGTCGCCGCGGCCGCCGGATCGGTCGGGTACCAGGTGACGTACTCGAAGTCGCTCCACGCGTTCACCCGTGCGTAGCCGTTCCCGTTGCCGGCGTGCGTGCTCATCGCGGCGCGGAGCGGGAAGGCGTCATACGGCTGGAGCCCCGTCGCGCCGTACTGGTAATAGCTGGCGGCCGTGACGTGGTTGTAGCCGGTGCCGCTCGCCACCAGCAGGACGATGTTCTCGGGCGCCCGCGGCCCGCCGCTCGGCAGCGGGTGCAGTCGCAGGAGGCACTGACCGATCTCGCTGTTGTTGAGGAAGCGGCCGCGCACCGGGTCCTGCTCGTCCGCATAGCCCGCGAGCCGATCGAGTGCCGGCCCCCGGGCATAGAGCGGGATGAGCGAGTTGGTGTGGGCCGTGCTGTACCAGGTCAGGCCCGGCACGTGCCCCGCGCCGTGGTTGACCAGAGGGTTCCAGACCGGGGGCGAGCCGCCCGAGCCGGGTCCGGCGAGGTGCCCGCACTCGTGATCCCCCGTGACGATGAGCAGCGTTTCTTCCCAGCCGCCATGGCTCTCGACCCAGGCGACCGCGGCCTCGATCGCCTGATTGACGCCGATCTCGGACTCGATCATCCGACCGGTGGCATTCGCCGTGGAGGCGCGATCCACCTCGCCCGCCTCCACCATGAGGAAGAAGCCGTTCGGGTTGCCGTCCAGCACGTTGATCGCCCCGGCGGTCATCTCGGCCAGCGTCGGGACGTTGTCGTTGAACGGCACGACGTAGGGGTCGGCGTTCACGTCACCGCTGCGGTAGAACTGGAGCGATTTGTGGACCCGGGGAATGCCCAGCACGCGCTTGGGCGGCGTCCCCTGCATCAGGCTCTGGAAGGTCCCGCGGCTCTGCACCAATGTCCAGGCGTCGGGCTGGCCGTCGCCGTCGCAGTCCTCGACGCGGTTGTCCGGCTGGCCGTCGCCGTCCAGGTCGAAGTCGATGCGCCCCGCGACCAGTCCGCTCCAGCAGAGCTGGCCTCCGACGTAGTCGAAGAAGCTCGGCGGGACCTGGTTACCATCGTTGTCGTAGTACGGGTTCCCGCAGCCCATGATCACGTCCAGCCGGCTGTCGAGGAACATCTGCTGGGCGATGATCGCGTTCTCGCTGCGGTCATCGTGATGGGCGACGAAGCCGGCCGGGGTGGCGTCGCTCACCTGGACGCTGGTGATGACGCCCGCGGACTTCCCCAGTGCCTTCATGCGTTCGGTCGTGTGCTCCAGCCAGTTGCCGTCCATGTCGAGCCCGAGGTACTCGCGGGTCTTGCGACCGGTCGACAACGCGCTGGCCGCCCCGGCCGAGCCGGTCGCGAGGATGTCGACGTAGTCGAAGTCCGCCCAGGCCGTGATCGGCCGGTAGCTGTTGCAGGTGACGTTGTAGGTGCTCATGGCGAGCTTCAGGGGGAAGCTCTCGTAGAGCTGGGCCCCGGTGCGGCCGTACTGGTAGAGGCTGGCGGCATCGATATGGTAGTAGCCACAGCCGTCGGCGACGAAGAGAATGACATTGTGGGGCTCGGTGGCCTGGGCGCCCAGGGCGAGGCCGAGCAGCGCGAGGGTGAATCCCACGAATCTCTGCGCCCGCTGCAGGGGCCACGGTCGATACGGTCCGAGGTGCTCGCGCATGGTGCCTCACAGGTCGCCCAGCCTCTCCTATTAATGAAACCGCACCGGGCACCGATCTGTCAATCCGCCCCGCGCGAAAACGCAACCCGGCCCGGTGCAACTCCGTAGGGGAACCCGGTTGGTTTGCGCCACTTGCCCACGATCATCTGGACGAGGAGCCTGAATCGATGCACCGTCACCGGCTGCCAACCCTTGTCGCGGCCGCGCTCTGCCTGGGGCTGGGGTTGACGCCAGCCATCGCGCAGCCACCGGCCGTCTCGATCCCACGCATCGACGCGCCCATCCGCCTGGACGGCGTGCTGGACGAGCCCGCCTGGCGGCAGGCGGTGGTCGTGGCTGTCTCCTTCGAGATCCGGCCGGGGGACAACACGCCGGCGCCGGTCCGCACCGAATGCCTCCTCGCCTACGACGAGAACCACCTCTACGCCGGCTTCCGCGCCTACGACGATCATCCGGAGCAGATCCGGGCCCACCTGACCGACCGCGACCAGTGCTTCCGGGACGACTTCGTCGGCCTGATGATCGATCCGTTCAACGACGAGCGGCGCGGCTTCGAGTTCTTCGTCAACCCGCTCGGCGTCCAGATGGACCTGGCGATCGACGACCTCTCCCTCGACGAGACGGAGGACGAGACCTGGGACGCGATCTGGGGCTCGGCCGGGCGGATCACACCCGAGGGCTACGTCGTCGAGATGGCGATCCCCTTCACGACGCTGCGCTTTCCCCGCACCGACGAGGTCCAGACCTGGGGCCTGATCGCCGACCGCAACTATCCGCGCGAGGACCGGCACATTCTCTTCTCGGTCCCCCTCGACCGGGACCGCATGGGCCTGCTCTGCCAGGCTGGGAAGGTGACGGGCATGGTCGGCATCCGCCCGGGGCGCAACCTCGAGTTCGATCCCACGGTCACGGCACATCGTACCGACGTGCGCCCGCTCCTCGCGGGCGCGATGCAGGAAGGCAAGCTCCGCGGCGACGTAGGCCTCTCGGCGCGCTGGGGCGTGACGCCCAACCTGAGCGTGAACACCGCGGTCAACCCGGATTTCTCGCAGGTCGAGGCGGACGCGGTGCAGCTCGACATCAACACCCGCTACGCGCTCAGCTATGCCGAGAAGCGGCCCTTCTTCATGGAGGCGGCCGACTTCTTCGCGACCGGCCTGACAGCGGTCTACAGCCGCGCAGTCGTCGATCCGGACTGGGGCGTGAAGCTGACCGGCAAGGAAGGCGCGCACGCGATCGGTCTCTTCGTCGCCCGCGACGCGGCGCCGAACCTGATCATCCCCTCCAATGCGATGTCGTACGCCTGGCCGCTCGGCGCCGAGGCGACGACCGCCGTCGCCCGCTACCGTCACGACTTCGGGGGGGCGGTGACGCTCGGTGGATTGATGACCGCGCGCGAGGGAGACGGCTACCACAACCGTCTCGCCGGCATCGACGGACACGTCCGCTTCGGGCCGACCGACATGATCCGCTTCCAGGCGCTGGGGACACAGACGCGATACCCGCAGACAACCGCCGAGGTGCTCGGCCAGCCGCGGCGCACGTTCGACGGCTTCGGCGGCGTGGCGACCTTCGTCCACAGCACGCGCTACTGGACCGCCTGGGCCGAGTACGAGCAGAAGGACCCCGGCTTCCGCGCCGACGCCGGCTTCATCCCGCGCGTCGACACACGGTCGGCGGCGGCGGGCCTGGAGCGGATCTGGCGGGCCGAGGCCGGGCACTGGTACACGCAGCTCCACGTGGAGCTGAACGGGTCACGCACCGTCGATCATATCGGCCGGGCGACCGATGCGTCCGCCACGCTCGAGTCGTACTACGAGGGCCCGCTGCAGACCGCGGTCGAAGCGGAGGTCTCCCGCCTGAAGGAGCGCTTCGCGGCGCACGACTACCCGATGACCTACGGGAGCATCCACGTCGAGACGCAGCCGCACAAGAACCTCAAGCTCTGGTACACGCAGCGCGGCGGGGACGCGATCGACTACCAGAACGCCTTGGCCGACCCCGCGCACGCCCACCCCGGCGTCATCTTCGCCACCGGGCCGGGAGCCCAGATCGACGTCGGCCGGCACTTGAGCATCTTCGCCGACGAGACCTACGAGCGCTTCCGGGTCTCCGGGGGCGAGCTGTACCGGACGAACGTGCTCGACACCCGCACCGTCTACCAGCTGAGCGCGCGCGCCTTCCTGCGGGCGGTCGTGCAGTACATCACGATCGATTGCCAGCCGGAGCGCTATGTGTTCAGCATGCCGTCCCACGAGCGCGAGCTGCGCACGCAGCTGCTCGCCTCGTACAAGATCAACCCGCAGACCGTCATCTATCTCGGCGGCTGGGACAACCACCACGGCGCCTCGGCGCGCGGCATGCGGAGCACCGAGCGCACGGTCTTCTTCAAGATCGGGTACGCCTGGCTGGTGTAGCGCGGCCTAGCCGGGCACCCCGGGTCCGTGCTATTCTCCCGACGTTGAAGCCTTACGGTCCTCCGCGCGCCCGGCGCGTCCCGGAGACGCCGCGCGCGCGGTATCCAGAAGGAGGGTTTGGCCATGACGAAGTCACTCCCCCGATTCGCGCTCCTGGTCCTGACCCTGTCCCTGAGCGTCCTCCCGGTCACGGCGCAGCGTCTGTTCGTCGGCCTGGAGGATGCATCGCTCGTGACGCGCTCGTCCGATCTCGCGGGCTTCCCGGACGTGAGCTGGACCAACCACTACCCCTTCGAGGTGAACGGCGCGGCCGCGACCCCCGAGGGCGTGATCTATCTCTGCAACGGCCCCTTCACGACGCGCTTGTACACCGCCACCCTGGACGATGAGCCCGAGTACGTCGCGACGGTTTCGGTGGACATCCACGGCATGGGCTACGGGGGCGGGAAGCTATACGGCTTCTCGAGCTACACGAGCCCCATGGGCATCTACGAGATCAACCCGACGACGGGACAGGCGACGCTCGCGGTCAGCACAGCCAGCCAGGGGTTTCGGTTCTTCGGGCTCGATTGCAACGCCGCGGATGGCCTGCTTTACGGCTACACCGAGTACGGCGTGGGTGGGCTCTACTCGATCGACCCGGTCAGCGGGGAGATGGTGCGCTTCGTCTCGTACCCGCCCGGTGTGAACGGGCAGGGCCGCGCGCTGGCGGTGGGGAACAACACGGTCTACCTGCTGTCGACGCGCGGCGACGAGGACGAGCCTTGCTTCGCCTACGACCTGGACCAGGGCGTCGGCGGCAGCTGGGTGCCCTTCACGAATCCGTACCCGACGCATCACAACACGGGTGGCGCCTGCTGGATCCCGCCTTCGGGGGACGTGCCCGACCAGGGCGACGCGTTCTCGCCGCGCCCGCGCCTCCGCGTCTCCGGCCCGAACCCGGTGCTCGCGGGTACGACGCTCACCGGCGAGGCGCTCGCGACGGGCGTGCTGCGGATCGACCTCTTCGACAGCGCGGGGCGCTGGGTGACGACGCTGACCGGAGGCTCCGCGCCGGATCGCGGCGGCCAGGTTGCCTGGGACGGCACGGATGGGGCCGGGCGACGGGTCAGCGCGGGGAGCTATCTGGCGCGCCTGCGCGATGCCGGTGACGCGGGCCGCGTGCGGCTCCTGGTCGTCCGCTAGCAGGCGTCCAGACAGTTCTCGACCATGTCGGCGAGGGAGGCGCCCGCCGCAGCTTCCTCGTCGTAGATGCGGGTGGCGCCCTCGCGCTCCATGTCCGCCGCATAGCGGTGGTAGCGCGACCGCACGATGATCGGCAGCGCGGGCTCCATGCCGCGCGCCAGCCGCAGGATCGCGAGCCCGGTCGTTGGGTCCGGGATCGTGATGACGAGCGCGCGCGCCTGCTTCAGGTTGGCGTGGTCCAGGATCTCTGGATAGGTGGCGTCCCCGTGCAGCACCGGCAGATCATGCGCCCGCGCCTGACCGAGCGCGGCCGGGCTGGTGTCGACGATCAGCACGCGATCCCCGCGGCGGCGCACGCCCTCGACCGCGCCCTGGCCCGCCGGCCCGTAGCCGACGACGATCACGTGGTGGCTCGGCTCGCCCGCCGCCGCCTCACCCGCGAGCGTCGCGGCGGCCGGCAGCGGCACCAGCCGTCGCTCGAGGGCGGCGCCCCAGCGATGCCCCAGCGGCAGGAGGAAGGGCGTCAGGAGGAGCGTGCAGAAGATCGCCAGCAGGAGGACTTCCGTCACCTCCGGCGTGAAAAGCGCCCCCCGGTTCGCCGCCTGCAGCAGCACGAAGCCGAACTCCCCCACCTGCGAGATCGCGATCCCGGTGGCGATCGCATGCCGCACCGGCAGGCGCAGGAGCCGCAGCACCAGCGCGGCCACCGCCGTCTTCAGGACGAGGATCGCCGCCACCGCCAGCGGCAGGACGAGCGCGTGACGCGCGAAGCCGTCCAGCCGCGCCAGCATGCCGATGGCGACGAAGAAGAGCGCCAGGAAGAGCGCGCGCAGGCTGCCGACGTCGGCGCGCACCTGGGTCGCGAAGGGGGAGTCGGCCAGCACCATCCCGGCGGCGAAGGCGCCCAGCGCGGGACTCAGCCCCAGCGCGTGCGCCGACCAGGTCGCGCCCAGGCAGATCGCAACCGCGGCGAGAATCGGGAGCTCGCGATTGCGGGTCAGCACCATGCGGCCCATGAAGTGCGGCAGCGCGCGCAGGCCGCGCGGGAGCAGCACGATCACCAGCAGCAGCATCCCGATGCCGGCGACCTGCAGCCAGGGCGACGGGGTGCGCGCGCCGCCCGCGCCACCCAGCAGCGTGACCAGGGGCACCAGCGGCACCAGCGCGATGTCCTGCACCAGCAGGATGCCGAGGGAGGTGCGCCCGGTGGTCGTCTCCAGCTCCGTGCGATCCTGGAGCAGGCGTAGGACCGAGGCGGTGCTGCTCAGGCAGACGATGGCGCCCAGCACGAGGCCGCGGCGCAGCCCCCCGCCGACCGCCAGCGCCAGGATCGCGGTCAGCGCGATCGTCGCCGCGATCTGCAGCACGCCGCCCCAGAGCGGCACTGGCCCTAGGCGCTGCAGCCGCCGGAAGGAGAACTCGAGGCCGGTGGTGAAGAGCAGGAGGACCACGCCCAGCTCGGCGACCGCGCCGACGTGCTCCGCCCCGACCAGCCGTAGGCCCCCGGGGCCCAGGCACAGCCCGGCGAGCAGGTACCCGATCAGCGCATTGACGCCCAGTCGCTCCACCAGGACGCCCAGGAGCGCAGCCAGTCCCAGGAGCGCCGTGATCTCGATCAGGATCGACCAGGTTTCCATGCGGTGCCTCCGGCTCGGGCCCGACAACGCCATCATCGCATGTCCGCCGGGCGCGTTGAATGCCCTCGTGGCGCGCCCTAGAATCCGCGCCGATGTATCCCCTACTGATGGCCGTGACTCTGGCCCTGCTCGTTCCGCGCGCCGACCTCGTGCGGCACGCGGCGGCGCAGGGCGAGGTCACCTGGCGGCGCTGCCAGGCGCCGGACTCGCTGGAGCTCACCTCGCGCGAGCTCTTCACCACCGCGCTCGCCTGGTGCGAGGCCGGGCAGCACGCCGACCGCCTGCCGCGCCTCCTCGATCTCGCGGCGCAGCTCCAGGACCGCGGCCGGCGGAGCCGCACGCAGGGCAACTTCCGCTGGTACTGGTCGCACGCGGACGTGGATGACCCGAACGCGGTCGAGTACTGCCTGCCGGCCGGCGCGCTCCTCTGGATGCGGCATCGCGACGCGCTGCCGGCGGACGCGCGCGCCAAGCTCGAGGAGATGCTGCGCCTCGCCGCGGACGCCGCGCGGCTGCATCCGGTGGGGCCCGACTACACCAACATCGCCTTCATGAACGCCGGCAACCTGATCCTCCTCGGCGAGAGCCTGCCGCACCCCAAAGCCGCGCGGGAGGGCTACCGCCGCTTGGAGGCCGCCGTGCGCTACACGCGCCGGAACGGCACGCACGAGTACTGCAGCCCGGCGTACTACGGCATGAACCTGGTCAGTCTGGGCCTGCTGGAGGCCTACGCGCGGCGCGACCGCGACCGCGCGCTGGCCCGCGCCATGCTCGAGCTGCTCTGGACCGACATCGGCGCCAACTGGCTGCCGTCGCTGCGCCGCCTCTCCGGCGCGCAGAGCCGCAGCTACGACTACCTGCACGGCCTCGGGCCGCTCGACACCGCGCTCTGGGCGAACGGCTGGATCGACGGCGACCCGCGCGGCGGCAGCGATGCGATATACCAGGCGCATATCGCCTGGCATCCGCCCGACGCGCTGCGCGCGATGAAGCTGCCGCGCACGGTCTGCCAGAGCTGGGGCGAGCGGCCGGAGCAGTTCCGCACGCACTACCTGCGGGACGGGATCACGCTCAGCACCGCCGGCTGCGCCTACGACGACCGGACCGACGTGCCGCTCACGGTCGACTTCGCCGGGCCGCGCGAGGGCGTGCGCGGCTACGTCTTCCCCGACGGCCGCGACGATCCTTACGGCGAGACGAAGATCGCATCCGGGGCGCATCCGAAGGCGAAGCACCTCTCCTGCTTCTTCGCCGGCGCGCAGCGCTCGACCGACGCCGCCGCGATCGTCGTCTATCGTGAGGGCGAGATCCCGCCGGGGTGCACCCTGCTCCAGACCCACTTCGTGCTGCCGCGCGACGCGGACGCCTTCTACGTCGGTGGCGAGCGCGTGGCGGGCTTCTCCGAGGTCCCGCTGACGCCGGGCCAGGCGCTGGTGGTGCGGAAGGGCGCGACCGCGGTCGGCATCCGTGTCCCCTGGACGCGCGATGGCGCCCCGGCCGCGCTGATCGATGACGGCAACGATCTCGGCGCCGTCCGCCTGACCG
>Ga0163210_1000454_pt1 | contig 17310 bp, 24 predicted proteins | sample Kivu_220m_FD_113536 | JGI IMG/M metagenome (GOLD analysis project Ga0163210, IMG submission 113536) | Freshwater microbial communities from Lake Kivu, Western Province, Rwanda to study Microbial Dark Matter (Phase II) - Kivu_220m | ecosystem: Environmental > Aquatic > Freshwater > Lake ...
GAACTACATGACGCTGATGCGGCTCAACGGGGCAGCGCGGGAGGTCCTGGCGGACCTCACGGCGGCGAGAATGAAGGCCGTGAACCTGAACGACACGGTCACGGTGAATTTCTACAGCAGCCACCAGTACAAGCAGGTCGATTCGAAGGGGACGACCCTGCAGGACAGGGATATTCAGAGCGAATACAGGGATGTCTCATTGTCGGCAAAGTCGAATCCCCAGTTTCACGCCCGAGGGACCGCCGTGGGCACGACGGTAACGGTGACGAACACCGCCGGGTCCAAGACCGTCACCGTCGCCTCGACGGGCAGGGTGAAAATAGACTGAGATGATGAAAATGCAGCTCCACCGGAAAGAAGGCAAGGCTCAGGGTAAGCGAGGCGCCGGGATCCTCCGCGGCGGGCGGGGGTTCACGCTCATCGAGATCATGGTCGCCATCGCCCTCCTGGTCATCGGCATCCTGGGGCTCATCGCCACGGCCACGAGCGTGATCCAGGGGAACGCCATCAGCCGCCAGATGACCACGGCGATGGCGCTGGCCCAGGAACAGATGGAGATCCTGAAGAGGCTGAGCTACACGGCATCGGACCTGACTTCCGGAAGCCACAACGATCCCGGCAATCCGCTCAGTACCATCTACTCGAGGACGTGGACCGTGACCCCTGACACCCCCGCCGCCAGCATGAAGACCGTAACGGTCACTGTCTCCTGGACTCGGAAGGGGTCGAACCACAGCGTGAATCTGCAGACCATCATTGCGCAATAAGGAGAAAGGGTTGTCGACATGCGGGCCGTGAAAGGAGTAAGATCACCGGGGCGAAGCCCGGGATTCACCCTCGTGGAACTGATGGTCGCCATGACCATCGGCCTCATTGTCCTTGCCGCGATCTACAATATCTTCACCGTTCAGAACAAGAGCTTCGATGTGGAGGAACAGATCACGGAGATGCAGCAGAACGCCCGCGCGGCCATGGATATCATGACGAGGGAGATCCGGATGGCGGGCTACGATTCCAACTCCAACGCGCCGGCCAAGATCGTCACGGCCACGGCGAGCACCCTCTCTTTCTACCTTGATGTTCCGAACGATAATACCACCATCACCTATGCCTTTGATTCGGGTCAGAAGAAAATCACCCGGACGGAGAGCGGCGGCGGCGCCCAGCCCCTCGCCGAGAACATCCAGGCGATGGCGTTCACCTATTACGACGTGAACGGAAACGTCACGGCCACGGCGGCAGACATCCGCCAGATCAAGATCGACATCACGGCGAGGACAGCCAAGGCGGACGCGAAGTATTCCGCCAACGGCGGGTACCGGACATACCAGCTTGTTTCCGAGGTGCAGCCGCGGAATCTTTCCTGATGCGGCGTCTTTCAGTCTTTCGGTTCAAAATTTCTTGACATCAAAATCAGATGCGGATACGTTATGCTCCCCCTGGTTAAAGGGGCGGCGTTTCTCCCGATTTTGAGATCGGGCGCCATTGGAAGGTTGGCCCAAGGGCCAACTTTTTTATGTTTATGTGACAGGGATGGTCCGTGAAAGAAAAACTGAAGGCCCTTCTGGAGGAGGCCATCGCAAAGGCTTCCGGCAGGGGCCTGCCGAGGCTGGAAAAAATTCCTGAATTCGAGGTGGAAAAAACCCGGGAGGATGCCTTCGGAGACTACGCCGCCAACGCGGCCATGGTCCTCGCCTCCTCGGTCCGGGACAACCCGCGCAAGATCGCGAAGGCCATCGTGGACAGCCTCGTCGACCGGGAAGGTCTCATTGACAGGATCGATATCGCCGGACCGGGGTTCATCAACTTCTTCATCCGCGACAGCGTCTGGAGAGGCCTTCTGGGAGAGATCGGTCGTCTCGGCGGGCGCTACGGCGAATCGGACAGGGGCAGGGGAAAGCGGGTGCAGGTGGAGTTTGTCAGCGCCAATCCCACGGGGCCCCTCCATATCGGCCACGCGCGCGGGGCCGTGACGGGCGACGTGATCGCGAACACGCTCAAGGCGGCCGGGTATTCCGTCATCCGGGAGTATTATATCAACGACGTGGGCAACCAGATGAACACCCTGGGGCGATCGGTGTTTCTCCGGTACAGGGAACTCCTGGGTGAGAAGATCGATTTTCCGCCTGACTATTACCAGGGGCAGTACATTGCCGATCTTGCCGCGGACATCCTGAAGACCGAGGGTGACCGGTTTCTGACCCTGGAGGAGAAGGATGTCCTCGCCTTTTTCACGCCCTTTGCCGCCGGCGCCATCATGCAGGGGATCCGGGATGATCTCGGCGCCTTCGGGGTTGTTTTCGACTGTTATTTCAGCGAGGGGGATCTCTACCGGGACGAGGGCGTGGCGAAACTGCTCCAGGAACTCGAGGAGAAGGGGTTTATCTACCGGGAAGGGGAGACCCTCTGGTTCAGGACGACGGATTTCGGCGATGAGAAGGACCGCGTCGTGGTTCGGGAGAACGGAGAACCCACCTACTTTGCGGCGGACATCGCCTATCACCGCAACAAGTATCTGCGCGGGTTCGATACCATCATTGATATCTGGGGCGCCGACCACCACGGCTACCTTCCCCGCGTCTACGCCGCCATCCAGGCCCTGGGCCGGGACAAGAATACCCTCAAAATCGTCCTCGTGCAGCTCGTGAGCCTGCTGCGCGGGGGGAAGCCGGTGGCCATGTCCACCCGTTCCGGGGAATTCGTCACCCTTCGGGAGGTGGTGGATGAGGTCGGAAAGGACGCGGCCCGGTACAATTTCCTCATGAGGCGGTCGGACAGCCAGCTGGATTTTGACCTGGAGGTCGCGAAGAAGCAGTCCAACGAGAATCCCGTCTATTACGTCCAGTACGCCCATGCCCGGATATGCAGCATCATGAGGACGGCCGTTGAGCGGGGCTACAGAATTCCCGCCTTTGCCGAGGTGGACCCGGCGCTCCTGAATCTGCCGGAAGAGATCCTTCTCATCAAGCATATCACGAGATATCCCGAGGTCGTGGAGGGAAGCGCGGCGGCCCTCGAACCGCACCGGTTCACTTTTTATTTGAATGAGCTTGCCGCCCTTTTCCACAGCTATTATAATAAGCACCGCGTGATCTCCGAAGAAGAGGACCTGAGCAAGGCGCGGCTTTTCCTGATGACGTGCATCGGCACGGTCCTTAAAAACGCCCTGACCGTCCTGGGCGTGTCGGCACCGGAAAAAATGTGATCCCGTCCAATGCAGATCAAGAAACCGAGAGGATTTGAACTGAGGCTGAGCCGCCTGGGGGTGATGTTGTTCACTCTGGGGGTTTCCTGCCTTCTCCTCATTGCCTTCGCCCTCGGCGTGATGGTGGGCAAGAACATCGAAACCTATCCCGCGAAAATCACCGGAGCCATCCCCGGACTGATCAGGGAAAAGATCGCCAGCACGCCTCTGGAGCCGGGGGTTGCGGCGGTGCAGGGCGATGCCCGGGAGGCCCGGAAGGATGACGTGAAGCTCACTTTTTACGATTCCCTGACGGGCAGGAAACCGGCCGAGACAAAGAGCGATGCTCCACCGCCGGCTGTTCAGCAGGAGAAGGCCCCCATTCAGGAAATGACACCTCGGGAGGAAAAACCGGCGGCCCGGGAGAATTTCCTGGTCCGGGTGGCGTCCCTCAAGGATGAGAAGAAAGCGCAGGCGCTGCAGAAAAAGCTCTCAGGGATGGGCTACCAGTCCGTGCTGGATTCGAGGGACGTGGCGCATAAAGGAACCTTTTACCGGGTGAGCCTTCGCGGGTTCGAGACAAAAGACGAGGCGTCGAAGGCGGCCGAACTCGTGCAGAAGAAAACGAAACTGAAGTGCCTGGTCGTCCGGGTGCAATAGAAAGAAAAGGGCAGAAGGGTTAAGGGGTCAAAGGATCAAAGGGTCAAGCTGAAGGTTTTTTTTAATGTTTGAGAGTTTAACCGAAAAACTGGACCAGATTTTCAGAAAACTGAAGGGCAGGGGCCGGCTGGATGAAGAAAACGTCCGGCAGGCCATGAAGGATATCCGGATGGCCCTCCTGGAGGCCGACGTCCATTTCAGGGTGGTCAAGGACTTCACGGAGGATGTGAGATCACGGGCCGTAGGGCAGGAGGTCCTTGAAAGCATCACCCCGGGGCAGCAGGTCGTCAAGATCGTCCATGACCGCCTCGTGGAACTCATGGGGGGCGGGAGCAGCCAGCTGAAGCTCGGAAACCGCTTTCCGGCACCCGTCATGCTTGTGGGGCTGCAGGGGTGCGGGAAGACGACGACGGCGGCAAAGCTCGCCCATTACCTCGCCGGGAAGGGAAGAAGGGTTTCCCTCGTGTCCGCCGATATCTACCGTCCCGCCGCCATCGAACAGTTGAGGATACTGGCAGAGGGGCTGGGAGCCGGTTTTCATGAACCCCGCGACCTGAGCGATGCCGTGAAGATCTGTGTCGAGGCCCTGGGGGAGGCCGGCGCAAAGGGCTATGACACGGTCATCATGGATACGGCCGGCCGGCTCCACATTGACCGGGAGATGATGGATGAACTCAAGAGGATCCAGAAGGCCGTTCAGCCCTCGGAGGTTCTCCTGGTGGCCGATGCCATGGCGGGGCAGGATGCCGTTTCCGTGGCCGAGAGATTCAATGAACTTCTCGGCATCGACGGGGTCATCCTCACGAAAATGGACGGCGATGCCAGGGGCGGGGCCGCCCTTTCGGTGAAGGCCGTCACGGGAAAGCCCATCAAGTTCGTCGGCGTGGGCGAAAAGGTGGACGCCATCGAGGTCTTTCACCCCGAGCGGATGGCCTCCCGAATCCTGGGGATGGGCGACATTGTCACGCTCGTGGAGAAGGCGCAGTTCGCCGTCGATGAAAAAGAAGCGAGGGAACTGGAAAGGAAGATCCGCAAAGACGCCTTCAGCCTGGAGGACTTCCGAAACCAGCTGGTGCAGATCAGGAAAATGGGTTCGCTCAAGGACATGCTCGGCATGATCCCGGGGCTCGGAAAAATGAAGGCCCTCAAGAACATGGAGCCCGATGAAAAAGAACTGGTCAAGACGGTGGCCATCATCGATTCCATGACCCCGAAAGAACGCCTGAATTATCTGATCATAGACGGGCAGCGAAGGAAAAGAATCGCCCGGGGAAGCGGGACGACGGTACAGGATGTGAATCGTTTGCTCAAGAATTACGCCGAGATGAGAAAGATCATGAAAAAGATGACAAAGGGCGGAATGAAATCTTTGCGAAGGGGAAATTTACCCTTTTAATGGAAAGAAAGATGTGTTAATCTACAAACTTGCTTTTTAGAATTCAAAACAGGAGGTGGTAACAAGAGGGATGGCGTTGAAAATGAAACTGGTGCGGATGGGCGCCAAGAAGAAACCCTTCTACCGGATTGTCGTGGCTTCCTCGGAGTCCCCCAGAAACGGAAAATTTATAGAGATCGTCGGCAACTATGATCCGAAAAAGGATCCCGCGGAAGTGAACCTGAAGGAAGACCGCGTCAAGGACTGGTTATCCAAGGGCGTCACACCCACCTTGACGGTTTCCAATCTTCTCGTCAAGAAAGGCATTCCGACCGGGACCCGGTAACGTCAAGCCGACGGAACAGAAACGTCAGGAAGGGCTTTTGCTGAAACTCCCTCAGGGCTAGTGTCTCAACCGGACAGATATCAGCGGAGGTGCTAACGATGAAAGATTTGATCAAATACATTGCGCAGGCCTTGGTGGATAATCCGGATATCGTAGAGGTTTCGGAAGTTCTGGGAGAACAGACGTCGGTCATTGAATTGAGGGTTGCAAAAGAAGATCTCGGCAAGGTCATCGGCAAGGGAGGCAAAACGGCGAAGGCGATGAGGACCATCCTCAGCGCCGCGTCGGCGAAGGTGCGTAAAAGGGCCGTTCTGGAGATCATCGAGTAATTGGCGGATTGGTTTGCCATAGGCAGAGTTGTGAAGCCCCACGGCCTCAGGGGCGGCATGAAGGCGGTTTCGTACCTGGAAGAAAACGGACACCTCGGTTGCATCGAAGAAGTTTTTCTCGAGGTGTTGAGAGGCGAAGGGCACCCCTTCAGGGTTGAACATCTGGAGATCCGGAAAAAGGGCTTCATTTTAAAACTTCAGGGGATTGAAGATCCCGGCTCGGCCGGGCGGTGGACCGGCGCCGACATTCTTGCAGACGCATCTCTTCTGGAAAAGCTGCCTGAGGGGGAATATTACTGGCGCGACCTGATCGGCCTTCACGTTCATTCGGAAGAGGGGACCTTTCTGGGGAAGATCGAAGCCGTGTTTCCGACGGGGAGCAACGACGTGTATGTCTGCGCGGGGGGCGAGAGGGAGATCCTGCTGCCGGCCATCGAGGATGTGATCCGGAAGATCGACACGGAAAAGGGCATCATGGTTGTCAGGTTGTTGAAGGGTATGTAAGGCGGATGATCCGGTTTGATATCCTGACCCTGTTCCCGGAGATGTTCGAATCTCCCTTCGACTCGAGCCTCCTGAAAAAGGCGCAGGAAAAAGGGCTCCTTGAAATAGCGGTTCACGATATCCGCGATTACGCGGAAGACCGGCACCGCATGACCGATGATTATCCTTACGGCGGCGGAAGCGGAATGGTGATGAAGGTGGACCCCATTGCCCGGGCGCTGGAAGATGTGGTCCCGGAACGGCGGGAGGCGAAGGTGATCCTCCTGACCCCCCAGGGAAAGGTTTTCAATCAGAACACGGCCCAGGACCTTTCGGCGTCTTCGCGGATCGTGCTGATCTCCGGCCGTTACGAGGGGGTCGACGAAAGGGTCCGGGAGCACCTCGTGGATGAGGAAATTTCCGTCGGCGATTATATTCTGACGGGGGGGGAACTTCCGGCCATGATCATCGTGGATGCCGTCGCGCGCCTGGTTTCAGGCGTTCTGGGGAATTGCGACTCCGCTGCGACGGAGTCCTTTTCAACGGGGCTTCTGGAATACCCGCAGTACACGCGGCCGGCCGATTTTCGCGGGTGGAAGGTTCCCGACGTCCTTCTCTCGGGGAACCACCGGCTCATCGATGCCTGGCGCCGAAGGGAGTCCCTGATTAAAACGGCGCTGCGGCGTCCCGACCTCCTGAGCAGGGCCGGCCTCACGGAGGAGGATCGGAAAATACTGGAAGAAATCAAGGCGGACAGCTGATGGCGGACCGCGATGGCAAAACTCTACATTGCTCTTTTGCATTACCCCGTCTGCAATAAAGAAGGCCGGGTGGTCACCACCTCCGTGACCAACATGGACATTCACGACATCTCCCGGACGGCCCGGACCTACGGCGTGAAGCGCTTTTACATCGTGACGCCCATTGCGAAGCAGAGGGAGCTGGTGGAAAAAATACTGGACCACTGGCGGGAGGGGTACGGGGCCTCCTTCAACCCCCTGCGAAAAGAGGCCTTCGAGATCGTAGAGGTAAAGGAAAGTCTGGAAGCGGTCATCGGGGACCTGTCCGAAAGGGAAGGAGGAAAAACATAGGTCGTGGCGACCAGTGCCAGTTCGGGGGGTGCATGTATCGGTTTTGATGCCTTCAGAGAAAAACTCCGGGACGGGAACGATGTCTTCCTGATCCTTTTTGGAACAGGCTGGGGCCTTGCGCAGGAGGTCATGACGAGGACGGATCTCCGGCTGGAATCCCTCAGGGGACCGGGGGACTACAATCACCTGCCGGTCCGCGCAGCCGTCGCCGTCACTCTGGACCGGCTGGTCGGCATTCATTGAAACGGGACAGCATGACATTGAGATAATGTTTTTATTCAGGAGGATGTGAGAAAATGAACTGGGTTGAAATGATTGAGAAGGAACAGATGAGAGGAGACATTCCGGGCTTCAAGTCCGGTGATACCGTCAAGGTCTACGTGAAGATCGTCGAGGGCCAGAAGGAGAGAATCCAGGTCTTCGAAGGTGTGGTCATCCGGAAGAAACGTGGAAACAGCCGGGCCATGTTCACGGTGAGAAAGGTATCGTACGGGGTTGGCGTGGAAAGAACCTTTCCCCTTCATTCCCCGGTCATCGACAGGATTGAAGTCGTGACGCGGGGGCGGGTAAGGCGCTCGAGGTTGTACTACCTGCGCCAGCTGAGAGGCAAGGAAGCGCGAATCAAGGAACTGGGCAGGCGTTAACGACGCTCTCCCCGGGTCTTGGTCTCTCCCTACAGACATTCACAGCCAGGATTTTCCCTTCGATGACCCGTTACGAGTTGCGTGCCCGCGAGAGGGGATTCAAAGTCATTGCCGGTGTTGACGAGGCGGGCAGAGGTCCCCTGGCGGGGCCGGTTGTGGCCGCCGCCGTCGTTTTTCCGGGCGGTTACCGGAACGGGGACATTCGTGACTCGAAAAAACTTTCGGCCGCAAAGAGGGAGCAACTCTACCAGCAAATAAAGCAGGACGCCCTGGCCATAGGCATCGGGGTTGTCGAGCCGTCCGTCATCGACGCGACGAATATTCTCAGAGCCTCCATCGCGGCCATGGAAGAGGCCGTCTCAAATCTTCTCTTTCCCGTCGATTACCTTCTCATCGACGGCAACCATCCCATCCGGACAGCCATTTTCCAGGAAACGATCGTCAAGGGGGACGACCGCAGCGTCTCCATCGCCGCGGCGTCCATTGTCGCAAAGGTTTCCCGGGATCAGATCATGGAAATCTACCACCGCCAATACCCCCATTACAATTTTCTCGGCAACAAGGGTTACGGAACGAAGGAACACCGGGAGGCGATCCGGAAATACGGATGCTGCAAGATCCACCGAAGATCATTCAAGTGGGTCAAGGACCAGGCCGGTTCCCAGGCGCTCATCCCTTTCCCGGATGAAGGATAGAAGGGAGTGGAACCGCCGGAGGATAGCAGAATAGGGGTCGGCAAGCGGGGCGAGGAACTGGCCGTTCGTCACCTGGAGGAGGCGGGGTACCGTGTCATCGAGAGAAATTACCGCTGCCCGCTGGGTGAAATAGACGTGATCGCCAAAGACGGCGATTGTCTCGTCTTCGTGGAGGTCAAGAGCCGCCGCGGCGGAAGCGCCGGCGATCCCCAGGAGGCCGTCGGTACCAGAAAACAGCAAAAGATATCGAGGATCGCCCAGTTTTATCTGAAGGAAAAGCGGCTGAGCAACGTCCGGGCCAGGTTTGATGTGGTGGCGGTCAGGATCCTGCCCAGTGAAAACCGGATCACGGTGATTCGAAACGCCTTTGAACTGGCTTATGGGTGGTAGAAATACGTTTCGAGTTTCAAGTTTCGAGTTCAAGGTTAAAAAAACGTGAAGGAAAAAAAGGAGCAGAAAGGGACATTGTATGTCGTGGCGACACCCATCGGCAATCTGGAGGACATGACCCTCCGGGCGATCCGGATTCTCAAGGAGGTTTCGCTGATTGCCGCCGAGGATACGCGCAGAACGAAAACGCTTCTGAATGCTTATGAAATCAAGACACCCCTCATTAGCCTTTACGATCAGACGGAGCGGAGCAGGAGCCGTCTTCTCATCTCCCGGCTGGAAGAGGGGCGGGACGTGGCTTATGTGTCCGATGCCGGAACGCCGGGAATCTCGGATCCGGGCTATATTCTCGTCAATCGGGCCTATGACGCCGGCGTGCGGGTCGTTCCCGTTCCCGGTGCGTCCGCCGTCATCGCGGCCCTCAGCATCGCCGGCCTTCCCATGGACCGTTTTGTCTTCGTCGGTTTTCCCCCCGCCCGATCGTCCAGAAGGAGGCCGCTGCTGGAATCCTTGAAGAACGAGACGGGGACGCTGGTCTTTTATGAGTCTCCCCGCCGGCTCCCGGACCTTCTCCGGGACGTGGGAGATGTGTTCGGAAACCGGGAAATGGTTCTTACCAGGGAACTGACGAAGATGTTCGAAGATGTCCGGAGAGGTCCGATCCGGGACATCCTTGCGTCTCTGGAGGGCAGGGAGGTGAAGGGTGAGGTGACCCTGATCGTCGCGGGGAAGGACAAGGCGGCCCCGCCCACTTCCCCGGAAGACATCGCATCGGAAGTGCTTGAACTTCAGAAGGAAGCCGGGATTTCAATGAAGGACATGGTCGGGAGAATCACCGACCGCACCGGCCTTCCCCGAAGGCAGGTGTACCGGGAAGTCTTGAAACTCCTTGGAAAATCGGCGGGGAATGACGAGGGTGAAAACCCTTGAACTGTCCAGTTGAGTGTGATAGTCACGACGCATTGAGGAGAAGGGAGTCCGTGGCGGCCGGTTGGAGGGGGTGTCCTGATGGAAAAGGAAAATAAAGGGAGAGTCAATCCGCCGGAGGGAGCAAGGATCCATGACCTGGTGGACGTTGTTGAGGAAGGAACCCGAGGGGCCGTTCCGCCCAATGAGGCGATCCTCCGAAGAGAGATCCGGGATGTCACGGAGCGGATCGCGAGGCAGATGATACCGGGGATTGTCGAGCGGGTGATCCGGGAAGAGATCGAGAAACTGAAAAAAGACGGGAACGGATGACAAGGGCTGTCCCCCTTTCAAAGGAAATAGGACCTTGCCGGTGCGATCGTTCAGAATCATTGTAGTGCTGCTCTGTCTCATGCTCCCCTTCCTGGTCTCCGGCTGCGGGAAGAAGGCTGTGCCGCCTGCCCCGGAGGAGGCGGTCAAGAAACCGGTCATCAGACTCGTCGCCGTCCTGCCCGTCGACAACCGTTCCACCGACCCTCTGGCAGCGCGAATTCTTCGCGAAAGGGTTCTGCAGGAAATCTTCCGCCGGGGCTACCCGAAGATTCCTTTTGCCGTGGTGGATGAGAAACTGACGAAAAATTACAAGGATGCCGCCCGCATGGCGCCTCGAGTCGTCGGGGATCTTCTCGGCGTGGATGCCGTCCTGTACAGCACCCTGCTGGAATGGAAAACCTCTTACTTCTATCTCTCCGCCCGGACGACCGTGTCCGCCTGTTTTGAATTGAGGAGTGCGAAAACCGGGGAGACGCTCTGGAAAGCGGGGCATGAGGCGGGGAAAAGAAATTACGATATCACACGCGAGCGCCTGGAAATGGAAACGTTTCAGGCTTATGAACCGGCCATTCATGAAATCGTGGACAGGACGTTCAAGACCTTTCCGGATGGTCCCGATTTCATTGGAAGGCCCCCGTCCAAAGGAGGTTGTTTTTTATGGAACTGGTTCTGAAAAGCGCGGTCCGATGTGCGGGGAAAGGGGCGGTCATGATTTTCGTTTTGACGGCGTGCCTGCTTTGTTTTTCTCAGGAAGGGACCGCGGCCAGAAAACCCATGGCCGTCAAGATCGGGCCGGGAGAGGCAAGGGTGACGGCTCTTGAAGGAAAGGTCCAGGCGGCCCCCGAGGGAGGCAAGTGGCGTCCCCTGAAGAAGGGGAGCATCCTCAAGGGAGGGGACCAGGTCCAGACGGGTTCACAATCGAGGCTGGAGATCACCCTGCCGGACAGTTCTTACCTGAGGTTTGCGGCCAACACGAATTTCAAGATCGTTCAGATTGACATGAACGAGGGGACCAATACCCGCAATGCGAGGGTAAACGTGGCCCTTGGAAAGACCTGGGCCAACGTGAGCAAGTCCTTCCGGGTCAAGCCCAATATTGAGGTGGCCTGCGAAAACGCCGTGACGGGCGTCAGGGGGACGGTCTACAGGATGAACGTAAACGATGACAAGTCCGCGCTGGTGAGGGTCTACGACGGGGAAGTGAGGGTCTGGGGAGGCATGAAACCCCTGGAGTCTTCGGCTGTTTCAGGACCCCCCACGTCGGTTTCCGGTCCGGTTTCCGTTCCCGGACCTCGAAGCGTCTCCATGGAAGAGTGGGTTGAAATTGTCAGGGCCATGCAGCAGATTTCGATCAGTGCGGCCGGTGTTCCCGGAAAGCCCCGGGCCTTCACCGAGGCGGAAGACAGGGACGACTGGGTCGACTGGAACAAGGCGCGGGACGAACAGGCGGGAACGTCCGGGACCAATCGGGAGGAAACCCCCGAAGCAGCCGGAGGAGGCGGTTTTTTCAACTGGTTCAGATAAGGAATGAACATACCCAATCTCTTAACCCTGACTCGCATTGTCCTGGTGCCGGTCATTGTCATTCTGCTGATCGAGGCGTCTTTTTTCAAGGCCATGATCGTGTTTATCATTGCCGGGATAACGGACGGGCTGGACGGTTTTCTCGCCCGGATCCTGAACCAGAAGACCGTCCTGGGCGCCTACCTTGATCCCCTGGCCGACAAGGCCCTCATCATCGCCTCCTTCGTGACCCTGTCCGTTCTCGGCGTCGTGCCGGGCTGGCTCAGCGTCATCGTCATCAGCCGGGATTGCATCATCATTGTGGGGATTTCTGTTCTCGTTCTGATGGACGTTTCCTTTAACGTGAGACCGACCTTCCTGAGCAAGGTGACGACGGTGTTTCAGCTTCTGACCATATTCATGGTCATGGTCTTTCTGGGCCTTTCGATCAAGTTCGAAAATCATACGATAGACGACATCATGTACTGGCTGACCGCCTTATTCACCGTTGCCTCGGGTTTCAACTATATCGTCATCGGCGTGAGGATGATGAACAGCACGTCTCCCGCGGAAAGACATTGATATTTAGCTTGACATAACGTCTTTTTATTGTTAGCTAATAACCCCGTTTTTGAGAGCACGAAACTGTAGGCACGTAGCTCAGGGGGAGAGCGCCATCCTGACGCGGTGGATGTCCAGGGTTCAAATCCCTGCGTGCCTACCATTTAAAAACCGGATCGGGCATTTGGCAAGGGCATCAGCATGACAGGACCGGATGATGCCCTTTCTTTAATCGCGCCGACAGGATGGAACAGGAAAGATGCCATGAGCGAGATCACCATTCATCTGCCCGGCGGTTCTTCGGCCGCCTGGAAACCGGGAACGGCGGTCAGGGATATCCTGGCGGGCTGGAAAAAAGCATCGCTCAAATCCGCTGTGGCGGCGAAGGTGAACGGCGTCAAGGTGGATCTGAGTTTTCCCGTGAAGGAAGACGCCGATGTCGAGCCCATCGACATCGGGACAAAGGAGGGGCTTGACATCCTCCGGCACAGCATCTCGCATGTCATGGCCCAGGCCGTCCAGGCGTCCTTTGCCGGTGTAAAGGTCAGCATCGGTCCGTCCATCGAGGACGGTTTCTATTACGATTTTGATTACAGCGAGACCTTCACCCCGGAAGACCTGCAAAAAATCGAAAAGAAGATGTGGGAGATCGTGGAAGCCGATCTGCCGTTCATCCGCAGAGAGGTCTCCAGGGAGGAGGCCGTTGAACTTTTCAGGAAGAAGGGGGAATCCTACAAGGTTGAGCTTCTGAATGACCTTCCCGAAGACGTGAAAGAGGTCAGCCTGTACATCGACGGCGACTACGTGGACCTCTGCCGCGGCCCCCACATTCCTTCCACGAAAATGATCAAGGCCTTCAAGCTCATGAGCGTGGCGGGGGCTTACTGGCGCGGGGACGAAAAGAACAAGATGCTCCAGAGGATCTACGGGACGGGTTTTGCCACGGAGAAGGAGCTGAAGGACTATCTGAATTTTCTGGAGGAGGCGAAAAGGCGCGACCACCGGAAGCTGGGGAAGGAACTGGACCTCTTCCAGGTCAACGATGACGTGGGACCGGGCCTCGTGATCTTTCACCCCAAGGGGGCATTGCTCAGGACCATCATCGAGGACTGGGAAAGAAAGGAGCATCTCAAGCGCGGCTACGATATCGTCCAGGGTCCCCAGATCCTGAGGGGGGATCTCTGGAAGAAATCGGGGCACTTCGACCATTACCGCGAGTTCATGTACTTTACTGAGGTCGAGGGGCAGCTCTACGGGATCAAACCTATGAACTGCATCGCCCACATGATGATCTACAAGTCGAAGATCCGGAGCTACCGGGATCTTCCGATCCGGTACTTCGAACTGGGCACCGTGCACCGGCATGAAAAAACGGGTGTCCTGCACGGCCTGCTCCGTGTCCGCCAGTTCACCCAGGACGACGCCCATATCCTCTGCACGCCGGAGCAGCTGAATTCCGAGATCACGGCCATTGCCGATTTTGTCGGATATGCCATGAAAATCTTCGGTTTCGATTACGAAGTGGAGCTGAGCACGAGACCGGAAAAATCCATCGGGTCCGACGAGGACTGGAACATGGCCACCGCCGCCCTGGAGGCGTCGCTGAAGGACAACCGGATGGCCTATGAGGTCAATGTCGGCGACGGGGCCTTTTACGGTCCCAAGATCGACTTCAAGCTGAAAGACGCCCTGAAAAGGAAGTGGCAGTGCGCCACGATCCAGTGCGACTTCACCCTGCCGGAACGGTTTGACCTGAGTTACATCGGTCCCGACGGGGAGAAGCACCGTCCCGTGATGCTTCATCGCGTCATCCTGGGCGCCATCGAGCGTTTCATGGGGGTCCTGATCGAACATTACGCCGGGGCCTTTCCGCTCTGGCTCTCGCCCGTCCAGGCGGTCCTGGTGACCGTGACGGACAATCAGATTCCATACGGGGAGAAGGTCTTCCGTCAGCTCCTCGATGCCGGCATCCGGGTGGAAAAAGATTTCCGGAATGAGAAACTGGGATACAAGATCCGGGAAGCCCAGATGCAGAAGATTCCCTTCATGCTGGTGATGGGCGACAAGGAAGTCGAGTCCGCCAAGGTCTCCCCGCGGCAGAGGGACGGAAAAAACCTGGGGCCCATGGATCCGGATGCATTCATTGCCCTGGTCAGGGACAAGTGCAGCAGATACGAATAAAACAGGCATTAGACATCGGACGACAGGCATTGGGGAAGGTCAAAGAAAGTTCGGTCTTGTGCGCAGGGTCTTTCCCGAAGCCTTATGCCCAAGGCCCGGTGCCTGAATTTAAGGAGGTGACTCATCGCTAAGGATTTGAGAGTGAACAGGGAAATCAAGGCCCCCAGCGTGCGGGTCATTGATTCCGAGGGGAAGCAACTGGGGATCCTGACTCTCCAGGAGGCCTTAAGGCAGGCCGGAGAGGCGGGACTGGATCTTGTGGAGGTGGCCCCGACCTCGTCACCGCCGGTCTGCAGGGTGATGGATTATGGCAAGTTCCGGTATCAGCAGAGCAAGAAACTTCAGGTGGCCCGGAAGCACCAGGCCACGATTCAGCTGAAAGAAATCCGATTGAGGCCAAAGACGGAGGAGCACGATCTGCAGGTCAAACTCCGCCACATCAAGCGGTTTCTCGAGGAAAACAACAAGGTCAAGGTGACCATGATGTTCCGGGGGCGCGAAATCGCCTATACCGATATAGGCCGGAAGATCATGGAAGGCATTCTGGGCGAAGTGGAAGAAAAAGGCGTCATTGACCAGCACCCGAAACTGGAGGGACGAAACATGGTCATGATCTTGGCGCCGAAGAAATAACGTTTATGAAACGGAGTACTTGAATTCATGCCAAAGCTGAAAACACATCGGGGAGCGGCGAAGCGCTTCAAGCTGACGGGGACGGGCAAGGTGAAAAGACGCAAGGCTTTTCACAGCCACATCCTGACGAGCAAGACGGCCAAGCGGAAAAGGGCCTTGAGAAAATCGAGCGTGCTGGACGAGCGGGACGCACCGGGAATCAAGAGGCTGATTCCTTATTTATAGGAAAAGACAGACACGGGCACAGGACATCCGGAATGCATGGCGGGTGATCCCCGAGGGATCCGGATAACCGGCATTCGGGATGGATGATTGGATCGGGAGAAAGAGACATGCCAAGAGTTAAAAGAAGCATCACGGCCAGGAAGAAAAGGAGAAAGATCCTGAAACTGGCCAAGGGATATTTCGGCGCCAGGGGGCGGTTGTACACGGTGGCCACGGAGGCCGTTGACAGGGCCTTGAAATTCGCCTTTCGCGACCGGAGGGCCAGGAAAAGGGATTTCCGCAAACTCTGGATTGCCAGGATCAACGCCGCCGCCCGTTTGAACAACGTGACGTACAGCCGGTTGATCGACGGCATGAAGAAGGCCGGCATCCAGATTGACCGGAAAGTTCTTGCCGACATTGCCGTCAATGATTCCAAGGGCTTTGCAAAGATTGTCGTCGCGGCCACGGGTGAACAGCGGGTATGAGGGATGATCTTGAGAAACTCCGGCGATGCGCGGAAGAGGAGCTGGACGCCGCGAAAACAAGGGACGGGTTTCTCGCGATCAGGACCAAATACCTGGGACGCAAAGGCCTGCTGACCTCCCTCCTGAGAAAACTGGGGGAGGCGAGTCCCGCCGACAGGCCGGTCCTTGGAAAACTCACCAACGAGATCAAGGAAGCGCTCTCCACCCGGATCGAAGAGGCCCTGGGCCATCTCGAATCCGCGGGGAAGGGGGACGTCCTGCTGGCGGAAAGGCTGGACGTAACCCTGCCGGGCCGCGGACTGAAGTACGGGAAACGTCATCCCATCACCCGGATCTCGCGCGAAATCTGTGACGTCTTTTTATCCCTCGGGTTTTCCATTGCCGAGGGTCCGGAAGTCGAACTCGATTACTACAACTTCGAAGCCCTCAATATTCCCAGGGACCATCCCGCGAGAGACATGCAGGACACGTTGTACGTGTCCGATACGGTCGTGCTGCGTACGCATACCTCGCCCGTACAGGTAAGGGTCATGGAAAAGATGAAGCCGCCCGTTCGGATCATCTCGCCCGGGAAGGTCTATCGCCGGGATTCCGATGTCTCCCACACCCCCATGTTCCACCAGGTGGAAGGGTTGCTCGTGGACCGGGGCGTTTCCTTCGGAGATCTCAAGGGGGTCCTCACCTATTTCGTTCATCAGGTCTTCGGGGCCTCCACGGCCCTGCGGTTTCGTCCAAGTTTCTTTCCCTTCACGGAACCGAGCGCCGAGGTGGACATTCAGTGCGTCATCTGCGGAGGATCGGGCTGCCGGGTCTGTGGCCAGAGCGGCTGGCTGGAGATTCTCGGTTCCGGCATGGTGGATCCGGAGGTATTCAAGGCCGTGGGTTATGACTCTGAAGAATACACCGGCTTTGCCTTCGGTCTCGGGGTGGAACGCATTGCCATGCTGAAGTACGGCATTTCCGACATCCGCCTGTTCTTCGAAAACGACCAGAGGTTCCTGGAGCAGTTTTAACGCCGAGACGCCATGATGCCGTTGTTCAACGATTGAAGGATTTCTTATGCTTGTCAGTCTCAGATGGCTGAAGGATTATGTGGATATCGACCTGAGCCCGCAGGAGCTTGCGGACAGGCTGACCATGGCCGGTCTGGAAGTGGATGCGGTCAGGGACGTCCGGCCCGAGATCCGGGATATTGTGGTTGCCAAGATCCTCAGCGTCAGGCCCCATCCGAACGCAGACAGGCTATCCCTCTGCGAGGTCACCACGGGTGATCGGACCTTCCCCGTGGTCTGCGGTGCGCCGAA
>Ga0163210_1000455_pt1 | contig 17309 bp, 14 predicted proteins | sample Kivu_220m_FD_113536 | JGI IMG/M metagenome (GOLD analysis project Ga0163210, IMG submission 113536) | Freshwater microbial communities from Lake Kivu, Western Province, Rwanda to study Microbial Dark Matter (Phase II) - Kivu_220m | ecosystem: Environmental > Aquatic > Freshwater > Lake ...
CTCGATGGTCATCACAAGGCCTGGAGCATGGGATCGGGCCCCTGCCGTCTCTGCAGGGAATGTGATACCCAAAGTTCCTGCAAACATGGATATGAGGCAAGACCTTCGATGGAGGCCTGCGGGATCGATGTCTTTACCACGGCAAGGCAGAATGGATTTCCCATTGAGGTGGTACGAAGTCGGGAGGAGGTACAGAATATCTATGGATTGGTTCTGGTGGAATGAGAGATGAAGGAAAAGAAGAGAAAAAGAGAAGAAGAGATTGTCAGGCTGAATCAGGAACTTTCCATTCTCAATGCGATCAGCCAGAGCATCAATGAATCCATCGACCTCGATGAGATTCTGAACAGGAGTCTGGATAAGATCGTGGAGATGACCGATGTCCGTTCCGCAGGCATCTACCTTTTAGATGAGGTGAGCCAGGAGTTGGTCTATGTAGCCCATCGCGGTTTTTCAAAGGATTTTTCGAAAGGGATGAAACGGTGGAAGCTGGGGGAGGGAGCCACGGGAAAAGCGGCTCTTACTGGTGAGACCGTTTTTATTGAGGATTATCCCAACTACCCGGAGGCCATTCCCCTGGCGATTGAAGAGGGGTTGAAATCCCTTGCTGTCATTTCTCTCAAAACGGGAAATAAAGTCTATGGGACCTTAAACATTGCCCGGAAGGATTTATATCAATTTACACCCTCTACGAAAAACCTCCTCAACTCCATCGGGCAGATCATCAGCAGTGCAATGGAGAGGGCCTCTCTCTACACGGAGAACGTGAAACGTCTGGAGGAACAGAAAACCCTCTATTCGATCAGCCAAGAGATCGCCTCCAAACTCGAGTTGAAGGTCATTTTAAAGAAGATCATTGATGGTGTGGTTGACCTGTTGGATGTGGAGTCTGGATCAGTGGCCCTCTGGGACAATCGGAAACAGAGTTATTCCAATGTCATCGTTCACGGGCTTCCGGAGGATTTAATCGGCAGGAAGATTTCGATTCCCCTGGAAGGGATTGCGGGAGAAATCATCACCAAGAAGTCTCCTGTTCTATGGAAAGATTATGAGCATCATCCTCACCGGTTGAAAGAACTTGACTCCTACCATTTTAAGGAAGTGTTGGGCGTTCCTCTCGTGGTTCGAGAGATGGTCATTGGCACCATGATGGTTGGCACCTCCGATCCTGAGAGACATTTTCGGCAGGAGGAGATCAACCTTCTCTTCAATTTTGCCCAGCAGGCTGCCATTGCCATCGGAAATGCCCAGCTCTATGAGGATTCCCTGGCAAAGATCCGGCAATTAACAACCCTCTACGAGATCGGAAAATCCCTTTCCTCCACACTGGACCTCGATGAATTACTTAAAAAAGCCATGAGCCTCCTGAGAGAGCAGTGGGGTTATGCCCTGTGCGGTATCTTATTCTTGGACAGGGAAAAGAACGAGCTTTATATCAGGCAGGTGATGGGCGGGGATCTGGAAGAGGTTAAACAGAAGCGTTTTAAAGTCGGAGTGGATGGCCTTGTGGGGTGGGTGGCCCGGACAGGTGAACCCCTCTATGTATCTGATGTATCCAAAGACCCCAGATATATTCCAGGGCTGTCCGAGGTGAAATCCGAAGCGGTTTTTCCGCTCAAGGTCAGGGATCGGGTCATTGGAGTTCTTGACGTTGAGAGCCCGGAGATAAGGGGTTTTAATGAAGAGGACCTCAAGGTCCTTTCCTCCTTTGCCAGCCAAGTAAGTGCCTTTATCGAGAATGCTGAGCTCTTCTTCGATTTGAAAAGCACGCTTAAGGAATTGAGGCAGGCTCAGGATCAGATGATTCAGGCAGAAAAGTTGAGGGCCATGGGAGAGATGGCAAGCGGAGTGGCCCATGATTTCAATAATGTCCTGGCCGTCATCCTCGGAAACATCCAGCTCCTCCTCCATCAATTCGAACACCTCGGCCCGGATGAGATCCGGGAGCGCCTGAAGGTGATCGAGAAGGCCTCGAAGGATGGAGCGGAGACGGTCCGCCGGATTCAGGAATTTACAGGGGTAAAGAAGGACAAAGAGTTTGTTTCTCTCCACCTCAATGAGATCGTTGAGGGAGTGGCGGTGATCACAGAACCTCGATGGAAGGACCAGGCACAGAAGAAAGGGATTCAGATTGAACTGGTTAAGGAGTTGGGAGAGATCTCAACCATCCTGGGCAATCCGTCAGAGCTCAGGGAGGTATTGACCAATATGATCTTCAATGCAGTCGATGCCATGCCTCGGGGAGGTAAAATCACCATCTCGACCCGACCCCAATCAGACGACTGGGTGGAGTTGAGGGTTTCGGATACAGGGACGGGAATGACCGAAGAGGTGAAAAAAAGGATTTTCGATCCCTTCTTTACGACCAAGGGGGTAACCAGTTCCGGTCTGGGGATGAGCGTTTCATACGGGATTATCAAACGCCATGGAGGAGAAGTTTTAGTAGAGAGTGAACCCGGAAAGGGGACAACCTTCATCATCCACCTTCCCAAAGGTTATGGGGGAGAGGTTACGGAGCTTGAGAAGCAGGTCCTGAAATCCGGAGACAAGAAACGCTCGGCTCGAATTCTGGTGATTGATGATGAGGATCCTGTGCGGGATATCCTTTCCAGGATGCTGAGAGCTAAGGGTCATGAGGTGGCAGTGGCATCGGATGGGGAGGAGGGGATCGAACAGTTTAAAAAAGAGGAGTTTGATCTTGTCTTTACCGACCTCGGGATGCCAGGGATTTCGGGATGGGAAGTGGGAAAAACCCTGAAACAATTAAATCCGAAAATTCCTGTTGCCATGATCACCGGGTGGGGGATGGAGCTCAACCGGGAAAAGATGAGAGAGAACGGGATCGATCTCATCGTCTCCAAACCCTTCAACTTCGATCAGGTCATTCAACTGGTCTCCGAGGCCATGGAGTTGAGAGAGAGGATGTAAGATCATAATAACCAAATCCCAAGCACCAATAACCAAATAAATTCCCCTGCCTGCGGCAGGCAGGGGAATTACCAAAATTCAAAAGTTTGGTGATTGGAATTTAAGGCGAACCATACAGGGACATCGATCGATCCTTTAGAATTAGCCGAAAAGATTGAGAGGGTAATCAGCTCCGGAGAGAAAAGAAAGTACTATCGATTCCGTCCCGCTCCTTTTTACGGAGGGATTGCAACTGCAGATTGTGTGGGATGCTGTTTAAGATGTCTCTTCTGCTGGTCCTGGCACATCATCACTCAGACAGAGAGGGTCGGAAGATTTTACTCACCCGAAGAAGTAGCCAAGAGACTCGTCTTTATTGCCCGAAAAAAGGGATTTCGTCAGGTCCGAATCAGCGGCAATGAGCCCACGCTTCACCGCTCCCATCTATTAAAGATCCTTCAGATCATTCCCAAAGAGTTCCAATTTATTCTCGAGACAAATGGGATCTTAATCGGCCATGACCCCACCTATGCGAGAGATCTTGCCCGGTTTTCAAATCTCTATGCCCGGGTCAGTTTGAAGGGAGCCTGTCCGGAAGATTTCACCCGGCTGACAGGAGCAGGGTCTGAGGGTTTCTATTTACAGTTGAAGGCATTGGAGAATCTTATCGAAATGGGGATAGATTGTTTTCCTGCAGTGATGACCACATTCTCCTCCCAAGGGGAGATTCAGAGGTTAAGGGAAAGATTGAAAGAGATACGACCGGATTTCTATGATTTTGAAGAGGAAGAATTGATCCCCTATCCCTTTGTGGAAGAAAACCTTAAAAGGGCAGGAATTCCCATTCCAAAAGAGTCAATGGCCAATGACCAATGATCAATTATCAATGGTCATTGCTCAATGGCCATTGAAAATTGGCCATTGATTTTTTAGTTACCACCATCTCCATAAGGCAATCACAAAGGTGATGAGAAAGACAAAGATCAGGTTCATATAGGCCATGAAGTAGAAGATCCTCTCATGAGGAGATCTTCGAGCCTCTGCTCCTGCCGTTATGTACCGGCCAATGAGGGGCATCTCCAATATCTTATCTTCGCCATGGGGTGCGGTTTTCAGCATCTCCGTCAGATCGCGGCCCGCAGGATGCTTTTTCATGTGGCTTCCATCTTTCCAGATTTTACTTTGGCTCACGTCATAAATATTGCCCTGATAGGCGAAATAGGCTGGCCTTCCTTCCTTTCCATCAAAATGGGAAAGTTCTATGGGGGTCAGTTTATCCTTATTTCGGGCCAGGGGAGTTCCTTTCTTCCCCCTGAGTTTAGGCCCGATGATAAAAGTGACGATGATTGCCGTGGTGACCATAATGGCAAATAGAATTATTTTGATGCTCAGCAGGATACCGAACCTGCTGTTATAGAAGGCTGACCAGGTCGGTATCCGGGAGATGGTCAGGAGAATCCCTGTGATGGAGAGGATGATGATTCCGAGCCATCCCAAGATCAACTCCCCTTTAGGGAGCCCTTTCGCCGCATAGGCAGGTTTTAAGAGGATGTGGACATATAAAATCGTTCCAAACCAGGCAATGGCGGTGAGGAGATGGAGGTAACCGATGAACAGGCGGACTACTTTTTGAAAAGGTTTCAGGGGGCGGTAAAGGCCTTTCATTTTAAGATCATCCCTGAAGTCCTCTCCAGCCCCGGTCAACCTCCCTCCGGTAGAGTCCACATGACAGCGAAGACAGTCGCCCCCTGTCTGCTCCGCATATTCCGGAGTGGCATGGGAGAGCGAGGGGAATGTGGCCAGTAGTAAAAAAATCAAGATCAAAATGTATTTAGGGTTGTTTGATTTCAAATTCATCTTCTATTTACCATTGGAAGGCTGAACCCCTGTTCTTCAAAGTTAGACTCAGGGATGATTCAATCTCCGAAGCATGTTCCCAGTGAGCGGGCAGCCTTCACCAGCGGATGATTGAGAGGGACTGTTTTTATCCCTTTAGCGACTTCTTTCAAAGAGACGGTTACGATATGACCGGCCTTCACCCCAACCATATAACCAAACTGTTTCCCCTCGATCATATCCACCGCTCTGGCGCCTAACCCTGTGGCTAATATTCGGTCAAATGGAGTGGGTGGCCCTCCTCTCAAAAGGTGCCCCATTACGACCGTTCGGGTTTCGAGACCCGTGATCTTCTCAATCTGTTCCCCAAGCACAAAACCAATTCCCCCGAGGCGGATGGGATCGGAACTCTCCTTGACGATCCTCTGGATGACGACATCACCCCCTCTGGGCTTCGCTCCTTCAGCCACAATCACGATGCTAAACCTTTTCCCTTTTTTATTTCTCTCTCTCACTTTTTCAGCGACGATATGGATATCATAAGGAACTTCAGGGATCAGGATGATATCTCCACCTCCTGCGACCCCGGAATAGAGTGAAACCCATCCTGCCCTGTGCCCCATGACTTCGACAATCATCACGCGATGGTGAGACTGGGCAGTGGTGTGAATCCTATCAATACCCTCTGTAGCGATTGCAACAGCAGAATCAAAGCCGAAGGTGACATCTGTTCCTCTCAAATCATTATCGATCGTCTTCGGGATACCGATCACAGGAACCCCATCTTTAAAGAGCCGATAGGCGATACCCAGTGTTCCATCTCCACCGATACAGACCAGGGAGGCAATATCAAGATTTTTCAAATTATGAATGGCTATTTTTGAGAGGTTCTTAAATTCTAATTGATTGCCCTTCCTGACTCCATAATAGTAAGGGTTTGCCGTTTTTGAGGTTCCCAGAATTGTTCCGCCCAATGTCAGTATCCCCGAGACGTCATCATAACGAAGGGTTCTCCAGAGATTATTGATCAGACCATGATAGCCATCTTCTATTCCGATTACTTCCATATCCTTTTCTTGGATGGCCTTTTTGGCCACTGCCCGGATCACCGCATTGATTCCGGGGCAATCTCCTCCACCCGTAAGGATTGCAATTCTTTTTTTCCTTTTCATAAACCACCCATTTTTTGAGAGCAATTATTTTTTCAGTTGCCTGGGGTAGTGAGTCAATATTTCAGGAAGTTCCGGAGAGACGACCACCGTATCCTCAACCCGCACACCCCAGGAACCAGTATACAACCCGCAATTTCCCACTGCAAGGACGACATTGGTTTCGAGCGGTGGGGGTTCCTTTTCCCCATGAAAAAAGTAAATTCCAGGCCAAAGGTTCCTTCACGTATCCCAAAGTGCTCAAAATGATGGGCGATGGAGTGGATCATCCCCGCCATTCGCCCTTCGACCCGCTCAGGACGAACGGCTAATTAATTGATTTTTAAAATGCCGCTGTTCGTTCATGGCGAGCCCTTCCTTCGACTTCGCTCAGGACGTTCGAAAAAAAACCGTTCATCCTGAGGTTCTCGAAGGATGAACAGTTCACTCAGGACAGGGTTCTCGAAGCATGAACGGCCTTATGACACAGTCTCCCTGAGGAAGAGGAGTTTTAGGGTGGGGGAGATTATTTCACTACTTTTTATGTTTTTCACGCATTTCGGCTGCCTTCTCTTTGATCTCGGTCAGATCCCTCTGCATCTCGCTCCAGCCATACCAGAGGGCATAATCCGGATTGGCATGAAATGTTCCCTGAAACGTCCTCATCCTGTGCTCAAGGAACATCACGAAGAGCTTTTGCTCGATGACCGTAGGAGCATCATGGAAGGTCAGAAGATCGGGGAATGGATAAGCATAGTTTTTCGGTTTTGGAAGGATTCCCTCCTTATAAAGACCGGACACTATCTGAATGGCTTCAGCCATCAAGCGGTCCGCCTCTTTAATCATCTGATCACCTTTTGTAAGTTCGGCTTTTGCAAAATTGATGGAGTGGCATTTATTGCAGGTCTTGATCATCTTATCTCGCTCTTTTTGCCAGGCCTCCTGGGTAAGTCTTGCCACATCCGCAGCCTTCACTACATCCAGCCTTCCGGTCGGTTTTCCATCAGGGTCAAGGACACCGAGCCCCTGAAGGATGGTTGCCCGGTCAGATGTCCACTGCTTATCCTCCGGCATGGGCAATCGCACCGCAAGAAATCCCCAGGCAGCTCGCACTTCATGATTCCCTCCCTGCATGTGACAGGTCTGGCAGGTTGGGGCAGAGGCACTCTGGGGAAGGGTTTTATTCTGCTTAAGCAGATATCTCACCCCATGTTTCGAGCCGGAATACATCTCCCACTGGGGGTGATCAAAACCCATGTGGCAGGTCTGGCAGGCCTGAGGTTGTTTTGCCTCCTGGACGGAAAAGGTGTGTCGTGTATGGCAGGCATCGCAGGAGGCCATTCCAAACCCCGGCCCGGCCTTTTTTAATTCTTTTATCTCCGCTTCGGACTTAAGGCCGATCTTGTGGCATCCTCCGCAGCCTTTCATCCCTTCCATCAGAGACATGGGTTGCCAGTGAGCGGTCGGCATCGCCTTCATCGCAGCCCAGGCAAAGGCGTGTTTTCCGCTTTTGAATTGTTTTACTCTTGCCTCATGGCACGTAGCACAGGTATCCGGGGTTGGGATTTTGGCTTTTGTTACATCCTGGGTTGATTTGTGTTGATCCCCGTGGCATTCCGAACAGGTGATTTTGTTCTTATTGTGTTTGCTCAGAAGCCAGTCATTCACGATCCCTGGAGTCACCTTCCTGTGGCACTCCATACAGACCTGGCCTAAAGCCGCAGAGGCAAAGATGGAGTTAAATATAAGAACCAGAATTATTTGTAACGTCGTTCTTCTCATATGCACCTCCTGAATCTAAATTCCAACAGCCAAGCACCAAATAAATCAAAATTACCAATCACCAAATCTCAAGCTCCAAATAAATTCCAATAACCAATAATTCAAAGAGCAGGCTTAAGTTTCGGTTATTAGAAATTGGAGCTTATTTGATGATTAGTGCCTGGATTTTGGTTATTGTAATTTTATTATCTCACACCCTCCTTTTGGTTTCGATATATTCTTTTAACGCCACAGCATTATTCAATTTTTCTTCTTTTGAACCGTAGAGCAGGGTAATAGTCCCTTGCTCAGTCTTCTCGGTAATCAAATCGACCAATTCTTTTTTTGGGTCCAATTCTTTAAAATATCTATTTTTGAATTCGGTCCACTTTTTCGGATCATGAACATACCATTTTCTCAGCTCATGGCTTGGAGCGATCTCCTTAAGCCACAAAGCAACCTTTGCCTTTTCTTTGCTCAAACCCCTGGGCCATAATCGATCGACCAAAATTCTAAAACCATCTTCAGAAGCCGGTAAGTCGTAGACTCTTTTAATTTTAATCAAAACCGCTTCTCCTCTTCATTCATTTTTTCAATTTCTTCAGTTCTCTCAGTTTTCTGGCTTCCTATTTCATTTTCCGTTTCATCAGGACCCTCCTGACAGTAAATGATTATGATATGAAAATGGTGGTGTGTGTTTCAATGGTAAGCCAGATGAATACTGCTGTACAGATCACCGTCCCCCAGATGAAAAAATTCCTTGCAGCCTTTTTTCCCATAATGGAGCTCCTTTCCACTCACCTCATGCAATTCTAAATATTAGATTTACCTTTAAGGGGGGTTAAATTCCTTGACTTAAGTCAAATTTCCCGGAGACATTTCCAGTGTTAACGGCTAAAGGTTTACGATGAAGTAAGCCTTAAATTCCTTAAATTTTTTCTCGCCGATCCCCTTCACATTCTTCAGTTCTTCCACCGATCGAAATCCCTTCCTTCTTTCCCGATAGGCTATCATCTCTTGGGCTAAAGATTCACCGATACCGGGGATCAGGCAGAGGTCTTCCACGGAGACCTGATTGAGGTCGAGGGGGATGGAGAAAACGAGGAGCTTCTTAGCCTCCATTCTTCCAATTTTTATCTTGATCTCATCATGTTCAGTCCTCTCCGCCCCTCCTTTGGCAGAGGGAAGGGGAAGGGAGATTTGGAGAGATTCTTTCTGAACGGTCAGGAGAGTTCCGGTCTCCAAAATCCCTGGGGAAAGGGATTCGTCAAAGAGGGCATTTTCTTTCAAGCCCCCGGCCTTTTCGATTGCTTTTTTGAGAGTCGGGGGATTCTTAAAAAGATAAACCCCTGGTTTTCGGACCTCTCCCGCAACCTCAATGACTATTTCTTCATAGACCTCTTCAGGAGGGAGAGCGGGGTGATAGTAAAATTTCAAGTAGAGAAGAAGGAGGATGAGAAAGGCCAATGCGAAGAGGATTTTTTGTTGACCGGGAGAAAAAATTGATTGGGGAATGCGAATTGCGGAATGTGAATTGAAAAGAGAAATGAAATATATAATTTTTGTTTTAAATTTCGAATTCCACATTCCGAAATCCGAAATGATTATTCTTCCTTAAGGAGTTTGTAGTCAATGGAGTCGACGAGGGCCTGCCAGCTTGCCTCGATGATATTTTCGGAAACCCCAACGGTTCCCCATTTTAATTCCCCATCTCCGGATTCGATCAATACCCTCGTCCGGGCGCCTGTCCCATCTTTGGTCGAGAGGATCCGGACTTTATAATCCAGGAGTTTGACTTCTTTCAGCTCGGGATAGAACTTTTCCAGGGCTTTCCGTATAGCGTTATCCAGGGCATTGACCGGCCCGTTTCCCATCGCGGCCGTATGTTCCACCCGGTCCCCCACACGGACCATGATCGTGGCTTCGGAGAAGGGAAGGCCCTCCTCCTCTTTCTTTTCGGCAATGACACGAAATCCCATCAACTCGAAGAATTTCTTGTGCTGTCCCAAGGCCTTTTTGATAAGGATTTCAAAAGAGCCTTCCGCACCTTCAAACTGGAATCCTTCGTGTTCCAACCGTTTCAGATGGTCCAGAATTTTCCGGACATTGGGATTCCTGCTCTCTAAATCAATGCCAAATTCAGCCGCCTTGTAAAGGATATTCGATTCACCCGAGAGGTCTGAGATGAGGACCCTCTGGCGATTTCCAACCTGTTCGGGAGGGATATGTTCATAACTACTTGCGCTTTTCCGGATGGCACTGACATGGATCCCTCCCTTATGGGCAAAGGCGCTGTCTCCCACATAGGGAAGGTATCCGGGATGGGGAAGGTTTGCCAGTTCCGAAACGAAACGGGAGACCTCGGTGATCTTCCCGAGCCGGTCATCGGTGATACAATTGATCCCCATTTTAAGTTTGAGATCGGGAATGATGGAGCAGAGGTTCGCATTCCCGCATCGTTCCCCATAGCCATTGATCGTTCCCTGGACCAGAGAGACCCCTTGTCTTACGGAGAGAATCGTGTTGGCCACAGCCATTTCCGTATCATTATGGGCATGAATCCCAAGAGGGGTTTTGATCTTCGGCTTTACCTCCTGAAGAATGGACTGGATTTCATAGGGGAGAGTTCCCCCATTGGTGTCGCAGAGGACAATCCAGTCGGCTTTTGCCTCCTGAGCGGCCTGAAGGGTCTGAAGAGCATACCGGGGATTGTGTTTAAACCCATCGAAGAAATGTTCGGCATCGAAGATGACCTCCGGGACGCGGTCCTTGAGAAACCGGATCGACCGGTGGATGATTTCAAGATTTTCATCAAGGGTGATCTGGAGGGCCTCGAGGGCATGCTTATCCCAGGACTTTCCGAAGATGGTAACGGTTTGGGTCCGGGCATCGATGAGGGACAGAAGGTTCACATCCTCTTCGGGTAAAATCCCTGACCGGCAGGTGCTCCCGAAGGCAACGACACGGGCCTGAGAGAGGGGGATTGATTTGATCTCCCGGAAGAACTGGAGATCCTTTGGGTTGGAACCCGGCCATCCACCCTCGATATAATGGATTCCCAGCTCATCGAGCTTCCGGGCGATTCGAATCTTATCCTCTGCAGAAAAGGTGATCCCTTCAGCCTGGGTCCCATCCCGGAGTGTGGTATCGTAGAGTTTTACGGGTACCATTTGCCTCAAAACTATTTTACCTCCCTCCCTCAATTCTCTTCGGTGGACGTTGTTTTATCGAGTCCAAAGGCATCATGGAGGGCCCGGACTGCCAACTCCGTATATTTGGAATCGATGATACAGGAGATTTTAATCTCGGAGGTGGAGATCATCTGGATATTAATGCCCTCCTTGGCCAGGGCGGAGAACATCTGGGTGGCCACATTGGAATGGCTTCTCATTCCAACCCCGATAATCGAAACCTTGGCAATGTTTTCATCGGAGAGGATCTCTTTCCCCCCGATCCCTTTGATATTCCCCTTTAAAATCTGAAGGGTCTTTTTGAAATCGGATTGGGGGACCGTGAATGCCAGGTCCGCGCACCCCTTTTCCGTACTCGAGGTCTGGATGATCATATCCACAACGATATTGGCATCGGCAATGGGCTTAAACAATCTGGCAGCCACTCCGGGGAGATCGGGGACACCCATGATCTCAATCTTTGCTTCATTCTTATTGTACGTCACACCGGAAACGACAACCTTTTCCATTTCTTCATCCTCCCTGCAAACGATGGTCCCCGGATTATCATTGAACGAGGATCTCACATGGATGGGGACATTATATTTTTTGGCAAACTCTACCGAGCGAATCTGGAGCACCTTCGCCCCTAGACTGGCCATCTCAAGCATCTCGTCATAGGAGATCCTGGATAATTTTCTTGCCCTGGGATAGACGTTGGGATCCGTTGTATAGACCCCATCCACATCGGTATAGATCTCACAGACATCCGCTTTTAAGGCCGAGGCCACAGCGACCGCCGTCGTATCCGATCCTCCCCGGCCCAGGGTGGTGATGTTTTCCTCCTCATCGACCCCCTGGAATCCGGCCACCACGACGACCCGGCCATTTTTTAAATCCTCCAGCATCTTCTCAGACTCTATCCCTGTGATGCGGGCCTTACCAAAGGCGCTATCAGTAGCGATCTTGATTTGAAACCCCAAATAGGATTTTGCATCGACTCCCATCGATTTGAGGGCGATGGTAAGAAGGGCGATGGAAACCTGTTCCCCGGTGGAGACCAGGACATCAAGCTCCCTCTCGTCCGGAGACGAAGTGACCTGCTGGGCAAGGCGAATCAATTTGTTTGTCTCTCCGGCCATCGCTGAAACCACCACAACCACCTGATGACCCTGATTTTTGGCATGGATGACCCGTCGGGCCACATTTTTAATCCGCTCGATATCTCCGACAGAAGTTCCTCCATATTTTTGAACCATCAGCGCCATCCCATCACCTCCCTATTCATTTCGGAATACGGATTGAGGAATGCGGGATGAAAACTCCCTAAAGTTAAGAAATTGAGAAATCCGCAATCCGAAATCTATTCATCAGTTCCTGAAACCGCTCCCCCTTCCCGACGATTTCGATGGATCGAGAATGCTTTCCTGTATAATGGATGTGAATCCGGAGGGTCTCCTCCGGGAGAAGAGGAAGGATACGGTCTGCCCACTCAATGGCTGTAATCCCTTGGCCATGAAGATATTCCTCCAGGCCCAACCCTTCCGCTTCTCTCTCCCCATTCAATCGGAAAAGGTCGATATGATAAAAAGGGATCTTTCCTGAATACTCGTTAATCAGGGTAAAAGAGGGACTCGTGATATACTTGGAATTTTTTACCCCTGCTCCTTTGGCCAATCCTTTGATCAGCTGTGTTTTCCCCGCCCCTAATTCTCCCAATAAAGCAACGACATCCCCACGATGGAGGAGTTCTCCTATCCTTTTTCCGATCCGAATGGTTTCCGAGGTACTTTGGGTCTGCAGGACGAACACGTTTAACCGCTATGAGCGTTGCGCTGAGCGTCTCTCAAGACTAAGCTTTATATTTAAAATCCTCCGGATTAAGATTTTCCAGCCATTCTTTCAATTGATCGCCTTCCTTTTCCAGATCAATGGTCCTGGCCTTTTCAATGACGTTTTCTGAGACAAAGATGGGGGCATTAACCGCCAGGGCGATGGCGATCGCATCGCTGGGACGGGAGTCGATCACGATCTCCTCTCCCCTCCGGTCGAGGTAGATCAGGGCATAATAGGTATTTTCCTTCAGGTCATTGACCACAATCTTGATGACCTGAGATTCGAGATCCTTCAAGATGTTATGGATCAGATCATGGGTCATCGGGCGATGGGAGCCTATCTTCTTGAGCTTCATGGCAATGGCATTGGCCTCAAAAGGCCCGATCCAGATGGGAAGCCCTGTTTTGTTGGCGAGATCCATCAGGAGTACAACGAATCCATTGGTGGTGGAATCGAATGTCAAAAATTTTACCTTCATTTCAACCAGCATCCCCGTGCTCCTTTCCTCTTTTACCGAAATCGCAAGGAAACCCCAACCCCCTCGCACTCTTTCAAGATGGAATTCTCGTCGATCCATTTGACTTCTCCATCCTGTCGGAGAACAGATCGCATCATCTCTTCACCCAAGTTCGCCGCTTTCATCTTTCCTTTACACAGGGGGCAGGGGAGAAAGGGCTGGCCAGCCAATGCAATGGGGATGAGAAAACCGCACTGTCCGCACCTACCGCCCGGAAGGGAAAAGGAGCTCAGGAGGAAAAGGGTCTGGATCTGTCCGTTCTTCAAGGCCTCCAGGGTACCGTTGAGGCCGAAGGTGGCCAATCCCCCCCGGGGGGTTCTTTCCTTCAACTCCTGGATCTGGCGGGAGGATTCCTCCTTTTCCATCTGAAAGAGGCGATCGAAAATCCGTCTCAACACCCTGGATCGTTCCTCGGAGAGATCCGCGGAGAAGATGTCTGTAATGTGATGCTTCACCCTGTCCGGAAGGAAATGTTTAAAGTTGGCAATAATCCGATCCTGGCCGATGAGGACCACACTTTTCCACTTTCCCGAATCGAAGAGACCGGTAAGCTGGTCTGCCACTTCCTTATGGTGTTTATCCATATGATCCTTGATATGGCGTTGATATCTCATCTGAGCCCAGCCCCCCTGGTCGTGCCGGCCCGGGACATAACTCTCGATGGAGGATTCCGTGATCAATCCCTCTAAAGATATTTCGAATAATCTGGCAGAATCGGTATCCACCATCACGGCCAGGGTGCTTTGATATTGTGAGGAGAGCCGGACCAGGGGCTTCAGGGCGGGGAGGCTGGAGAGGGCGAATTCATTCTCAAAAGGGATAATGGAAGGGTAGGTGAGGAATGTTTGGGTCGCGCTTCGGGAGAAGATGGCGATACCATTGACCCCTTCTTCAATGTCGCGGCGGACCAGTCCTTCCGCATATCTTTCAATTCGTTTCTGGTCCTCAAGATAAATTTCCATCCAGTCTTCTTTTCCCTTCAGCCGGTCAAATCCTTTCTTCAGCTCGTTTTTCGTGAAGAGGCGAATGCGCTCCCGTTGATGTTCGTCATCCCATTTCGTATTGAGATAAAGAGAACAAAATGGATAAGGCCCTTCCTCCATACGGGCTAACTTTTTGATCTCATTTCTCATGTCCATATGAAAATCCCCTCAGAGGTATAGAGTAAGGGTTTGAGGATTCGAGGAACCGGGCCTGTCCAAGAGGGACAGGGTTTAAGTTTCGGTTAATCTTAAATGAAGATCAGGCGAAAATCAAACTCCCCCCTGGAGAAGCAGGGGGATCTTTTTGATGAGATCGGTTGCCACCAGAGATTTTTCACCCAGCTCCCGGGCCACCTCATCGCCGGCTAATCCATGAAGAAAGACGGAGGCCTGAAGGGAGGGGAGGATGTCAAATCCCTGGCAGAGAAGACCGCCGATCATTCCGCTGAGGACATCCCCTGTTCCTCCAGTGGCTAACCCTGAATTGCCGGTTGGGTTGATGTAGGTCTCCCCCCTGGGAGTGACGATCAGTGTGCGATAACCCTTCAGGGCGAGATAGACATGATTGACCTGGGAGAAGCTCCTGCTGACTCCGATTCGATTCTCCTGGATCTCTTTGACGGTTCCTCGAATCAGCCTTGCCATCTCTCCGGGATGGGGAGTGAGGATGAGGGACCGATTGGTCGCCGGTAGAAATTTAGCCTGGGTGGCCAGGGCATTTAGCCCATCGGCGTCGATAACGAGAGGAATATCCAATGCCTTGACCAATTTGAGAATGAGGGTCTGAGTTTCCTTATATGTCCCAAGGCCCGGTCCGATCACGACGGCCCTCTTGTTTTCACAGAGACGGAGAATGGAGGAATAGGCCCTGAGGCTGAGGGTCTGTTTGGGGGTTTCGGGAAGAGGTTCGGTCATCACCTCGGTCAACTTCATCTCCATGATCGGGTTCAAACTCTTTGGAATGGCCAAGGTGACAAGGCCCGCTCCCATCCGGAGTGCGGCTTCACAGACCATGGCGGCTGCCCCGGTCTTTCCCACCGAACCCGCAATGACCAATAGATGACCGTAATCCCCTTTATGAGTATCGGGGCGTCTGGGGACGGAGAGCCATTTTCTGATCTCCTCTCTTTCGAGGAGATAGGTCTGGATCTTCTCCTCTTCTACCAGGTTTCTGGGGATACCGATATCGATGACTTTCAGGGTGCCCACATAATCCACTCCCGGAGAGATCAGTAGCCCCAATTTGGGTAGACCGAAGGTAAGGGTGAGGGTGGCACGGACAGCGGTTCCGAAAGGTTTCCCGGTGTCCGCGTTCAAACCCGAAGGGATATCAATAGCCGCAATGGGCTGGTGAAGGGTGTTGAGATGATCGATGACCTCCCGATAATATCCCCTGACTTCGGCATCGAGACCCGTACCGAAAATGGCATCGATCAGAAGGTCCGCCCTTTCGAAATCTTTTTTCACTTTTTGATAGTCTTTGGAAGAGGGAACCGAAAGGATCTCCCCTTTCATCCGATGAAAAATGTAGTAATTGGTCTCAGCATCCCCCCGGAGGGCTTTTGGTTCAGTGAGGAGGAAGACTTTCACCGGGACCCCGCAGTTGGTCAGGTGCCGGGCGATCACAAACCCATCTCCGCCATTATTTCCTTTCCCTGCCACAATGGCCACTTTCTTCTTCTGGAGGTCGGGAAAGGCCTTGAGGATTTCCTCCGCCGCTCCTCTTCCCGCATTCTCCATGAGGACGATCCCGGGGATCCGATAGGTCTCAATGGCTTTTCGATCCAGCTCTTGCATTTGCTCAGCAGTTGCTACCTTCATCGTCTCTTCCCTCTAATAAGACATGAGCCACGGCATAGGGGCGGTCGTGGGAAAGGGTGAGAAGGGTTCTTTCGATCCGGTGCGTGTGGAGGACCTCCTTTGCCTTTCGATGGAAGGAAAGGAAGGGTTTTCCCATCGGATCGCTCTCCACTTCGATATCCGTCCATTGGATTCCATTTCGAAGGCCTGAACCTATGGCCTTGAGAAAAGCCTCTTTCGCAGCAAACCGGATAGCAAAGCATTCCGAAGGGTGAGACTTCTGCTGACACCGGGTAATCTCACCCTCGGTATAAACCCTGCCGAGGAAAAGGTCTCCCCATCGTGCCATCAACCGTTCGATCCGTTGAATATTGACAATATCGATACCCGTCCCGAAGATCATTTTGAAATTTCGGATTTCGGAATGAAAAAAAATTCTTTGACTGTCAATCTCAATTTAGAACCTATTAATACAAACGCATTTAATTATTTTACCTTGTCATTGTGAGCGATAGCGAAGCACCCTCGTATTTGGTGGGATTGCTTCGTCGCTACGCTCCTCGCAATGACAACTTTTTTATTGCCTTTATATTAGTCAATTTTTCCGCATTCCCTGCCTACCGCAGGCAGGTGAAATCTGGAATTCGCATTTTATTTGATGAGGGCGATCATCTCCCTCACCGCCCGGTCCAACCCAACCAGGACGGCACGGGCGATGATGCTGTGGCCGATGTTCAGTTCTTCGACCTCCTTGATTTCTGCAATTCGTTTGACATTGACATAGTTGAGACCATGTCCACCTGCGATTTGAAGATTTCGGTGAGAAGCCTCGGACACGGCATCGAGGATCTTTTTTAATTCTTCGTCCTGGAGAACCAGAGTTTTGGCATTGCAATAGTGGCCGGTATGAATTTCAATGGCATTGGCTCCCACTTCTTCAGAAGCCTTGACCTGGTTTTTGTTGGGATCGATAAAGAGGCTCACAGGAATTCCTCCCTTCTGGAGGCGCTGGATGGCCTTTTTAAGGGAGCGAAGATTTTTCACCACATCAAGGCCTCCCTCGGTGGTCAGCTCCTCTCTTTTTTCAGGGACGAGGGTGACGATCTCAGGTTTGGTGGCGAGTGCAATACGGATCATCTCTTCGGTTGCGGCCATCTCCAAGTTCAATCGGGTCTGGACCACCTCTCTGAGGAGACGAAGGTCGCGATCCTGGATGTGGCGACGGTCTTCCCTTAAATGACAGACGATCCCGCCTGCCCCTGCTAACTCAACGATCCCGGCAGCAGTTACGGGATCCGGATAAGCCACTCCTCGCGTCTGTCTCACTGTCGCTACATGGTCGATATTGACC
>Ga0163210_1000456_pt1 | contig 17299 bp, 15 predicted proteins | sample Kivu_220m_FD_113536 | JGI IMG/M metagenome (GOLD analysis project Ga0163210, IMG submission 113536) | Freshwater microbial communities from Lake Kivu, Western Province, Rwanda to study Microbial Dark Matter (Phase II) - Kivu_220m | ecosystem: Environmental > Aquatic > Freshwater > Lake ...
ACGAAGAACATGGCAATAAAATAGATGCATAATGGGATAGCAACCCTTATGACATCCAGAGGAAGCTGAACGATATATTCGCCCTTGAGGGAAAACATGACCAGAATGGTGAAGAGGAGGGCAATCAGGGTAATGGGGCTGATTCTCGGAATGAATTTCTCTTCGTACCATTTCCGTCCCAGTATCTTCAGGCCAATAAACCTGGAAAGAACACCAGCGATGAAGGGTATTCCGAGATAGATGAAAACGCTTTTGGCAATCTGTCCGATGGTGATCCGGACCGCCATTCCTTTTAATCCTAACCAGGGAGGGAGAACCGTGATGAAGATATAAGCATAGATGGAGAAGAAAATGACCTGGAAGATTGAATTAAAGGCCACCAGGCCGGCGCAATATTCCCTATCCCCTGCCGCTAGGTCGTTCCAGACAATGACCATGGCGATACAGCGGGCCAGTCCAATCAAAATCAAACCGACCATGTATTCAAAGTGGCCAGAGAGGAAGATGATGGCTAAAAAGAACATGAGAATGGGTCCGATGATCCAGTTCTGAATTAAGGAAAGGGCAAGAACTTTGTAGTTACGAAAGACCTCTCCCATCTCTTCATATTTTACTTTGGCTAAAGGTGGGTACATCATCAGAATCAACCCAATAGCAATGGGGATGTTCGTGGTATCCACCTGGAATTGATTCCAAAAATTTACAACACCTGGAAAGATATATCCCCAGCCCACGCCGGTCAACATCGCCAAGAAAATCCATAGTGTTAAAAAACGGTCCAGAAATGAAAGCCTTCGGGCAACTTGTTGCTCGGTCATCTTCGATATTCTCCTTTTTTATTGATATTCTTAATGTCTCGACAATCCCTTTCCCTAACTTTTTTGAGATTCCAAGAACTCCGAGGGGACTTTGAGCCCAGCATTCTGGAGGATTTCAAGAAGCGCCTTTTGTTTCTCTTTAAATAGATCTGAAAAGAGAGGAGTGCATTTTACTATTTCGATCTTCTCATCTACAAGTTTGAAGGCAAAGGCAAGACAAGTTCGGAAACCACATTCTTTACAATTCGTCCCTGGAAGAAGTTTTTGGATATCGGATGGTTTTAATTGACCCCCATCCGAGTAGTTGGGCTCAATTTGGTCTTTTTTCTCGTAAGTTTCATTAATCAAATCTTTTAACCAATTTAGAATTTCATAGGCTTCCTTTTCATCTTCAATTAATGTCATGGTGACATGATTGGCATGAAGGGTGATCAGCTTTTCTTCGTTCCTTATGGTCAAGGTGAGAGCCGGGTGATTGTAGATACACCCTTTAATAATCGCATTGAGATAGGGAAAGACCTCGTGAATTTCGTCCGAAGCCTCTGCGATGACCCGGATCTTCTCAGGGTCAGCAATGCAAGGAAGGATGCGAGTGATTTTGCAAGAGTTGAGTAACATTCTACCTCCTAAAGTGTGATTCCTAAATAAAACATATAAATTCCAACGAATACAACAATAGAACCTCCGATTCTTTTCCCCCAAGTCTTGATGTTTGAGATTTCCCTCGATTTGATGAAACTCTCAGCAAAGCCGGCTGCCATCCCAGCTAAGAAGATCAGTGTACAATGGGCGATGGGTAAGATTTTTCATTTTGGTCATCCTTCCTCATTTTTTGCTAAGAATTTGAATAGATCTTCCCGAGATCTGGAGAAGGGGTCTCATTGATTTCTGGTTACCTGATCCAATTGGGGTTTCAGCAATTCTTTGAGAAAGAGAAGGGCATCCTCTTTATCTTCGTCAATGACAATCCTTGTCAATCGGGAGATTTCCTCTGAATTAAAGCTTACTATGACTTTGTGGATCATCATCCTTTTTCTCTTCTAACCACTTCTTGATCATTGATTTTGAAGGGAGGGTACCTTTTGATTTAACCTTGCCGTTGATAACAAGAACAGGGGTTACCATGAACCCCTGCTGAACCATCAATTTTCGATCGGAGATGTGGTTCAAATTTGCTTGTATACCTGATTCGGATAGCACGGTCATGGCATCCTTTTCTAATTTGTCACAGGAATAACAACCGGGGCCTACGATAGTAACCTCGAGAAATTCACTCCTTCCTTCATCTACTTTTTCGCCCAAGAATTTTCTAAACTCCCGGAAAAGAGCCTTTTTATATTCCTCTTTAACAGAGTTTGGAATATAGTTTCTTTTTCCTGCCCTCTCCACCAACATCTGTTTTAAGTCTGCTTCAGGTATTTTTCTCTGGCCTTTTAATCCCTCAAAGATTCCCTTCAGCCCAATAAATCCAACCTGCATATTTCCGACGAGAACAAGGCGGTAGTCTTTTTCTTCCATAGCTCTCTCCAATTGACATCGGTTTCCGCTTCTGTATCAATCCTTCACATTACCCCAAGTAGCTTCACCACGAGCTGACCCGCAAGAGCCCACATCAAGAGACCGAGCCCGGACCTGATCATTTTAGTTTTGGCCTTCATGCTGACTCTCGCCCCGAGATTTCCGCCGATGAGAACGGCAACGCCAGTTATTAAAATCAACACAATATCAAGACGGTGAGATGCCGCATGGCCTATTATTCCGGCAAGCGCCGAAAAGGATATTATCAAATGCGACGCCCCTGCTGCGAACTTCGTCGGGTACTTGCAGACATAGACCATGAAGGGAACGATGAGTAAACCGCCACCGACTCCCAACAAGCCGGAGATGATTCCCACGCCGAAACCGAAAAACGCGATGAGCGCGTACATACCAGGGGAAAGGTTTTTGGGGGGCTTTTCCTCAGCCTTCCCCTTTTCCCAGTAGGCATAGACCATCCTTGCCCCCACACCAACCAGAAAAAAAACGAATAACCATAATAAAACGGTGGTGTTAACAAACTTGGCCAATGCCCCCCCCATAAAGGCGCCAATGGAGATACCCGGTGCGAATATCAGTGACGTCTTAAAGTCAATCATCTTGTTACGGTAGAAAATATAACCTGCAGAAATCGAGGTTATCAGGTTCAAAACCAGAGAGGTAGAAGTGGAAAGTAATACCGGGTAAGCAAGAAGAATCAATAGCGGAGAGTAGACCGACCCCCCGCCCTGGCCAAACATGGAGAATACAAAAGCTATCACAAAGACAAAGGTGACGGCTAATAGAAGCGTAACATTTAGATCCATATTCTTGAGCCTCTACTACATTTTTCTCAGGCATTCGGGTTTGATTTTGCGAAGCCGGAGCACGGGATACACACTGGCTTTCCATCCTTCATATGCACATATCGCTCAAAAACATACTCACCGCAGATAGAACACATTATTTTGTTGAATGAGCCCTTCACTGGAGCAAACTTAAAATCAGGCCTTGGCTCAATCTTAAACATAAAATCATCTGATTGTTTATAGACCCAGTTAATGACTTCCTCTATAACTGGCTGTGGAATCTGGGATGGTTCCACTCCTTTTTTTCGGTACACAAAGAACTCAAACTTACCCATTTCGTCCATGAAATCAGGTTTGAGAGAATAGCGCACTGCGCCTTTCTTGGGATGATAGAAGGTAGCAGCCAGCTTCCCGTAGAAGGTCTTTTCCATCAATACCTTGCCGTAGGTTGCTCCAGTGGCCGCCTGGATCCCATCAACCATACAGGTCTGCGGATGACCCTCACCTATTTCAGGAAACACAAAAAAGCCGTGATCCTTCTCGCGCTCTACATTAAGGTATTCCATTGCAAGTTTGCTCATCCGGTAGCCAATCGGCATGAAGGGACAACGATGACCATGGAACTCAAAAGCCCAATCAGGTGGAATATGTGTTGTTTTCATCTCCTTGTACCTCCTATTTAATTTATTTAATCCATTCTTTGATTTCGTCCAGCTTTGGGACCTTTCCTGCTACCTTCACCACACCATCCACTACAAGAGCTGGAGTGACAAGCACACCATAATTGGTTATAGTTTTGATGTCTTGAACTTTAATCACTTCAGCGTCAACTCCCAATTCTTTGACGGCATCCTTGGCTCGCTCCGCAAGCTGATTACACTTTGCTCAACCCATACCTAAGATTTCAATCTTTTTCATTCCAGCCCCCTCCTTTAATGAGTTAAACTAATCTATGCTAAATGGAAATGACAAATCCGTAGATCAGGCCAGCTATAGTACAGAAAAAGGTAATCAATCCCACATAGACGAAAAGCCTTTTCAGCCCAATCAATTTGCTAATGACAAGAATACTTGGAAGGGAAATCACGGGATCAGCTAAAAGGTAAGCCAAGAGAGGACCCCTCCCCATCCCTAAGTCAAGAAAGGTCCTAGCCATGGGGACCTCCACAAGAGTTGGAAAGTACATAAAAACACCGAACAGGACAGCGATCAGATTTGAACTTATCCTGTTGCCCCCCACATAAGTTGTGATAATCTTCTCCGGAATCACCACTTTTAGAATCCCTGCGACAAATACCCCTACAAGAAGCAACGGAACAATCGTCCGGGCAAAGAAAAAGGTCTCTTTAAGCCAGGATACAGTTTCTTCTTTTGGCATCCAGAATATGATGATAAGGAGGACCCCTGCTATCAAAACAGCTAAAATTGGAATTTTCACTCCCCAGGTGATCAGGGATGAAGCACCCACCAAGAGGATGGCAACCAAAATGATGAAGAAAATCCAAAATCGCTTTGATCTCACCTCTTCGCCACCATCTGTTAGAGTTTGTGGGATGGATGGGGTAGGGGATTCTGCAAGGGCTACTTTTCCTTCACTTTTAAAGGTTGCGGTCAGAATCATCCCGATGAGACTTGCAAAACTGACGGAAAGGATAATTCGGGCAAGGGCCAGATCAGTCCCAATTAGGCCACCGGTATAGATGATTGCTAAGATATTGGTCGCAGGAGCTGTATAAAGAAAAGCAACTGCTGGTCCTAATCCTCCACCCCTTTGCCTGATACCGGCAAAAAGAGGGAGAACCGTACAGGAGCAGACGGCAAGGAATAAACCTGCCACCACTGAAATAGGATAAGAAATATAAGCCTTTGTTTTTTCCCCAAGATACCTCAATATCTTATCCTTTGGAAATAATGCTGACATCGCACCTGCAATGAAAAAAGCAGGAACTAAACAGTTGAACGTATGAGCTAAAATATAGTCTTCCAATGCTTCCAAACCACTTCTTAACATTGTCAAAACAAAATCCATACTATTTTCTCCTTTTGACTTTTGACCGGCAAGTGCCCCGCAAGCCCCGCCTTGTAGGCGGGGTCAAGGGGCACAATATAAATGAGATTTCCTTTCCGGGAAGCCCCGCCCTGTGGGCGGGGAGCTTCACTCTTTGATTCTCGACCGGAACTTATTTTTTTATCATTTCCTCCCCTCTTTAGAAAACGGGGATGGGGGGATTTGAAGGCTATTTTTTAGGTAATTGTCATGGCCGCTTGCTCTCCCACGAATGATGACAATAAAAATCGGGGAGGGGAGGCTTTAACCTCCTTTTTGGTCGACTAAAGTTACCCCTCCCCTAACGAGGTAATAAATTTTTATCATTTTATTTTCTAGGTAATGTTACCGAATCCCGAAAGGTCTTGCGAGATGAATAAGGTTTGATATATAAAGATAGGAAAAAGAGGGACCAGACTATGGCACAGATGAATTCACCTGAACCAACGGATTTCATCAGGGAAATGATTGAAGAACATATAAAGACCAACCGGTTCCAGGGGCGGGTGGCTACCCGATTCCCTCCGGAACCCAATGGATATCTTCATATCGGCCACGCCAAGTCGATCTGCCTCAATTTCGGTATTCCTGCTCAATACGGTGGAACGTGTAATTTAAGGATGGATGATACGGATCCGAGTGGTGAAAGTGAGGAGTATGTTAATTCCATCATCCAGGATGTGAAATGGCTTGGGTTTGATTGGGGGAACCGTCTCTATTTTGCCTCGGATTACTATGACCGGCTCTATCAGTATGCGATCCGGTTGATTGAGGAGGGGAAAGCCTATGTGTGTAGCCTGAGCCCGGATGAGATCCGCGAATATCGGGGAACCCTCACTGAACCGGGCAAAGAGAGCCCCTATCGGAATCGATCCGTGGAAGAGAACCTCGATCTTTTCGGACGGATGCGGGCAGGAGAGTTTGAGGAGGGAAGTCATGTTCTTCGTGCCAAAATCGATATGGCCTCTCCCAATATCGTCATGCGGGATCCAATCATCTACCGGATCAAAAAGGCACCTCACTACCGGACCGGAAATAAATGGTGTCTTTACCCGATGTATGACTTTGCCCACTGTCTTTCAGACTCTATTGAAAAGATCACCCATTCGATCTGTACCCTTGAGTTCGAAAACAATCGACCCCTTTATGATTGGTTCCTCGACGAGTTGAAAGTCGAGAACCATCCCCAGCAGATCGAATTTGCCCGGCTCAATCTCAGCTGCACGGTTTTAAGCAAACGGAGGCTTATCGAATTGGTGGGAAAAGGTGTGGTCGAGGGGTGGGATGACCCCAGGATGCCTACCCTGGCTGGGATGCGAAGGCGCGGCTATACGCCTGAAGCCATACGAAATTTCTGTTCGAGGATCGGGGTGGCCAAGACGGAGAATCTTGTGGACCTCTCTCTTCTCGAACACTGTGTCCGTGAAGATTTGAATCAACGGGCACCCCGCTCAATGGGGGTATTGCGACCACTTCGTCTCGTCATCGATAACTATCCCGAAGAAAAGAAGGAAGAACTGGAATGCCCCAACCATCCCCAGAATCCCGGTATGGGCTCCAGAAGGGTGCCTTTTTCCAGGGTGTTGTATATTGAGCAGGATGATTTTCACGAAGATCCACCTAAAAAATATAATCGCCTCGGTCCCGGACGTGAAGTCCGTCTCCGGTATTCATACGTCATCAAATATGCAGGGATGGTGAAAGACCCTCAGAGCGGAAAAATTATTGAGCTTCATTGTACCTATGATCCGGAAACGCTTCATGGACCCCCTCCGGATGGCCGTAAGGTGGAGGGCGTAATCCACTGGGTTTCAGCAGAGCATTCGGTTCCCGCTGAGGTCCGGCTGTACGATCGTCTCTTTCAGGTTCCTGACCCAATGGGTGAAGGCGACGATTGGATGAAATCCCTCAATCCGAAATCGCTAGAAATCCTCTCTTTTTGCCGGGTGGAATCAAGCCTGAGAGACGCGCCTCCGGGAAGCAGGTACCAGTTCGAAAGGCAGGGTTACTTCTGCCTGGATTCCAGAGATTCTTCGCCTCAGAGGCTTGTGCTGAATCGTGTCGTGCCCCTTCGGGACTCCTGGGCCAAAGTGGCTGATCAGAAGAAAAAATAGCGAAGCTTAAGTCCCTCGTTCATTGTTCATCGTCCATCGTTCCATGAGGAGGGGTGATGAAAAAACAATCCAGGATAAAAAGAGTGAAGGAGATCATCAAAACCCTGTCCAAAGAGATTCCCGATTCCAGGATTGCACTAAATTTTTCAACCCCTCTTGAACTCCTCATCGCGACCATTCTCTCTGCCCAATGCACGGATGTGAAGGTCAACCAGGTGACAGGAGATCTCTTTAAAAAGTACCGTTCCGCTAAGGATTATGCATCGGTTGATTTAAAAGAATTGGAGGAAGAGATCCGGCCAACAGGATTCTACAGGAACAAAGCAAAGTCTATTCAAAAATGCTGTCAGGAACTGGTAAGCCGATTTGGAGGGGATGTCCCCAAAAACCTTGATGAGCTGGTTACCCTTCCGGGCGTGGGGAGAAAGACGGCCAATGTCATCCTGGGAAATGCTTACGGAATACCGGGGATTGCAGTGGATACCCATGTCCGTCGGGTAAGCCGGAGGATCGGATTGACGGAAAACGATGACCCCGTTAAGATCGAGTTCGACCTGATGGAGATTGTGCCTGAAGAAGAATGGACTCACTTCTCCAATCTCCTCATCTGGCATGGCCGGAGAACCTGCATGGCAAAGAAGCCTCTCTGTGAGCAATGCTCGATCCACAAGGGGTGTGAGTATAGATCAGAATCATAAATCCCAAGCACGAAACTCGAAGCACGAAACAAATCCAAATGGCCAAAATCCAAAATTCAAAACAGATAATTAAAATTTTGGGTCATTGGGAATTTGAGAATTCGAATTTGTTTCGAATTTCGATATTCGGATTTCGGATTTAATAATCTTATGGTTCTTCCAGAGTCCACTGGTGATAAGCTATTTCTGATGGAGGAGGTCATCAACTTCCCCACCTCTCTCCTCTGTCACAAAAACTATCACTGGGAAAACCTTCCGATGGTCCGATACTCCGACTTGAGGGAAGCAGTCTTTTCGCTCGCAGAAAGAGGACGAAAGGTGGTCATTGTCACGGGGTTCTATGTCCCAGCAGGAAATCCGCCGGCCACCGAGACCGATGGGCCGCCCGGTGCCCTCATCCTGGCGGAAGGGCTGAAACTCCTCGGGATGGAAGTCTCCCTCCTCTCGGATGAATTCACCTTTTCCACATTGAAAGCGGGGCTGGAGGTCCTCCGTCTCTCGGAAAAGGATGTCCCCCTGATCATCTTTCCTCTTGAGCATTCGGATCTGGACCACTCCAGCCGAACGATCAACGAAGAGACGCAAAGTCCTCTCTCCGTTCGTTTCGTCCAAGAGTTGATGAGTGGTCCCCTGGGCCGAGATCTCACCCATCTCATTTTTATTGAAAGGGTGGGACCCAATCATACGCTTGAATCCTTTTTGGCTCAGGAGCGGCCGGGCAAACCCCCTCTAAAGGATTTTGAAACCATCCTCCCCCTTTTTCTGAGAAACCGGTGTATCAGCTCCCGTCTGGAGGACATCACCCGCTTCACTGCGAAAACCCATTTTCTTCTTGAATTCGGGAAGAAATGGAATCCGTCTTTCGAATCGATTGGCGTCGGAGACCGTGGCAACGAAATTGGCTCCGGAAAGATTCCCTGGGAGGTCTTCAGAGACCATTCCATGACAGGTCGAGAGCCCGTCTTCTGCTGCCGTCTGAAGACAGACCATTTCATCCCCTGTGGAATCTCAAACTGGGGAGGATACGCCTTGATCGCCGGAGTGGCCCTGGCCATGGGAAGACCGGATATCCTGAAGAAGGTTACTCCGGAGCAGGAAGAAAGGGTCTTGGACTATCTCATCCATCATGGCCCGGCAATCGATGGAATGACCCGCAGGCAGGAACATTCGGTTGATGGAATTGAATTTAAGGACTATATGAGGGTGATTGAACGGGTGATGGAAATCGCCCTGGAATAACGATAAAAAGTTTTATTACTCCGCAAATCCGCATTCTTCATTTCGCAATTAAATGATTGCTCCTTTCGCCTCTTTTCTCTGATACCAGTAGATCATTGCAAACCCGATCAGGCCCAATAGATCTGTAATCAATCCCGGTTTCACTAATGCGACTGCCGAGGCAAAGAGGACGATACGTTCATACCATTTCAAATCCGTTAAGAGGAATCCCTGCATCGAGGCGGCCAGGGCATACATACCGATGGAAGCGGAGATGAAGATCCATGAGGCCTCAATAAAGTTGGTATTAATGAGGAGCATTTGGGGTGCGGTGATGAACATAAAAGGCAAAAGGAATGTTCGCATATCCAATTTGAAGGCATTGACTCCGGTCTTCAGAGGATCGGAACCCGCTATGCCTGCGGCCGCATAGGCCGCCACGCATACCGGTGGGGTCCCATCCGCAAGAATTCCAAAATAGAAGACAAAGAGGTGAATCGCAATGATCGGGACATCCGGATTCATCTCCTTCAGCGCAGGGGCCATGATCGAGGCCATGATGACGTAATTGGCTGTTGTGGGAACCCCCATCCCGAGGATGAGACAGGTAGCCATGGTCAGAAGGAGTCCGAAATAGAGGTTGCCTCCGGAAAGCCCCATGATGATGTTGGTCATGTTCAATCCGGCTCCTGTAAGAGTAATCACTCCCACCACAATCCCCGCACAGGCACAGGTCGCACCAATACCCGCCATCATTCTTGCCGCTTTATACATGGCATCGGCCATCTTTATAAAGAAAGAAACCAATGGCTCAACCGAAATCCCCTGTTTAACCTTGGCATTCTCTGTGGCATTCTCTGTATTCGAACGCCTCCATCCAAAGCTAATCGACAGGCCCTGCAAGAAAAAGATGATGATCGTAGTGGCGATTCCCATTGCTGCCGAGGTAAGAGGGGTGGCCCGCCTGATGATCAAATAGTAGAAGAGCACACCGATGGGGATCAGGAAATGAAGTCCGCGGACGAAGATTGGTAAAAACTTCGGGAGCTCCTTTCTCGGGATCCCCTTTAAACCAAATTTAACGGAAAGAAGATGAACCGCTCCGAGAAGGGCCAGTTGGTCAATGACCGCTGGAAGGGCGGCGGCCATCACAACTTGAAGATATGGAATTCCCAAAAACTCCGCCATAATAAAGGCGGCCGCACCCATTACAGGGGGCATTAACTGCCCATTTCCGCTCGCTGCCGTTTCGATTGCCCCTGCAATCTCAGGCTTAAACCCGAGGCGTTTCATCAGAGGTATTGTTACCGATCCTGTGGTCACCACATTGGCTACACCGCTGCCGGAGATCGTTCCCATAAAAGCACTTGATACCACGGCCACCTTGGCTGGACCTCCTCGAGTGTTTCCGACAAGCGAAAAAGCTAATTTCATGAAATAATCCATCGCCCCTGTCTTCTCGATAACGGCTCCGAAAAGGACAAAGGCAAAAACGAAGGTGGAAGAGACCCATAGAGGGACTCCGAAAATTCCCTCCATGGTCAGGTAAAGGTGATCAACGACCCTTCGGAAACCATACCCCCGATGAGCCAGGAGATCTGGGAGATAGGGCCCGATGAAGGCATAGAGAATGAATATCGCTGAGATGAGAGGAAGTGGAAATCCTACCGCTCTCCGGGCGGCTTCGAGAATAAAAATAATGGTCAAAACCCCCATCACCATATCCATGGTCGTGGGGTTTCCAATCCTCTGGACCAAATCCGTATAGAAGACGGCAATATAGATGGCTGCCCACCCACCTAATGCCGCAAAGATCAAATCATAAATGGGAATGGTCCTTGTTTTTGACCTCTTGGTCATTGGGTAAAAGAGGAAACAGAGCATGATGGCGAAACACAAATGGACAGACCGCTGAAGAGTGGCTGTCAGTGTTCCGAACATTGCCGTATAGAGCTGAAAACAGGACATGACAAAGGCAATGCCCGCTGAGATGTAAAAAATGGGGCCGGATAGGCGTCGGGCACCATAATCCGCTCCTTCGGCGATCTCCTTCGATTTTTCAACCGAAACCTGATCCGGAGTAATGTTATCTTTTGACCTCATTGAGTAAAAAACCTCCTAAGGGATATCGCCTCACTCTGAGGGTCACCAATTCCCCTTCCTTTAACGAAGAGAAATCAAACCTTTCATCTTTAAATGTCAGTTGGGGAAGGGTGAAAGGAGAGACAAAAAAGGAAAAATTTTCCATCTCTTCAATCTTGGACGTTGCCCTCATCTTATCCTTTTCAAGGATCACCTCGTTCTTCATAAATGGAAGGCCAGGGCCAAAGGAAGGGAATTGAGTCTCAACCAATTGGATCATCCCTCGGGAGGTGATAATGAAAAATCCCTGGACGGTGATCTTCTCAACGGAGTGGACATATTGGAAGATAAATGGCTCTCCCGAAGAAACCCTTTTTAAAAAAAGTATCCGATCGTTTTTCTCCGTCTTCAATTCAAGCACAGGAACAGGATAGAGAAAAAAAGCAACGATTAAAATCATAAAGAGGAGGCACCCAAGTTTTAGATTTGCCATCGGATACCTCCTCTCATCATCAATTTACTTCTTAATCCCTTTCTCTTTGAAAAACTTCTCAGCTCCCGGGTGGATGGGAATCGGCATCCCGATGAGGGCCTTTTCAATCTTTACTTCTTTCCCTTTGGCATGCGCCGTCTCAATGCTTTTGATGTTTTCAAACATCGCCTTGGTAATCTTATAAACAGCATCCTCTTCCATTTCGGCCTTTGCCACCAGGATGGCCAGGACGGCTACGGTGGGAACATCCTTATCCACCCCTTTATATATCCCTGCAGGCACCTTATCCTTTGAAAAGAAAGGATACTTCTTGAGAAGTGCATCGGCCTGAGAACCATCGATTGGTACAATCGTCGTCTCAATCATCAGGGCTGTATCAACGATCGCAGAGGCACCCACGCCTACGGTATAGAATGCCGCATCAATTCGTCCGTCCTTGAGAAAATCGGATGACTCTGTAGCGGTCAATCTCTCCACCTTGCCCAGATCTCCGAACTTCAATCCATAGGCCTCCAGGATCTGAATCGCATTCTGTTCCGTCCCGCTCCCCAAAGGACCCACGGCCACCCTTTTTCCTTTCAGATCTTTCACCGATTTAATATTGGATGCCTTTCTCGCTTGAATCTGACAATGTTCGGGATAGAGAGAGGTGACTCCGCGAATATTCGATACGGCCTTATCAAACATGGGCTTAACCCCTTTAAAAGCATAAAAGGCAATATCATTCTGTAAGATAGCCAGATCCGCATCACCCGAGGCAATCAATTTTGCATTGGCGACCGAAGCTCCGGAGGACTCAACAGTTACTTTTAGGTCCGGAACCTTTTCATAAACGATTCTTGAAATGGCCCCTGCCAGTGGAAAATAGACCCCTGTGACCCATCCCGAAGCAATGGTCACAAACTTTTTCGCGCTGTGGGCCACTTCAGGTTGATAGGTAGATAAAAAAACGGTCAGACAAAAAACCAAAACCCCAATCAATAACACCTTTCTCTTCATAACCAAACCTCCTTTTTTAATATATTTTTATAATGTTTAAAATAGAAAGTCCCTTTCTCTCCCTGGCATCAAATCCCCCCCTTCTTCCAAAGATGTCTATTTTTATAAAATTTTAATTCATTTGTCAAAGACTTTTTAGGATGCCATCTTCCCTTTGCCCCATTTTCATCCAATCAAAAATATGCTATGAAAGACCAAGGCTTGTGAGGAGGATTGAAAGGTGACCGATTTCCTTGATGATTATCAGAAAAAGACTCCCCTTTCCGGAAAACTCTTCAGGAGAGCGAGAGAGGTGATGCCCGGAGGGATTTCCCATAATATCCACTTCTTTCCGCCCCATCCTTTTATTGTAAAAGATGCAAGAGGGTCGAAAATCATCGATGTGGATGGGAATCAATACATTGATCTCTGGATGGGTAATTATACTCATATCCTCGGACATTGGCCCGAGGTGGTGACCCAATCCATCGAAGAACAATTGAAAAAGGGAATCCACTGGGGGGCCCTATTTGAAAAACAGATCGAATGGGCGGAACTGATCCGGGAATTGGTCCCCTGTGCAGAAATGGTCCGGTTCTGTTGCTCCGGAACTGAGGCAACCATGTATGCGGTTCGTCTCGCAAGGGGATTTACAGGGAAGAGAATCATTCTGAAGATTGCAGGCGGCTGGCATGGGGGAAATTCAGATCTTACGGCTGGGATCAAGATGCCCTACGAAAAAGAAGAGAGTCTGGGTCTATTGCCCGAACTTCAAAAATATACAAAGATGATCCCTTTTAATGACCTCCCCGGAACGCTGGAAATCATCCACCAAAACAGGATGGATCTGGCAGGAATCATCCTTGAGCCGGTAATTGGCGAAGGCGGATTTTTGCCTGCAACCCCTGAATACCTTAAGATGCTACGGTCTGAGACCCAGAAATGTGGAGCCCTTTTGATCTTTGACGAAGTGATTTCAGGTTTCAGGGTTGCTTTAGGAGGAGCTCAGGAGAGGTTCCATATTCTCCCTGACCTTGCCACCCTTGGAAAGATTACAGGAGGGGGATTGCCTGTGGGTTTGGTGGCGGGGAAAAGGGAGATCCTCGAACGAACTTCTCCTGAAATAAAAACTGAAAAATGGAATAGAATTCTCATCGGTGGAGGGACCTTCTCTGCCCATCCCTTGACCGTGGCCGCAGGACTTGCCATGCTCCGATTTTTAAAAGAACATTCTAAAGAGGTCTATCCCTCTCTCGAGGCCAAAGGTGAAAGATTGAGAAAAGGACTCCAGGAGACCTTTGACAGGGGGGGATTGGAGGTTATGGTCACAGGGATTGCCTCTCTTTACCAGGTCCATTTCCCTTTTAAAAGAGGGGTGGTACTTAATTCTCCCCATGCCATCCACCGATTCACAGATATAGAGAAGAGAGAGGTCGAATTCAGGATCAGAATGCTGACCCGAGGGGTCCACGTCATGCACGGAGGGGGCAGCCTTTCAACCGCTCACTCCGATGAGGACATTGAGAGAATTATCGAAGCGGCCCGGGAAGTTACAAAGGAGATGGCTTAAAAATAATTGCGGATTTCGGAATTCGGATTGCGGATTGTAGGGTTTCGTCAAACGCTAATGAGGCCCGTATCACTTTAGGACAATGAAAATGATACGATGAACAGTATATCATTTTTTGTTCATTGTTTATTGTCCATCGTTCATTGTATGTCACGGGCTTCGCAACCGTAACCCTTAACCAACAACCATTTTCAAAGGAGGCGCTTTATGGAGCATTGGGGAGTGAAAATAGGGGTCATGGTATTATCTTTCACATTCATTCTGGGAGGTGTGGGAATGGCAAAAGAGGGAGAAAAAATCGGGGTGATTGCGGTCGATGTCCAGGGAGACTTTACAAAGTTAAAGAATGGATCCCTGGCCGTGGAGGGGACCGATGAGGCTTATATCAAAGCCGTGGAAGAGAATACGAAGAAACTGAAGGAGGCAGGTTTTCCGATCTATGCCACTCAGGATTGGCACCCCAAAAATCACGCCTCCTTCTTCACCACGCATCCAGGGAAAAAGGCATTTGATGTGATCAAGCTCCACGGAAAGGACCAGGTCCTCTGGCCTCCCCATTGCGTTCAGAAGACACCCGGCGCGGAAATCCTCCTGAATAAAAAATTATTTAAGGCTGTCGTGAAAAAAGGAATGGACTCTAAATACGATAGTTACTCCGGTTTCCAGGACGATGGTGGAAAAAAGACCAGGATGGATAAAATTCTTAAGGAGGATAAGGTCAAAAAATTGGTGGTTTATGGCATTGCCACGGATTATTGCGTGAGGGCCACAGCACTGGATGCCGTAGCCTCGGGTTACAAAGTCATCCTGATTAAAAATCTTTCAAGGGGGGTCGCTCCGGATACCTCTCAGAAAGCCATCGATGAGATGAGGGCCAAAGGGATCGTGGTTCTGGATGATCTGGACATAGAGAAGATCAAAACCAATTAAAAAATAGATTGATAGATCAATAATATCGTTTCTCCTCGCACTGATCTTCGGCGAGGGCAATTTCCCACTCGCCGAGGATCTTCGATACTGCCTGCTCTCCGCTCTCAATACAATTGGGAACCCCTACCCCTTTATAGCAACCGCCTGCAAGGGCAAGGCCAGGGATCTCGGCACTCCGATCCTCGATCAATTTCACCCGTTCAAGGTGTCCGAGCGTGTACTGCGGCATGCCTAAATGCCACCGGAAAACGCGAGTCAATAGGGGTTTGGCAAAAGCGTTGAGGCCCAGGATATCTCGGAACTCCGAAAGCACTATTTGGACAAGTTCCTCGTCCGGACGTTTCAAAATCTCCTGGTTGTGAGGACCACCGACGAAACCACGAAGGAGCGCTCTCCCTGCCGGTGCACGGCCAGGCCATTTGGTGGAGGAATAAGTTGCCGCCATGAGTGCGCGACCCTCCACAATGGGGCAGAGGACCCCGAATGCATTCAGATCGAAACCCACTTCGTTTTCGCTGAACGCGACCGAGACCGTCGCCGAAGAAGAGCACGGTATACGGGCAAGGGCATCTGCAATGGCAGGTTCATGGGGCCGGATGAGCGACTCGGCCGCCCATGATTCCGTTGCCATGATGACAGCGTCTCCATCAATGATTGAGCCATCCGAGGTTAAGGCACGCCATCCATTTCCGGATATCCTTTGAAGTGAGCGGACGGAAACCCCCGTCCGCATATGTTCACGGCCTGCGGCATCGGCCATCCGGTCCGTAAGCTGTTGCATTCCGTTCACAAAGGAGGTGAAAAATGTGCGGGGTTTCTCACCCGGCTGGGTCGGGTATTTGCGCCTCATCTCTTCGACTTTACGACGGGCCGCAATGAATGCCTTCGTCAGGGATCCATAATTCTGTTCCATCTCAAGGAGTCTCGGAAAGGTTGCCGCCAGTGACATCTGTCTCGGATCGGAGGCATGAACACCTCCGACCAGGGGCTCGGCAAGTCGATCGAGGCACTCCCTTCCCATGCGGCGGACGACAAAACTTTCAAGGGTTTCATTGTTGGGTTCGCCGGGCACCACCTTCTTTGGCGGAATGAAAAGATCCATCGCCATCCGGACCTTCCCAGGCCAGGAAAAGAGACCGGTGGTCACGAAGGGGATGAACTTCGTAGGTGCGAACATCATGACACCATCCGGCAATGAATGAAGTTTGCCACGGGACAGGATCAAGGTGCGCCTCCTGGAGTCATCGGTGGGTAATTCTTCATCAAAGATCCTCAAAAGCTTGGCGATGCGGTGGCAGGCCGGTTTTTCAGTCAGAAAGCAGTCAGGCCCTCCGTCCACAATGAACCTGCTCCGCTCCGAAGGATCCGGGATGATCTCTGTCTGGATCTTCCCGCCCAGGCGCCTGTCCTTCTCAATCAGAACGAACTCCACATCATGGCCTTCGGAGGCAGCCCGTCTGACTTTGTAAGCGGCGCTCAGGCCGGCAACACCACCCCCAATGATGATGATCCGCCTCATCCTTATTCACCCTCACCCCCGCCCTCTCCCATCAGAGATTATGTCATAATGGGGTAAACGGTAAAAATGTCATGCCGAACTTGTTTCGGCATCTAATAGAATCAAGGAGTTACGAGACCCTGAATCAAGTTCAGGGTGACAAAATAGTGATTACAACACGGTCTCTCAGGGGAGACGGAAGAGGTTTTATAAATGTTCTTCCATTACGGCCGCAAGGGCCTCAATAAACTGCTCAGAATCATTGAGGGAAGGAGTCCTTTCCAATACGATCCCCATGGATTCAGCCTTTTCCCGACAGAGGATATCGACATCATAGAGAATCTCGATATGGTCTGAAACAAATCCAATCGGGGCGACCAGTACTTTCTTCACATTAATTTTTTGGAGTTCGATCAACACCGATTCAATATCCGGACCGATCCACCTCTCACGCCCGCCTCCTTTGCTTTGAAAGGCCATATGCCAGGGAAGTGGCGTGATCCTTTTCAGTACCCCCTCGACACTCTCC
>Ga0163210_1000459_pt1 | contig 17292 bp, 19 predicted proteins | sample Kivu_220m_FD_113536 | JGI IMG/M metagenome (GOLD analysis project Ga0163210, IMG submission 113536) | Freshwater microbial communities from Lake Kivu, Western Province, Rwanda to study Microbial Dark Matter (Phase II) - Kivu_220m | ecosystem: Environmental > Aquatic > Freshwater > Lake ...
CCCTTAAGGCTTGAATCAGAGCTCTCTTGCGAGCAGTCCTGATCTCAGCATCGAGCTTACGCTCTTCCTTGAATAGGCTATCCCAATTACCCGACTTGATCCACTTGCGGACGGTTATCTCTGACACACCGAAGATTACTGCTAATTCGGAAGTGTTGGTCTTACCATTCAGGTAAGCTTCCTTGCAGTTATCCTTCTTGATGCGGAACTCTTTGTCATTACTCATTGTGGGGTTGTACCATGTATTTTTGCAGGTATTTATTAATGTCCCTGCCGAAGCAACGTAGTTGACCATTTTCTTTGGTGCGGTAAGCCGGCAGAGGGTTGAATACCTTCCTGATTAAGCGATAGATAGTGGAGCGATCCACATTCAGCTTTTCAGCTATCTCATCAGGTCGGTAACCCCGGTCGTCTTGAAAGAGGTTCATAGGTTCAACTATCATTTCAGCAGTGTTGTTTCTCATGCTATCCATATATTCATCTCCTGTACTTTTGACAAACAAGGTTGCCTTAAGTTGCCACAGTATCTCACTCAATATTACAGAGCGCTGAAGTTGAGGACGATCTGCTGGTAGTTGCCTGCTGCATCCCGTTCGTAAAAAGCGACATACTGCTTGGTGGACGTGACGTTAATTGCCTGGTCGATCAGTTCCATAGCTTCCTTCCAAGTAGCATCCTTGATGTTGTATCTTCTGAGAGCCAGGATGCGATACTTGGCAATTTCGCCTTTCTTATCGACCTGGAAGGCTTCATTGATGATAGCTCTGAGGTTGATGTTGGAGTCGGAAGTCCATTCCTTCAGGCATTCATCGATCTTCTGCTTGGCAAGCTGCAGTTCAACTCCGAACTGGATGCGTTCCTTGAACCTGATCTCGACCTTGTACTGCTCGTCAAAGCTGAGCAGGATGGCATTACCCTTCCAGTGCAGTCCGTGTTTCTCAGCCATGAACTCTAAATAGCCTTCCAGTTCCTGAAACAGCTTCTCCTTGTCACTCTTGATACGGTTGTGCAAAGCCTTGACCCTGTCCAATGTTTTGCGGATTACTACGTCCTGCTTGAGGATTTCAGGTCTGACCATGCGCAGGGGGATTTCCCTACCGTGTGAATCGGTCTTGGTGCGCTCTACAGACCCTTTACTTTTGCGTGTCTTGTCTTGGTTCGTTTCCATGCGAAACCTCCTTATTTGATTTGCATTTATGTGATTTAACTTGCTTTTCAGGTTCAGGAGCGGCAGCTTGATCGGCTTCCGCCACGGTCTGGGCTTTCTTATCTATGTAGTACTGGAGCATGGCGATAATTGCTCTGCGTTCGTTCTCATTCAGCAGGTTCCAGTGGCTTTTGCGGTAGTGGGTGATGATAAAAGTGCGCAGGTCAGTCTTATTCCAACCGGCTCGCATCATTAAAGCATGCATATACATACCTTGAGAGTCATAGGTATATTCATCCGGGTATTCCTTAATACGTACCCGCATCAGGACAAGCTTTAGTTCTGTGAGGGCGATTTCATCCAAGGCGGTCAGGGAGTCACCATAGCCCAAATGCTTCATAAGCTCTTTGAGTTGGTCTTCCGACCAGCTGAACTTCCTTACCCGCAGAGCATGGATATCTTGCCGTAAATAGCGTTCTCTCTGTTCTTTCGTCATAGTAATACCCTCGTTAGTTGTGTTTATAGGTTAGCGAATGATCCTGTATGAGCTGATCTTATTCAAGGATCTGAGTTGGCTGAGAATGCCTTTGGTGACTTTTCTGCCGATCTTGGGGACGTTCTTGCGGGAGATAACCACATAGGTAAAACTCCGCAGATCGATTACTTCAATGGATGCCAGGGCTTCTAAGTAGATATAGACCCACTGCCGACTGCGCTTGATTACTTGAGCTATGTCCCGAATGGACTTGTATTTGCCCTGCTCCAGGATATCTAAGAGTTGATGGGTGGCTCTGAGATCGAAGGACCAACCCCGATAATGCTGATAGCCGACCTTGGAGTTATAGCGATTAGCCCTGACATAGATGGGTGGATCACCTTCAATCTGTTTAATCCTACCGGCAGCTAACAGCTCATCCAGGACAGCTTCGACTGTATCTATATCTATATCTGTTAAAGATATAACTGTATCGACTCCGAAGGGTCGGTTGTATTGGTTCACAAAGTTGAGAATCAGCTCTTGCTTGGTCATGTTGTACTCAGAGCTTTAAGTCAGCTTCGCTAACCCGGCTAAGGTTCCTCAAATGCCCGATCTGCTCGACATAGTGGATGAGCTTCATAGCTTTTCTTAAGTTACCTACCGAGTGGAAGTGGATATAATCGATTACATCCGAAGCGAAGGGCACTTCCAGAACGTCCTTGCAGATCTGCCCGATGTCCTTCTTATTTACCGGTGTGAACTCATAGAAGACATTGCATCTATCAAAGTAGTATTCATTGATCTGGTTGAGCCTGTCCTTGGCATTCTGCATCCCGACCAGGATTACCACTGCCGTGGTCTCATCTACGATGTCCCTAATAGCGCCTAAGAGCTGGGGATGTCGGAAGGCATAGTCGATCTCATCGATAATGATCACAGTGTCTTTCTTGTCTTCCAGCAGCATTAAGCTCTGTTTAAAGAGGTTATTGGCAGTGCCGTAGGGGATGTAGTCTCCCATTCCAAACCTGGTATATAAGGTAGACAGTAGTTCCACTGCGAAGGACTTGGGAGTGGTCGTAGCTTCCAGTCTTAGATAGATATAGCCCTTACTGAAAGCCATGCGTTTGGCATAAGTGGTCTTGCCCAATCCGGGCTTGCCATAAATCAGTCCCAGACCCACCATCTCTAACTTGGGACGGCTGATCAGGTAGTTGATGCAATGATCGGCTTTGTTCACATTCTCGGTTCTAACTAATATTCCCTGTTTCATATCTTTGCTCCTTTAATCCAGTCCGATTATTTTCAGCATTTCCTTGAAGCTATGCGTAGCCACCAAGGAGTCGCCTTGCTCAGTCTGTTCGGTATCTTCTTGTATAGTTGATAAGGTTTCTATTTTGGGCTGCTCAGCTGTATTATCAGCTTCTGCCAGGAGCTTCTCATCCAGTCTGGTGATCTCCTGCTCTGGAGTCGGCTCAGGAGCTTGGATCAGGGGTTGGTTGATAAACAGCGGCAGGTTATCGGTCTTGATGGGTAGAGGCTTGACCAGGCGATCCACTGTCTCCTGGGACTGCTTAATCCACTGTTTGGTACTGGAGGCGGTCTCCCGTTTCATTTTCCTGATCTGGGTAAGCTCCTGATTGAGTTCTTTATGGGCTACCGGCTGATCCATAGCGACATGAATGAAGGCATGCTGTGCCCTTCTTAGTTCTGCTTGACAGATGAAGTGGTCGGTCTTATCGTAGACTAATATCCATCTGGCATCGTTATAATCGTATCTAATGATAGCCGGTTGTCCGACATACTTGACTAAGGCTGCATCCCAGTACAGTTTACCATCTAAGTTGATACCCTGGCTGCGGATGCTCTTGCGTTCTGCAGTCAGCATCAGGAAGTTGAGCCGACTCTCTTCTACTATTCTATCCTGTGGTAATTGGGAGGAACTAAAGACCTGCCAGGGTGTTCTGCCAGCCAGTGAGCCATGCGGTGTCTCGCCATAGATATGCCTGACATAGAAGGCAATCAACTGCATCGTCTCTTCCACTGTGGGTGCTTCACCTTGAAACATCTTCTGCATCCATTTCTCATTGCGCATGAAGGTGGCAGGTTTATCGGCTATATTGGAGCCTCGGAAGGTTGATACGAAGCGTTCTAATTGTTCTTGCAGAGTCTTAAAGAACCGTTCAATCACTTTGGCTTTGGCATTATAACTCTCAGCGAAAGCGACCCCGATATTGAGTCTGGGGAAGATACCTGAAAATTCCTTCTCCAGGTCATGCTTATTCCAGTCTTCATGGAATAGTTTCGATTTGAACGCTTTACCGTTATCGAGGTAAACATACTCAGGCAAGGCTCCCCAGTTCAGGAAGCCATTTCTGAAGGCAGTCAGGATATGCTGACTGTCCTCGGTAACTGCCAAGGAAGCACCCACCGGGTAGCGGCTTGCCCAGTCCATGATCATGATCAGGGTCATACGCACCGGTTTGCCGGTCTTGGGATTGATTACATCAAAGGCTAAGGTGTGACCATCAGCCACCCAGACCTGACCGACCTTCAAGACTGAGTCGTCCCGGAGGATGGTCTTGAGGATATGCTCTGAGACATACTTACTGCCTTTGCGAGCTTGCGCCCATTCAGCAGGATGCTCCTTTTCCCAGTCCAGGCACCAGCGTTTCAGGGTTGGCACACTGGTTGGTGACTCACAGAGGTTCAGTCGAGCGGCTGTCTTTAAGCTCTGGATGGCAGAACCGATCTTGATGTTGTTAGGTCCAAGCAGCTTACTAAGCAGGAAGCTTTGTTCCAGGTAGGTAACCTTGCGACCTTTATTCTTGTTCTTGCCCTTATGCAGCATGGCATACATGTCCTGGTCATTATTGATGAACCTATGCATCCACCCGCGTATAGCACGTTCATTACGCTTTCCTACAATATTGTATAGCTCAGGAACTAATAGCTTATTATTGTATTCCTCTGTTATCCTTAACCACTCGGTTGTCTTGGAGTCGCAGGTATTGAGCCTGTCCTGGACTGTCGTGCAGAACTGCCCGAATAACTTGGCTTCCTCGGCATACCGGTGGGATATGTAATCTTTGGGTCTTAAATCGAGATAGGTTTGAGTGTCTTTCTCTATATAAGGTATAGAAGATCGAAGCAGTGGGACTGGCAGGACAGTGTCTTCTACTGTCTCCGGTTCGATTACTTCCGGCTCAACCTGCTCTTCTTTATCGTCAATCAGGATAGCTTTAAGCTTACGGTCTGGGTTGGATTGGACATAGGACAGGATATCCTGGTAGAATTGGTCATACTGCTCTATATTGATGTCATAGAGTTTCATGCTCTCCCCCCAGTTCTATCTTTTCCCTATATCCATAGATCAGAGCGCTGTTGATCTGACGCTCTCCAACCGGGACTGTCTTTTCCAAATAATCGGCAGGCTCTATGCCTTTATCATTACAGTCGTGCATTTCCAGAGTCAGCAGATCCGGGTCTGGCAGTACGAAGGTCTTGGGAACCTTGGCATTGCCTATATGTACCTGTTCCTTATATGTGAGGAGGTTCTCTCTCTGGATATACCGCCAGACTGTCCTGATCGAGCAGCTCTTGAGTTCAGCTACTCGCTCTATGGTCAGCCAGACGGCTTTGATCTTCTGTTTCGACATTCTCAGTCCCTCGCCATAATTACCTACCACTGTGACAACCAGTGTGACAGATTTGCGTGTCACAGTGCTCTGGTTTTTGCGTGTCACAGTGCTTATACCAGTGTGACAGGTGATAAATCCTCTCGGATAATGGTTTTTAACCCGATCGGAGAGGTGGTTGTCACAGTGCTTGTCACACTGCCTGTCACAGTGCCCACTTTTTAGGGTGTCACACTGCCTCTTGCTAACCACCTGATTTTTAGTCGCTTTCATAAGCGCCTCCCATAGTTAATATGGGTGCTACTTACCTGTCTTGCAATATATTGGGAAGTCCTTTCTGCGAATTTCTCAACTTTGCCGCAACTTACTCACCCCGCCGGAAAAATCCATCGGCAATTCACACTATTGATTAAATTACTTGACACAACTAATTAGCAGATTTACGTTGTGCACAGTTGCATAATGTTACCCATTCGGGTTATTGTCAATGAGTTTTTATCCGTTAGGGAGGATAAATGTCAACTTACAATGTTGGTCAAAGGCTGGAATTGCTGATTAAATCTATGAACAAGAAGCAGGGACAATTTGCTAAAGATTTCAACATTTCCAACACTTCCTTAGCCAGGTATAAGACGAATGAGCGTCTGCCGGACTCCGATTTTCTGGCTCGTTTAGGACAGGCTAAGATCAATTTGAACTGGCTTCTGAATGGTGAGGGCAGTATGTATATAGTCCCACCCTGGGAGATCAAACTCGAACCCAAGCGGGCAAAAAAGGCAGATGATAAGAAGGATGCCGGAAAGGTAACTGACAGTATTGATGATATTTATATGCGGACAAGTTATCTGCCGGTCTCAGCGGATATTTCCGCCGGAGATCCCATCCCAGTGCCCGAAAATTTCGAGTATGCCGAACATATTGAAATACCGAAGAGTTATCTCAAAGAAAAGGGTGCTCAATACCTGGCATTCCGAGTGAACGGTAAGAGCATGGAGCCGGCGATCCAGAATAACGACATGGTGATCATCAAGCGTTGCTACGATTGGTCTGGAACCGATGGTATGGTCTGTGCGGTCAGGTTTGAGGGAGCGATCACTCTAAAGCGTGTACAATTCGATCACAAAAGGCAGGAGATCATCCTCCAACCCCTCAATTCAGACTTTCGGGTGATGGTTTTAGACTCAGTTCAGAGTGAGGCACTTTATCTGATCGGCACAATCGCCATCCTGGTGCGGTTTTGCTGATTCGATCTATTTCACTGTAAAACAGAGAGTTCCAAATATAGTCCATAAATAGCGCAAATATGCAAAAACAGTGATCCAAATCAGTCCATAAAAGTCCAAAGAGCAGTGTGACACAGTCTAAAGCCAGTCCAATCCATCTCCGCACCACATAAAGCGTTATCCCATATTGTCACAATGATCCTAATATGCAAATTTGGGTGACTCTTTACAATGTGCCATATATTATATTAAGTTATCGACTTCCCGTCAAATCCTGTATCCCCTGTTTTACTTTTACATCTCATGCGACAATGGCATTGTTATTATCTCCCCTATTCGTCATTTGTCCCCTTTATTTGTTTTTATCATTTTAGTTACATGCAACGCCTGCTATTGCTACACACATATTCCCGCTTCCAAAGGATAGAAATAGAGAGTTGCTGGTCTATCGGAGTAAGATGGATTATTATATAAGAAAAGAGAGGTCCGATATGAACAAAAAGTGCGTTTTTATTCTATTAGCTGTCCTGCTAAGCTGTATGGGCAGCGTTTCTCTGCATGCCCGGCACTTTACCAGATGGTATACCACAATGGGCGTCTATACCGCTGAATTGCGGGATGAGATTGTCCCGATTACCGCCAATAACTTTATCAACCTCACCAACGCCGGTTTTTATGATGGTCTGCATTTTCACCGGGTGGTGCACGACTTTGTTATTCAGGATGGCGACCCGCTGGGCACCGGTTATGGAGGACCGGGTTACACCATCCCTGACGAGTTTAGCCCCCTGCTCAATCACAACCAGGCTGGCACCCTGGCAATGGCACATACGTCGCTGCCCAATTCCGCCGGTTCGCAATACTACATCACACTGGTGCCCACTCCACAACTGAATGGCAATTATGCCGTGTTCGGTCAGGTGATTGAGGGACTGGATGTGGTGCTGGCGATTGGCAGCGTGGAGGTGGATGCCAGTAATCACCCGCTAACGCCTGTCTATATCGACAGTCTGCGTATTCTGGATTTGGTCATCAACAATATCAGCCCGGCAGCCGATACGGTGGATTGGGATGCCTCCGAGCCCTATGCCTTCAGTGTGGAAGCCTTCAATCCTGATTTGAGCAATCAGTATGCCTGGTATATTGACGACCTTGTGGTGCCCAATGCCAATGACTTTCTCTTTGAGCCGACCTTCGCTTCCGATGGCACCCATATACTGAAATGTGTCTGCAGTGACACCCAATTGTTTTGGACCCACATCTGGACGGTGCATGTGACCGGAACCGCCAATGATGATGATACTTCTCCCCCCTCAAACAGACTGGAATGCATGGCCTGTCCCAATCCCTTTTATCGCGTCACCTCATTACAGGTCAAAGGGATGGCCGGCAAAACAGCCAAACTTTCGATATATGACAGCCGGGGCAGATGCGTGCTCAGGAAACTGGTATCCGGAACAGCCGCCGGTATGGGCAATCTGCAGTGGGATGGTCGTTCCGACCAAGGATACAAACTGCCCACTGGCATATACTATATCAAGGTTTCTGACCCGAGACAGAAGGCCACGGGTAAAGTGCTGCTGCTGAACTGAGGCGGCCGTTACTCAGGGGCAGCAAAGTGCCTGGCGCCTTTCCAGCGGTTGTGCAGCCAGAACCACTGGTCGGGATATTGACGGATTTTGCGCTCCAGCGCTTCATTCATCAATGTTATAACGGTCAGGATATCTTCCGGGGTATCCTTCAGACCTGTCAGGTCCAGCATTCTGTCAAATTGGAAAGTGAGGGTGTCATCAGGGTTGCGGACGACAAAGCCCGGCTGGATGGGAATCTGGTATCGCAGGGCAATTTTGGCTGTCCCTGTCCAGTTGGAACAGGGCTTGCCCAAAAAGTCCGCCAGGACACCCCGTTTTCCGGCATCCTGGTCTATCAGGATACCGATGAAGTCGTTGTGACGGCAATGCTCCAACACTCCTCTCAGGGCATTTTTCATATCGATGATGGTGCCATTTTGCCGTTCACGGATGGTATTGGTATAGGCATCAAACAAGGTGTTCCGCTGCTTCTTGGTAATGGCAGCCACACCCCAGCCCTCCATGGGCAGCATTCTGAAGGGCGATTCCCAGTTGCCAAAGTGTCCCGTAATCAGCAGCACTCCCTTCTTGAGTGCCAGTGCCTCCTCTGCATAATCCACATGCTCAAAGGTGGTCTGGGCAAATAGCTGCTCATCGGAAATCAGATATGACTCTGCTGCATTGACTGCCATGTGCCGATAGACATTGCGGATGATAGCTTGAAGCTCGGCAGGAGACTTATCAGGAAAAATCTCTTTCAATTGCTTTTCTGCCAATGACCTGCGGATTCCCAGACGATAGCCCACCAAGTCAAACAGCCGGATGAGCATGGCTTTACTGGTCTGATAGGGAAAGAGCTGGAAAAAGCCCAGCACTGCCCGGAACAGCACATATTCCACCCAATTCTGGACAGCTTTGAGCGTTTTACTACGTTTGCGTCTGCGTTTGGTAAGCGTGGGGAAAATAGCTCCTGATAAGCGGTTATGCTTGTTTCAAGGTGTTCAGTTTAGCTGAGATGACCGGCTTGGCGACCACCCCGACCATGGTATCCTGATACTCGCCCTGCTTGAAAAACATCAGGGTGGGTATGCTCATGATATTGAATCTGTCTGCCAAATTGGGATTTGCGTCCACATTGACCTTGGCCACCGAAATATCGGGATGCTCATCGGCCACTGCCTGGATGATGGGAGCGAGCATACGGCACGGTCCGCACCAGTCCGCCCAAAAGTCCACCAGCACTATCCCTGTCTTTATCTTTTCGTCAAAATTCTGTTCATTCCATTCGGAAAGCATCAGTTCCTCCCAATCAGCTGTTTTTTCATATTATAAGCGATTTGGAGGCCCGGTCAAATAAAAAAACCGGCATCATTCCCATTCAATCGTGGCGGGCGGCTTGCTGCTGATATCAAAGACGACCCGGTTTACCCCTCTGACCTCGTTGATGATGCGGTTGGAGACCTGCTTCAGGAACTCCGGCGGAAAGACCGTCCAGTCTGCCGTCATGCCATCCACACTATTTACCGCCCGCAGGGCACAGACATAGGCATAGGTGCGCTCATCCCCCATGACTCCGACTGACTGCACCGGCAGTAGAACGGCAAATGCCTGCCAGGTACTGTTATACAGCTGCCAGCCAAGGAGTTCCATAATAAAGATATCGTCTATCTCCTGAAGCAGTTGCACCTTCTCTGGTGTGACTTCTCCCAGAATCCGCACCGCCAGTCCAGGACCCGGAAAAGGGTGCCGGTTTATCAGTTCGGGAGGCAGCCCCAGTTGGTGGCCCACTTCCCTGACCTCGTCCTTAAAGAGTTCCCTCAGTGGCTCCAACAGTTTTAGGTGCATCCGCTCCGGCAAGCCACCCACATTGTGGTGGGACTTGATGGTGACGGAGGGACCCTTGAAGGAGACGCTCTCAATAACATCCGGATACAGCGTTCCCTGAGCCAGAAACTCCGCATCGGGATGCCGGGCCGCCTGCTGCTCAAAGACTTCGATAAATGTCCTGCCGATAATTTTGCGCTTCTGCTCGGGGTCACTGACACCTCTGAGCCTGGCCAGGAATATCTCTCCGGCTGAGACCATCTCCAGTCTGAAGCCCTGAAGGGCGGCAAACATCGTCCGTATCTTGTCCGACTCGTTTTTCCGCATCAGGCCCGTGTCCACATAGACGGGATGGAGTTTATCGCCAATCGCTTTGTAGATGAGCGCTGCCGCTACAGAGGAATCCACTCCGCCACTTAGTCCCAGAATGACTTTCCGGTTCCCAACCTGCCGGCGAATGGACTGAACGGTCTCTTCAATGAAAGAACCGGCTGTCCAGTCTCCCCGCAGACCGGCTATGTTCAGGAGGAAGTTCCTGATGATATGTCTGCCATGGGGCGTATGGACCACTTCCGGATGAAACTGCAGGGCATAGATGGGCAGACTGTTATGCCCCATGGCGGCAAAAGCGGCATTATCCGTTTGTGCCAGAGCCTGAAAGCCGGGAGGCAACTGCTCTACGGCGTCCCCGTGGCTCATCCACACAGTCTGCTCTGATTCCAGTTCAGCAAAGATGCCGCCCGGTTGGATAATCCGGAGCCGGGCATGACCATATTCCTTCTTATCCGCTTTGACCACGGTGCCGCCGAAAACCTGAGCTATCAACTGCATACCGTAACAGATGCCCAGAATCGGCCTGGACATCTCCCATATCCTTTTATCGGGCAGGGGAGCATCAGCCTGGGTCACACTCCAGGGACTGCCAGACAGAATCAGGGCAGCCGGACTTTTTTCCCTAATCCGGTCATAAGCCTGCGTATAGGGCACGATTTCACAATACACCTGCTGCGCCCTTACAGCGCGGGCTATCAATTGTGTGTATTGAGAGCCAAAATCCACAATCAGCACCATCTGGTGAGCCATAGCATCAATCCTTTATCCACGGGTTGTGGGCTATTTCGTTTCCTATGGTGGAAGTCTCTTCATGCCCTGGCAGAACCAGGGTGTCCGAGGGTAAGACAAGCAATTTGTTTTTGATGGAATCTATCAGTTGCTGGTGATTGCCACCTGGCAAATCCGTCCTGCCGATATCCAGAGCAAAGAGTGTGTCACCACTGAACAGCAAGCCCGGCGTATACAGGCAGATCCCTCCGGGCGTATGTCCGGGCGTGTGGATGACGGTAAAGGTGGATGCGCCGACCTCAAATGTATCACCATCTTGGAGTAGCACATCGGCCAGCGGGGATTTCAGTTCCAGATTGACCCATGAGCTCAGATTATGCACCGGATTGTTCAGCATCGGTGCATCCAGAGTATGTATCCAGATGGGCAACCGCAGTTCTCCGTGAAAAAAGGCATTCCCGCCGATATGGTCGGCATGCCCGTGGGTGTTGATGATGGCTGCCAGTTGCAGATGACGGGCACTGATGTATTGCAGCACATCCGCCGACGGGGCGGATGGGTCCACCAGAACGCCCTGCCGGGTTTCATCGTCATAGACCAGCCAGGTATTGGTCTCAAAGCCCGGCAATAAACTGAATACCTCATAAACCAGCATGTTCGCTCCTGATAAGTTTTTCTCTGATAAGCTGCCCGGCAGCTTTGTTTATCCGCATGGTCTGGGTGAGGGGAAATCCTGTCCCATATAGGATAGTGCAGGGGTCGGTTGCTTTTTTCTGATAGAACGCCAGGAGAGAGGCCGCCTCAAGAAGGTCGGCTTCGGTGATGTCAGAGCCGGACAGGATTCCCAATGGTCCCAGGATGTCTCGGTGCAACAGAAAAATCTCGCCCTGCCTGAGCGCTTGCAGACGAGCGTTATCCTGTTCATCTCTGCCAATAATGCATTTAACGGTGGGCGAAAGGCGGAAGTGGCGTCCGTATTCTAATAGAGCGATATTTGGCAGGTCAAGCTGATTGTAGCGTTGCAGGTCTTTCAATCTGACCGCGTAGTTCTTGTCTGTGAGACGGCAGCCTCCCGCCGGACTGGGATAATGTTCAATGCCATATTGCCTGGCCAGGGCAAGTTGTGGTTTCCTGCTTCTGCCGTTCAAGGCCAGCAGTTGCTCTTTGTCCACCCAGCCGTTGAGAATGGGTAGGGTATCGGGCAGAAGTCTCTGGCTGAGGGGACGGATGAGCAAATCCCGGTATTGGCTCAGCTTGCCCACGGCTGCCAGAGAATCCTTGCGTTGGGACATGGGCCTTTGTCCCAAGACTTCTCCGGAAATCAAAAAGTCCGCCTTCAGCTCCTCCAACATCTCACCTGCCTGCTGAAACATCAGCGCATGGCAATCTATGCAGGGATTGAAGTGTTTGCCATAGCCATATTGCGGGTGCAAAAACATCTCCCAATAGACCGGCGTAATATCTTTGACCAGCAGACTGATACCGTTTGCCTCCGCTGTCTGGACTGCTCTCGCTTCGCCGAAGAAGGGAGTCCTGAAGAATACCGGAGCTATCTTGTAACCCAGGGTATGCATGACTTTCACGCTCAGCAGACTGTCCAATCCCCCGGAAAACAGGGCTATGGCTTTTTGTCCCGGCATCCTTATCTCTCTCCCTTGGTTTGTAAAAAAAGCCGGTCAGTAAAACCGGCTTGTATCTGGAGCTAAAAGGGGGATTCGAACCCCCGACCTACTGATTACGAATCAGTTGCTCTACCGGCTGAGCTATTTTAGCGTGTTATCTTGAATGACAGGGTTTGAGGATATTCCATCCTGTCGGTGAATTCCCTGCTGTGCACTCTGGCTACCCCTTTGGGGCAGCAGGTGAGCGGGTCATCGTTTAACGCCACTTCCACATTGCCCATCGTGTTCACGGTAAGCTGGATATTCTCATCCTGATGCAGATTGCGCGGATACCAGAAATCCCAGCCGTCCATACTTATCTTGCCATCCCTGCTGACAAAGTATTTCAGCGTATCTGAGATGGGCAGATAGTATTTGATGATGACCTTGACTGTGTCTCCAGCTTCGGAGATATCACCCTTGGCAAATTGCATGATGCGGCACTTGCCCTTGATATCGGTCATGGTCTGGAGACGTATCCGGGGTAGAAAGTTGGTGGATTTGACATTCTTGTATTCCGTCACATAAACGGGATTCTGATTTACGGACACTTTCTCCAGCACCAGGTCCCTGTTCAGAATGAAAGAATCCATCCCCCGGGCTTCCAAACTGGTTTTCAGCATGTAGATTGTATCCACGAAGAGCAATCGCTGAAACCGGTTGGAGTAGCTAATCACCAGATCATGTTTGAAAGAGGGAATAAACTGCAGTTGGAGGGTGTCGCTCTTGACCGTATATTCCTCTCCTGGTTTCTTGACAGACAAAAGAGGCACACAGCATAAAGCAATTACAACTAACAGGGTAAGCTTTCTCATATGTTCCATCCTACGTCATATTTACTGTTTCCTGTAATCTGAAAAACGCAAATACGTCAAGATTTTTCTGAGCTTCTGCGCCGATGGATGAGAAATTACTTGCTAAAATGAATAATCCAGATTTGATGGATAAAAAAGATAAACTACAAGGAGTAGATATGGAAAAGCTTATGCTGCTTGGAGATGAAGCTCTGGCGCAGGGCGCTCTGGACGCAGGCGTGTCCGGGGTCTATGCCTATCCTGGCACCCCTTCCACCGAAATCATGGAATATATCCAGGAATCCCGCCAGGCTGAACAGGGCAAAGTGCACCGGACATGGGCTTCCAATGAGAAAACGGCTTCCGAAGCCGCCATTGGGATGTCCTATGCCGGTAAGCGAGCCATCGTCTGTATGAAACATGTCGGCTTGAATGTGGCAGCCGATCCCTTTATGAATTCCGCCTTCACCGGAGCCAACGGTGGTTTGGTCTTTGTTGTGGCGGATGACCCCAGTATGCATTCCTCCCAGAATGAACAGGATTCCCGCTGCTATGGCAAATTTGCCCAAATCCCGGTTCTGGAGCCATCCAACCAGCAGGAATGCTACGATATGATGTTTTACGGATTTGAGCTGTCAGAACGCTATCACATCCCGGTTCTGGTCAGGTTGACCACCCGTCTATCACATTCCCGCGCCGCCATCAACACTAGGCCGGTGCTGCCCCAAAAACCTCAAACCTTTCCCACCGACCCCAACCAGTTCGTACTGCTGCCGGCCATTGCCAGAAGGAAATACAAAAACCTGCTGAAGCTGCAGGAGGATTTTCTGCGGGAAGCAGCGAAATCTCCGTTCAATCAGGCGGTCATGGACAAACCGGACAAGAGCCTGGGTATCATCGCCTGCGGACTGGCATACAACTATCTGATGGAAAACTATCCTGCGGGTAACATCCCCTATCCTGTCCTCAAAATATGCCAGTATCCCCTGCCAGTGGAAAACATCCATAACATGTATCAGACCTGTTCAGCATTGCTGGTCCTGGAAGAAGGCATGCCCGTCGTGGAAGAGCACATCAAGGGTATGAACTGGGCGGGCAGCAAACCCATCAAAGGCAGACTGGATGGCACCCTGCCCCACGATGGTGAACTCAATCCCAATCTGATTGCCAAAGCGCTTTCCCTGCCCGATAGACCGGGAGAAGCCGTTCCGGATATCGTGGCTCCGCGTCCGCCCATGCTATGTGTCGGGTGTCCGCACTCGGATAGTTATCTCGCCTTGAACGAAGCTCTGGCGGAATATGGCAAAGGGCATGTGTTCAGCGATATCGGCTGTTACACCCTGGGCTTCCTGCCACCCTACCAGGCAATCAACTCCTGCGTAGATATGGGCGCTTCCATCACTATGGCCAAAGGAGCGGCAGATGCCGGGCTGTTTCCCTCCGTGGCGGTCATCGGGGACAGCACTTTTTCTCACAGTGGGATGACGGGGCTTCTGGACTGCGTCTTCGACAAATCCAATGTGGTCATCGTCATTCTGGACAATGCCACCACCGGTATGACCGGCGGGCAGGATTACACCGCTGCCGGACATCTGGAAGAGATTTGCACAGGCCTGGGCGTGGAGAAAGAGCATATTCGCGTCTTTGTTCCCCTGAAAAAGAATTTCGAGGAAATGGTGCGTATCTACAAGGAGGAAATCGTCTATAACGGCGTCTCCGTGATCATTCCCAGACGGGAGTGTCTGCAAATCCTCAAACGCAAAAACAAGATGGAAGGTTAAGATGGGAAAGGATATTATTCTCGCCGGAGTCGGAGGACAGGGCATCCTCACGATTGCCACTGTGATTGGCTACGCCGCTGTGCAGCGTGGCTGGCATCTGAAACAAGCGGAAGTGCACGGAATGAGCCAGCGGGGGGGCGATGTGCAATCCCATCTGCGGCTTTCCGATAAACCCATCTGGTCGGATTTGATTCCTTTTGGCAAAGCAGACCTGATTCTCTCTGTGGAACCGATGGAAGCCCTGCGCTATCTGCCCTACCTGAGTCCGGATGGCTGGATTGTCACCAATAGCACACCCTTCCAGAATATCGCCCAATACCCTGAGGTGGATGCCATTCACACTGCCATTCGCTCTATCAAAAACCACATTCTCCTGGATGCGGACACCCTTGCCAAACAGGTCAAGGCTGCCCGCAGTATGAATATGGTCATGCTGGGAGCTGCGGCCAGGCATATCGGCTTTGCCCCTCAGGAATTTCAGGATGCCATCTCCGCCATCTTCTCCCGCAAGGGCGAAGCGGTCGTGGAAGCCAATCTCAATGCTTTCCAGGCCGGATTGACGGCATAAATTATCAGGAAGAATCAATAGGGACAGCTTCGGATGTCCCTATTGATATAGCACCCAAAGGAAGTATTGTATGCTGGAAAAGTACAGGACAGAAGTCTTGGGTATACTGCAACCGGAGCAATCCGTTTATCTTGCCACCTGTCTGGAGGGGCACCCTTATGTTAGGCCCGTCACCCTGATGGCGGACAGAGAGAGGTTTTTTATTGCCACCGGTTCATCCGATGCCAAAGTCTCGCAAATCACCCTCAATCCCCAAGTGGAAATCTGCCTGCCTCTCAGGTCCGAGCACTATTCCGGTTACCTGCGCGTGATTGGCATCCTGGAAGCTGTTACCGACCTCAAAGTGCTCACCCGGATTTATGAGGTCAGCACCTATGTTAAAAACTACTGGGAAGACCCCTCAGACCCTAAAATGGTCTTGTATGAAATGCACTGGAAAAAAGTGGAATTCCTCAAACCCGGCGAGCAATACCCCATGCACTTTTCCTGGCGGGAGGATAGATTCTCTTTTTAACCAATAAGGAAGCCCGTTATTTCAGCCGGAAGGCAGTGGTCACCGTCACCGTGATGCTTTTCCGGCGGGTATTCGTATTGTAGATGCCATAGTCCGAGACTTCGGTGGAATAGGGCTCCGTAATCTGAAACACCCCTGCCCTGGCGTCTTTCAGTTTGCCCAGTCTTACTTTGGCAGCCTGGGCTATTTCCTTCGCCCGGTTGAGCGCATCGGCGGTTGCTTCACCCAAAAGCTGTTTTTTCAGGTCCGGCAGCTTGGTGTAGAGATAGGATAGATTGGAGGTTTGCACCAATACCCCGCGATCGGCAAAAAAGCCCGGGTTCAAGGATAGCTGCTCCAATGCGTCCATTTTTCCACTGATGACATAAACACTCTGGTTCAGTTTGTAAGAGAGCAGGTTACCGCTGTCGTAATTGCTGTAGACCGGCATACTGGTCACCGGTTGGATGCTGATTTCCTTTTCTGTGAGACCGTTGTCCAACAGCAGTTTCTTGAAAGCGCTCACATCCGCTCCCATATTGGTATAGGCAGCTTTCAAGCCACCGGGCTCGCAGGTCCGCTGCAGACCGAGTGTCCATTTCACCAAATCGCTGTCAAATTCCTTGCTGGCATAGCCCACCACCCTCAATTGCTTCTCACTCTGCCTGACGGTCGCCACATATCCGCCCAGCACCGCCATCCCGATGATGAAACAGATGCCGATTATCACTGGCACATTGCTTTTCATAATGCGTCCTTCATACCCTTGCTTATGGGTCTTTTATTTTTTCCTTCCCAGTTTAGTCAACAGAAATATCTGCACCTTGTTGTCCTGCAGATCAATTCCTATGGCTTGTTTTTTTTCAATTCCCCCAAATTCACAACCCTTTTGTGAATTTGGATTAATTATACTCTATCCCTATTTCGCTTATTGGCGAAAGTGATAATCTGCTTTTCCAAAATTATCTATTGTGTAGTTCCGGAGCCATAATCACACTCACAACTAATAAGTCAACAAACATTTATATATACTATTTGTCCTATTTCTATGGACA
>Ga0163210_1000460_pt1 | contig 17278 bp, 14 predicted proteins | sample Kivu_220m_FD_113536 | JGI IMG/M metagenome (GOLD analysis project Ga0163210, IMG submission 113536) | Freshwater microbial communities from Lake Kivu, Western Province, Rwanda to study Microbial Dark Matter (Phase II) - Kivu_220m | ecosystem: Environmental > Aquatic > Freshwater > Lake ...
ATACAGCCTTCCTGCCGCGTTTCTTCCCGGATCCGTTGCGCTTCAATGTGGGCTTCTTCCTGGCTCTGGCGGTTGCAGCGCTGGTGTACTGGTTCTTGTTCAAGACCACCATGGGCTTCGAGATACGCGCCGTTGGATCAAACCCGGATGCGGCGCGCTACGCTGGCATGAGTATCGTGCGTAACTTTGTCCTGGTGATGACGTTGAGCGGCGCGCTGGCCGGTCTGGCTGGGGCCAGTCAGGTGCTCGGCGTGGATCACTGGGTGGGGCAGGGTTTCTCGGCCGGCTACGGCTTCGACTCGATTGCCCTGGCCCTACTGGGCAAGAGCCATCCTCTGGGCGTGGTTCTGGCGGCACTTCTGTTCGGCTTCCTGCGCGGAGGCGCAACCCGTATGCAGTCCATGGCAGGTATCCCGATTGACATTATCTCTGTCATCCAAGGGTTCGTGATCATCTTTGTAGCCGCTCCTGCCATCATCCGCGCCATTTATCGTCTGCGCATCGCGCGGGTGGAAGAGACAGTGCTTACCCGAGGTTGGGGAAAGTAAGCCGTATTTTGTGAATTATGTCCAAGTGCCGAGGACAGAATGACGACTGAAACGATCCAGCAAAACAGGAAGAACTCATTTGTACGCGCCCGCCTAGTGCCAGGTTTGTTGCTCATCGCAATCGGATTAGCGATCCTGTTCCTTTTCGGTGTTGATACACAGGCAGGGCAGCAGGCTACATTTGGTATGAACGCCATGCGCTCCCAGGCCATACCTATCCCCGACTTGACCTTGCCTGTCCAGCCTGCTATCTATTTCCTGATCCTGATTACTGTATTTCTGGGCGCGTGGCAATTGGCGCGCGGTATCCGCTCAACAGGGGTTCTGGTTGGCGTGGTGGCTTTCTGTTTCGTGGTGGCTTTTCTGATCTGGGCAACGCGCGACAAGTCGTTCAACCTAGTGGGAATGTTGAGCAGTTCACTGGTACGGGCCACCCCTATTGCCCTGGCTGCGTTGTGCGGCGTGATCAGCGAGCGCGCCGCAGTGGTCAACATTGCCATAGAGGGCATCATGCTCATAGCCGCCGAAGCCGCTGTGATGGCAGGAACGCTCAGCCACAGCCTTTATGTGGGCTTGATTGTAGCTCTTCTGACCGGCGCACTGGTGGCCGCTCTCCATGCTGTGCTGGTCATCAAATATAAGGTGGACCAGATCGTCAGCGGGGTGGCAATCAACATTTTCGGGGCAGGCATTACCAGTTTCATTTCTTCCCGTTTTCTCGAAAGGAATGTGGACCTGCTGAATAATTCCGGCACCTTTCCGGTCATTCCCATCCCACTTCTATCGAAGATCCCCATCCTGGGCCCCATCTTTTTCGAGAACAACCTCATCGTTTATCTAATGATCCTGCTGGTCATAGGGCTTCACGTTCTCTTGTTCTATACCCCGTGGGGTTTGCGCACGCGGGCGGTGGGCGAACATCCAAAGGCAGCAGATACGCTGGGCATCAACGTTTTCATGATGCGCTACGTCAATGTCATCATCGGCGGGATGATCGCCGGGCTAGGTGGGGCGTACTTTACGCTCGGCTCGGTGGGGCGCTTTGACGAGATCATGACGGCGGGCAAGGGTTTCATCGGCCTGGCAGCCATGATCTTCGGCAAATGGAATCCCATCGGGGCGTTTACTTCCTCTCTCATCTTCGGTTTCGCCGATTCATTGCAGGTCAAGATGCAGATCCTGAAAGTTCCTATCCCATCGCAAATCCTAGGTATGGCCCCCTACATCGTGACCATGATCGTGCTGGCGGGGCTGGTCGGGCGTGCTATGCCGCCCGCTGCAGATGGCACACCGTACGAAAAGCAATAGTATCCTCTACGCCTGAGTGGAAGCGATATGACAGGAAACGCTACACTCTCCGCCTCCTCGTCTTTTTTGTTAGGCGTTGGCACATTGAATCTCTAGCCAAATGATGTAAAATGGAATTGAACTGTCCGTGAGTGCGCGTTATAATCCTATCAAGCATCGCCTTGGTTGTAAGTTGCCGGAATGGTCTTATCCCTGCCGTCCTTTTATTTGGAGAGGATGGGAAGAAGAACGACAATATGTATGGGAACTCCCCAGACGTGCAGGGCGTCTATTTCATGGTCTTTATGTAGTGTAGTAAGGAGGAATACCATGTTGATTCGGAAAAATATTTTCACCGTACTTAGCCTGACGGCGATCATCGCCACGTCAGCCTGCGGCGGACGCGGGACACCAGATATTGCCTCCACACTTGCCCCCATGTATACCGCAGCAGCTCAAACTTTGCAGGCACTCACAACTCAGGTAGCAGTGACGCCCAATATGCCGTATCAAACGTCAACACCTACCAATACGCCCACTAGTGTTCAGCCCACCCTAACACCGACGTTCACGCCCACACGCGTGACGAACCCACCTCCTCCTGTAACCCGGTGTGACTGGGTCTCCTTCATGGGAGATGTCAGCGTGCCAGATGGTAGTGGTTTTACGCCCTCCACTGCATTTACCAAAACCTGGCGTCTAAAGAACATTGGCACCTGCACCTGGACAACTGCCTATTCATTGGTTTTTTCCAGCGGTGCACAAATGAGTGGCCCGGTAGCTCAAAATCTGCTTGGCAACGTCGCACCTGGACAGATAGTTGACATTTCGGTAAATCTTACGGCTCCCGCGTCGTATGGTCACTATCGTGGCTATTGGCTGCTTCAAAATCCAAGCGGTGCCAGGTTTGGTTATGGTATTCTTGCGAACACTGCTTTCTGGGTGGATATCAACGTCGTGGGGCCAAATCCGACCACGACAACCATCACGGCCGACGCCCCCGATCCTTCAACGCCCGGCCAGGCGGTCGCGGTGAGCGTTACCGTGAGTGGAACAGGCACTACCCCAACCGGAACAGTAGCCATCACAGGCGCGGATACCAACTGCACCATCACGCTCTCCAGCGGGAGTGGCAGTTGTAATGCAGTCTTCAACACGGTGGGGGCCAAGACCCTCACTGCCACCTACAGCGGCGATGCGAATTATGCAAGTAGTGTGGGGACTGCGAGCCATACGGTGAACCAGGGGACCTCTACGACGAGCATCACAGCCGACGCGCCCGATCCATCTGTACCTGGTCAAACGGTCGCGGTGAGCGTCACCGTAAGCGGGGCAGGTGCTACCCCGACTGGAACGGTAGCTATCACCGGTGCCGACAGCAACTGCACCATCACGCTCTCCAGCGGAAGTGGCAGTTGCAACGCGGCCTTCAACACAGCAGGGGCTAAGACCCTTACTGCTACCTACGGCGGTGATGCGAACTATACAGGCAGTTCGGGCACTGCGAGCCACACGGTGAACCAAGGTATCACCACGACGAGCATCACGGCCGATACTCCCGATCCCTCTGTGGTCGGTCAAACAGTCTCGGTCAGTGTCACGGTGAGCGGGGCAGGTACAACCCCGACGGGAACAGTAGCCATTACCGGCGCGGATACCAATTGCACGATCACGCTCTCCGGCGGAGGTGGCAGTTGTAATGTGGTCTTCAGCACGGCGGGGGCTAAAACCCTCACGGCCACGTACAGCGGCGATGCGAACTATACGGCTAGCTCTGGCACCGCGGGTCATACAGTGAATAATGCCAGTACTACGACCATCACTGGCGACGTGCCTGATTCGTCCACACCCGGCCAATCGGTCGTGGTGGGCGTTACCGTGAGCGGAACGGGCGCTACCCCGACCGGCACGGTGGCCATCACCGGCGCGGATACCAATTGCACCATCACGCTCGCAGGCGGAAGCGGTAGCTGTAATGTAGTCTTCAACACCACTGGCGCCAAGACTCTCACGGCTACGTACAGCGGCGATGCGAACTATATGGCGAGTTCGGACACTGAGAGCCATACCGTGAGCCAGGGTCCCAGCACAACGACCATCACAGCAGATGCCCCTGATTCATCCACTCCCGGCCAATCGGTTGCAGTGAGCGTTACCGTGAGTGGGGCAGGCGTTACACCGACTGGCACGGTAATCATCACCGGCGCCGATACCAGTTGCACCCTCACGCTCTCCAGTGGAAGTGGCAGTTGTAATGTGGTCTTCAATACAGTTGGCGCAAAGACCCTCACGGCTACCTACAGCGGCGATATGAATTATACTGGGGGTTCAGACACCGAGAGCCATACCGTGAGCCAGGGGCCCAGTACGACGACCATCACATCCGATTTGCCCGATCCTTCTGCAGCAGGCGGAACGGTCGCGGTGAGCGTTACCGTGAGCGGGGCGGGCGCTACTCCGACCGGCACAGTAACCATCACCGGCGCGGATGCCCCCTGCGTCATCACGCTCGTAGGTGGAAGCGGTAGTTGTAATGTAGTCTTCAGTGCCACTGGCACCTTTACCCTCACGGCTACGTACAGCGGCGATGCGAACTACGCCGTTAGTTCGGACACCGAGATCCATACCGTTAATTGAGTGCAAGTGACACAATCTATGGATGAAACCTCTTGAGGCTTTTCATCCTCAATCAATCGGGCGGACCGCAGCACTTGTCCGCCCGATTGATGGTTTAAGAGGGGCTTTCACAAAATATTAAAAACCTGCCCTTCAAATCAGTTATAATGAAAATCTATATATCGGTTTGCTAGCCTATTTGTTGAGACGGAGGATATGATGATTTGCCTTAAGAAACCTTTCTGGATTTTCTCTATGCTGGTCTTGCTCATACTGAGTGCCTGCGGTGGCGGCCAAGCGACCTCCACCCAAAACCCGGATGCGGCTTACACAGCCGCCGTGCAAACGGCCTTCGCCATCATTTCCCAAACCGCTGCTGCCGTGACCGACACGCCGACGGTCACGCTCACCCCCAGAGCAAGCCCAACCTCAGGTCCCTCCAAAACACCGCTGATCACGGATACCCCGCCGGGGGGAACTCCCGCCGCGACCAACACACCGTTCGCCATTAATACGCCTGTATCCCCCACGCAGCAATCCTGCGACAACGCTGCATACGTAGATGATATTACTATTCCCGATTTTGCCGAAATCGCGCCCGGTGCCCAGTTTGTCAAAACCTGGAGGATCAAGAATAATGGAACTTGCATTTGGAACACCAACTACAGGTTGGTTTTTGGCTATGGAGGCGATGGAACCGATTGGAAAAAAGTCCCGCCAGCTTACCTGACAAAGGTAGTCAATCCTGGCGAAGAGATTGATGTTTCGATGACGCTCAGCGCGCCGGTCAATACCGGCCAGTACGGTGCCCACTTTAGAATGCAGAACGACAAAGGATACAACTTCGGCACCGACTTGACCATCATCATAAAGGTAAGCGGAACGCCTACACCCTGACAGTGCCCGAATCGCTAGCGCAATCCATTAAGGCAGAAGCCCGTCGGCTTGGATTCGAGCTGGCTGGCATCACTACGCCCGATCCACCGCCCCATTGGTCAGTTTATGAGAACTGGCTGACCATGGGGCGGCATGGTCAGATGGCTTATCTGGCCGACGAACGAGCCCGGTCGCGCCGTCTGGACCCGCGCCGGATCTTGCCCGAATGCCGCTCGATCCTCGTGCTTGGTATCCGCCACTCAAATCCAGCCCTTACCCCTGACCCTCTCCCATTCCCCACTTCAGGAATGATGGTGGAGGGCAGGGTAGGGACAGGTGAATCACCTCATGGGCGCGTCGCGGCCTACGCCTGGGGCGCAGACTACCACCTCGTCCTGCCTGAACGCTTGCGCGCCTTGGTGACATCCATCGAAGTCCACGCGGGACATACTATCCCCAACCACTGGTACACCGATAGCGGACCGATCCTGGAACGCGACCTAGCCCAACGCGCCGGCCTGGGCTGGATCGGGAAAAATACCTGTCTTATCAACCCCCGCATCGGCTCGTATTTCCTGCTGGCTGAAATCCTGCTTGGCGTTGACCTGGAACCTGATCTCCCCTTCGAGGCGGATCGCTGCGGGACTTGTCGGCGTTGCATCGAGGCTTGCCCGACCGGTTGCATCCTTCCCAACCGCACCCTGGACGCCCGTCGATGTATCTCGTACCTGACAATTGAACTGAAAAGAGAAATCTCACTCGACCTGCGCGAACACATGGGGCCATGGGTCTTCGGTTGTGACATTTGCCAGATGGTCTGCCCATGGAATCGCTTCGCCGCGCCAGACGGAGACCCGGCCTTCGCGCCCCGTCCCGGCGCACCACGCCCGGACTTGGTCGCTGAACTGGCACTCAGCCCACGAGAGTTCAACCGTAAGTTCAAGGATAGCCCGATGCAACGCGCCCGGCGACGCGGCTATCTGCGCAACATTGCTGTCGCATTGGGGAATGCTGGTGACCCCGCTGCCGTCCCAGCCCTCGAACGCACTCTTTCAGGCGACGAACCCTTATTGCGGGAGCACGTTATCTGGGCCTTGCAACAAATCAGAGAAAGAAATTGAAACCTCGAGGGAAGTAAGAAGTAATCCATGAAGTCACACGAAAGAACACAAAAAAACCGCCTTACATGCGTTGGGCGTTCTTGTTTCTGAAATTTGTGCGCCTTCGTGTCAATTCGCGGGAACCATCCTCAGCCACCCCGTCACCACCCATGGCATCATCGCGAAGAAGCCGATCAGTGCCAAAGCGCCCGCGCCGGAGGTCAACGAAACAGCTACAACGCCGAGCGCAGTAATCAGGTAACTCGTCACCACCAGCCTGTCGAAACGAGCCCGGGCAGTTTTTTCCGTCCCGCCTGACAACAACAGATATAGGGCAAAGGTGGTGAAGACCGTCAGCCACCAACCCCAATAATTTTGAAGGGGGATGCCGAAGTAAGCCCCGTTCGTATCCCAAACCCAATGCCCGCCAGCGACCATGACTGGGTCCATGACCAGGTCCCAGGCAGTCATGGCCAACCCGCCTACCGCGGCCACGGATAATATCCGTGGCCAGCGCTTCCAGTCGGCGGGGACGAGCCAATCGGCGATGACGAAGGAAGGATAGCTCATCATGAACCACGCCACCGGGATGAGAATCGGTACCAACCCCAAGAAAAGAGGACCGAGCTTGTCGGTATAGTGATAAGGGCCATAAATCCAACCGGTCACCACACCGACGCTCTCAAATAAAAAGCTAACGCCAAAGACCAGCGCCAACAGGCGCAGGGCGCGCTCCCAACCCAGGCGCCGACCGGCGTGCAGCAGGGCAAAGGTGAAGCCAGTCAGGGTAGTAATGGGCGTGAAGATTCCCATCGGTGAGGCGCCGAGGGCGATACTGACAATCGGGTAAATAGTGAATAGCGTAACTTTTGCGCAATCAGCGCAGGAATCGTGAAAAGTGACAAAAAACGGTTAGCGTGCTGAGGTCTGGTCACTGAACGAAAAAAGAGTTGTTTGCCAGCGAAAGCGCTGGCCGGACTGAACCTTAACAACATACCTTCTGAATTTCGGATGACTTTTGCCGAAGTGTTGGCGGCGACTTGCACTTGCTGTTTGATACCCATCCTGGCGAGAGGGAGCGTAAGTTCATTCTGCTCGGTATGTTTGTTGATCCAGACGGTTGCCCAGCGGATGAAATTGGCGGCAAATAGGGTCATGGCTTCCTGCAAGAAAATGGCTGGCTCGGAACGTACTTTGAGCCGGTGCAAGTAGAAGACTTGTTTGGTTTCCTTGATGCCTGCCTCGATCGTCTGGCGGGCGTTGTACTTGCCAAACCAGGCGGGCAAATCCGTGGTCACTGGCGTAGAACCGAAATGTGCCTGGGCACTGTGCTTCTGTTTCTGGCCGGTGTAAAAGCGCTCCAGGGCGACATCCAGCGAGTAAGGGCAATGTTTCAGCTGCATTCCTGCCCAGGCGACCATCTCTGCGTTGCCGCCTACGTGCGTCCAGGTGGTTTCCGGGGTCACCTGGCTCTGGAGCCATTGGGTGATCTTGTGGTTATGGAGCTTGACATACACCTCGTAGCCCATTTCGATCAGCAACGCAATGTTGTCATAGGTGCCAAAGCCTGCATCCAGGCGAAAACAGGCTTCCACCGGGTGTGGATTTTCGGCATTCTCACGCTCGAATTGCTCCAGCCTTTTGCGCAGGGCTTTTTCCTGCTCATAGTGTGCATTCAGCCAGGCCTGTGTCTTGCTCAGTTTCTTCCGGGCCGCCTCCACTGCTCTGGCCCGGCGGACACAGCGACGTTCGAGCACCTGGATGTGTTTCCCTGCACAGACCGCAGGACTGTGCGGGTTCGCTCCCGAGGCTGACTGCAGTTGCGCAAGCGTTTCGGCCTGGGCCTGCTCCGCAGCCGCCAATCTCGCCTGCTGGCTGACCAGCCGCTTCTCGGCTGGCTCACGGCTGCGGACAAAGGCTTCGATCCGCTGTTGCAGCAGATTGGTACGCCGACGGGGACGCTGCCCACTGCGCTTTTCGGCTGCCAGAACCAAGGCTTCCGCCTGCGTGCAGGAAACCGTGTCCCCGGCATGATGCTCCACCGAGAGCCATTGCCGCCCATACGTCGGGCCTTGCAGACTGACGACACCGGCTTGATATCCCAGGCGGATCTCATCAGACATGTGCCCATAAGCCGCATTGGGGTACGTCCGGCTGGTGTTAGAGACTGGCAGCCCGGTGAGATCACCATCATATTGCAGCTGACGACTTTGTGTACGCAGCATTGCCAGTTCACTCTCGATGAATGGTTGACTAACCTGCTCCAGCGCCGCTACCAGCGCCCGGACTTCTGCCCAGCTCAAATGCTTCAGCGTCCGGCTCACACCGCTGTAATCCGCCCAACTGGCCTGCCCCCATGCTTCTGCGACCGCCAGGTCTTTGTCCAGCGGGTGCGCTGCCAGGCTGATCTCCTGCAAATACTTCGCACCTGACAAGATCGCCACAAGATATTCGATCACCTTCGCCTGCGGCGTATGCTCATACACCTTTTGGTTGAGCCTCACAGCTTCAATGCCCGCAACCAGACCAATCTCCTGGGAGAATTGCCCCCAGGGAATCAATAGGGCGTGTTGGGTATCCTGTTCTTGAGCCATATCCATTCCTGCTTCCTGAAATGGCTCAAGGGTACGCCATCCTTATTCAGTTGGTAATGTTCAGTTTTTCAATGCTTTTCACGATTCGTTTTGTGATTGCACAACCGTTACGATAGAGCGTAGAGAACAAGCAAAGCGATGGTGGTACGGCGCAGGGTCATGGCGGATTCCTCCTCGTGTAGATTCTACCCTATTCGAGCAGGGCAGACCCCAGGCTTCGCCGCGAGCGTTTGTACTGAGCGAAGTCGCAGTGCTCAGCCGAGAAGTCCGAAACGCGGTGGGCAAATTGGGGTTGAAGCTTACGGATAGGTCGCTTTCCACTGCCCTATTTTCAGAACACTTGGTTGGGTGTATACTCGCCTCACCAAATCCCAGAGGAGGTTGTCCTTATGAAACGAGCAGTCAGCATCAGTATCGGCTCGTCCAAGCGCGACAAGGCCGTCACTGTCAAATTGCTGGGCGAGGAGGTCAGTATCGAACGCATTGGCACCGACGGCGACATGGAGGCCGCGGCGCGCAAATATCAGGAACTGGACGGCAAAGTGGATGCCTTCGGCGTGGGCGGCGCGGATCTGGGGCTGATGGTGGACAACAAATGGTACCGGCTCTATTCGGTCGAAAAGATGGTGCGCTTCATCAAAGAGACACCCGTCGTGGACGGGGCCGGCCTGAAAAACACGCTAGAGACCGAAGCCGCACCCTTCGTGGAAGCCCGCCTCGGCGACTACGTCAAGAAGACGGGCGGCAAAAAGGCTTTCGTCATGACCGGCGCGGATCGCTGGGGGCTGGCGCATGGATTTGTTCAGGCGGGCTATGAGTGCGTCTTCGGTGACCTGATGTTCTCGCTCGGCATTCCCATACCCCTCCACACCGAGAAGCAACTCAAGACTCTAGCAGGCATTTTGATGCCCATTGCCGGACGCCTGCCCTTCGAGTGGGTCTATCCAACCGGCGAAAAGCAGGAAGAGCGCAAGCCAAAGCATCCGGAACATTTCCACTGGGCGACAGTGGTGGCGGGCGACTGCCACTACATCAAACGTTACATGCCGGATGATATGAAGGGTAAGGTCGTCGTGACCAATACCACTACGACCGAGGATGTTGCACTGTTCAAGAAATGCGGCGTTAAGTACTTGGTCACGACCACGCCTGTGTTGGAGGGCCGCTCCTTCGGCACGAACATGATGGAGGCGGCATTGATCGCCGTCTCAGGCAAGAAGCGTGCCCTGACCCGCGAGGAATATAACGAATTGCTCGGCAAGCTGGGCTTCGAGCCGCAATTGCAGGAGTTGAATTAGCCACAAAGCACACAAGGAGTACGGAGTCTTTCTCTGTGAGGAAACATAAACTCTGTGTGCCCGCCTGCACTATGCCGCAGGCGCACGTGTGCACCCTGTGGTAAAACAAAGGAGGAATTATGGATGCAATCGTAACTGCGGGCGGGATACCGCTCCCTGAAGAGCCGCTGTACCCGGCAACGCAAGGCCACCCCAAGGCCCTGGTGGATATTGCCGGCAAGCCAATGATCCAATGGGTGTTGGATGCCCTCTCTCAATCCACTGTCATTGAGAACGTGATCCTCGTCGGCTTGAGCGAAAAAAGCGACGTGAAGTGTGAGAAACCCATCTGCTTCATTCCCAATCAGGGTAAGATGCTGGACAATCTTCGCGCTGGGGCTAAGAAGGTTTTGGAGATCAATGAGAAGGCCGAGTACGCGCTGATCGTCTCCTCGGACATCCCAGCCATCACCGGTGAAATGGTGAACTGGATAGTGAGCACCGCCATGGAGACGAAAGATGACGTTTATTACAACATCATCCAGCGCGAGGTCATGGAGAAACGCTTCCCTGGCTCCAAGCGAACGTACACCCGCCTCAAGGATATGGATATTTGTGGCGGGGACATGAACGTAGGGCGTATCAGCCTCATCCTTGAAGAAAATACCGATCTATGGGAGAAGATCACCAACGCCCGTAAAAGCCCATTAAAGCAGGCGGGGTTGATCGGCTTCGGCACGCTCGTCCCGCTCCTTTTCCGTCAATTGACCCTGGAGAAGGCAGCCGCCAATATCATGAAACGGCTCAAGATCACCGGGCGAGCCATTGTCTGCCCATATGCCGAGATCGGCATGGACATTGACAAGCCGCACCAGCTCGAGATTCTGCGCGCTGATCTAGCCAAGGCGCAGCGACGCAAGAATAAAGCCACGGCCAAGACGGCTGCCAAGAAACCCAAAAAGACTGTCAAGTGAGTGTGAGTCGTCTGCTCGAACTGGACGCTCGCCTGTCCGCAAAATTACGGGTGGCCGAGCGTCCGGGTTTTTTACGGACGCTTGCTGCCATCCTGGCCCATTCCGGCGATTCCTGGTTCTGGTGGGCCGGGCTGGCGCTGCTGTGGTGGCGCGGGGATTCTTTTTGGAAGCCTTGGGCGCTGACCTTGCTGGTCAGCATCGTTGCCCTGGCCTTGATCGTGCTGCCGGTCAAGTTCCTCATCCGCCGCCGCCGTCCGGAGGGCGAATGGGGCGCATTCTACCGCACCACCGACCCGCACTCTTTTCCCTCCGGCCATGCCGCCAGGGTGATCTTGATCGCCATCCTGGCCACCAGCCTCGGACCTGGCTGGCTGGCAGCCCTCCTTTGGATCTGGGCGCCGCTCGTGGCCCTGGCACGCGTAGCGATGGGGGTGCATTACATTTCGGATGTGGTCGCAGGCGGGGCGTTGGGGATTTTGGCAGGGGGGATCGCGCTGCAAGTGCGTTAGGCGAAAACCTCCCGCAGGCTCTGAACCTGCGGGAGGGTTATTCTACTTCGCTGCCCGCATGGCAGCCTTGAATTTTTCCAGCGCTTCGACGGGAGTCGGGTTTACGCCGTAAGCCATCGCCAAATAATAAGCTAGGTAATCGCCAAAATGCAATGCCGTCCAGGTGTGCGCCAGGGGTGAATCGCCTTGGGCATTATAAACATCGGTGTTCAATCCTTCGAGCATGAAAACTTGCCGCGTCAATTCGGCGCGCAGGTGTTTACGAGAATGCTCTGATGGAGCGCGCAGAAAAATGCTGAATGTGTGGCTGAGAACATCCTCGGGGTTGGCTAACCCGGCCAGGGTGTTGTGATCCGCTTCGGGCAAGACCTCGAAGCCGGCTCCGGCTTTCGCTAGTTCGTTGATCTGTCCCTTCCAACGACGAGCAACCGGCGCTAGCAGGCCCGAGCCGAAGACGTTCACCCAGCGCCCAACCAGTTGACCGGCCATGCGCTTGGCCGGATTCTGCGCCACAGGCACCTTGGCACGCAAATTCTCCTGCTGCTTCTTCATCGCCTTAACCGCAATAACGACTTCAGGTGTAATCTTCTCTGGCGCGTCTATCAAATCCAATCGCGAAAACGCCGCCAGCAGCAGCCCAAACGAAAATCCCACCGCAGCGCGTGGCTGACCGTGATGCTCGAGTTTCCAGACCGGCACGCCGTTGGCGCGGGCGCGCGCTTCCAGTTCACCGCCGGTGCAGACAGCCAGGATGCGACAATCGGCTTTCAACGCTGCAACGAACGAATCGAGCGTCTCTTCGGTGTTGCCGGAATGCGATGAGGCGATGACCAGCGTCTCTGCGCCGCGCGCCCAGGCCGGCAAGCCATAGTCGCGATGAACGATAACTGGGGTTTTGCAAGTTGGCGCGATGTACGCGGCCAACAAGTCCGCGCCGATGGCCGATCCACCCATGCCGGAAATAACCACTTTTTTGAGACTCCCGGCGTCTTGGAGACGCCGGGAGTCTAATGGTTGACGAAGCCCCAGTTCCCAGGCGGATTGCAATTGCTCCGGCAAGCCGTCTATTTCGACAAGCATGTTATCGGGATCGAGGTGTGTGAAGAATTGAAAATCATCAAGATTCATGATAGCCTCGATTTGACGAGCGCAGCCAGTTTGTAGACCTCGCGCCGGCTCCAGCCGGATTCGGCAGCCAGGCGAGCCGCCAATTTCGAGGGCGACTCTCCTGCCTCCGGCCCTGCCAGCAGCGCAGACATCATGTGCGCTTCGGACCATTTCTCCACCTCACGAGGGGCAGGCTCTTTGCCGCCGATCACAAGCGTAAACTCGCCGCGCGGCTCCTGCCGGGTAAAGTATTCGCGCGCTTCATGAAGTGTGCCGCGCCAGATTTCCTCATGCAGCTTGGTCAGCTCGCGGGCAATCGCAATCTGCCGTTCGCCGAGGATGGATTCGAGGTCGGCCAATGATTCGAGCAGGCGATGGGGAGCTTCGAGGAAGATGATGGTGTAGGACAAATTGGCAATTTGTCCTACCAGTGCCCTTCGCTCGGAGATTTTGCGCGGCAGGTAGCCGAGATAGAGAAAGGCGCCCGTCGGCAAACCAGAAGCGGTCAACGCGGCCACTGGCGCGGACGGACCCGGCACCGGGCTGACGTTGTAGCCAGCTTCCAAGGCAGCGCGGACAAGTTCGTAGCCAGGATCATTCAAGGCTGGTGTACCCGCGTCCGAGACCAGAGCCACGTCGCCTGTGGACAGGGCGTCCAAGATCACTTTAAGCTTGCTGAGTTTGTTGTGCTCGTAGTAGCTGGTCAGGGGGGTGTGAATGTCGAAATGGGCAAGCAATTTGCGGGTCACGCGCGTGTCTTCCGCCGCGATCAGACTCGCCTCGCGCAGCGTCCGCACAGCGCGCGGACTGATGTCTTCCAGGTTGCCTATCGGCGTCGCGACGAGATAGAGAATACCCATCAAATTGATTCTAATCGAAAAGGAACCCGTTTTCTGTGGGGAAACGGGTTCCGGGTCAGTCCGCTGGAACAGCCGCAACTGCCGCCGGACGTCTGCGGCCAAAGAACGCCCACGTCAGCCCAATGCCAACCGCATATAGCACTGCCGTGTTGATGAACAGCGGCGCAAACCCCCATTTTTCCTGCACCAGGCCGGAAATGTACGGGCCGACTGCCCAGCCGAAATTCCAGGCCCAGGCACGGATGCTGTTGACCGCGCCCTGCTCGACCTCCGGCGTCTGCTCCATGGCAAAGGCGTCGAAGAGCGGCGCGACCATGTTCATCAGCGTGCCGCGCACCAGGAAGCCGATCACCGCCAGCCAGAGGAGGGGCGAGAAGCCAAGCATCAGCAGGAAGGCCAGGCTGGCGGATTGCACCAGCACGATCATGCGGATCTTGCCGCCCAGGTTGCCAACCAGCCGTGGCCCGATGAAGCTGGCCACGCCGATCAGCAAAGCAGCGGCGCTGAAAAGAAGCCCCAGGGTCTGGTCACTCACATGGAAACGCTCGACGAAAAAGAGGTTCAGATATGGGATGAGCAGCGCCGCGCCGAAACCGGTGATCAGGTTGGGCAGCGCCAGCTTGAAGGTCAGGGGGCGGATCAATACGTTCCAGACCGGTTGCCTGTTCGCGCGCGGCGAGGCAGATCGCTCAACCTCCAGCCGGGTCTGCGGTTCGCGGATAAAAGCGATCGGCAGCAAAACCAGGTAGGATGAGATCGCGCTCGTCAGCAGGACGGCCTGATAGGCCAGTGCGCTGTGGTCGGCCGCGCCGAACAGCCGGCCAAACAGGCCAGGGAGCAGTCCCGCCACGGCATTGCCGAAGGTGTTGGCCAGCGGGAAGACGCCGAAGCTGACGCTGAACAGAAGGTCGCGGCTGGAGTCGTCGGAGACTCTCATCATGAACGGCGCCTGGCTCAACACGTAAAGCTGTCCGCTGACGCCCCAGACGAAGGCCATCGCCAGCATGACCAGCGGCTGGCGCACGCTGCACATGGTGATGATCGCCACGTTTGCTATTGTAAAGCCCAGGATCATGGCGCGCTTGCGCCCGATGCGGTCGGAGAGCATGCCCATCGGGACGCCGAAGATCAGCGCGGCGATGGACGGCATGGCGTTGATCAACCCCAGGTACTGGCGGCTGAAGCCAGCTTCTAGGATGTAGAAGTTGAAGAATAGGTTCCAGCCGCTGAAGAGGAAGCCATCCAGCAAGAGCGCCAGCAGAAAGAGCTTGGCCGGCCGGTTCAGCTTGCGGACTTGGGTAAATTGCGAGAGGAAGACCTTCAGGAGTTTCATATTCTATACCACCCCTAACACCAGCGAAGGTTGTTTGGGGAACAGCACGTCGAGCAGCACGCGTATCTCATCTTTGTCATACCAACAATCAGCGTAAGACTGTTCCAATTCCTCGAAGGAACGATAGCCGAAGAGCAGTTGCAGGAACGACAGATCGGGGAAAGCGGCATTGCCGGCTTGGCACGAGGTGGAACTGAAATCTTCGATGCCGGTCAGCCTGCCACGCTCGAAGACCAATTGCAGGCCGCCGCAGTAGAAGCTAATCTTGACCTCGCCGCTGTATCCTGGGATGAACGACTCGGCGACGCGGCGCTCGAGCACAGGCGCGATGTGACGGAGGAAACCGGCTACGTCGGGGACGCGCAGGTACCAGGTATACGGGTCGCGGATGTGCGGCAGCTTCTCACGGAAGACTTCGTAAACCGGATGCTGCGTCCCCAGCCAGAAGGCGTAGGAGGTGCGCGTATTGCCTTCTTTAGCCGCATATTCTCCCCCGGTCTGCCACAGGTAGCGCGCCACACTGGGCGTGACCGCCATCCAGGAAACGCCCGGCTTGAGTTCATAAAAGCTGGCGATCAGGCCACTGCTCCAGTTGAACCAGGGGTGCATGAGGAATCCAACCGCCTCACCGGCGTCGCGCTGGATAATGCGGACTACCCCCCGGTTGACGTTTTTCTCGCTCATTCCAGTCAGCTCATAATGCCAGTTGGCTTCATCCCAAACGCCTGCAATCAGGCTGCGTTGACAGGCGTGGGCGTAGACTTGCATGATGAAGGGAATATCGGCCTCAGTCGCTGGCCGGATGACATAAGGCTCGGACTCGCCCTCTTCCAACTTTGGCAGCATCATCTCGAAGCCGGTCCGCCCGCCGCCCAGTTCCAGGCCCATTTCGTAGCCAAACTGACGGTAGTAGAACGGGATGCCGGTGATAGCCTGCACCAGCTCGCCGCGCTCGGCGCTCCATTTGTGGACCTCCTCGAACTGGAGGCGGATCAAGCCGCGCTTGCGGTACTCTGGAAGGGTGCCTACCAACTCAGGCCGCCCAACCCCAAAAGTTATTCCGGCATACGACCAGGTTTGCGAGATGAGATTCATCGAGGAGACGATCTTCCCGCTATGGACATCCCCCACGATAGTAAAGTCGTCAGGGTGAAAAGTCGGATGGGGACGGGTGAGCAGGTCACGGGTCCAGGCCGCGACGCGTTCGTCAGGCTTGTCCGGACCTTGCTCGCTGTGGACGGCAGCATTGAACGTAGCAAGGGCTTCAGCGTCCTCCTGCGTAGAGCGGCGCAGGATCAAACCATCACCCAATTCACGGATGATGGCTTTCCTCTCGATGTCAGTGATCATTTTCGATTGTCCAGCCAGGTGGTGCTTACCTGGTATCTTCTCGTCGAGAAGGGTAAAGTGGGGGATGTGCGGGCGTTCGCTGCCCGCACATCCCCCACCCCAAATCTATTGAGACGATACCTCACCTGTGATCTTGTAGTAGTTGTTTCAATTCATCCAGCGTTCGATCCGGCTGGGTAAATAGGATGGCGTACATGCCGGCTGCGCGCGCCCCATCCACATTGACGACGAAGTCATCCACGAAGACGGCTTCGGCCGGGGCAACGTTCAGCTTTTCCAAAGCGAGTTGGTAAATACGGGCATCTGGCTTCATGATGCCGACCTCAGCAGAGATGACCAATTGGTCGAAGGCATCGTCAATTTTCTGATTGACGAGGTAAGTGCGCATGTCCAACCAGGCGTTGCTGAGCAGCCCCGTAAGATACTTCGGACGCAGGGAACGGATAAAGTTGATCAGGTCGAGATCGAGGCTGTCACCGGCGAAGAACTCGTTTCGCACCTTATCGGTCTCAGAGGACGGCAGACCTAGGTGCTGGATGACGTAATCCCAGTGCTCCTGCGGACTGATCGCGCCGAGGCTGGCGCGCAGGCTACTCTCGTTCTCGAAGACGGCTTTGGCCAGTTGCTCATAGCTCATGCCGAGACGCTCGGCCAGTTTCGCACGCGGCGCGCGGTCAGCGGTGCGGACGAGGACGCCGCCCAGGTCGAAATATACGGCGCGGATAGTCATTTCGTCTTGGCTCCGGCGGCGGCCTTCTTTTTTGCAGGAATCGTGGCTTTCGTCCCTGCGGATTTCTTCCCTTTCGGAGCAATCTTCTCTGCCTTTGGCATGGGCGTGGACTTGGTG
>Ga0163210_1000462_pt1 | contig 17211 bp, 19 predicted proteins | sample Kivu_220m_FD_113536 | JGI IMG/M metagenome (GOLD analysis project Ga0163210, IMG submission 113536) | Freshwater microbial communities from Lake Kivu, Western Province, Rwanda to study Microbial Dark Matter (Phase II) - Kivu_220m | ecosystem: Environmental > Aquatic > Freshwater > Lake ...
CTACTATATAGGCACGGAATATATCTTTTATCATTTTGAGTGCCCATATAGAAAATTATATACCCACTTAAGTCTAGAATGGTATACTTGAGTAAAATATTTATAAATGCGCAATAACGTGATTCTAAGGGATACTTGCCAATTTTTTAGCTGTGCCTGAAGCCTGCGCCCCGGTGGCTATTTCGGCACCATGCCGATCCCGTCAACCCGCACCATCCAGTTCACATATTTTTTTTCGCCGTACCATTTGGATACGGGGAACGGCCAGATCTCAAGTACAGTGTCTTTGCCGCTGCTGCTATCGCGGGAGGTGACGTCGGAGTGTGTATTTGCCACGTCATCATCGACCCCCATGTGGAATCCCAGTCCCATGTTCACACCTGCGTAAATATGGATATAAAAGTCACCGCCTGCCTCGACCTCGGGCAGTTTCAGCTCTACCCAGCCTCCCTTGGATAAGAAGTTAGACCCTATATAGCTGATCTCGGGAAACTTGTTTGCCGCCAGCATTGTCTTGTAGAGGGATTTTTTACTTTTATCCCATACCTGCACTTCCAGGTCCCTGAGTTGCACTCCGGCGCCGCCGAAAGCCACACCGAATATCTTGATTTTATCGATGGAAAACGTTTCGGAAGGCGGTGAAAAACCGACAAGGTACCCGGTGGCCGGCTTATCCAGTGATATATAATCCCGCGCATTGCCGTCGTCATATTGAAGCTCGAATTCACGGGATACGAGCTCGGCTTTGACAACAACCTTCGAGCTCATGCCTCCTACGTCAATTTTATAGGCGCCGGCGTTATCTTTCTTGAAAGTGAAAGACACCGTCTGGGTATCACCGGGATAAATATCGATGGCTTTGGTCTGTTCCGCCGACCCGTTTACTACGAGCGGCAAATTGTACAGACCCCTGGTACCGCCTGAGTTCGTCACCTTGCAGGTAATGGTTACCGATTGCCCTGCATCGACCTCCGGCGGTTTAATATCCAGTGAAATTACATCGATGCTGGCCGGCGTTGTTATCGGCGTCTGACAGGCTATCAGGGCAAGCAGGGCGGCAAGGACAATAACTATTGTTGAGATAATCTTTTGCATTTCAATCAAAGGGCCACAGATATTACTTATTCCCCGTCACAGGTTCAAGCGCAACATGTCGGCCCTGTAAAGTTTCTATAATATTTTCACCAGCACGATTTCAAAAGTCAGGTCCTTGCCGGCAAGCGGATGGTTGGCGTCGACCTTGACCTTGGAAGCTGATACCTCGACGATTGTGGCGTAGATCATGGAGCCGTCGGGCTGGGTGGACTGCAGTTTCTGCCCCACTGCAGGTGTAATGCCCGCGGGCAACTGGTCGTTATTTAATTCAATAATCAGTTCATCCAGGTGCGGCCCGTAGGCTTCGCTTGCCGGGACGGTGAACGTCTTCTTCTCCCCAACCTTCATGCCTGTGACGGCCTTATCGAACCCGTCGATCACCTGGTTCGAACCCAGGGTAAACTGCAGTGGGTCGCGTCCTTCCGACGAATCGAATACCGAACCGTCGGAAAGCTTGCCTGTATATGTCACCTGCACGGTGTCGCCTTTTTTCGCCACCGCAGCGGTAGTTTCAGGGGCTGACGGCGCTGCAGGCTGTGCAGCAGGGGTGCTGTCTCCCGGTATTGAGGGCTGTGATACAGGAGTTGAGCTGCAACCTGCTATTAAAAGAGCTCCTGCCAATATTATTGCACTTAATAATGCCAGGTTTATTTTCACAATTAACCTCCGGATAGTATGTATTTTGGACTGGTAACGCACAGGGATATTACATCGTAAAGCCGTAGCTGTCAATTATTAGGAATTAATTAAGGCCGGCCGCGACACATTTGATAATGAAGAGGTATATGCTTCGCATAGAATGGCTGTTATAATTAGGCAAATCCGCAATCCATCGGATGGGGGGTACTGCTATGTCTATGAATAACGCCTACCTCGATTTCAAGTATAAGCCATTCAAGTTCTTTCTTATAACCTTCCTGATCTCATGGGTCGCGTTCTTTTTATCGGCCTATTTCAGCTACAGCGAAGCCACAGCATCTTATAAATTCGCTTTCCTGTGTCTCGCCATACTTGTACCCTGCGCGGTTGCCCTGTTCATGGTCTTCGGCTCGAAAGACGCCGACTTGAAAAAGGACTTCCTCAACAGGCTTACCAACCTGAAACTGATAAAGACCCCGTACCTGCTTTTTCTTTTGCTGCTGATGCCGCTGACGGCGCTGCTTTCCACGGCTATATCGCTTCTTTTCGGACGTCCCGCCGCGCAGTTTAATTTTACGCCTGACTTTTTCACCATGGGCGGGTCCGCCATCGTTGTATGGATCGTGGTTATCCTGGCGCCTACATTTGAAGAGATGGGCTGGAGAGGCTACGGCGTGGACAGCCTGGCTAAAAAGGGGAGGAGCCTGTTTGTCACGACTCTGATCTTCGCCGCGATCTGGGACGTATGGCACTGGCCGCTGTTCCTCATCAACGGCTACTACCATTATGCGATGCTGCACGACAATATTGTATATGCCCTGAATTTCGTCGTCAGCGTCTTCCCTATAGCCTTCCTGCATAACTGGGTGTATTACAGGTGCGGCAGGAGCATACCGGCCGTCATCCTGTTCCACGCCGTGAATAACCTGTCCATGTCCATATGGCAGACGGAGCAATTCACCAAGTGCATTACAACGGTGGTCATGCTCGTGGTTGCAGCAATAGTCCTGTGGAAAGATAAAACTTTGTGGCTGGAGAAACAGGGTTAAAAGATAAAAAGCAGCTGGCTGAAGATAAAATGGCGTCCCTGGGGGGATTCGAACCCACGACCCGCTGCTTAGAAGGCAGCCGCTCTATCCTACTGAGCTACAGGGACTCAAAACGAGTGTAACACAAGACAAAGTCGGCATCAAGTGGTTCTGCTGCAGTAATCAGCGAGGCCGGTTTAAACCGCGGCCTGCCTGGGCGCCTCCGGCTCCCTGGGCACGGAGACTTCTTTAGTGGTTTCCGGTATCTTGGCAAGGCTCTGAGCCTCGGACGGCTTCTTGCTGTCAGTGACGTAGAATCCGGAACCTTTGAAGATTATAGGTACAGGCAGGAAGATCCGCCTGGACTCTGTTTTACATTTAGGGCAGGAAGCCATGCTCTCATCGTCAAAGCTCTGCCGTACCTCAAAACTGGTCTTGCATTTGGGGCAGCTATATTGATAATAAGGCATGCATCCCTCCGGAAATTACTACAATCTAGATTTAAAAATTAGCACTCACAATATCTGAGTGCTAATTAGATATTTTAGTCGCCTTTACCATTAGCAGTCAAATCCGCATTTTACCTGGCGGCGGTAAACTTCACAGCTATAATGCGCTGTGATATACTTAAAACTTGCCGGAAAACCTTGGGGCTGTGTGGAATTGCCGGCAGGCTGTGCGGGCTCGTAGCTCAGGGGCAGAGCGGTCGGCTCATAACCGATTGGTCGCAGGTTCGAAACCTGCCGAGCCCACCATGTATCCGCATTAACTCGACAGAGCATACCGATATACTTGCAGAAGGCAGAACTTAAGGCCATAGCTCAATTTTTCAGCAGGAACCGCAATGAGGCTGCAGTCATATGCTTCGCGGTCCTTTTTCTGATACTGTACAAATATCATTTCATCTGGAATGAATGGCTCAGCTCCCTGATCTATTACGGTGCCTTACCTCTGCTTATAATTGTCCTGCTGCTGCGTAAAAATCCGCTGGATTTCGGGCTCAGGTTGGGGAATGTCAGGGTGTGGGGGCTTCACGTCGCCGTAACCTGTTTGGTGGCCGTACCCATCCTGTACGCAGTCTCGCGCATGCCTTCATTTCAAAGCTATTACAGGATCGAACAATTCAATTTTGCCATTTACACACTGGAAAGCATTGCCAGCCTTTTAGCACTGGAATTTTTATTCCGCGGATTCCTGCTGTTCGGTTTAAAAGATAAATTGCAGGAGGGCAGCATCTTCGTGCAGATGATCCCCTTCGTGCTGGTACATTTCGGAAAGCCTGAGCTGGAAACCGTCAGCACCATAGTGACGGGACTCTATTTCGGCTACGTGGCTTACCGCGGCAATTCCTTCTGGCCGGCCTTTATCATCCACCTGTTTATCAACATATTTTTCGTTGCCTGTGTTAATATTATCTGACCGGTGACAACATATAGGGGGAGTATTAAGAATGATCGAAAAAGTTCACACGCATATAATAGAGGAGCTGCAGCAGAACACAAGAACCGACATAATCTTCATACTGACGGCCATTTTGCTTAACCTGATCACGCTGGGAATCAATTCCGGCGTGGCGTCCTCCGGTGATCGTAACAGCACCAACTGGATTGTATTTTTCACCTTTATCGTGCTTGTCATTGTGATCAATTTCGTCGCAGAGATAGGCATCCTCAAGGGCAGGGAAACCAGGCAGAAGCTGATCAACGGCCTGCTCAAGATGTACAAGGACCAGGGCGTGGAGGGCTACTACGATCCCTCGCTGCTGAGCAACTATAACCTGCGCTATAACCTGTTCCTGCTCGTCGTGCTCGTATCCGGGCTGGTGGCGCTGATCATACCCATCGCACTGCTGCGATAGAAATTTCGGATATAAACATGACCGAAGGTAAATATGTTGTTTCATGGAGCGGGGGTAAGGACAGTTGCCTGGCCCTGTATGAGTCTTTAAAGCAGGGCTACAAGGTCTCACACCTGGCTAATTTCATCTCCCACGGGCCGAAACGCGTCCGTTTTCACGGCACCTTCGCCGGTTTGATCCAGGGCCAGAGCGATGCGATGGGAATCCCTCTGCTGCAGAAGGAAACTTCCTGGAAAGGGTACGAGGAGGATTTCAAGAAAGCAATCTCCGGTTTAAAGGAGCAGGGCGTCACCGGCATGATTTTCGGCGATATCTATGTGCAGGAGCACCTGGACTGGGTGCAAAGGGTATGCTCCGAAATCGGCATTGAGGCGCTGGAGCCGCTGTGGGGCAGGGACACCGGGGACCTGCTCAATTCATTTATTAATGCCGGATTCGAGGCCATAATTGTCTGCGGCAAAGAGAACATGATTGACAGGGACTGGCTGGGAAAAAGGGTCGACAGGACGTTTATGGAGTACCTGGGGAAAAAGGGAATAGACTTCTGCGGTGAAAACGGGGAATACCACACGCTGGTTGTAGACGGCCCGATCTTCAGACAGCGGGTCGGATTACTCAATACCAGGATCGTAGAGAATGACGGGTACTATCTCTTGAATACGACTGATTACCGGCTCGAGGACAGCAAAAAGACTAAGCCCCTTCCCTCAGGAAGCTGAATACCGATTTGGCCGCCGTAGCGCCGTCGCCGACGGCTGCGGATACCTGCCGCGGTGAGTTCCTGCGGATATCGCCGGCCGCGAAGATGCCAGGCCGTGAGGTCCTCATCATATCATCGGTCACAATATTGCCTGCAGCGTCGATATCCACAATGCCTTTGAACAGCCCGTTATTGGGCAGAAGGCCGATGGCAACGAAAACTCCGTCTACATTTAAGGATGAGGAATCGCCTGATTTTACATTTTTAACCTTGAGGTTGGTGACCTTATCCTGTCCCTCGATCTTCTCAACTACCGAGTCCCAGACCATCTGAATTTTGGGCTGTGCAAAGACATGCCGCTGGTTGATCTCCGCGGCCCTGAGCTGGTTCCTGCGGTGAATCAGGTACACAGCGGCGGCATGTTCGCTGAGCTCGAGGGCATCGGTAGCAGCCGTATCGCCTCCGCCGACGACAGCCACGTCCTTACCGCGGAAAAGGAAGCCGTCGCAGGTGGCGCAGTAGGAAACGCCCCTGCCGGTAAGCCTACTTTCACCGTCGACATTGAGCTTTTGATAGTCGGCTCCCGTAGCGATAATGACAGCCCGGGCGGATATCTCTTCATCCTCCGTTTTGAGGATGAATCCCCTGTCGGACGCAATAAAGCCGGTAACATCAACGGTCTCCATTTTCAGACCAAATTTCAACGCCTGGTTGTAGAAGAGCTGACCCAGGTCCATGCCGGAGACACCGTCGGGGAATCCGGGATAATTATCCACGAGACGGGCATTGACGATCTGGCCGCCGTATAAACCCCGCTCCAGGAGAAGGGTATCAAGGCCGTAGCGTGAGGTGTAGATGCCCGCGGTAAGGCCCGCCGGGCCGCCACCGATGATAACAACTTCGTGCTGCTGCATAACTGCCTCCGGTTAATCTAACAATGTTGACATAAAGTTATATTTGCTTGCCGTGGTACTTTTCATACACTTCCTTGAGGTGCCTGTTGGTTACATGGGTATATACCTGTGTGGTGCGGATGCTTTCGTGCCCCAGCATTTCCTGCACGGAGCGCAAATCGGCCCCTGCAATGAGCAAATCGGTGGCAAAAGAATGCCTTAAAGTGTGCGGATGCGCGTCGAAGGGCAGACCGCATTTGCGGGAATATTTTTTAACGATCAGTTGAATCGACCTTGCCTGCAGTCGCATTTTCTCTCCGCCGCCGACCTCCGATCGGTCCCGGCTGTACCTGATAAACAGGGGTTTGTAATCGTCCTTGCGCACCGCCAGATAGCGTTTGATCCACCCGGCAGCTTCATCGGAAACAAATACCACCCTTATTTTATTACCTTTTCCCTTTACGCCGAATTCCTTTCTCTGCAGGTTGATGTCGCTGCGGTTCAGCCTGGTCAGCTCGGAAACCCTGAGGCCGGTGCTGAAGAGCAGCTCAAGGACGGCCCGGTCACGCAATCCGATCTCATCCGAAATCTGAGGGCTGTTTAAAAGCCGTGAAATCTGTTCGGCGTTGAGAAAGTTAACCACGCGGCCTTCCTGTTTAGGAAGAGCAATTTTATCAGGATTAAGTGTCTGGATATCCCTCTGGGTAATCAAGTACCGCAGAAAAGACCGGAGGGCTATGACATAGTAGTTCTGCGTGACCCTTTTCAAGGACGATTTATTTTTATTGTGAAATTCCGCAAGGTAAAGGCGGTAATTATGGAACAGTTCAAGATTAATATTTTCCGGAAGAGGTTGGATATTGTTATCGTCAAGCCATTGAAGAAAGCGTTTAAGGTAGTGGCGGTAATCCCTGATGGTGAGGGGGGATAAAGATTTTTCCACGGCCAGGTAGCCGAGAAAATCGGCCGTCAGTTTTTTCAGATCACGGTTTATTTCCATCTCATTATATTATAACCGTATGCAGTTCACTACGCAAAAGGTACATTGGGCGTAATGTTATATATATTGTCTAATTCTTGCTTTGAGGCCGTGCCCTTAAATGAGTCCTGCTATTTTTTCCAGCAACAATTCCAGGTTCCACTTTTTTCCCGCCGATATCGCCACTGCTGTTTCTGCGTCCAGCTGCATGCTCTGTATGATCTCCTGCGCTTCTTCGATGCTCCCCACCACTTTGTCCATTTTGTTAATTACCGTGAGCCGCGGCTTTTTATAGAGTTCCAGGTCGATCAATATCTTTTCAACCGTCTGGCTCTGGTTGGCTGCTTCCGGGCTGGTGATATCTACGATATTCAACAGGATGTCCGCTTCGGTCAACTCCTCCAGGGTGGCATGGAACGCTGCAACAATCAAAGGAGGAAGCTTATGGATAAAACCAACGGTATCGGTCACTAATACGTTTCTGCCGTCCGGAAGCCTGAGTTTCCTGGTTACCGGATCCAAAGTGGAAAAAAGTCTATTTTCAGCGGCTACATTAGCCTGGCACAGGGCATTGATCAAGGTGCTCTTGCCTGCGTTGGTGTAGCCCACCAGGGCTACAATCGGTATATTGCTTCGCTTTCTTTGCTGGCGATAAAGATCACGATGTTTGCTGACGCTGTCGATTTCTTTCTTGAGATGGCTGATACGGCTCTTAATCAGCCGCCTGTCTGTTTCGATCTGTGACTCACCGGGTCCCCTGGTACCGATTCCACCTCCCAGCCTTTCAAGGTGGCTCCACTGGCCTGCCAGCCTCGGTAAAAGATACTGGTGCTGGGCGAGCTCAACCTGGAGTTTACCCTCTTTTGTCCGGGCCCTTTTGGCAAAAATATCCAGGATGAGTGCCGTCCTGTCAATAACCTTTACCAGTAATGTTTCCTCAAGGTTGCGCTGCTGCCTGGGAGCAAGCTCATCATTAAATATGGCCGTGTCGTAGCCTGTAGTTTCCTTCAGGTCCAGGAGCTCCTGCAGTTTCCCTTTGCCCAGGTAATATGTCGAAGAGGGCCTGTTGAGCTTCTGTGAGAATCTTCCCACTACATCAGCGCCTGCAGTGATTGACAGGTTGTACAATTCCTCCAGGGAACTCTCAATCGACCAGCCGTCCTCCGCCTGCTTGGCCTCTATACCTACCAGGATAGCCCGTTCTTTTTTTTCTCTGGTTTCAGAAAGTTCCCTTGGCATATATGCTTATTATCTCAATGCGCGTTCTTCAACGTCAGCAGTCTGCGGACCCCTTCGTTGAACCTGTCATCAGGCTGTGTTATGGATAACCTGACGTAACCCTCGCCCGATCTGCCGTATCCTATGCCCGGCGTCACGGCGACAGCTATCTTATCAAGAAGCTCGGCCGCATACTGCACGGATGTATAGCCCGCCGGAATCCCGGCCCAGATATAGAACCCGGCCTTCGGCCTGGTTACCTTGAGCCCTATCTCCTCCAGCGCATTTACCAGCATATCGCGACGCTTCTGATACTTCACATTTCTCTGCGGAATCTCGGACTGGCTGGCGGTCAGCGCTTCTATGGCTGCTAACTGTATGGCCTGCGGAATACCGGAATCAAGGTTGGATTTGAAGCGGAACAGGGCATCCACCATGGTTCGGTTGCCCACAGCCATGCCGATGCGCCAGCCGGTCATATTGTACGTTTTGGACAGTGAATGGAATTCGACACCGACATCTATCGCGCCCGGTGCTTCGAGAAAACTGTGCGGCTTATAGCCATCAAAGGCAACTTCCGTATACGGCGCGTCATGGCACACAGCCAGGTCGTTCTTCCTGGCGAAGGCAACAACCTTTTCAAAAAAATCAAGGCCGGCGACGGCGCCGGTGGGATTATTGGGATAACAGATCCAGAGCAGCTTGGCCTTCTTCAATACCGCTGCCGGTATGGTGTCCAGGTCCGGTAAAAATCCATTCTCCTCGAGCAATGGCATATAATGGATTTCCCCACCGGCCAGCAAGGTGCTTACCGAATATACAGGGTAACCGGGATCGGGCACCAGCGCTGCATCGCCGGGGTCCAGCATGCAGAACGACATGTGCCCCACACCCTCCTTGGACCCGATAAGCGGGAGCACCTCCCGCGTGGGAGGCCAGTCCAGCGTCACGCCGAAACGGTTCTGATACCATGCTGCAATGGCTTTGCAGAGGTCGGGAAGCCCGTAAGTCTCGGGGTAACGGTGATTGGCAGGGTCATGCGCCGCAGTACACAGCCTCTCGACTATATGCGCAGGCGTGGGCAGGTCCGGATCACCGATGGCAAAGCTGATAACATCCTCGCCCTGGGCCTTCTTTTGGGCTATTTTTCTATTTATTTCCACAAATAAATATGGAGGGATTTTATCGAGCCGTCTGGATAGCCTCATTTTATATTGTCTCCTGCAATAGCTTCTTACGCCGGTCTATTCAGCGGAAGATATTTCACGAAGAAAAGTTTCTATAGTATAGTGGATTTTATCTTTAATATCATCAAAGACATCGAACCATTTGATGCGGCTGTCATTCAAATGAAACCAGGCATACTGCCCACGGGCAAAGCGGTGCGTTCCGAATTTTATCTGTTGGATAGCTTCCTCCAGGGTAATTTCGTTTTGAAGGTACATGCCTATTTGACGGTAGCCAATGCTCGACATGGAGGGCAAATCCAGCGTATAGCCTTTTTGCAGCAACCCTTTGACTTCTTCCACGAATCCACTTTCAATCATGCGGTCGGTCCGGGAGTTAATCAGTTCGTACAATTTATCCCTGGCGGCAGTTAAACCGATGATCAATACAGGGAAAGGCAATTTGCCCTTTTGGCGAACTTGTGACGGCTTCTGTCCGGTTGCATGAAATATCTCGAGCGCCCTGATTATCCTTCGTATATTATTGGGCAGAATTTTCGCAGCCGCCTCCGGATCGATGTTTTTCAACTGCTCGTAAAGCTCCGCTGAGCCTGATTCCCCGGCCTGCAGCAACATCTGCTGACGGAATACTGAATCAGGCTGGACACCGGGTATGCTCCAATCTTCAATGAGCGACCAGATGTATTGTCCGCTACCGCCCAGCAGGATGGGTAATCTACTTCCGGACTGAATGTCAGAAATAATTACCCCGGCTGCTTTCTGGTAAAGTGCAATACTGTAAGGTTCGTCGGGAAATATTATGTCAATAAGATGATGTGGTACCGTATTGCGCTGTTCAAGGGTCGGCTTGGCAGTGCCGATATCCATCAATTTATATATCTGACGGCTATCGGCGTTTATAATTTCACCGCCGAATTCCTGCGCTATCCTTATACCCAGGTCGCTCTTCCCCACGGCTGTGGGACCTGTAACCGCTACCAGACACTTCATTTTCAGGACTTGGCCAGAGCGGTCTGCCTGACGATACTGACGAATTCAGCGGCCTTCAAACTCGCTCCGCCCACCAGCGCACCATCTATCTGAGGTTGCCTGATGAATTCAGCGATATTGGCGCCTGTGACGCTGCCGCCATAGAGGATACGTATGGAATCCGCTCTGTCCTTCCCCCATATCGAACCCAGGGAATCCCTGATAAAACCTATTGTTGCATCCGCTTGAATGCCGGTCGCCGCTCTACCCGTCCCGATGGCCCATACCGGCTCGTACGCAATGACTATGCCGCCGGTGGCGCCTATACCGGCAAGGCCGCCCCTGACCTGTACGGATAAAACCTCATCGGTTTTACCGGCTTCATTCTGCTCCAGGCTTTCCCCAATACAAAAAATGGGGATCAATCCCGCCGACAGCGCCGCCTTGAGTTTTTGATTAATCAAGGCATCCGTTTCATCGAAGTACTGTCTTCTTTCCGAGTGCCCCAGTATTACATACCCGCAGAGGTCCTTGAGCATGAGAGGGGAAACCTCCCCTGTAAAGGCGCCCTTTTCTTTGTAATACATATTTTGGGCGCCTAGCCCGATCTCCGTTCTTTTTAACATATTGCCTACCGCCTGAAGTGAAATGAACGGCGGGCACAGCACCCGGTCTACGCCTGCAAAGCCGTTCAACTCCGTTAGCATCCCGTTAACCAGGTTTACGGCCTCATCCACGGTGGTATTCATTTTCCAGTTTGCGGCAATAAATGGTCTGCGCATCATGCTCTCCAAATAAATAATAAATTGACTGGGAAGTCACTGCTACTTATCGTCGAGCAGGACTTCAACGCCGGGCAGGGATTTCCCTTCCAGGAAGCTCAGGCTGGCGCCTCCTCCCGTTGACACATGGGTCATCTTGAATGCGAGGTGCATGTCTATCACGATCTCGGCGGTAGAACCGCCACCGACAACGGTGGTCGCCGACAGGTTCGCCAGCAATTCCGCCATGGCCTTGGTGCCTCTGGAAAACTGAGGGATCTCATAAACACCCATCGGCCCGTTCCAGAATATGGTACGGCATTGTTTCAGGTTCTCGGTAAACAGCTCGATGGTCTGAGGCCCTATATCAACTATGTATTTATTCGCCGGAACCATGGTCACCGGTGCAATCGACGGCCTGGCCTGGTCGTTAATGGCATCGGCTACGATAACATCCAGCGGCAACAATAGCTTGATGTTATTCTTTTTTGCCGTTTCTACAAGCTGGTTGGCGAGGTCCTTTTTGTCTTCTTCAACTGATGATATACCTACGCCATAGTTTTGCGCTTTGAGGAAGGTGGCCGCCATGCCTCCGCCGATCAATAAAATCTCCACCTTATCCATCATATTATTGATCAGCTTGATCTTATCGCTTACCTTGGCGCCGCCCAGCAATACTGCAAACGGGTGCTGCGCATTATTCAGCAGGTTGCCCAGAGCTTTGATTTCTTTCTCAAGGAGGATACCCGCATATGCAGGAAGGAATTTGGCCACACCGTATGTAGACGCGTGCGCCCGGTGCGCTGTCCCGAAAGCATCATCAACGTAAATATCCGCCAGGTCGGCCAGTGCTTTGGCAAAGTTGGGGTCGTTCGCCTCTTCTTCGGGATGAAACCTCAGGTTCTCCAGCAGCAGGATATCGCCGTTCTTCAATTTTGACGCGGCCTTTTTAACCTTGGCGCCGATACAGTCCGAGACGGTGTAGATCGGCAAATTAGTAAGCTGCGAAAGCCTTTCAGCTATAGGAGTCAGGCGCAGCGATTCGACAACCTTCCCATCCGGCCTGCCCAGATGAGAGCATAAAATTATCTTGGCTTCGTGCTGTATAAGATACCAGATAGTAGGCAGTGCCGCGATAATACGGCTGTCATCCATGATCTCATTGGTCCGCGGATCCAGTGGCACATTAAAATCTACCCTGACCAGCACCCTTTTTCCGGTAACTTCAACATCTCTGATGCTCTTTTTCATTACGTGACGACTCCTTGATGTCTCAAAACACTGAACTCGTTCCGCATCAATCTCGAATTTGGCATGAGTATATAGGATAGAAAGTATTTGTTCAAGGTATGGTTAATTAACTAAATTCGGTGTATATTTTTAATAACTGTTTATTTATGCGATAAGTTTATATATATTATCGGAATAGCCATGACTGTGAAAAGTAACCGGGAAACAAAAGGTAAACCCTTGGTTGTCGTAATATCCGGCCCGTCCGGCGTGGGTAAAGACGCAACAATTCACAAGCTGTCTCAGTCCGGCGCCAGGTTCCATTATGTTGTTACCGCCACCACCCGCCCCAAGCGTCAAAACGAAACTCATGGCATAGATTACTACTTTCTCTCCGAAGAGGATTTCAAAAACAAGATCAAGCAGGACGAATTCCTGGAACATGCAGTTGTATATGGAAATTACTACGGAGTCTTGAAAAGCGAAGTCAGTGACGCCTTAAAAAAGGGTGAGGATGTAATCATAAAAGTCGATGTGCAGGGCGCAAACTCTTTAAAAAAGACCATCCCTGATGCCGTATTTATCTTCCTTGTAGCGCCCTCTATTGACGATCTCTCCGAACGCCTTAAAAGAAGAAATGCAGACCCTGACCACCATGTCAGCCTTCGTATTGCCAAGGCAGAAGAAGAAATGCTCAGCAAGGACATGTTTGATTACGTTATTATCAATCACAGGGACAACCTGGCTAAAACTGCAAATGAAGTGAGGGCTGTTGTCGCTACTGAAAAAAAACGCAGGAAATTGGGAATCAGGCGAAGTTAAGTCGAAAAACCGTTATCGTCCTTCGAGGCCGTTCAAATAGTCGTAAATAAACTCTTCCACTGCTTCTGCCGGCTTAATTATGCCGAAGTGGCCTTCACAGAGTATATCCGCCCTGGCGGCAATCAATTTCTTTAATGACTCCCTTGCTTTGGATGCATCTCCTCCCCACATCCGATGATACGGGCCGTGTATATCCTGCCCGAATAGCACCTTTTTATTACCGGTTTCAAGTAAAACAGCCATGCTGCCCGCAGTGTGACCTGGAATATGCAAGAATTTGAAAAACTGACTGCCGATTTTGCGATCGTTCTCAGCTCCGGATAACTTTATGTCTACATTCACCGGAACATAATTCACGCCATAGTACTGCGCACCAACTCCTTTCCCGGTTTGGATCGCGTCTGCATCCAGTTCATGCGCTATCATTTTCAAATTGTATTTCTGCTTCAATTCAGCCAGCGAGCCTATGTGGTCTATATGGGCGTGCGTAATAACCAGCGTGGTCAGCTTTTCCGGCATAAGTCCCAGGGAATGGATATTATCAATCAGAAGGTTGGTGCTTTGCCCGGTGCCTGCGTCTATCATCACCATCTCTCCCGCATCCACCAGATAGACGCAGCAATCCATGGCATGGGAGATTTCTGAACTCCCGATCATGTAGACATTCTCCCAAACTCGATACGGGCCGTTCATCTTTGTTTACGCATCTTCGTGATTTGACTGGTTATGCTGCGTTCCCGCAACCTCATTTTTTTCGCGTCGGCTGCAGTTTCATGGTTATATCCCAGCAAATGTAAAACCCCATGAACAATTATGAGTGTGAGTTCATCTTCAACGCTCCCCGCATATTTCCCTGCCTGCTCCATGATATATGGATATGAAACGACGATCTCACCCAGATAATTCACATCTTCCTGAGGAGCTATAAATTCGATATTTTCCGTGGTTGAATAAGGCTCTGCGTATGCAAAAGAAAGAACATCGGTGGGCCTGTCGATGCGCCTGTACTTCTTATTCAATTTATGGATCGTGCTGTTATCCGTAACCAACAGGTTTATTTCATAGGGTTGCTGCACATCTTCCAGCGCCAGGCTGGTGGAGATAATGAACTTCAACCATTTACGATCATAGGGAGAATCCAGCCCCGGTTTTAGCTGAATGCCAACTCGATTCCGATTCATAGACGTTCAATGTTATAATAACAAAGTCCCTATGTGCTGACAATCGATTTCTACCTTATTTTTGTTGAAACCATTTTTCAAACTGTGTTATATTGCTGATGCAATTTTTACATATAGTTTTTACGATGGAGGGATCGCATAGTGGTCTAGTGCGGCCGCCTGCTAAGCGGTTACACCGGGTAACCGGTGTCATGGGTTCGAATCCCATTCCCTCCGCCATTTATTTATCAGTTTAATAACCTCTTCCGCTATTCCCGGCATGCATTATTGAGCTGCTCCTGCACATACCCGCCAGGTCTGAAAAGGGACTAGAATGAAATATTATATTTGGACCATCGGCTGTCAGATGAACAGAGCGGAGTCGTCAGCCATGGAAGACCATCTTCAAATGCTTGGATACAGCAGAGGCCGTACTGCCCGCGATGCAGACCTGGTTGTTTTAAATACATGTGTGGTAAGGAAACACGCGGAAGATAAGGTTACGAGTAACCTCGGTTATCTTAAAGGGATAAAACGTTCCAGGGGCATGCCGATCGTTGTCACCGGCTGCTTTGTCGGCGATAACACTGAGGAACTGAGAAAACTATACCCGCAGGTTGATTTCTTTTTTAAGCCGGGAGAGTTGGTCGAATTCGTGAACTGGCTGAACCATCTCAGTCCCGGAGCTTTGAGAGAATCCGAGAAATCGAAGGCAGTTCCGAATCCGGCAATCACTGCCTATATACCGATAATACAGGGCTGTAACAATTTCTGCTCCTATTGCATTGTACCGTACAGGCGTGGACGGGAAAGAAGCAGGCCGCTGGAAGAAATTGTGCTCGAAGCCGAGAAACTGGCCAGCCGGAACGTCCGTGAAATAACCCTGCTGGGTCAAAATGTGAACGCATACGGCAAAGACCTCGGTAACAACTATGATTTGTGCGATTTGTTGGCCATTCTCAATGAAACAAAAGGGCTGTACAGAATCCGGTTTTTAACCAATCACCCCAAGGATATGAGTCCGCGTTTAATCAGAGCGATTTCCTCATTGAACAAAGTCTGCCACCATATTTGCGTCCCCCTGCAGGCAGGCGACGATGATATTTTGAAGGCTATGAACCGTCACTATACTTTGGGCCAGTACAAGGAACTGATCCAACAGATAAGGCAGGAGATCCCTGATGCGGCTCTGAGTACCGATATCATCGTGGGATTTCCAGATGAAACGGAAGCGCAGTATCTCTGCACTTATAATGCGATTGAAGAAATAAGATTCGATACGGTCCATGTTGCAGCATACTCACCGAGGAGCGAAACGCTTGCCTTTGATAAATACGCGGACAATGTTCCCGCAGAAATTAAAATGCAGAGGTTATTGAAGATAGAACACCTGCAGGAAAGCATATCCGGAGAGATCAATAACAACCTGATAGGTACAGAAATGGAAATCCTGGTCGAGGGTGAGAAAAACGGGAAATGGTATGGCAGAACGTACAGCGATAAACTGGTTTTTTTCAAGAGTGATGATAACTTATCCGGCCGGCTTGTTAAGGTCGGCATCGAAAAGGCAACTCCCTGGTCTTTACAGGGCAGTTCAGCCGTCAGGGTATCCCGTTGATATAAATTCATACCCGTTCCATTCTCGATATACCGGGAACGATTCCTGCGTTCCACAAATGTGTTGACATTGATCTTCAACTGTGATAATTTTACTCGAGGCTAACGAGGTTGTTTACAAGGGGGGAAATGATGAAGGAATACGTACATGCCGCCAACAGAGGATTGGGTATCAAACAGGTTGAAACAGATGGGATTGAGGTTGACGATCTGGGCAGGATTATAATCAAAGATACAGAGCTGGCCCGCGAAGTCGAATCATTTAAGTCACGCCGTTCTGTGTTTTCCAAATCAATACCCAAGCCACCACGCACTCCCGAGCCATCTCCGTCACCTACACCGACACCGGAGCCATCTCCTCAACCTGATAGCATGTGTACCTGCGTTGCCCAGTGCGGTTGCACCAATACATTGTGCAATTGCGCTTAAGGGCATGCCAATATCCGGCGACGATATCCTCGGCTCCATAGCGGATGATTATTTACATCTGATAGTATTCCCCACCGAAGCCTGTAACTTCCGTTGTATTTACTGCTATGAGACCCATCGGCAGGGAATTATGCCGGCAGATGTGGTCAGGTCTATTGTCAGGTTTATTACACTGCGCTCCGCAGGCCTCAGGTATCTCGGGATTTCCTGGTTTGGGGGAGAACCTTTACTGGCGATCAATGTGATAAGAGAAATTTCCCGCCGGTCAGCATCGCTAGCCGCCGGTAATAGTAAGCTGTCCTACTTTGCCGATATGACCACCAACGGCTATCTACTAAAAAGGCAGCTTTTTGAAGAACTGGTCGGGCTCGGCATACACCGTTTTCAAATCACGCTGGATGGCGCCGGACATGATCATGATAATAAGCGGATGACAGCAGGGGGAAGGGGTACATTTACGCGTATATGGAATAACCTTCAGAGTTTTAAAAGCGTTAAAGATGATTTCTCCATTATGGTTCGCGTTCACGTATCAGCGGATAACCTTGCCAGTCTTACCGAACTCATCAATCTCTTTGCTGCTGTGTTTGCCGGAGATAAACGTTTCAAATTGTTTATCAGGCCGC
>Ga0163210_1000463_pt1 | contig 17208 bp, 16 predicted proteins | sample Kivu_220m_FD_113536 | JGI IMG/M metagenome (GOLD analysis project Ga0163210, IMG submission 113536) | Freshwater microbial communities from Lake Kivu, Western Province, Rwanda to study Microbial Dark Matter (Phase II) - Kivu_220m | ecosystem: Environmental > Aquatic > Freshwater > Lake ...
GATTGTATATAGGACGTTTTTTAAATACTGGGACAAGAGATAACCGGGGCTGTTATGTGGGGAGGAATAACGTAAGCTGATCTTAAGTCATGCTCCTCTGCCAGTTCCGACACTCCCCCTCGAAGTCAGAACATTCTGTATATTCAAGGTTAAGATGTGCTATTTGGGAGTTTGGATTATCTTGCCCGTAGTCTGGTCAATCTTGTATTCGGCAAGGGTGGGCGTGGTGTATATGTAATTGTTGTCCACCAGCGCTTTGGTATCAGCAGGCAATTTACCGGTATCCCCTATATAGGCGGACTCCGCCGATACCATTTTGCTGAATTCAAGCGACAGGGCGAGATTTTTGCCCGACCCGGCATACTTACCCACGTTAGCAAGAACGACGCTGGCAAGTATTCCCAGGATGGACACGGTGACCAGCAGCTCGATGAGTGTGAAGCCTTTTTGATTTAACTTAATCATCGCAACCCCCCGGTTTTGTTTACGACTGATATCTGCAAGCGGCGCAATCAATCTACAGTACGCGATGAGCCAGTAGAATGCCCGCTTATATTTTCATTCTGAGCCGCACAGGGCTCGAACCTGTAACCGGTTGATTAAGAGTCAACTGCTCTACCTGTTGAGCTAGCGGCCCAAGACGCACTATGTTATCACTCCAGGTGTTTCCCGTCAAACGGATTCGCTCTCAACCGCTCTCAATTATCGCCGGTGTGCAATATGTTACGTTCCTGTATATAATTCAAATCAGATGGGTGCGGATTTTTCGGTAATCGACCACACGGCGGATGTCGGCATCACGGCTTACGGCCGTGACTTAAAGGAGCTTTTTACCAATGCGGCCAGAGGCATGTTCAGCCTGATCATCGACCCTGACGTGGTTGAGCCGGCTGTGAGAAAAAGTATTGAGGTCAGCGCGCCTGATCACGAATCGCTGCTGGTAGGATGGCTCAACGAGCTTCTTTACCTGCTGGATACGGATCACCTGGTTTTTACCATGTTTGAAGTTGTTAAATTGACCGGCAGGGATTTACGCGCTAAATGTTACGGCGAAAAGCTGGATTTGCAGAAGCACCGGCTGAAACGCGAGGTCAAGGCTGCCACCTATCACAACCTGGCGATCTCAAAATCCGAAAATATGTACTCAGCCCGTATAATATTCGATATCTAATCTTAAGGAGAGCTGCATGAGCCCCTGGCAGGGAAAACTTAACCGGATCGACGATTACCGCTGGGAGATACCGCCCGACTACAAGAGCGGTATGAAGGTGCCCGGCCTGGTTTACGCCGACCGCGACATGCTGAACGTGATCAAAGAGGAACAGTCGCTGGAGCAGGTGGCTAATGTGGCCTTTTTGCCCGGCATCGTGGGCCGTTCCATGGCCATGCCGGATATCCACTGGGGCTACGGCTTCCCCATCGGGGGTGTGGCGGCCACACGCGTGAGCGACGGCGTCATCTCGCCGGGCGGTGTCGGCTACGATATCAACTGCGGAGTCAGACTGCTGCGCACCGATCTCAATGAGAGCGAGGTTAAGCCCCGCATTAAAGAGCTGATCACCGACCTTTTCCGGAACGTCCCATCGGGGCTGGGCTCGGAAGGCAAGATCAGGGTAAGCGAAAAGGAGATTGACGAGGTACTGCGCCTGGGCGCAGCCTGGGCGGTAAAGAAGGGGTTCGGCCTGCCGCAGGACCTGGAGGTTACCGAGGAGCAGGGCTGCATGAAAAACGCCGACCCGGATAAGGTCAGCGGCAGGGCCAAGAAGCGCGGCGCGCCGCAACTCGGCACACTGGGCTCCGGCAACCATTTCCTGGAAGTACAGGTTGTGCGCGAAATATTTGACAGGGAAGCCGCCCGCGCCATGGGCATAACGCATGTGGGGCAGGTGCTGCTGCTGATTCACACGGGTTCCCGCGGGCTGGGGCACCAGGTGTGCGATGATTATCTCAGGACCATGGGCGACGCAGTTCGTAAATATGACATCGCGCTGCCCGACCGCCAGCTTGCCTGTGCGCCGGTGGAATCGCAGGAAGGGCGGGACTACCTGTCCGCCATGGCCTGCGCCGCCAACTACGCCTGGGCCAACCGGCTCTGCATTGCTCACTGGGCCAGAGAGTCATTCTCCAGGGTCTTCGGGAAAAAGGCCGAAGACATGGGGCTGGAGCAGGTCTATGATGTGGCGCACAACATCGCCAAGATCGAAGACCACGTGGTAGATAACAAGAAGATCAGGCTATGCGTGCACCGCAAGGGCGCCACGCGCGCCTTCCCGGCAGGACAAAAAGGTATACCCGACAAGTACCGCAGCATCGGGCAGCCGGTGCTGATTCCCGGTGATATGGGCAGATGCTCCTTTGTGGCGGTGGGCACGGAGAGGGCCATGAGCGAGACCTTCGGCTCGACCTGCCACGGCGCGGGCCGGGTGCAGAGCAGAGGGGCCGCCAAGCGGAGCTCGCGCGGCATCGACATAGCAGCAGAGCTGGCCGGAAAGGGCATCTATGTTAAGGCCGACAGCATGGAATCGCTGGCCGAGGAAGCTTCATCCGCTTATAAAGATGTTACGGATGTGGTGGGAGTGACCAGCGGGGCCGGCATATCCAGAAAAGTGGCCATGGCAACGCCCATCGGGGTGATTAAGGGCTAGCGGAGAATACGTCAGAAATAATTCCCCATACCGGCCATATTTGTCTTAGCATCTCCAATCGTGTAAAATTAGGCAGAAATTTTTTGAAGAAGGAGTAAATCGGTATGAAAATCAACGATGTGGTGATGATTGACTATCTGCGCTCCCCATTTTCCAGATCCCGCCCCAAGGAGCCTACCAAGGACCTCCTCAATGAATGGAGGATGGATGAAGTCATCGGTATGCTCTGGACTGAAATGCTCAAGAGGAACAAGGTTGATCCCAAAGAGGTCGATGAGGCCGTAGTCGGCACGGCCAATCCCGCCAACGAGACCTTCACGTTCGGCGGCAAATTCCCCCTGTTTTATGCCAAGCTGCCCTTTGAGATTGCAGCCCAGCAGGTAGACCAGCAGTGCGGTTCTTCGCTCGACGGCCTGCGCACCGGCGTAATGGCCATTGCTGCCGGGTTCGCCGATGTAGTGCTCTGCGGCGGCCAGGAGCATATGACCCACTGTCCGATGGGCAGCTCCATCGGCAGCGCGATGCCTATGAAACTGATCAACGACCCCGATTATAAATATATTGATCTGCCGTTCTCCATGAACATGGGCTTCACGGCCCAGAAACTACAGGAAATGGTCGGCATCAGCAGAGAGGAGATGGACAAATGGGCGCTGAGGTCACACCAGCGTGCATTTGCCGCCCGCGAATGGCTCAAGGGCGAGATCATGCCTGTGAAAATCCACCTCGAAGACGGCTCCGAGAAGATATTAGATTATGATGCTGCTGTAAGAGGCGACACCACCATAGAGCAGCTCGCCGGGCTCAAACCGGCCTACAAGCCGGATGGCACGATCACGGCGGGCAATGCCTCCCCCCTGAATGCGGGCGCAACAGCCATGCTTATCATGTCCAGGGAAAAGGCCAAGAAACTGGGACTCAAACCCATGGCCAGCTTTGTCTCTTTCGGCATGGCCGGCGTTGACCCCACCATCATGGGCGCAGGGCCTGTACCCGCCAGCGAAAAGGCGTTGAAATACGCCGGACTGAAAGCCAAGGATATCGATGTCTGGGAGATCAACGAGGCGTTCTCTGTGGTGACTCAGTATGGCATAATGAAACTGGGTGCTGATCCGGAGAAAGTTAATATCCATGGCGGCGGCGTGGCCATCGGCCATCCGCTGGGAGCAACCGGCCTCAGGATCGTCGGTACCTGTGCCAGGATCGTCAAAGAAATGAAAGGCAAATACGGCCTTGCTACCCAGTGCTGTGGCGGTGGCCAGGGTGCGGCCTGTATCGTCAAAGCCGAATAATTGATAAAATAGTTCAAGTAAACCGAAAGGGGGTGGCTTTTAAAGCCACCCCCTTTAATTTTATATCTCAACAGGCGCCAGCGTTATTTCTTGCGTCGGGCTGTTTTATTCACCCGGAGCAGGAAATATTCCATGCTGTCATACAGCGCCAGCCAGCTGGCCTCTATAATATTGGTGGAACTGCCCACTGTCCTCCACTTAACCTTGCCGTTGCTGGACTCGATGAAAACACGTACCTGTGAACCGGTGCCGCTGCTGCCCTCCAGAATGCGCACCTTATAGTCGATGAGGTCGACCCTGGAAAGGCCGGGATAAAACTCGAGCAGGCCCTTACGCAGGGCGAAGTCCAGCGCATTCACCGGGCCATTACCTTCAGAGGCGGTGTGCATGATTTTGTTATCCACTTTCACCTTGATGGTGGCTTCGGAGAGGAACTCAACCTTTCCTCCCTGCGCAGGCAGCCGGCGGTGCCGTTCCACCACAACCATGTAGTCCACCAGCTCGAAGGGCGGCTTGTATCCCTCCTGCGACCGGTGGATCAGCAGCTCGAAGGATGCGTCGGCATCTTCATACTGGAACCCGAGGCTTTCCAGTTCCTTGATCTGCTCCAGAATGCGGCGCGCCTCCTTGCCGCTGGGTTGGATGGGTATGCCAAGCTCTTTGGCCTTGAAAATAATATTACTTTTGCCCGAGAGCTCGGAGATGACCACCTTGGGGCTGTTGCCCACGAGTTCGGGGTTTATGTGCTGATAGCTTTCCTCCCATTTGGACAGAGCAGAGACGTGCAAGCCTGCCTTATGCAGGAAGGCGCTGAGGCCCACGTAGGGCTGGTGCGAGCTTGGAGCGAGGTTGGCCACCTCCGCCACGAAGCGGGAGGCATCGGTCAGCTTGGCAAGCTGCTTCGCGGTGATACACGCATAGCCCATTTTCAATTTAAGCGCAGGTATGATGGAACACAGGTTGGCGTTGCCGCAGCGTTCACCGTAACCGTTGATGGTGCCCTCAATATGCCGGGCGCCGTTCTCCACGGCAGCCAGCGAAACGGCAACGGCCAGCTCACTGTCGTTATGCGCATGGATGCCCAGAGGTATAGCGGTTTTCTTCCTCACCTGTTTAACGATATCCGCAACCTCCGCCGGCAATGTGCCGCCGTTGGTGTCACACAGCACCAGGCAGTCAACGCCGCCCTGCTGCGCCGCCAGCAACGTATCTATGGCGTAAGCAGGATTTGCCTTGAAGCCGTCGAAGAAGTGCTCGGCATCATAAAATACAATCAGTCCCCTGGACTTGAGGAACCCGATCGATTCACGGATGATCTTAAGGTTGTTTGGCAGGGTGGTTTCCAGCACCTGCGTCACCTGGCGGGCCGAGCTTTTGCCCACGATATTGACCGCACGGGCGCCGGCCCTGACCAGTGCCTTAAGTCCCTCGTCTTTATCAACGTCCGTATCGATACGCCGAGTGCTACCGAAGGCCACCAGAACGGAGTTTTTCAGCTTCAGGTTTTTAGCCTTCTCAAAAAAATCCGTATCCTTGGGATTGGAACCGGGCCAGCCGCCTTCAATATAGTTTATGCCGAGCTCATCCAGCTTCTGTGTTATCTTAAGTTTATCGGAGACGGTGAAGGAGATGCCCTCCTGCTGGGCCCCATCCCTCAGGGTAGTATCATAGAGATCGATACGTTTAGCGGCCATATTAAGCTTCAATCCTCTCCTCGATAAGTTTGCCCATTTCGATGGTGCCGGCCTGTTTCATACCTTCGGTCATGATGTCTTTGGTGCGGTAGCCGTCCTCGAGCACCTTCAATACAGCGCTTTCCACTGCAGCGGCTTCCTTGCCCAGGCCGAAGGAATAGCGCAGCATCATGGCAATGCTGAGTACCGTGGCAATGGGATTTGCCAGGTTCTGGCCGGCTATATCGGGTGCGCTGCCGTGAATGGGTTCATATAAGCCGAAGGCCCGCGGATTTTTGCCTTCCGGTATGCCGGCAAGGCTGGCTGAGGGCAGCATGCCCATGGAACCGCTGAGCAGCGAAGCCTCGTCGGTAAGAATGTCGCCGAAGGTATTTTCCGTAACGATCACATCGAAATAAGCGGGATTCTGGATCAGCCTCATGGCGCAGGTGTCAACCAGCATATGGTCCAATTTGACCGGTTCATATTCCGCCGCTATCTCCTGGGCTATCTGCCTCCACAGGCGCGAGGACTCCAGGACGTTGGCCTTGTCCACGGAGGTCAGCTTTTTGCGGCGTTTCAGCGCCAGCTCAAAGCCGGTCCGCAGGATACGCGCGATCTCTTTTTCAGTATAAACCATGGAATCGACCGCGCGCCTGGCGCCCGACTTGGTCTTCCATCTTTTTTTCGGCTTGCCGAAGTAAAGCCCTCCGGTTAACTCACGTACTACTAATAAGTCCACCCCTTTGACTATCTCCGGTTTTAATGAGGTTGAGTTTACCATCATGGGGACCATTTTCACCGGCCTGAGGTTGGCAAAGAGGTCCAGCGCTTTCCTGATGGCCAGCAATCCATCTTCAGGCCGCACCTTGGCTTTGGGATCATCCCATTTAGGACCGCCGACCGCTCCCAGCAGCACGGCGTCACATCCGCTGCACATCTGCAGCGTTTCCCGGGTCAGCGCCTTTCCGTATTTATCTATGGAGATGCCGCCGATCAGGCCGAATTGATATTGAAAGTCGTGGCCGAAACGCCGTCCCACGGCGTCGAGCGCCCGTATGGCTTCGTTAACCACATCAGGCCCGACGCCGTCACCGGGTAGTACTGCAACAAGGTATTTCAAATCAGCGTGCTCCCGAAGTTTTCTTTTTAGTGTGTTCTACCAGGCCGCCGTCGGCAATGATCTGCATCATGAACTCGGGGTATGGTTTGGCGGTGAATGTTTTGCCGCTGGAATGGTTGATTATCTTACCTCCGGCCAGGTCGACTTCTACTAAGTCTCCTGCCTCTATGTTATCGGCCGCCTCTTCGCATTCCAGCAGGGGCAGGCCTGTATTAATGGCGTTGCGGAAGAAAATGCGGGCGAAGCTTTTAGCGATCACGCATGAGATTCCCGATCCTTTCAAGGCCAGCGGCGCATGCTCCCGGGAAGAGCCGCAGCCGTAATTGGTTTCCGCAACGATGATATCTCCGGTCTGCACCCGCTTCACGAACTCTTCATCAATGTCCTCCATGCAGTGTTCGGCGAGCTCGGCCGCCTCGTCCATATTCAGGTAACGCGCGGGTATAATGGCATCGGTATCGATATTGGCGCCGTATTTATGAACTTTTCCTTTAAGCGACATTTAAGCTAACTCCTCCGGGCCTGCAATCCTGCCCAGCACGGCGCTCGCCGCCGCCACGGCAGGGTTGGCAAGGTAAATTTCGGACTTGACGTGCCCCATCCTTCCCACGAAGTTGCGGTTGGTGGTGGAGACGCATTTTTCTCCGGCAGCCAGTATGCCCATATAGCCTCCCAGGCAGGGGCCGCAGGTGGGCGTGCTGACAGCGGCGCCGGCTTTGATAAAGGTCTCAATCAAGCCTTCTTTCAAAGCGTCCATATAGACCTTCTGCGATCCGGGTATGACAATGCACCTCAAGCCGGTGTTGACCTTTCTGCCCTTAAGCAGCTTCGCGGCCAGCCTGATATCGTCCAGCCTTCCGTTGGTGCAGCTGCCGATGACCACCTGGTCGATGGCGATATTACCTACCTGGCTGATGGGCCTGGTATTTGACGGAAGGTGAGGGAAGGCTACCTGCGGTTCAATCCGGGACGCGTCATATTCAATAACTGCGGCGTATTCCGCGTCGGGATCGGAGCGGTACTCCGTGTATTTGCGGCTGGTTCTGCCCTTGAGGTAAGCCCTTGTTTTGGCGTCGACGGCGAAAATACCTGCTTTTCCGCCCGCCTCGATGGCCATGTTCGACATGGTAAAGCGGTTGTCCATGGAAAGCGCCTCGATGGCTTCCCCGGTGAATTCCATCACCGAGTACAGCGCGCCGTCCACGCCGATTTTGCCGATAGTGTACAGGATGAAATCCTTGCCTCCCACCCATTTGCCGGGTTTGCCGTGGAAAACGAATTTGATGGTGGGGGGGACTTTCATCCAGATTTCGCCCGTGGCCATGGCAATGGCGATGTCGGTGGAGCCCATGCCGGTGGCAAAGGCGGCCAGCGCGCCATAGGTGTCCGTATGTGAATCGGCGCCCACCACGACATCACCCGGCACCACCAGGCCTTTCTCCGGCAGTATAACGTGCTCTATGCCCATCTCTCCCACTTCGAAGTAGATGATTTTGTGCTGGCGGGCGAATTCGCGCATCAGCTTGGCCTGCTGGGCGGACTGAATATCCTTGTTGGGGCAGAAATGGTCCGGCACCATGACTATCTTTCGCGGATCGAAGACCCTGCCCGCACACAGTTTGTTGAACTCCTTGATGGCAATGGGAGCGGTGATATCATTGGACAATACAAGGTCGGTCTTAACGTTGATAAACTCGCCGGGGCTCACCCTGTCCTTGCCGCAGTGAGCGGCGAGTATTTTTTCAGCTAATGTCAAGAAAGTTACTCCTCTTTTAAGTTTTATCCCTTTACCCTGGGAAGCATCAGCACAACCACGGTGAGCAGTGCTGCGGCCGTGGAGATAATGTACAGTCCAACACCGGCTGCTATGCCGATGGCGGCGGTTATCCACACGCTGGCGGCGGTGGTGATGCCCACGACCTTATCGCCCTTGATACCGCGAAAGATCACTCCTGCGCCTATAAATCCCATTCCCGTGACCACGCCGGCAGCGACCCGGGAAGGATCGACTGTCCCGCTGAAGCCTATTACGGAAACAACCGTGAACAGGGCTGAGCCCGCGCAGATGAGTATGTGCGTGCGCAGCCCGGCCGGTTTATTGCACCTTTCACGCTGGAAACCTATGAGGCCGCCCAGGACTGCAGACAGCAGCAACCTCAGCAATGCTTCTATTTCAGGACTCATGAATTCTCCGGCGGGGCTGCCTTTCTGGCGTTGAGCAACCTGTTCAGCGCGTTCATGTAAGCCTTGGCGCTGGCTACGATGATATCGGTATCCACGCCCCGTCCCGTATAGGTGACGCCATCGCTTTCAATCCGGATTAACACCTCGCCCATGGCGTCGATGCCTTCGGTAATCGAGCTTACGGTGAACTCAGTGAGCACGTTGCGCACCCTTACAATGCGGTTGATGGCTTTGTATACGGCGTCCACGGGGCCGGTGCCCAGCGCCGCATCGGCGAATATTTCTTTGTTCGGCCCGATAAGTCTTACCGTTGCCGTGGGCATGCTGTGATTGCCGCAGGAGACACCCACGTGGTCCAGGTGGTAGACTTCCGAGGCCGTCCGTATTTCCTCGCCCATTAGTGACTGGATGTCGCGGTCGGTGATTTTGCGTTTCTTATCCGCCAGGTCCTTGAACGATTTGAAGGCGTGGTTAAGTGCTTCCTCATCGAGCGAGTAGCCCATCTCCGCCAGGCGTTCTTTGAAGGCGTGTCTCCCGCTGACCTTGCCCAGTACGAGCGCGCTTGCCGGCACACCCACATCCCTGGGATTCATAATCTCGTAGGTGTTGGCCTTCTTTATAATGCCGTCCTGGTGTATGCCGGACTGGTGGCGGAAGGCATTGGCGCCCACGATGGCTTTATTCTGCTGCACCAGGAAGCCGGTCAGGTCGCTGACCATCTTGCTGGTCTTGAAGAGCTGCGTCGTATCGATATTGGTCGATACGTGGTACAGGTCGCTGCGGGTTTTGATCGCCATCACGATCTCTTCCATGGCGGCGTTGCCCGCGCGTTCTCCGATGCCGTTAACGGTGCATTCGATCTGCCTGGCGCCCTTGCGCACGGCTTCCAGGCTGTTGGCCACAGCCAGCCCCAGGTCGTTGTGGCAATGGACGCTGATCCTGGCCCTGGACATATTGGGCACATTTTTAAAGATGCCTTCAATCAATTTGCCGAACTCCGAGGGTATGGAGTAGCCGACCGTATCCGGGATATTGATGGAGAGGGCTCCGGCGTCGATGACAGCTCCTACAATACGGTAGAGAAATTTGGGATCTGTCCGGGTGGCATCCATGGGCGAGAATTCGATGTTGGATGTATATTTCCGGGCGCGGGCGACCGCTTTCACCGCCATTTTGAGTATTTCGTCCTGGCTTTTTTTCAGCTGATGGGTGAGGTGCACACCGGAAGTGGAGAGGAAGATGTGTATCATACCGTTTTCAGCTTTCTTAACAGCTTCCCATGCCCTGTCCACGGCTTCATCGTTGGCGTGGCTGAGGGCGCAGATCGAGGAGTTGCGGATCTCCCTGGATATGAGGCGGACGGCGTCAAAGTCGCCCTGTGATGTGATGGGGAACCCGGCCTCGATTATATCCACTCCCAGCTTTTCAAGCTGTCTGGCGATGTCGAGTTTTTCCTGTACATTCAGGCTGGTCCCGGCCGCCTGCTCACCATCACGTAAAGTCGTATCGAAAATTAATACATTATCTGTTTTCATACCACTCCCACACACCGGCTTCAACAGGAAGCCGGCAGGTATTATTCTTTAATTTTGTTTGGTGTTGGTTGTTACTTGAGCCACGGCATCATGCCGCGCAGCTTTTTACCCACGACCTCGATCTGGTGTTCAGCCTCCCTGCGTTTTAGAGCGTTATAGACAGGCCGGTTGGCCTGATTTTCCAGTATCCATTCCCTGGCGAAACTGCCGTTTTGCACGTCCTCCAGTATCTCGCGCATTTCTTCTTTCACCATGTCGTTGATAACCTGCGGGCCGCGTGTATAGTCGCCGTACTCGGCGGTATCGCTGACGGAATAGCGCATGAAGGCCATGCCGCCCCTATGGATCAGGTCGACGATAAGTTTCATTTCATGCAGGCATTCGAAATAGGCGATCTCGGGCTGATAACCCGCCTCGACCAGTGTTTCGAAGCCGGCTTTGATTAATGCCGTTACCCCGCCGCAGAGCACAGCCTGTTCACCGAAGAGGTCGGTCTCGGTCTCTTCCTTGAACGTGGTCTCGATGACCCCCGCCCTGGCGCAGCCGATCCCCCTGGCATAGGCCAGCGCCTGCTCCTTGGCTTTTCCGGAGGCGTCCTGGTGGACAGCGATGATCGCCGGCGGTCCGGATTTCTCGGTATAAAGTTGCCTGACCATGTGGCCGGGGCACTTGGGGGCTATCATGGTGACGTCGACGTAGTCCGGCGGCACGATCTGGCCGTAGTGGATATTAAAACCGTGGGCAAACATTAACGTTTTCCCCTTGGCAAGCTGGTCCGCGATTGACTCTTTATATACCTTCGCCTGAAGCTGGTCCGGTACCAGCATCACGATCACGTCGGCTCTCTTTGCCACGTCGGCCGCATCGGAGACATCGAAGCCTGCTTTTTTGGCCGCCCGGTGTCCCTCGGTGCCTTTGGCCTCAGCGACAATAACATTCAGGCCGCTGTCGCGCAAATTTTGAGCATGGGCATGACCCTGGCTGCCGTAGCCGACAATACCAATGGTCTTGCCCTTTAATAATGTAAGGTTTGCGTCTTTTTCATAATAGATCTTCATTATGATCCCTCCTGTAAAAAAATAGTATTAAATTGTGGTGTAGGCATTTTCAACGGAGCCCGAATGCACCTACCAGTTAGGCAGGTTTTCTTCTTCCTCGGTAAGCACGTGCTCCACGACGTGCCGCAGAGGCTTGCTTTCATCGATGGTAAGCGGACCTGCCCCTCCGCGGGGCAGAGCGATGGTACCCGTCCTCGACAACTCCCTGATGCCGAAGCCCCTCAGCAACTCGATAAACGTTTCAACCTTTTCCTGGTTGCCGACAGCGACTATGATCAGGGAATCGGGCGATACATCGACGATATTGGCCCTGAAAATATCCACTATCTGTATGATTTCGCTGCGGGTGGAGGCGCTGGCCTTGACCTTGATCATCGCCATCTCGCGCTCAACCGGGTTTTCGTAAGTAATATCGGAGATCCTGATCACTTCAACTACGCGGTCAAGCTGCTTCCTTACCTGTTCGACCTTGGCGTCGTCACCTTCCAGCGTTATGGTCATGCGCGAAAGGAATGGAATCTCGATATGTCCCACAGCGATGCTTTCAATATTGAAGTTGCGCCTGCGCAGCGTGCTGGCTATGCGGTTCAGCACGCCGGGTTTATCCTGCACCAGCGCCACAAGTATGTGTTTCCTGGTCAACTGACGTTCTCCATATTATTTAAAACCTATTTTTTCAAGCTGCCCATCGGGCTGGGCATCTCCAAAAACTCAACCAGTGTTTTTCCCGGAGGAACGAAGGGATAAACATTCTCCTCCGGTTCCACCACAAACTCGATGAGGAACGGCCCTTTGTGGTCCATGGCCTTTTCAAGGGCGGGGCGGACGTCTATTTTCTTGCTCACCCTGACACCCTTGATGCCGTATGCTTCGGCTATCTTAACAAAATCCGGGTTATAAAGCTGCGTGCCGAAATAGCGCTTATTATAGATAAGCTCCTGCCATTGCCGCACCATGCCCAGCCAGCCATTGTTCATTACCGCTATTTTTATATCCAGGTTTTCCTGAACCATGGTGGCAAGCTCCTGCACCGTCATCTGGAAGCCGCCGTCGCCGCAGATGCACCACACCGTCTCGTGGGGAGCGCCGACCTTGGCCCCGATGGATGCCGGCAGTCCGAATCCCATGGTGCCGAGACCTCCCGAAGACACGAAGCTGTTGGGCTTATCATAGTAGAAATACTGCGCAGCCCACATCTGTTGCTGTCCGACGTCGGTTACTATGATGGTGTCTCCCTTGGTGACTTCATGTATCTGCCTGATGATATATTGGGGCAGCAGGCCTTCGTGATCCCTGACTTCAGTGGCCGGGTGCATGGTCCTCCACTCATCGAGCTGGGAAAGCCATGATACATGTTCGCGTTTGGTAATCTGCTTGTTCATCACCTGGAGCACGTTCTTGATATCGCCCACTATGGGTACGTCTGCATTCATGTTTTTCCCGATCTCAGCGGCATCGATATCGATGTGTACAATCTGTGCGTGGGGAGCGAACGCGCTGACCACGCCTGTAGCGCGGTCATCGAACCTCATGCCGATGGCGATGACAAGGTCGGAATGGTGTATGGCCTTATTGGCATATCCCATGCCGTGCATACCGAGCCATCCGTAGCTGAGCACGTGGGACTCCGGGAAGCAGCCGATGCCTAAAAAGGTGGTTACCACCGGTATCTGCGATTTTTCTGCCAGCTCTTTCAATTCGGCAAATGCCCTGGAGATATTTACGCCGCGTCCGGCAATGATGACCGGACGCTCAACGGTATTGATCAGGTCGGTCGCTTTTTTAATCTGGGAGGGATGGCCGAAAAGCTTGGGCTTGTAGCCCGGCAGGTCGACCTTTTCCGGGAAGATAAAGTCCGTCTTGGTCTGTAAAACATCCCTGGGTATATCCAGCAGCACCGGTCCGGGGCGGCCTGTTTGCGCGACGTGAATGGCCTCCCGTATATACTCCGCCAGCTCTGTCGTATCGAGAACAAGGTGGTTGTACTTGGTTATGGGGATAGTTATACCCGTTATATCCACTTCCTGAAAGGCATCCTTGCCGATAAAGAATGTCGGCACCTGCCCGGTAATGGCAAGCACGGGCACCGAATCGAGATAGGCATTGGCGATGCCGGTAACCAGGTTGGTGGCTCCGGGTCCCGATGTGGCCAGACAGACTCCCACTTTCCCCGTCACCCTGGCATAGGCGTCGGCAGCGTGGGAAGCGCCCTGCTCGTGGCGCACAAGTATGTGCCTCAGCTGCGGGTATTTGGGAAATGTATCATATAAGGGCAGCAAAACGCCGCCGGGGAATCCGAAAACAACTTCCACGCCTTCTTTTAGCAGGCATTCGCACAGAATCTCTGCACCCGTCTTCATATTGTCCTGACTGTTTCCCATTATTCGAATACCGCGCCTTCGCTGGCCGGGCCAACGTTTTCAATATACCTTTTCAGATAGCCGCCCTTGATTTTGGACTTGAATGCGGGCACGGCCTTCAACCTGCTCTTTATCTCAGCTTCGCTCACCTTCAATTCGAGCTTGCGAGCCGGTATATCGATGCTGATGATATCGCCGTTTTTCACCGCTGCTATGGGACCGCGGTCGGCTGCCTCCGGCACGACATGGCCTATGGCAGCGCCAAGGGTACCGCCCGAGAAGCGCCCGTCCGTTATTAAAGCTACGGATCCGCTGAGTCCCATACCATCCAGCAATGAAGTTGGCGTCAGCATCTCGCGCATACCGGGCCCGCCGCGCGGCCCTTCATACCTTATGACCACCACATCTCCCTTCTTTATTTTACCACCCATGATGCCTTTTGTGGCCTCTTCTTCATTATTGAAAACTTTTGCCGGTCCCTTGTGCTTCATCATATTGGGCGCGACTGCGCCGCTCTTGACCACGGCGCCGCCGGGCGCCAGGTTGCCGAAGAGTATGGCTATGCCGCCGGTTTTGGAATAAGGTCTGGAGAAAGGCCGGATAACTTCATGATTCCTGACCCGCGCATTTTTATACGTGTTTGACAGCGGCTTGAGCGTAACGGTCGGGGCAGTGCCGTTGAGCAGTTTGCTGATTTGGTGCATCACCGCCGGTATGCCTCCCGCCATATCGAGATCCTCGATGTGAACCTGGCTAGCCGGGCTGAGCTTGCACAGGTGCGGTACTCTGTCGCTGATCTCATTGATCATGTTCAAGGGAAATTTGATGCCCGCCTCGTGCGCAATGGCCTCGAAATGCAATACCGAGTTGGTGCTGCCGCCCAGCGCCATATCCACGGCGAAAGCGTTGGCTATGGACTTCCTGGTGATTATATCCCGGGGTAGCAGGCCTTCCTTGAGGATCCGCATGATCTGCCTGCCGGCTTCGCCTGCCAGGTACAGCCTTCTCGAATCCACGGCCGGTATGGTGCCGTTGCCGGGAAGCGCCATGCCAACGGCTTCGGTGAGGCAGTTCATCGTATTGGCCGTGTACATTCCCGAACAGCTTCCGCAGCCGGGACAGGCCGCAATCTCTATCTCCTCCAGCTCCGCTTCGGTCATTTCCCCCTGAGCGACGCTTCCCACCGCTGTGAAGACGGAGATCAAATCCACCACCCGGCATTCTCCGTTTTTATACAGACGTCCGGACAGCATGGGGCCGCCGCTGATGAAGATGGAAGGTATATTTAAACGCACCGCGGCCATCAACATGCCGGGTACCACTTTATCGCAGTTGGGTATGAACACCATGGCATCGAACTGGTGCGCCTCCGCCATGACCTCGACTGAATCTGCGATGATCTCACGGCTGGGGAGGCTGAACTTCATTCCTTCGTGGTTCATGGCGATGCCGTCGCAGATGCCGATGGTATTGAATTCGAATGGCACGCCACCGGCCATTGACACACCCGCCTTCACCGCGTCGGCGATGGTGTTCAGGTGTGTGTGTCCGGGAACGATCTCATTGAAGCTGTTGGCTATGCCGATAAACGGCTTATCGAAGTCCTGGCTGTGAACACCCACAGCCCTCAATAGCGCCCTGTGCGGCGCCCTCTCTATTCCTTGTTTGATGCTGTTGCTTTTCATATGCCTGCACTTCCACTATAGTCTTGGTCGGGGGTAGAACCAGCCCTCTTAAAAAACAAAAACAGGTCTGTGTAAAGTAACACAGGTGCGTATTTGTTGTCAAGCTAAAACGACTCTGTTTATTCTATTTTATCCAATCTTCCCTGATGCCTGCCGCCTTCAAATTGCGTGGAGATAAAATTACCCGTTATTTCGGTTGCGGTTTTATCATCGAGAAAATCCGCGCCCAGGCACAGTACGTTGGCATTGTTGTGCCTGCGTGCTCGTGAAGCCATCTCAGCATTGCAGCACAAAGCCGCGCGGATGCCCTTGAACTTATTGGCGGTGATGGACATGCCGATACCGGAGCCGCACACCAGAATTCCCACGTCACTCTGTTTTTTAGCAATCGACCGGCACACATGGGCGGCGAAATCCGGGTAATCCGCGGATTCCTCACTGTAGCAGCCGAAATCAGTGATTTCGTGCCCGGCCTGCTTCAGATAATCGATAAGCTGATTCTTCAGTTTAAAGCCGCGGTGATCGCTGCCCAGCGCAATACGCATCTAACAATATCCTCCGCTATTTTATATATAAATCCATAATGGCTTTTTCCTGTATGATACCATGCCGCAGAATCCTCGGTGGATCAACAGAGATATCGATAACGGTTGACCCTGTCCCGCCGCGGCATTTGCCCGCGTCGATGATCAAATCCACGTTACTTCCCAGCTGGCTGCGCACCTCACCGGCCGTCAGAGTGGTTTCCCTGTCATGCAGGTTGGCGCTGGTGCCCACAATCGGCCTGCCCAGCTCGCTGACCAGTATCCTGGGTACGGCATGGTCCGGCAGGCGTACGCCTAATTTGTGGCTTCCCCCCAGTACCAGGCTTTCCAGGGCAGCCGATTTACGGAAGATGATGGTCAGACCGCCGGGCCAGAACTTATCCATTAATACCCGGGCGAAGGGGCTGATTTCATCAACCAGCAGCTCGACCTGCCCCTTTTCTGCAATTAATACAGGCAGTGGCAGGCTGAGCGGACGCCCCTTGATGTTAAAAACCCTGCGTACGGCGTCATGCTCGTAGATATCCGAGCCCAGTCCGTAGACAGTATCCGTGGGATAGGCCACCACACCGCCGTTGCGCAGGATATCTATAGCCCGGGTTGCCTGTTTGAGCAATCGCGGGGGCAGATGTTCGAATGCGGGTTTTTTAGCTCGGGGCATACACAAATTTTACCTTAAATACAGGGAATATTTAAGGGGGACGTGCTGTAGAACGCCGATTTTTCCTGTGATATACTTTATCAATGGCGCACCGTAAAGAAAAAATCGACAGCCACCGCGTATCCACCAGCGACGACATCGAAGTCTCTACTTACCTTGAGATAGCCCGCGAATTACACGGAGAGCAGGCTGCGCCCAAGCCGGAGGAAGCGCCCCACGGTATCAAAGAAGCGGTGGCCATCATCGATTTCGGGTCGCAGTACAGCCACCTCATAGCGCGCCGCGTACGCGAATGCAATGTTTACTGCGAGCTCTTCCCTTATGATACTCCTCTCAAAAAGATCATGGCCCTTCAACCCAAGGGATTCATTCTCTCCGGAGGGCCTGCCAGTGTTTATGATCAGGGCGCCCCGCTGACCCCGGTGGGTATCTATGAAAGCCACCTGC
>Ga0163210_1000466_pt1 | contig 17144 bp, 9 predicted proteins | sample Kivu_220m_FD_113536 | JGI IMG/M metagenome (GOLD analysis project Ga0163210, IMG submission 113536) | Freshwater microbial communities from Lake Kivu, Western Province, Rwanda to study Microbial Dark Matter (Phase II) - Kivu_220m | ecosystem: Environmental > Aquatic > Freshwater > Lake ...
CGGCGATGCATGACAATCTCCGCGCGCTGGGCGACAACATGGCCGGGCTGCTGACCAACGACGGCCGCACCGCTCTTCCGGGCGGAACCGCCCATGTCAATCCGCACAACTTCCGTGAGTCCATGCTCGCCTACAGCGCGATGGTGCGCCTGCGCCGCGACGAGTTGGCGCTGCGACTGGGGCGTCGACTCGTCGAAACGACCCGACGAATGCTCGAGCCTGATGGGCAGATGGCGTACGCCCGGCTGGCCGGCCTGACGAAGCTGCCGCTCAGCACTGATCGGCCAAGTGTCAGCACTCGCGGGCCCCCCGAGTGCCACCACTCGCGGGCCCCCTGTGCCGGATGTACAACAACACGAAAACCTGAATCACGGAGGTAACGATGTCTGAAAAAGGGCCGTCGGGACGCGCGTACTTCCCAGCGCCGTGCGATGGTCACAGCGGTGCGAGCTGGTGACTCGATTCACGCCGTCGCGCGACGGTTTCGGGTTCCTCGATCGTTGGTTCAACGATGGGTTCGGCGGGCGGAACGACAACGGCTCGATCGCGTCAATTGGGCGCACCGGCAGACGCGAGTTCGTCGACTCCGTCGCGAAAACGTATCGCCACGGCTTGTTTGGCGCGGTCGTGAGCTACTCGGGATGGACGCCGCACGACTTGGGCTGGTCGCGGTTCCCCAACGAGCATGGCGACCCGGTCGGTGAGCACGCCAGTTGCGCCGACGTGGTCCAGTTGGCCCTCTGGCTGGCCATGCAGGCCGGGCAAACCGACCTGTTGGACGACGTGGAACGATTGCTGCGGGCCCGAATTCTGCCGTCGCAGATCGTCAATCCGACGCATCCTCGCCAGCACGGTGGCTGGGGTGCCTACGGGCATCCGTTTGGCCGCGGGTGCATCCTGGATGTGTTCGCCGCGGTGCTGTCGGTGCTCACCGACGTACACCGCGCGGCCGTCGCTCGGTCGGCGGACGGCGCGGTATCGGTGAACCTGCACTTTTCCATCCAGACGCCGCTGGCGTCGGTCGAGGCGGTGCGTGGCGCGCGTGGTTGCACTCGTGTTCGTCTTGCGGATACAGGTACACTGAGAATCCGCGTGCCCGGCTGGAGCCCCCGCACGTCGGTCCGCGTACGCACGGCGGGGCATCCGCTGGCAGCCGTATGGGACGGGAGCTACGTCGTCGTGCCGGCCAGCAAGGTACGAGCCGGCGAGCCGACTGAGGTCGAGTACGAACTGCCCGAGCGTACGACGGTTGAGACAATGCCCGTTAGCCGACGGCAGTTCCGGCTGGAATGGCGGGGCGACGAGGTGACTGCGTGCGATCCCGAGGCCCCAATCTATCCGGCGAAGAAGCCGGCGGCGAAAGTCTGATCGGGTTGCTAGCGGCACGACCATGCAACGGGAGGTGTCGTTACGATGAAGATAGAAACGTTCCTCATGCTGGTTCTCAGTCTGGCACTGCCGGCAACGGCGGTCGCCCAGGTGCGGAACAGCGGTTTTGGCGCCAGGGGGCCCGTTCCGCCTTACTTCACCCAGGCAAACGTCGAGAACTTCCGGAAATCGGGCTGGCGCTGTCCGGACGCGGCGGAGTGGCCGCAGTGGTGGTGGGGGCTCTACGGGAACGCCGGGACGGTCGATTTTCCCCGCACTGGCGGCGTGCAGGCTGACGGTTACGCGAAACTCGTCGGCACCGGTGCTTACCTTGCCGGTTATCACGGACTCAAGCTCGAAGAGCGCAATTACGTCTACACGATCTGGGCGCGCGGCAAGGGTCGGCTGAATTTGCGCGTTCTTTCCTACGGTCAGGATGACGCCGGCAAGACGATCCAATTGGTCAAGCCGGGCGAGGCGGCTGAGGGCAAGAGCATCGCGGTCAATAGCGGCAAGTGGGTGCGTTACCGCCCCTTCGAGAAATGGGATACCGACTGGGTGGATGAACCGGCGCCGCTAGCGGGCGTGACGATTGCGGCCGTCCTCGGCGCGGCCAAACTGAAGACGACGCAGGCCTGCCGGCCCTATCACTTCGAGGAACCGCAGCAGACGGTGCAGATCGTCGTCGAGGCCAGAATCCGAGACGGCCGCGCCGAGGTCTCAGTGCCCGCATTCCGTTACCACACCATGGTTGTGTTCCGTTTCGCCAGAAGACCTTGAGCCTAATTGAAACTGCCCTCGATCGAACAGGAGCATGAATGATGAACGCAGACTGCGCTAGCGCTGAGCCAGATCGGTCAAGGATCCTCCCGCCGCTCTGGATGACGGTTTGTGTGGGAATGGTCTTGTTGCTGGGTGCTCTTTCAACGGACGGCCCCGGTCTGGCGCTGGCGGCGGACCTGCGCGGCGCTGCACCGGCGGCAATCGACAAGGCCACTCTCGACAGCCTCCAAGGTCAACCCGTGGACATTGCGCCTTGGGCCTATACCTGGCGGGCCGATTTGGCCGTCCAGGAGAAACCCGAAGCCTGTTTCATTCCCCGGCGCCTGGATCGCATCGACAAGGTCTATCGCACCGCCCTCGGTGAGTTGGGCGCCGCTTCGCTGAAGAGCCTGTACTATGACATGCCTGACCTGCTCACGCCGTTGCCCCCGAAACCACGAGGTCGTTTGCTCGCGGGGTTGCTGTGGTCGGTGCGATTGGCGGACTATCGCGTGGAACTCCATTGGCCGGATGGCCGGGAAGTTCCTTCCGCCGACGCCGTGGAGGTTCGGGTGTATCCCACCGCGTTCGGCTGGTTTGGGTGGTGCAACGATGAGATTCTTGGAAAGCCCGAAATCTCGGCCGACCGGCGGACGTGGACCTTCAACCATGGCGGTGTTCCGGAGATTCCCACCGTGGTCGGCCGGAGGCACCGCAGGGGTTCCGCGACAGAAATGGTCGCCGTTTTCTGCCAGGACGAAAAGACGCCCAACGGCGGCAAGTTTCCCGTGCCGAGCATTCGCTTGATCAGCCCGACGGTCGGGACCTGGAAGCGGATGGACGTGGAGATTGAATGGGGATTCCGGTCAGAATCCGAAAAATCCGAAAAGGCCGGCTTTGACGGACGGCTCGAATCGGATCTAAGCCTGATCGGTCCCGTTGCGCCGTTGGCCGGCGACCGGGGAACAACAGTCACCGGCCCGCACGCCTGGCAATCCCGCGCCGTGGGCGATGGCAGGCGCGGGATCGTGCTGCCGCTCTTATACGTTCCCGGCGACCGTCGTGCCCTGGATACGCCGACGGTCACGGCATCGGTGTTGTGTGACACGAGTGCGCCGGGACCGTCGGTCCCCGCACCCGCCCTGGACAGTCGGGTGACCCTTTGGACGAAGAGCGGTGGTTGCACGTTTCGCCCCCTCGACCTCGAAAAGGGCCCCATCCTGATCCCGGAGCACGGCATTTTCGTCGCCAAGGCTGGCAGCGGGAAGACCGCCCGACAATTCACGGCGGAGCTGGCGGCCAGGAACCTCAAGAGCATCCGCCAGTTGACTCGCGAACATCGCGAGGCTGCCTCCTGGGAGGAACTCATGCGGGAGGTCCGCTGGTGGCGCTGTCCGGAGCCGCCGGCCGTGCCGCCGTTTCCCAAGGTGGAAGACCCGCCCATGCACGTGCAGCTTTCCGACGCCCGCTGGACAGACGCCTGGCGTGCCGCCTCGCATCAGTTGCGCGGCCGGCACATGTGGGGAGGCCTGGCGTTTGAAGTGGGCCGGGTTGCCCGGCAAATGGACATGGTGGGGCTGCACGACGAAGCCGACAAGGTCTATCAGCATTTCCTGAAGGCCCCGGGGGCAAAGCCCGACGGCGATTATGCCGACGGCCACGGAGCCTTGGAATGGGCGACCAGTATGAGGCACGGGATGGGATACAGCCATGACGGCACCCACGCTTCGACGGGCCGACTTCTCTTCGGCATGGCGGAGCGCTATTTCCTGACGGGTGACAAGGAGTGGTTTCGGCGCCACCGCGATCGATTGCAGGCGGCGGCGGACTGGATCATTCGCCAACGGAACTCCTATATGAAGGACGTCTCCAACCGCAAGGACCTGTTGGTGGCCGGCCTGATGCCTCCGTACATGCTGGGCGATTACGCCTTGCCCGCTTGCGACTGGCGCTGGTACTACTGCGACAACGCATTCTCGCTCCAAGGGATCCAGCGCTTCGCCGACGCTCTGGCGGAGCTCGATGCGGAGGCGGGCCGGAAGTACCGTGCCGAGGCGGATGCGTTTCGCCGGGATATTCGACGGGCCGTGGATCGGGAAGCTGCCCTTTCGCCTGTGCGAATGGGACGCGACGGCGTCTACCGCAGTTTCGTCCCCATTGCAGCCTACACCCGAGGTCTGATGCTGGCTTTGGAATTCCCGTCCGTCGGACGTCCGCAGGGAGACGTGATCGTGGGGGCCTTGCCGCTGGCCGAGCCGTTTGCGGCGCTGGAAGCCAACGACGCCCGCATGGTGGACACGCTGGATATCATGGAGGAAGTCGGAACCTCTGCCGGTGCGGTGCGGGAACTGGAGGAGGCGCGGAAGAAGAAGGGCCTTTCCACCGCCGACGCCTGGTTCTGGAACTGCTTTGGGGCAAGTCTCCCGAAAGCCTCGCACAACGCGAATATCTACCTGCTTCAAGACGACGTGCCCAATTTCCTGCGGTTCTGGATGAACTCCTATGCAGCCATGGTCGGCTCCAACGGCAAGATGTGGGAATGGGGTCAATGGGGTCAATACACGGAGTGCAAGGATCCCGACAACGGCACGGCCGGCTGGTTCCTGGAGAACTTCCGCAACCTGTTGGTGATGGAAGAAGGCTCGGCCCTATGGCTGGCCAGGGCGACGCCCCGCGCCTGGCTTGAACAGGGCAAGTCGATTGCCGTCAGCAACGCTCCGACCTACTTCGGAACCGTGGCCTACGAGATCGTTTCCCATGTGGACAAGGGCAGGATTGCGGCCACCGTGGAGATGCCGTCTCGCAGGCCGCCCCAGACGGTGATGCTGCGGTTCCGGCACCCGCAGGCGAGGCCGATCAAGAGCGTGACGCTGAATGGGCAAGATTGGCAGAAATTCAACGCAGGCAAAGAAGTGATCCTTGTGACAGATGTGCAAGGCAAAGCCACCGTCGTTGCGAACTACTGATATCCGGCGGCGGACCTGATCCGCCAATCTTGAGGCCGTGACGGCAGATCGCCCAAACCAACGGAAGGAGCAACGATGAGACACGCGGATCGGGACGTCCCGGGCTTGCTGTTGGGGCTTACCCTGCTGCCATTGTTCTTCGCGAGGACCGCCTGGAACTGACCTTTGAGCCGGCTCGCGGCGGACGCTGTACGGCAACACCTGGTACTTGCCATCGACGCGAGGGCTGGAATACCACGTTCTGCCGGACGACGCCCACGGCAAGACTGTCGGGAGCGACTGGGTGCTGAACCCGACCGGCGGCTGGATGGCGGTGCGCAAGGTGGCGCTCTTCACCCTGAGCCCAACCGGCAAGGAAGTCGCCGGCGAGACCGCCTGGTGGAACTGGAACGGCTGGTTCCAGCTTGTCAGGAATACGATGACCTGGCTGAGCCGCGGTTCTGACCAGCGATAGTGGTCAAAAGGAAGCCTGTGCACGTGCCGGCGCCTAGTATCCCTGGCTGACGTCGATCGAGAAATGGCCGCCAGCCCTATCGTCTCAAAGAGGCGAAACACGAAAGCCCAGGGCAACGGCCGGGAGAGAACGTCCAACTTCCTGTTGATCTCACCGCGTCGTAGCCGAGAGTTGCTCTGTCTTTCGCACCGCGTAACTGGTCAACTGCCTGCGTAGTCGAGCGTACCACCGGTTCTCGAGCGACTGCCGGACGTCTTCGGCCATCCGGGCGGCGCCGACGGGCAGGGCCCCTCGCTTGTCCAGCGGCCCGATCTGGGTGAGAAACGCCTTGGCCCGGTCGGTCAGTTCCCGCTCGACCGACAACGGGATCTCGACCTGGACCGGCTCAATGCGATCCGACTCCGCCAGCGTGAACGTGCGCAACTGGTATGGGCCGAGTTCGACCCAAGCCGATCCGTCGATCGCCGTTTCCTTGCTGCTCACCGTATCCCGGAGAACGGCGCGGCGACCGGCGCTGTTCAGCCGTACCCGCACCGAATAGTAGTCGCGGTTGACCAGGTACAAATAGCGCCGGCCGTCTGCTGCCAGCGTGCGCACCGCCACCGGATCGGTCGAACGGCCGAGGGTCTCGAACTTCCGGTCCGGCAGGGTACGGAAAGCCAGCGCGAAATCGCGGACCTGTTCGGCGTGCCCGGTGTCCAGGAAGAGGCCGCCGCGGGTAAACCGCATCGCATCGTACTCGGCCAACGCAAAGGCCGCGTGCTCCATGTAGTGCAGATTCGTGGGGAATCCCGGCGCGATCCGCAGTTGCGAATCCCACCAGAAGCCGTCTTTCGGGTAGTACGAGTTCAGCCGAAAAATGCCCTGCGCCTTCGGACCGAAGAAGTGGATGAGCGCATCGGCCTGACGGTCCGTCGGCTCGACGGGAAACCACTTGTGGTCGCCCCAGTGTTCGATCCAACAGTCGAACACGAATGCGCCCGGTCGGTCTGCGGCTTGCATCGCGTCCAAAAGCGGGCGGTCGAGAAAGTCGTGGTCGCGAAACGTTGAGCCCGCCTCCACCGGCGTCGCCAGTCCGTTGGCCGACGCCTTGTCGCGGTCTCGGGCGAAGCAAGGCGAGTAGTCGATCTCGATTCCGGGCATGTCGCGATACAGCCGCACGTCGAATCCGCCGCGCCGGTAGAGTTCCGCGGTGCTGATGCGGGCGAAGAGTTGCTGATCCGGCCCCGAGGCATAGCCCAACAGTTGCGGGACGGTGGTCTCCGTCCAGAGCGTCACCGTCAGCGTCAGATCGCCACGGCGAGCCCGCAGCGTGTCGCGGATACGGGCGAACAGATCGCGGATCTTCTGGCATCGCCAGGCAAACCACGCTTCTTGATGATGGTCGCGCAAGTAGCCGAATCGCCGGGCGAATCGGTCGAGCGCCTTGGGCGCGACCGGAATGCGAATGCCCGTCTCCTTTTCGAACAGTGCCGTGGTATAATCGTCGTAGCCGCATTCGGGCCTCGCGAACCAGAGGATGGTCGCGTGCCACAGGTTGATCGAGATGCCGCGGAACGCGGGCCAGCGGCCGTACTTTTCCGCAATCTCGTCGACGAGTGTCAGCACCGCCTTCTGTACCCGAGGGTGCAGCGGATTGAACATCGGAGCGGAATCGCCGCCGCCTGGCGTCTCCCCGTAGGCCCATCCCTGGAGCCGGCCTTCGGCCTTGGGCTGAAGGTTCTTCACGTTGTAGATCGCCGTCCAATCGCCGACGTGCGATTGGACGTTGTTGTTGCTGAGCATGTTGTTGTACGTGCCGGCCCCGCCCCGGATGGCCTCGACGTTGATCTGCATGTCTTTCAGTAGCGAGCCAAGGCGCAAGAGGGTCAGGCCGGCTCTGAACTTCAGGCCTCGCCGCTGGAACGTTTCGAGCAACTGGCCGACCCAATCCGAGGGCTGCTCGGTCCACACGGCGTACTGCCGGCGGTCCGGGCCCACAACCGTGTTGAAGATGCCGCACGGCTCGCATTGCGATGGATAGAGCGGATGGTGATACCAGACGATCGGATACACCAGCAGGTCCTGTCCCGCGTATTGCATGTGCTCGGTCAATCGCTCGAGCCACTGTTCGAAGCGGGTCGCGCCCAGGCTGGCACCCTTGCCGCAGGGATCTTCGTACTGGACGCCGAACTGCCGCCGATCGGCGCGCCGAGCCAGTTCCGGCACGGTAGCGGCTTCGAGGGCATCCAATTCGTACACTTCGATCTTGGCGGCCGCAGCGGGTTCATCCCGGCCGATCGTGGAGATCGTCACGCTGCTGTACTCAGCACGGGGCCAGAACACCTGACGCCACACGAGCAGCTTGCCGCTGAGCGGATGGGCAAACCCGGTCATGATGCCCGCATCGATATCGTAGCACGTGCCGTCCAACAGCGCCATGTTGCGGCGCCGGTCGTCCGGAAAGTACACGACCAACAGGTGTGGCTTTCCGACGTTCGTCTTGAAACGATATCCGAAACGCGAATTCACCGCCGTGCCCGCCTGACGGTATCTGCCCAGCGGGGAATCAACGACCGCCACGTCGGCGTGGCCGAAATACGCTTGTGGCGGATAGTCCTTCGTGCAATTGAATTCGGCGACCAGGCGGGACCCGGCTCGATCCCCGCCGAAAAGGTCCGCTTGGCTCAATACCACCGACAAGAAAGCCATCCACAGCCGGATTGCGTAGCGCATGAGTTGGCTCCAGAGATGAGTACAGTGCCCTAACAGCGTATGGCTTGATTCTCCACCATGGCACAACAGGTCGGCAAACACTCAGGTCGATTGTCACGCTTGAAGGGCAATCTCTGCCGCCTCATCCTCCCTTCTTCACGTCATCAACCATTCCCAGTGCATTCAGTTCGGCGTCATAGTTGGCCGGCAAATCACGTACTGGGACAGCTTCCGTCGCGGCATGCGCGGCCATGTTCAACAGCATCCGATCCGCGGCCGGGTTGCCCAGGTTGCCGACGAGATCGAAGGCATTGATCGTGAACCGCCCGGCATGGTGTTGGTAGATGCCGACCATGAGCCCTTCCCACGTTGTGGCTGTCGTGCAGTACAGCCTCACGGCCACGGCCTGTTGCGGATCGTCGACGGCGCTGAAGAACTCGCCGCCCAGGAGCGGCCCATAACGATCGGGCGTCATCACTTTCGCCGGCAGTCCGTTGAGGATTGGGTGATTCTTGGCGATCGTGTCGCTATGGTATAACCACTCGTGCGGCCTGGTCCGCGTGCCTTTCTTGCCGATGGCCAGCCACTTGTTGACGCTCTTGGGTCCGCCGTCCAGGGCCGCTGGCGCCAGGAAGACCGCGTGCGCACCGCGCGCGATGCGCTGGTACAGCGGTCGCCAGGTTGCGGCGTTGTTGGAAACACCCGCTCCCACCATGAGGACTTCCCGATCGATCGACTGTCCGGCCGCGTAGTCGCGCAGTGTGGCTCCCCTGGTGATCAGCAGGTCTTTGACGCCAGGGTTGACCCCGAGCACGGTGATCGTGCTCTTCGTCAGGTCGGGGTGCTTGTTCTTGTCGGTCACGGTGAACACCAGTCGGTCCGCGCTCGCGTTGGGCACGCCGACCAGGGTGGCGGCGAGGGTGTACGTTCCCTCGGTCAGTCCCGCCGGCTTCACGTCTTCGTCGAGCACTGCGTAAGCAAGCGGCGGGTTGACGCCGCCTCGGATCGCAATGCCCGTCTCCTTGCGCCACACTTCTCCGGAAGGTCCTGAGATGCTCAGCCTGGCACGGTAGCCACCCGGGGCGAGTTGGTCCTCGTTGGCCAGCGCCACCCGGACGCGGAAGGGCTGGTGGGCATAAGCGTTCATCGGATGGACCAGCAGGCACCATTTCAACCTGGCCCAGCCGTCCCGCATTGCCGCCAGATGATCCGCCTTGAATTCTCCGAACGTGTCGGTCACGCCCTCGGCATAGCCCCAGTAGTCCGAATGGCCCGTCAGGCTGTAGCCGTTCACCTTGGGATTGCTCCGGAGGATGTTGAACCACAAGGCCCTTTCCCGCGCCGCGAGCTTCTGGCTGTCGACGAGCATCGTTTCGATCGAAGGATAGACCTCGTGCAGCTTGTGTTTGGCCCAGATCTTCTCCAGGCCGTCGATCATGGGATTGATCCAGCCCCAGGCGAAGGCGTCGTTCGGCGCGCCGGCCTGCTGCAATTTGCGCTTCTCGGCGTAGGCGTTGTACGAACTGCCGATGCCCCCTTCCGAAACGAAAGTCGGCCTCGGGTCGTTGGCCATGTTCGCGATCGACGTCACAAAGCCCCAGTTCGTGGGAAACGTGGGGTAGATGTGCGCGTCGCCGATATCGACATCCCACGCCACGCTGCCGGGATTCGAGGCCGATCCGGTCTTCGAGTCCTTGTCCCACCGCCCGCTTCCGAGAAACACCAGCCGCGTGTCGTCGAGCTTCCTCAGCGCCGGCAAGAACGCCTTGGCTGCGTCGTAAACCGGACCGGCCGGCGTTTCGTTCAGCAATCCCCAGATGACCAGGCTCGGGTGGTTGCGGTCCCGCCGGATCACCCCGGGCAGATCCACGGCGAACTTCGATGCGTCCCTCAGCATCCACGCGGCCTGGTGCTCATTGTAGATCAAGTAGCCCAACTCGTCGGCCCAATCCAATTGCTCGGGCAGCGCCGAGTACATGATTTCCCGAAACATGTTGAACCCGGCGTCCTTCATCCGCGGGAAGTCGGGCGTCACGTACTTCATGTCGCGCGAGGTGCCCAGAATGGAAATCGGATCATAGACGTTGCTGTGCGTGCACTTCGGAAAGAAGCGTTTGCCGTTGAGCTCAAAGTATCCGTGCTCGTTGATCCGGAAATCCCGGAAGCCGACGTGCGGCACCGCGAAGACGTCCTGCTGGCTGGCGCAGTCGACCGTCACCTTGACACTATAGAGAAAGGGGTCTTCCAGGCTCCACAGACGCGGGACGCCCGCACTGAGCGTGAGTCGCTGGACGGACTGGCCCGGCGGAACCTCGGCCTTCGCCGTCACGGTCCGCAAGTGCTTCCCCGACTTGTGCTCGCTCAGGGCGGCGGTGAGGGTCACGGTCGCTTTGGCGCCGGCGTTGTTTTCCAGCGCGATCTCCAGCGGCGCGTTGCCCGTCTTCCAGTCGGGCCTGACGAAGACGTCGGTGATACGGACCCGCGGCTGGCACGCCAGGGTCACGTGTTGCGTCAGCCCGCCCATGTCGAAGGCGACCGGGCAATTGCCCCCTTTCCACAGTGCCGAACCGGGGCTGAACACGCGGACCACGACGAAGTTCTCGCCGGGGCGCAGCGGGCCGCTCACGTCGAACTCGAACGGCGACGACGCCCCTTCGTGCGACCCAAGGAGCGTGCCGTTGAGCCACACGTCGCAGGAGTACTCGCAAGCGCCGAAGCGCAGGTAGTACCGCATATCGGCCGTCTTCGGCATGGCCAGGGTAAACGTGCGGCCGGACCAGGCCAGGCCGTTGTACCTGCACCACGCCTCGTAGATGTTTCCCGGCACCAGGCCGGGCCGCGACTCGGACCGCGGAAACCCGGTTTCCGTGTACCAACGGTTGGTCTTTCCGACGTCCTTGGGGTCCTTGGCAATCAGCCACCGGCCGTCAAGCAACTGCAATTGCACGGGCGGACTCGGAATGAAGTCGCTCGGCGCCGTGGACGACGCTGCCTGTCGCTCGGTTTCCGCCGATTGGCCGTGCTCCGGCCAAGACATGCCGGTGGCCGTCACGGCGAGGGCCAACACCACATTGGGAATCGGATGGAATCGCCTGGTCATGGCTTCCTCCGGACTATGGTGACCTCGTAAGGATTGCCACGTTCTGCCGGATGATTGTAACCAACGCGGCCGCTCAGTTGCCATAGGCGATCGCGTCGGACAGATCTGGAAGCTCGTTCTTCGGGGGACATCGGGCATCGATTGTATCGAGGCATGCCCGCCCGGGTCCAGAACCGGAGTGTATCCAGACGGCAATGGCTCCCAGGTGGGCAGGTTGGTAAGATGAGCGTCCTGACGAGCCGGATGGGTCCCAAGCACACTTCAAGAGAAAGCCGTTGGGAGGAGACAGAGATGTCCGTAAGATGCAATTGGATGCTCGTGGGGATCACCCCTTTCCTGGCTTTTCTTGTCGTGCCGATGTGCGCTTCCGCGCAGCAGGCGAAAGTGAGAATCGGCGACAAAACGCTGCTTGCCTGGGTGCAGTTGGCCAACCTCGATCAACGCGCGGGAAGCGTGCTGACGCTTCAGGATCTTCGCGAGTTCGATGGAATCGTTTTCGCCGAGGTCCGCCCACGCACCTGGATGCCCGGGAGCCACGTCTTCCACCGGACCAACACGCGGCAGGAATCCTGGCCGGTCGAGACAGCCTCGCCCGATCGAAGCGTTCAGGTCGCCATCGTATATCGCGGGGCCAAAATCTCGTTGTTTCGCGATGGGCAGCTCGTCGCGGAGCATGAGACCGACCGACCGCACGTCTTCGAGCCGCCGTTGCGGGTGGCGATCGGCATCCGGCATTTGGCGCCGTTTGGGCTGCCTACCACCCGTTTCGCCGGCACGATTGAGGAGGCGAGGATTTACCATCGGCCGCTCAGCCGCGACGAACTGGCGAGCATGAAGCCCGGCAAGCCGGCGTCCATCAAGCCGCTGGCTCAATGGTCGTTTGAAGACGGCACCGCCCGCGACGAAATGGGGTTCTTTCCGGAGTGTACGCTGCACGGTGAAGCGTATGTCGCCGGCGGCAAGCTTCACCTGAACGGCACGGACGCTTACCTGAGCACGGGTGCGGACGATTTCACTTCGCTGGTCCCGCGGCGCAAAAGCTACGCCGCAACGCTGCCGGAACAACTCGGGCAGCTCAAGACCGACCCGCAGGTGCTCCGCTTCGTTGAGTCGCGCAAGAGGCTGGCCGCTGACCCCTATCGGCCCGCGTATCATTACGTCAACCCGGAAGGAACGCTGAACGATCCGAACGGGCTGTGTTTGTGGCAGGGGCGATATCATCTGTTCTATCAGGCCTACCCCCCCGAAGACCCTCGCCAGCACTGGGGCCACGCCGTGAGCGACGACCTGGTTCGCTGGAAAGACTTGCCGCTGGCGATTTATCCCGGCCTGGAAATGTGCTGCTTCAGCGGCTCGACACTGGTGGAAAAGGACCGCGTCATCGCACTGTACCACGGCACCACCGTGGGCAACATCGTGGCGGTGTCCAGCGATCCGCTGCTGTTGAATTGGCAGAAGATTCCCGGCAACCCGGTGATCCCGATTGTCCCGCTCGACGAGAACTCGGGGCGGCCGTATCGCGTTTACGATCCCTGCATCTGGCGGGAAGGCGACCGGTACTATGCCCTGTCTGGCACGTTCTGGAAAGGGGCATTTTTCCGCGACTGCGTCATGGTCCAGCAGTTGTTCTCGTCCGGCAACTTGCGGCGGTGGGAATACCTGGGGCCGTTGGTCGAGGGCACGCCGTACACCGAGCCGGGCGAGGACGGCGCGGTCCCCTATTTCTGGCCGATCGGCGACAAGCATATCCTGGTCTTCGCCAGCCACAAGCGAGGCTCTCAGTACCTGCTGGGAGACTACGACAAGACGAGTCACAGGTTCCATCCATTTGCCCATGGGCGATTCAATTTCGGCACCATCGGGCCGGGCGGGGTCCACGCTCCGTCCGCTACGCCCGACGGAAAAGGAGGCATCTGCGTCATTCACAACGTCAACGAAGCACGGCCGACCGCAGGCTGGAACCACCTCATGTCGCTGGTTCGCGTCTTGACCCTGCGCAAGGACAAGACTCTCGGCATCGAGCCGGTCGCGGCGATCCAATCGCTTCGTCAGAACCATGCAAGCGTCGGCGAGGAAACGCTTCCGGCCGGCCGGGAGATCGTCTTGAAGAACATCGCGGGCAACGCCATGGAGATCCAGGCCGAGATCGATCCGCGCGACGCGAAGGAAGTCTGCCTGACCGTGCTTCGCTCGCCGGGCAAGGAGGAATACACGGACGTTCGTTTTCGTCGAAAGGGATACGCCGGAGCGGACGCCATCGGCCAGCGAGTCACGCGCGACGCCATCGTGATCGATGCAACGCGAGCTTCCTTGCACCGCGACGTTCAGCGCCGTCCCCCGGAAATCGCGCCCTTCGAGTTGACCAAAGGCGAGCTGCTGAAACTTCGGATCTTCGTCGACCGCAGCATCGTCGAAGTCTTTGCCAACGATCGGCAATGCGTGGCGTTGCGGGTCTATCCCCAGCGCCCTGATAGCGTCGGCGTTTCGATCTCGGCCCAGAACGCCGACGCTTCGCTGCGCCGTCTCGACGCCTGGCAGATGAAGAGCATTTACGAAACAACGCCGTAAGGGAAACCGACTCGCCGTGAGGTCCTGATGTCCTTGATCCTTGTTCGGGCCTTATGTATAAAGCCCCGTGGATGAATGGAAGTCAGGATGTTCATGGAAGGGGCGAGCGATCCTGGCTCAGCGATGCCAGAGGCATCAGCCCGGTCGTGACGCCGCGGCGTCTGCTTCAAGTTCACGGAGATCGCGTTGAGGGATTCCCATGAGCGACCCCAGAGGATCGGTATCCAGACGCGAGTTGCTCCGCGACGCGGGCGGAGTGTTGGCGTTGTCGTTTCTCAGATCGTCGGTTTTATCGGCGGCCGCGGCCGGAGGAACCGCCGATTCCGCCCTCGTCCAACCGGAGACGGCGGCAGGAACGTATGCCGGACGATGGCATGGCCCAAAATGCTATGTCGGTTTTCATTATGATCTCCATGTGATCGATAAGGACACGGACATCGGTGCCCGGTGCGAACCGAAAGAACTTGCCGCAATGCTCCGACTTGCCGGGGCGGACTACGTGCAGACCGACAGCAAAGGCCATCCCGGGCTGACCAGTTGGTTCAGCAAGACCCCGGGCGCTTCCGTCGGTCGGGGCGTCAGCAGGGATTGGGTCCTCGCCTGGCGACAGGCGACCAAGGAATTGGGGGTGCCGCTGCACTGCCATTATTCGGGAATCTGGGACATTTCTGCCGGGGCGAAGCATCCCGAATGGTGCATGGTAGGGTCCGATGGAAAACCCCCTGTCAACGGGATTGCGGGCATGACAAGCGCCGGCGGTGAAAGGATAACCGCGCGGCCGCCAAGACTGATGACTTGCCCTGCTTCGCGATGGCGATAGGCGAAAGCTCATCGGGACAGAGTCGTCGGCAACCGTCGAGTCAGACTTGGTGCTCCAGCGGGCGGCTTTGTTCTAGTAAAAGGTGATCGCCCGCGCGAGGCCGACTCGGCAGTCGCAAGGGACCTTCTGCCGCGCCGTCTACTTCGTGCTCACCAATACGATCCGCTCGACGCAGATCGCGTCCTTGTCGCCCGGCTTGGCATGGGGGAAACGCGGGCCCTCGAACCGGATCCGTGCCCAAAGCTCAAACTTCTGATCCGGCTTGGCCGGGTCGAACACGTTGTCCACATCGAGTTGGATGATCCAGCTCCAGAAGAAGTATACGTAGTAGCCAGGCTTTACCGGGAAGGTGCCCATCTTGTACCAATGGTAGCCTGGACCGGCGATGTCCTGTGCCTTGATAGCCGCGCTGCCCACGCCCTTACTCTCTATGGTCCCGTATAGCCCCCAGGGCATGGGCAAGACGTACTTCTCCGAGTCGGTCACATCCGCGCCGGTCAGGTCCAGTCGGTTGGTGACCCCCGTTTCGGCCTGCGGGTCTCTGACCACCTTGACGACGTCACCGTAGTTCCGCGTCATGGTGGCCGTGAAGTCATAGACCGTGCCGCGCGCTCGGTCGCGGAATTTCTCCGGCAGTTTCACCGTGGCGGGGACCATAGAGAAGCGTTTGATCTCGCCTTCGGCGAGGAGTCGCTCCTTGGCACGCGCGGGTTCAGCAATGCGCTGATCAATCTGGGCGAACAAGGTGGCGAGAGCCCGCGAGCCGATGGTTTCCCGGTCCAGCGGGAAGCCCTCCGGCCCGCCGTGCTCGCTCAGCCACGCGCCCCTCAGTCTGGGATAGATGGCAAGCGTGGCCCGATCCAGCGGCAAGCGCGCGAAGCGCACGCGACGCAAGAGTACCGGGTCGGCCTTCACAGCCTGCTCGGCTTGGTCGAACAGCTCTTGCGCGCGGATGACGAATGCGAGATTGAGGTAGGTCAACCTGCTGGGCGCGCCTTGCCAGCAGGTGCAGGCGCTCTTGCGCACCTGGGCTTCCTCCTCCAGTGCCCGCACGTAGGCCTTGACCGTCTTGCCCGCCGGCCCGTAATGTCCGTTCATGAAGGTGTCGGTGAGCTTCTCGTAATCGGCGTCGGCATTCTCGAGGGTCTTCATCATCATCCAGATCTTGAAGTCCCGCAGATCGGCGTTGATTGGCTCCTCCAGCTCGCTGAGCACGCCCTGGACGTTGTGGCCGGCATAGAAACGGTAATCCGGGCCATAGGTGTGGGTGGTGGGCAGGGGCATGGCCAGCGGACTGCTGTAGGTGATCGCATAATCCCAAATGCGCAGATTGCGGCAGATGCTGCCCCAGGTCAGCAGGTGGTCCTGGAAGGCCTTGTTCTCCGGCGCGGTAATGGGCTTGAGCATGTCGGCTGCGGTGTCGCATAAGCGTGGACGGCCATCGTCTCCTAGCGTGCTTGTCAACTGGTGGAATAGGGAATCACCGTCCCGGCGGACAGAAACGCCGAGCGATCTCCAGCCCAGTCATCCACTCGATCCGCTCGCCGTAATGCCGGTGCAGGCGGTCGATGGCGATCTGGAAGACCTTGAGCCCGCTCTTCGTGCCGTTGCCGTAGAGCGTCTGGGCGTGGGTGTAGAAGATCAGGCACTTGTGCCGGGCGATTGCGTCCACGAACTGCCCCTTCCGGCCGTCCTCGGCGATGTACTTGTCGGCATCGGCCCGGATGTCGGCCTCCGTCTTCTTGCCCAGCGTGTGATCGTAGCAATCGCCCACGTTGGGCCGCAGCGAGACCGCCATCGCGCCGTCGCCGCGACGATAGATCACTCCTGGGCGCTCGCCCGTGTCGTTGAAGATCATGATGTACTTCAGCCCGCAGACCTTCTCCGCCGCGTTCAGGGCTGCCTCGCCCAGCACGGCGTTCTTCTCCTTGGCGTAGCTCCAGCACATGGTCAGCCCGCCGGACTCCAGGCCCACATTCTCGAGCATCTGCATCGCCTCAGCAATGTAGCGGGTCTGCACGTCCAGCGGCTGCGTCTCAAGCCAGTTGCACTCCCTCGGTGAGCCTTCGATGAGCCTCCTCGCCTTGAGGTCCCAAACCAGGTTGTGGGTGATGACCTCGGGCGTGATCGTGAACCGCGGGGCATAGAGGGTCTTGACCGTCTCGATCCACTCCAGCCGCTCTTCCCGCGTGTGGCCCGGGTATTCGCCTAGCGAGCCGTCGATCGGCTTGATCCCGCCCAGGCAAGGGACGACGGAGAACTTGCCCTTGATCTTTTCCTTCTCCGCCCAGCGGCCGAGTTCGGCGTAGAACGAGGTGGGGATCTCCTGGCAGCCCCTCTTGTGGTTGACCCAGTAGCAGTTGAAGAACGGGGCCGGGTCGTCGATGATCATGCAGGCGGGGACCGTAATTC
>Ga0163210_1000467_pt1 | contig 17105 bp, 15 predicted proteins | sample Kivu_220m_FD_113536 | JGI IMG/M metagenome (GOLD analysis project Ga0163210, IMG submission 113536) | Freshwater microbial communities from Lake Kivu, Western Province, Rwanda to study Microbial Dark Matter (Phase II) - Kivu_220m | ecosystem: Environmental > Aquatic > Freshwater > Lake ...
GATGCCGACCGAAGTGAGCGACGATCTGCGCGCCCGTGACTTTGTCGTCGAAGAGACGAACGATCTCGCGCGCACGCTGCAAAAATGCGACGTGGTTTACATGACGCGCGTGCAGAAGGAACGCTTTAGCGATCAGAAGCAGTACGAGAAGATGAAGAATTTCTTCATCCTGACCAGCGACCTCGTCAAGAGCGCGAAAGAGAATCTGCTCGTGATGCATCCCCTGCCCCGCGTCGACGAGATCACGACCGACGTGGACGCGCTGCCGAACGCGGCGTACTTCCGTCAGGCAAAGAACGGCGTTTACATCCGGATGGCGTTGTTGGCGCAAGTGTTGGGTGGTTAAAGGGCGGAACACGCACCACGCAACCCATTGATTGAGCCGTGTTCCGTGGTGCGTGGTACGTAGCAGGAGCATTCTATGCTTTTCACCGACAAACTGAGCTTAGCCCAGACGCGCTCCGGCTCATGGCTCTGCATTGGGCTTGACACCGATCCCGACAAGATGCCCCCTGCGTTGCGCAGCCGCGAGGATACCATCACCGCCTTCAACCGCGCGATCATTGAAGCGACACACGACCTGGTGTGCGCGTACAAACCGAATCTGGCATTCTACCTCGCGCGCGGCAGTGCGGGCATTGACGAACTCGCGGCAACGGTCAGCGCGATCCCGCGCGATATCCCGGTGATCCTCGACGCCAAGTTCGGCGACATCGATTCGAGCGCGCGCGGCTATGCGCGCTTTGCGTTTGAAACACTCGGCGCCGATGCGGTGACGGTGAATCCGTACCTCGGCGCGGATGCGCTTGCACCATTTCTTGAATATTCCAGCCACGCCATCTTCCTGCTCGCGCACACGTCGAATCCCGGCGCCAGCGATCTGCAGGACGCCCTCGTCGCCAACGACGCGCTCGAAGCGATGCCCGAAGCACTCTTCGTCCGAGTTGCGCGGTTTGCCAAGACGCTGAAAGGCAAAGGCGAGGTAGGGCTGGTGGTCGGTGCAACTTTCCCAGAGCAATTGCGGGAGGCACGTGAGGCGAATCCGAGCGTGGTTTTCCTAATTCCCGGCATTGGGACACAAGGGGGCAGTCTCGAGCAAGTCGTCGAGTCCGGTGTGACCGATGCCGGTATCGGCCCAATCGTCAATGCGTCCCGCTCGATCCTCTATGCGTCAAGCGGCGATGATTTTCCGGATGCCGCGCGCAAGGCGGCGATCAAATTGAGAGACGAGATAAGAGCACAAGAATAATGTGCGACGCACTTGGCCCCTCCGCTTCGCTCTGGGGTCTGCGAAAGTGCGTCGCACATCTTTTTACCACTCCGGCCAATCCAGCATTCGGATATCGACGGTCTCGCCTTTGCGGACCAGGGTTACCTCTTCAGGCACAACGAGCAGGCCGTTCGCGCGCGAAACCGAGGTCAGTATGCCGGAACCTTGCTGGCCGGTCGTTCGCGCGGTGTACCCCCCTTCGCGCTTTTCGACGACGACACGGATGAAGTTCCGACGATTCGCGGTATTCTCTACGTTTTCTTGCAAGATCGCGCGGACGGTCGGACGCGCGACTAGAGTTTTCCCGAGCATCGTAAGGATCGCCGGACGCGCGAACACCTCGAACGAGATCATCGCGCTGACTGGATTGCCGGGCAGACCCAGCAGCGGTACGTCCTTTTTCCCGCGCAACACTCCGAACGCGAGCGGTTTGCCTGGTTTCATCTTCACCTGCCAGAAGTGCATCTCGCCTTCCGCGTTCAACACATCCTTGACCATATCGTAATCGCCGACCGAGACGCCCGCGCTCGTGAGAAACAGGTCTGCGTCCGCATCCAGCCCGGCGCGGATCTTGGCAGTCAAGTCCTCGATATTGTCGTGCGCGATGCCAAGCCGAATCGGGACGCCGCCGGCCTTCAAGACGGCGGCGGCATTGGCATATTCATTCGAGTTTCGGATTTTGCCGGGGGCAAGCGGTTCGTCGATCGCAACAAGCTCATCCCCGGTCGCAAGAATCGCGACGCGCGGGCGACGATGCACGCTGACCTGCTTCTGGCCGAGTGACGCCAGCACGCCGATCTCCGCAGGGCGCACAACCCTGCCCTTTGGCAGTACCACTTCGCCGGCGCGCATGTCTTCACCCGCCGCGCGCACGTTCTCGCCGCGCTGGATCGCTTTGAGAATATCGACGGTAGCCCGGTCCCTACCCGCGCCGCGCACTTGTGCGCCTTCGGATGTTTCTTCAAATCGAACGACGGTGTCCGCGCCCTCAGGCATCGGCGCGCCGGTCATGATTCGCATGGCCGTGCCGCGCTCGACCGCGCGCGGCGCGGTGTAGCCCGCCGCGACATCGCCAATCACGCGGAGCACGACAGGGTGATCGGACGCCGCGTTCGCGATATCGTCGGCGCGCACGGCGTAGCCGTCCATCGCGGAATTGTTGAACGGCGGCACATTGCGTTCGGCGACGATGTCTTCTACCAACACGCGGTCGAGCGCATCCAGCATCGGCACACGTTCCGGTTCCAGCGGACTAAAGTGCTTGAGAATGTATGCGAGCGCTTCTTCGACGCTAATCATGTTCATGGGCGACCTCTCCATTCACGATAATCCGTTCGATCCCAGTATACACCTGCATCTGCCCGCCGCGCGCGTAGCCGATCAACGCAATGTTCCATGCACGCGCAAGTTGCACCGCCAGGTGCGTCGGCGAGGTGCGCGAGACGACGATCGGCACTTGCATCTTGGCGGCTTTGGTAATCATCTCCGACGAAATACGCCCGGTCGAAATCAGGATGCCGTCGCGCGTAGCGACCCCGCGCATTAGGCAATCGCCGCGGATTTTGTCGAGCGTGTTGTGACGTCCCACGTCTTCCGCCAGCGCGAGCAGGTGTTCGCCGTCGCCGAGCGCGGAGGTATGCACGCCGCGCGATTCCCGGTAGAGCTTTGCGTTCGCGCTCAGCTCGTGCATCATCGCGAATATCTCAGACACGCGCACCTGGCGCGCGGAATCAATCGGCGGCTGCTCCTTTGACAGATCATCAAAGGTGACGCCGCCGCCGCAGCCGCTCGTCAGCACGCGATGCGGCGGCAGGTGAAACTCGGCATGCGTCAGCCGCACCTCGATCGAGCCGACGCCCTCCTCGCAAATCGCCATGGCGCGCGTCTCATTGAGGCCGAGGGCGGGGATGTACCAGTACGCGCGGTCGGGCGCTTCGTTGACTCGAATAGAGGCGATCTCCTCCAGGCCCGAAATCAGTTTCTCGGACGCGAGAAAGCCGAGCGCGAGGTGATGCAAATTACGTGACGTCGCCATGAACGTGACGACTTCGATGTTGTTGACAAACAGCGGCGCACGGCTTTCGCCGATCACCGTGCCCTGCACGGCTCGCGCGCTGGATTCGGTTACGCGGTAATAAAGGGTCTGCGCTTTTTCTTCGAACATTGTCTAGTCAGCTAGTCGGATAGTCTCATGGTCACATGGTCAATTGACTATCCGACCATATGACCAAGTGACTGCGCGATGACCAAGTCTTCCGGCGTATTCGCGTTGAAGAACGACAAGTGCCGTGGGTCGAATCGATCTACCTCGTCGGATTCAACGACGCGCACACGCACCGAATCAAGAAATCCGACCGCGCGCAAATCGTTTTGAAGCAGCCGCGCCTCGATGGTCGGGAGGCACCTCTTAGAATAGACCGCATGCATCGGATGCAAGTTGCTTTCTTTGGCGATGGGTCGGTCAGCGCGATACAGTCTTCTTTCGCCGGCAGGCTTGTCGCCGCGCGACGAGCGCGGCGTCTTACCCGATAGGTCTTGCGCGCGCGGGATGACCACGTCAAATTGGGGAGCAAGCGAAATAAGGTGGGACAGCAGCGCGGCGTTGAGGAAGGGCATATCGCTTGCGACCACAAGCGCGAATCGCTCGCGCGCGGCTTGCAAGCCGGAGAAAATGCCGCCGAGCGAACCTTTCCCCGGATAGACATCGACGACGACCGGCTGCCCGAACCGGGCATAGTCCGCCGCGTCGTTCGCGACGATAATCACTTCGGTGCAAAGCGGCTCGACGCGCTCGATTACACGCGCGATCAGCGGAGCGCCCTCAAACTCGATCAACGCCTTGTCGCGTCCCATCCGGCGGCTTTGCCCTCCCGCCAGAACGACCGCGCTGACGCGCGGCAATGTCTCATCAGTCATTATTTCCAACAAGACCTTCCAGGTTTTGAGAAACCTGGAAGGTCTCTCCGTCAATTCAACGAGAACGTACCTTGATCGCGGACCTGCTCGCTCTTCTCCGTGACGAGCCGCAGCAATTGCAGCTCGCGCTCCAGGAAAGCCGCCTCACGCCGTAAGCGCTGGCTCGTGGTTGGCGCCGCGAGCAGCTCCTGTTTGTCCGACATGCTGATCGGCAGACTTGCCGCAATCGAGTAGGAGAGGACCGTCGGGTCTTTGGGAAGCTGCAGACGCTCCTTCTCCTCATCCGCCTCGGTTTCGAGAACCGATCGGAACGCGCTGGCGTACTCCTGAAACAGCCGAGCGGCGCGCTGCGCCACGCGCTCCACCTGTTTCAGGTTGACATTCTCGTCCGGCAGTAGCACGATGCGGCCCGACAGGTATGGATGCGCCGTCGATTGCGCGATCAGCTTAAAGCGCATGATGCCTGTAACGACGATATTCATCCGCCCATCGGCCAGCCGCGCCACATCGACGATACGCGCGAGGGTGCCAATCTCGTGCGGCGTCGCGGCCGCGCCGACTTCGGAGCCTTCCTTGATCAGCGCGACGCCAAAGGCCAGGTCTTCCTGCAAGCAACGATCGATCATCTCGTGATAGCGCGGCTCGAAGATGTGCAGGGGCAAACGCGCCTGCGGGAACAAAACGGTGTTGAGAGGGAACAACGGTAAATCGCTTTCCAGTATCTTCACTTGGCCCATCCCGGCAAACAAGAAAAAATGGGAACGCGCGGTTGCGTCCCCACAATACTACCGACTTGCCACGTGCGTAAGCGCGCCGTCCTATTTCTTGTGCGACTCGAGGTACGCGACGGCATCGCCCACGGTTGTGATCTTCTGTGCCTCTTCGTCAGAGATCTCGCCGCCGAATTTCTCTTCAAATTCCATAATCAATTCGACGAGGTCGAGCGAATCGGCTTCCAGATCCTCGCGGAAACGCGCTTGCGGCGTCACCTTGCTTTCGTCCACGCCCAGCTTGTCCACGATGATTGCCTTGACCTGATTGAAGACTTCACTGTCGGCCATTGGAATGTCCCCCCTTTAGGATTTTGAAATGCTGACGGGATGATTTCGTCGCCCAGAGTATACGCGGAATTGAGCCGTGCGTCAACCTGCCAACTATGCTATAATACACCCATTGAAACACCGCGCTGCGCGAAAAGTTACGCTCACAGGAATAGAGATGCCTGACGACACCACCCACCGTGACCGAAAACTTGAACACCTGCGCATCAATTTGAAGGAAGACGTCCAGTTCCGCGAGACGACGAATGGGCTGGAACGCTATCGCCTCATCCATCAGGCGCTGCCGAACCTCAAGTTAGAAGAGATCGATCTATCCACCCCTTTTTTCAAGAAACGGCTGCGCGCGCCGCTGCTCATCTCCTCGATGACCGGCGGCGCAGACGAAGCCGACCGCATCAACCAGACGCTTGCCGCCGCCGCGCAGGCCACCGGCATCGCGATGGGGCTTGGCTCGCAACGCGCGGCGATTGAAGATGAATCGCTGGCGTACTCGTATCAGGTGCGCAGCGTCGCGCCAGACATCCTCCTCTTTGCCAACCTCGGCGCAGTTCAACTCAACTACACCTATTCGATCGATCAATGCCGCCGCGCGGTCGAGATGATCCAAGCCGATGCGCTGATCCTGCACCTGAACGCGATTCAGGAAGCGGTGCAGTCGGGCGGCAACACGAACTGGAAAGGCCTGCTCACGAAGATCGAACACGTCTGCCGCATATTGGAGGTGCCGGTCATCGGCAAAGAGGTTGGGTTTGGGATTTCCGAAGATGCCGCGCGGCAACTGGCGAGCGCCGGCGTTGCCGCCATCGATATCGCCGGCGCGGGCGGCACGTCGTGGGCGGCGGTCGAAGCGCGTCGCGCGCCCTCGTCGTTTTTGCGCAATCTCGCCGAGGCGTTTTGGGATTGGGGGATTCCAACCGCGGAGAGTATCGAACGGACACGGCGCGGCGCGCCGGACCTGCCCATCATCGCGAGCGGCGGAATCCGCGACGGCGTGGAAGCGGCCAAGTGCATCGCGCTGGGCGCCTCCCTGGTGGGCTATGCGTCCCCGATGCTGAAACTCGCGGGCCAGGGCATCGAGGCGACAATCGGAGGAATCAAACTGCTCGAAGAGGAATTGCGCACGGCGATGTTCGGCATCGGCGCGGCAAACATCGACTCACTGCGAAACACAAGGTATTTGGAAAGAATCTAACCTAGAGTGACAAGCCAGAGAGATCGCCCATGGATGATTATCTGACCGCCCTAGAATCAGAACTCCGCGCGCTCGTTGCCTCGCCCGATCCGGCTTATAACGCGTACTATGGGATGTTCCTGTACCACATGGGATGGACGGATACCCAGTTCAACGCGGTCAAGACCGATACCGGCAAGCGCCTTCGCCCTCTACTGTGTTTGGTCACCTGTGAAGCCGCTGGCGGCGATTGGCGGTCCGCGTTACCCGTCGCCGCGGCGATTGAGCTGGCGCACAATTTCTCCCTGATCCACGACGACATCGAAGACGAGAGCGACAAACGCCGTGGACGGACCGCCGTGTGGAAAGTGTGGGGGCTGGCGCAAGGGTTGAACGCGGGCGACGGTATGTTCGTGCTGGCGCGACTCGCGCTCGACCGCCTCCGCAAGGGCGGTATGGCGATTGAAAACTGTGCGGCAGTCAGCTACGCCTTCGACGAGGCGATGCTCGCGCTGTGCCAGGGGCAGTTTCTCGATCTCGGCTTTGAGGAGCGCCTGAACGTCACTCCCGACGAATACCTAGAAATGATCCGCGGCAAGACCGCCGCGCTGATTTCCGCCGCGACGCGCATCGGCGCGATGCTGGCCACAAACGACGAAACCGTCATCGGCGCGTTCACGCGCTTTGGCGAGAACATCGGCCTGGCATTCCAGATTACAGATGACATCCTCGGCATCTGGGGCAACCCGTCGGTAACGGGCAAATCCGCTGCGACCGACATCCTTTCGAAGAAGAAATCGCTGCCGGCGATCCTCGGGCTGAACCACCCGCAGTACGGCGACCCGCTCCGCGAGATTTACCGCAAGCCGCGGCTGGAGCACGCTCACGTTGCGCGTGTGCTCGAACTGCTGGACGCCGCCCGCGTGCGCGCAGAAGCGCAGCGCCGCGCCGACGCGTTCCGCGCCGCCGCGTTGGACGCGCTGGACACGACTGGAATAAAAAATCGCGCGATGGACCGCTTGCGCGAGACCGCGGAGGTGATGACGCGAAGGACGAGGTAACACCAGGTCACACCGAGATTGAACTGATCTTCAGCTTGTCGCCAGTGTCACCGTGACGCCATCCAGAAAACACACCGCAAGACAACCTTCTCTCCGCACTTCCGACATCGCCAAGGCCGTCGGCGTTCATCCCAATACCGTGCGCCTCTATGAGGTTTGGGGATTCTTGCCACCGATTCCACGCTCGCCGAAGGGTTATCGTCTGTACACCCAAGCCCACCTCGATCAGATGCGGCTAGCGCGGACAGCCCTGCACAGCGCTTGGCCGGGCCGGAAAATTCGCCAGTCTGCGCTCGCGCTAGTACGGTGCGGCGCCACCGGCGATTTAGGCGGCACACTTGAGTGCGCGTATCATCACCTTGCAATCGTGCAATCGGAATGTGCCGAGGCCGAGGCCGCCGCAAAACTCCTGCAACGCTGGGCTGAAGGATCCACGGCTGATGCCACAAGCGAGCCATTGTCGATCAAGCAAGCCGCCAAATCGCTGGGACTGTCCACCGATGTCCTCCGCAACTGGGAACGCAACGGCCTAATTCGCGTACCGCGCGAGGGACGCAACCGCTATCGGCACTATGGTCAAGCTGAAATCAGCCGCTTGCGCGTAATTCGCATGTTGCGCTCGGCTGGTTACAGCACGATGGCGATCCTCCGCATGTCGCTCCAACTCGACCAAGGGAAGAAAACGAATCTTCGCGCGGCCCTCAATACTCCTCGCCCCGACGAGGATGTATTCACTGCGGCAGATTGCTGGCTTTCGACGCTGGCGGAACAGGAAAAGCGCGCCCGGGAGATGATCGCACAAATCGAGGCGATGCTTCGCAAAGAACACCAGTCGCCGCGGACTCTGAAACGCGCCCGCTAGATTCTGACCCGGATTTCCACGCGAGTCTTCAGCACGAGCGATTCCCCGGCGTGCTTCCCCCATCGTTGTACTCTCCCCGTAGCACTTTTCGCTTTCGGTATAACCCTCCAGTTGTCGACCAAGGTTGTGCATTCCGCCCACTTTTCCACACAGGTCCAGGCAACAACCCTCCATTAGCACACCAAGGTCGTATAATACTCGTGTGTCTCACAATCAACGAATGGAGGATTCCTGAATGTTACCACGCATCATCCTGCACAACACCGTGAGCGTTGACGGACGTATGGACCTGGATTGGTCCATCGCAGACATCGGCCTGTATTACGAACTTGCTTCTCGCTGGAATGCGGACGCCATTTTGTCGGGCAGCAACACAATCCTCACGGCTCCGGACCAAGCCGCCGGTGAAGCGGACGAAACAATCGGACCGCAGAACGATCCTACTGATTTACGACCGCTATTCGTCGTCGTGGATAGTCGCGGTCAAATCCACAATTGGAATTTCTTGCGAAAACAGCCGTACTGGCGCGACGTGATCGTTCTGTGCTCTCGCTCCACACCCGGGGCCTATCTCGATGAATTGCACAAGAAAGAGGTGGGTTACATCATGGCCGGCGATGATCGCGTCGATCTGCGAGCAGCTCTGGAGCAGCTCAACGCACATTACCGAGCAAAGACGATCCGAGTGGACAGCGGCGGCACGCTCAACGGCATTCTGCTCCGCGCCGGCTTGGTGGACGAGGTGAGCGTGCTCATCCATCCCGCTCTCGTTGGAGGAACTTCGTCGCGTTCCATCTTCGTTGCGCCCGATCTGACGTCAGCGGCAGGAGCGATACGCCTCAAGCTGAACCACATCGAAAAAATGCGCGGAGACGCCGTCTGGTTACACTACGAGGTCATCAAATGAGGGCCTCCACTTTCCCAGATTAGCGGTGATATTTTTCATCGGGGCGTCCCGGCTATTCCAGTCCGGGATACGACGATAGGCGAGCGCGTCGAGTTAGGATACTTTGATGCTTCTGGGATGCAGTTCCGAGCGGATCATCCATCCGTGTTGACAATCCCAGGCATCCGATTTATATTTCTGAGAGGAAAGGAATAACCAGGCACAAACCGTTATCGCCAGAACAAATTGCAAAACCATGGCATGGTACCGCTAGCATATCAGGAATGCGCTGCGAGGAGGAATGTTATGGAGTTACAATGGATCAAGTGCCCAGGTGATGAGTGGTGTCCTCTAGACATAGTAAATTTAGACGATCCCTTCTTCGACAACCTGGAGGGCGTCTATATCATCTGGCACGGAGGAGATCCCGCCTCGACGATCATCGTCGGGCAGGGAAACATCAGAGAAAAACTGACGGCCCATCGCAATGATTCGCGCATCTATACGTATAATCTGTTGGGAGTCTTTGTTACATGGGCATCGGTGCCGGAGGCGTATCGCGATGGGATAGAAGTATATCTGGCCCAAAAACTAAACCCCGAATTGGGAGAACGCCTTCCGAATCTGACACCGATCGAGGTCAATCTACCGTGGTAATGAACGCATAGAAAAAAGTGGTCCCAGCTCATCGTTTCGGCTAACGCGGCGCGCCTTGCCATGACTGCGGGGCTCAATCGCCGTCAGCCGCCTACGGCAAAAATCTCCAAAAAACTTCGTTCGACAGCAATCGTCCGCGCGGCGTCAGCCGCACCACGCGGTCCGACAACTCGATCAACTCGAGTCCCCTGAGTTCCCTCAATTGTGCCGCGTATTTCTCCCGCGCGTCCTCGCCGTACCGTGCGGTGAACGCGCTGAACGCGATCCCCTCACCAAGCCGCAACCCCAAGATCATCGTCTCTGCCATTTCCAATTCGCGACCGATCGTCTCGCGTCCTGCGATCACGCTCTCGCCGCGCTCAACGCGCTGAATGTACTCAACCGGCGACAAGACATTCCAGTAGCGCTCGCCGCCGAAACACGAATGCGCGCCCGCGCCGAATCCGAGGTACGGCTCATTGCGCCAGTAGGTCAGGTTGTGGTGGGATCGTCGGGGCGAGGCATTCGCCAAATCACGCTTATCGCCAAGGTTGGCTGGGATAGACGATTCAAATGCTCCAAGAGGATGACCTTGCGAATGCCTCGCCCCTAAGCGTCGCGCCCAATTTGATATTTCGTAATGCTCGTACCCTGCCGCGTCGAGCATTTCCTCCGCGAGTTCGTACATGTCTGCCGCAAGGTCGTCGTCCGGCATCGGATACTTGCCGCGCTTGATCTGGTGGTCCAGCCCGGTCCCCTCTTCCACTTTGAGCGCGTAGAGTGACAGGTGCTCGGGCGCCAGTGCCAGCGCGCGCGTCAACGTCGCGCGCCAATCGTCCAGCGTTTGCAGCGGCAGGCCATAGATGAAATCGAGATTGAGGTTGTCGAACCCGGCGCGACGCGCCAGATCGTACGTCTCCAGCGCATCGGCGACGGTGTGCCCGCGGTTCAAGCGCCGCAGCACCGCATCGTCGAAGGCCTGCACGCCGATGCTTAGGCGGTTGACGCCAAGCGAATGCAGCGCGCGCAGCTTGTCTGCATCCACCGTGCCGGGGTTTGCCTCGAGCGTGATTTCGATATCGGGGATCGGAGGTAAGAGAGATTCGCAAGCGCTGAGGATTCTCTCAATATGCGCCTCGGGTACGAGCGATGGCGTGCCTCCGCCAAAGTAGACACTGCGCGCGATATGCGAATCTCGAATCTCGAATCTCGAATCTCGAATTTCCCGTGCAACGGCATCCGCGTACGGCTCCATGACGCGCGCCAAATTCGCGTACGCGTTGAAATCGCAGTACGTACATTTGATCTTACAGAACGGCATAAAGACAAAGAGCGCGACCTCTGGTATGCTCCGGCGCGTGGTTTGCTGCTGCATCGTTATGCATTATACCGGACGCAGGCGGGCGCGGCAAGCGGAGTGCAGCATGGACGAACACGATCACCCTTCTTCAACCATTTCGTCCTTGAAAACTTTGGCGAGTGCCTTTGGGCAAGCCAACATCTGGGTGTAGGACAAGCCGCCTCTGCGCTGAATATGCATTTGACTCTCGTGTTTTTCTTCGCGAGTGTACACCTACGTCACGTATTGGAGAAATCCATAATGCGCGGTAAAATGGGGGCATGGAAACAAACAACATGGAGAAGTAGCATGGACCCGACCCGAATCACACTCCATCCCGATTACCAAATCGCGCCAGTAGACCCGCGTGTTTTCGGCGGGTTCCTCGAACACTTGGGGCGAGCCGTCTATCAGGGTGTGTACCAGCCCGATTCGGCACACGCCGATGAGGACGGCTTTCGCAAAGACGTCCTAGGCGCCCTGCGAAAGATGCGTCTGACCACCCTGCGCTACCCGGGCGGCAATTTCGCCTCGGGCTATCACTGGCAGGATGGCATCGGCCCGCGTGCTTCACGTCCCACCGTGCGCGACCTGGCGTGGCAGAGCATCGAACCCAATCAATTCGGCACGGACGAGTACATGAAACTGGCGCACAGGATGGGATGGACGCCGATGCTCTCGGTGAATCTGGGCACCGGCACACCTGAGGAAGCGCGGAACTGGGTCGAGTATTGCAACCTCCCGACCGGAACCAAGTATGCCAACCTGCGCGCGGCCAACGGCTCGCCAGAGCCATACGGCGTCAAGCTGTGGTGCCTGGGCAATGAAATGGACGGCCCCTGGCAACTGGGGCACGTCCCCGCCGACGAGTACGCGACTCGCGCTCAGCAAGCCGCCAAACTGATGAAAGACACCGACCCGTCGATTGAGCTGGTGGCTTGCGGCACCTGCGCCTATACCCTTCCTACCTATATGGAATGGGACCGAACTGTGTTAGAGTATGTGGGAGAGTACGCCCAGTACGTCAGTCTGCATCGCTACGTGGGCAATTTCAAAGGCGACACGGCTGACTATTTGGCGGTGACCAATTCGATTGACCAGCAGATCGAAGAGATGGACGCCGCGTGCCGTTACGTGCAGGCGCGTCTGCGCAGTATAAAGCGCCATTACCTGTGCTTTGACGAGTGGAACGTCTGGTACCGGGCGACCAAGCCCGAGCACATGGATGGCCGCGGTCAGTCTGCCCCCCATCTGCTCGAAGAGGAATACGATTTGGCGGACACGCTGGTCGTGGCGGGCTTTTTGAACAGTTTTATCCGCCATGCCGATGTGGTCAAGATCGCCAACCTCGCGCAGATCGTCAACGCGATCGCCCCGATTCAAACGCGCGGTGACCAATTGCTGTTGCACACCATCTACTATCCATTTGTGATGTACACCAATCGGCGCGATGGGATAGCGCTTCAGCCGGTGGTGAAAGGTCCCGGCTACACGAGCAGCAGCTACGGCTACGTGAACACGGTCGATACAAGCGCTATCCTCGGCGACGGCGTCCTGCACGTATTCCTCGTCAACCGCAGTCTGACCGAACTCGCGTCGGTGATGATTGACTTTGCCGGGGGACAGCTGGAAAACGTCGAATCGGCTGAGGTGGTGACCGGGCCGAATGCCCAAACCCGCAACACCTACCAGCAGCCCGGGAACATCCACACTCAAGCGTTCAAGGCGGTGCGTCTGCAGGATGGCCAAGCCGCTGTGGAATTACCGCCCCTCTCGGTGGTTGCGTTGTCCGTCAAAGTAGCGATCCCAGGAAAGTGATGCTGGAGATCGAGGAGAAATCGTTCCGGGTCAGTTGAGTAGTTCGCTCTACCTCCTCTTTTCGGCATTTGAGAGTGACAAAATTTCTGCTTTAAGGTTTCGCAGACAGTGCCTTACGTCAGCTAATCGCCCTCCGAACCCCAGGTCGCTCGTTTTCTCTCCGTTCTCTTTATCGAACCATTGTCACACCAACGATTCCCGGCCTCACAGTTGCGCGGCTGCGAATCGTTCGTGCAGACAGTATGCTTTTGGCGCGCGCCCAGAGCAGATTACCCGAGGATACTTTCATCTGGGACCGACAAATGTGATTTGCGGCTGCGGCAACCATTTATGGTATAATCAAACAAAAGTCAAAGGTGATTACCTCTATGGACAATCCGAGGATGCAGCGCGTCGTTTTTCAACCTGCCACCTATCAAGGTATGCAACAGGGCATCAACCAGATCGTGGCTGCGGTTCGCCCAACACTGGGTCCACGCGCTCGGCTGGTCGCCATTGATCGAATCGTCGCTAACAAAGATACGGGGCCAGAATTGCTCGGCAACGGCGGCACGATCGCTCGGAGGATCATCCAGTTGCCCAACCGCGATGGAGACATGGGGGCCATGTTCCTGCGCGGCATGTTATGCGAGCTCCAAGACCAAGTGGGGGACGGAACAGCCACCGCAGCGGTACTCTTCCAGATGGTCTTCGACCAGGGTGTCCGCCATAGCGTATCGGGCGGTAACGCGATGCGACTCCGCAATTATCTAGAGCGGGGCATGTGTATCATCCTAGAGGAGTTGAATGGCATGACCCTGCGCCCGAAACAGGGCAAAGAGGAGCTGGCCAAGATCGCCGAGGCCATCTGCTATGACCCGCCCCTGTCCAAGATGCTTGGCGAGATCTTTGACATCATCGGGGAGTATGGCCGGCTCGAAGTTCGAGCGGGAAGCAGCCGGGGATTGGAACGAGAGTACGTGACAGGAAGTTATTGGGAGAGCAGTCTCTTATCTCGATATATGTTCACCGATCAAGCCCGGCAGAGAGCAGAGCTTGAAAACGTCGCTATTCTGATCAGCGATCTTGATCTGCAAGACCCGGACGACCTGGTATTTCTCCTTACCCTCGCTAAGCAAGCCGATATCCAATCACTGGTGATTATGGCGCGCAACGTTTCGGATCGCGCGATTGGCATGTTATTGGCTAATCAAAAGGATTCTCAATTTCGCGTCGTTGCTGTCAAAGCCCCCGGCGCGACGGTTGACGACGCCAGCGCAGCATTGGGGGACGTGAGCGTGCTGGCGGGAGGGCGTCCTTTGGTTGCAGCAGCAGGAGACACCTTGAGAAGGGTGAAATTGGAAGACCTGGGACACGCCCGCCAGGCATGGGCTGACCTGTCCTATTTTGGCATCGTGGCAGGGAAAGGCAATCCCCGTGCGCTGCGCGCACATCTTGCAACCCTGCGCGCTGCCCACAGGAATGCCGAGGACCCGGATGTTCGCAGGCGATTGCAGCAGCGTCTCGGCAGACTGATGGGCGGGTCAGCGATTCTTTCAGTAGGAGGCGCGACCGAAACGGAGATCGCGGTTCGCCAGAAATTGGCGGAGCATACGGCGGACGCGTTGCGCGGTGTGGTACGGGAGGGCCTGTTGCCGGGGGGCGGCGCGGCCCTCTTGGCCTGTCGCCCGGCGATGCAGCGCCTGCTCGACGGCACTATAGATGAGGATGAGCGTGCCGCGTACCGCATTCTATCGCGCGCGCTAGAAGAGCCACTTCGTACGATTGTCACGAATGCAGGATACGATGCAGCCGATGTCATGGCCGAAATCAGACAGGTCGGCGCAAGTGGCTCTCCCAACCCTTCGGCCTTCTACGGGTTCGATGTGATCTCTGGGCAGGTCGTTGACATGGTCAGAGCGGGAATTCTCGATGTGGCCTCCGTACAAAAAGCGGCCGTCCGTAGCGCGATTGCCAGCGCCGCCCTGGCATTGACGATTGATGTCCTGGTTCATCACAAAAAGCCCAAACTAGACCTCACCCCCCAATAGGAGCGCGATGAGCAAAATGGAAAATCAGACCGAGGAAATATCCCCAATGCAGGACATTGTCTTTTCTCTTGCGACATCGCCGAACTTTGCTCTGGATGGCATTTGCTTCGCGGCTCGCCAATCGGGGTTGTATCGCTCCAAGGATGGCGGCCGCACCTGGCACTCTGCCTGCGATCAGTTCAACTCGGGCCCCCTGCCGACGACCGCCGTCATCGTTTCGCCCGCCTTTGAAACTGACAAAAGTGTATTTGCCGGTGTGGCCGGCAGCATGCTGCGTTCGTTGGATGGCGGTCAAACATGGCAGGTTGCCATGCTCGGGTCACCGCCGCCGCAGGTCTCTACACTGGTTATTTCGCCGGATTTCATTGACGATGGGCTGCTATGGGTAGGGACGCTAGAAGATGGTGTGTTCTGCTCGCAAGATCGGGGATGCCGTTGGGCTGCGTGGAACTTTGGTCTGCTGGACTTGAACATCCTCTGCATGGCGGCATCTCCGGACTTGGCCCGCGACGAGACATTATTTGTGGGTACGGAAAGTGGCATTTTCCGCAGCACCAACGGCGGGCGGGCTTGGCGAGAGATTGACTTGGACCCCGAGCTGGCGCCAGTACTCAGCATGGCGGTATCTCCAGACTATGCCAAGGATGGCGTCTTGTTTGCCGGCACAGAGTCGTGCGGCTTGATGCGGTCGAGTGATAGGGGCGGTACTTGGCAACGCGTTGGCGCTGAAACGATTACAGAGGCCGTGAATGCTATCCTCCTCTCTCGCGAGTTCCACGCCAAACCCGATGTGCTGGTATTGCTGAGTGACACTGTGTTGATTTCGCACGATGGGGGCCAGTCTTGGTCACGGTTGCACTCTAGCGGGTGGTCCGAATATGGCGCGACCTGCGTGGCTGCTCCGGATGGACTCAGCCCGGACGCGACTTTGCTGGTTGGGTTCATGGGAGGACACATAGCGCGGATTAACGAGAGATAGCGAGACATCTGTAAGGATGGTAAGCGCCATGAAAGAATCTACTTCCATGTTTGAATCCGAGCTGCGCGTTTCTCCTAGGCCAGTACTCGCTGGGCTGCTGATTTTAGGATGTGGACTCTTTTTGGGCGCGCAGCTCCTATCCTATCCGTGGGAGGCCGTCAGCCGGGCCATGTCACTTTTCTTTCTCTTGACCGGATTGTCAGGCGCCGGCTGGTTACTCGTCAATTGGAAGCCATGGGTGGGTCGTTGGTTTACACTCATCGCACTGGTGATTGCCTTGCACTTTGCTAGCGTCTGGCTCGACCTGTCTGAGGCGCTGGCTTTGGTATGGATGCCTGTCGCCTTAGCGGCTCCCCTGATTGGCCCCGCCGCCGCAACTGTTACTGCGGTGGGCGAATGCGCGCTCATCTTGATTTTACTCACCTACCCGGCTACGAAAGCAAACCCATCTATCGCCGTGATTGCCTTGGTGTCCATCTGTGCGGCACTCGCCATCATGTACGCTATCTATGGTTCAATGGATCGGCTTGTCGCGTGGTTAGAGGAGTATTCTGAACGTGCCAGGTGCTCTCTGGAAGAAGTGCGGGATCGGAAAGTGGAACAAGAACAAGCCATGGCCAGTCTAGCACACGCCAATCGGCAGCTAGCACTGGCAAATGAAAGATCAGCGGCATTGCGAAGTATTGCGGAGGAAGCCGAAAAGGCAAAGACGATATTCGTAGCCAGCGTGAGCCATGAATTGCGCACTCCTTTGAACATGATCATCGGGCTAGTTGATCTAATGATCGAGTCCCCTGAGATCTACGCCGTTGCGTTATCGCCCAAGATGCGAGAAGATCTGGAGGTTGTGCATCGCAACTGTGAACATCTCTCCAACATGATCAACGATGTCTTGGACCTCACTCGGATCGGTGCGGGGCGAATGCCACTTCACCGGGAACGGGTTCGTCTGAAACAGATCATCGATCACGCTGTGGAGGTTGTGAGACCGCTACTAGAGAAAAAACGGCTGGCATTACAGATCGCAATCCCGGATGATCTGTCGGAAGTCTACTGTGATCGCGTCCGCATTCAGC
>Ga0163210_1000468_pt1 | contig 17103 bp, 14 predicted proteins | sample Kivu_220m_FD_113536 | JGI IMG/M metagenome (GOLD analysis project Ga0163210, IMG submission 113536) | Freshwater microbial communities from Lake Kivu, Western Province, Rwanda to study Microbial Dark Matter (Phase II) - Kivu_220m | ecosystem: Environmental > Aquatic > Freshwater > Lake ...
ACTTACCCTACTACAATGAGCAAAGATTACACATGGGCATCGATTTCCAAACTCCGCAGGAAATACTTCAAAAGTGATTCCAAGGTGCTGGTTAGAAAACGGGTTGTGGCCATGGGTAAAATAAAGGCGGGTAGACAAGATTTGTCTATCCGCATGTGGTCTTGGCCGCCGGCGTGATTATCAATAGCCAGCGAACTTTATCAACCTCGGCATAATAAGCCAGTAATTTGGCACTTTTGTTGCGCTGGTCTTGGCAGAATTGGAAAACGGTCGCGTCTATCGGTTCTTCTTGTTTTCGATCCGATCCGTTTATTTTTATCGCCAGCAAGCTGGTGAACGGATTGCTTTTGCCGATTCTAATCAGATTCCTTCTTTCAAATACTTCGTATATTCTTCTTCCCGGGCCAATAGCTTTTTCAAACATTGTTTGCTCTATTGTTTCATACATTCCATAGCCACCGGTAGAAACAGAAGCAATTAGTTGCATTTCTACCCCTAAAGGCAATCCTGTCATTTCTGCCAGATCGTTATCAACTGTTAATCGATTTTCCATATCAACCCTCCGAATTTTAAACGAACCATAAAGCAATGAGTGTTTATAAAAACAAAAAATTCTCATTGCCTGAGAATTTGCCGCTTGCGATATTGTTATTGACGATTATTGTTTACAAACGAAAAATTCCCAGGATTTGAGATTGGTTAAAATAAAAGCTAAACCAAAAGTTATTTCTTGCGATCTGTTTTTCCATACGTTAATAGCTTATCAAATTATTTAACTTGGTCAAGACGCGGGAATAAAATACCAACTTCTTGGCCGGATAACAGTAATTTGATCTTTTGCGAGGTTTCGGGAATAAAAGGTTCAACCAGTTCGGCGATAACGGAAAGCGCGAAAAGCAGATCCCCTACCGCGGCACTATCATTGGTTTTCCAGGGCTGGGTTTTTTCGATGTACCGGTCGCAATAATTTACCAATTTCCAGATCGCGGCCAAAGCGTCATTGAATTTGTATTGCTCCAATTCGGCGTCGCGCTGTTTTTTGGCAATGTCAATCTCGTTTTCGAGCTCTGTGGTTGAAACCGTTTCCGGAATTTTGGTCGCGCCGATCTTTTTGGCGATGGTGATCACGCGCGCCACCAAATTTCCTAATCCTTTGGCCAAATCAGAATTATAGCGTTCCTCAAAACGCGCGATCGTAAAATCGCCGTCTTCGGTCGAAGGCAATTCGCGTAGTAGAAAATAGCGCACGGGATCCGTACCATATTTTGCCGCCAGCACGAATGGATCAACCACATTACCCAACGATTTTGACATTTTCTGGCCGCTACTGGTAACGTAGCCGTGCACGAATATCTGGTTTGGCAAAGGCAAACCAGCCGACAACAGCAGACCGATCCAGTGTACGGCATGGAACCGGATGATACCTTTTCCCACAACATGGACCTTTTGGGCATTTTGCCACCATTCCTGGAATGGTTCATTCTCCGGACTGCCATAGCCCAAGGCGCTGATGTAATTCGACAGTGCGTCAAACCACACCCACATCACTTGGTTTTTGTCGCCGGGAACCTCGATTCCCCAGCCTTTGGCGCGCTCTTTCGAACGCGAAACGCAAATGTCTTCCAGACCGGATTTTACAAAATTCAGGATTTCGTTTTTGCGGCCTTCGGGAATAATTTTTACGATGTCGTTTTCGATCGCTTCGCGGATCCGGTCCTGGTAGACCGACAGGCGGAAAAAATAATTTTCCTCTTCGATCAACTCGGGCTTGGCCTTGTGTTCGGGACAAAGACCGTTTATCAGATCTTTTTCTTTATAGAATTCCTCGCAGCCAACGCAATACAGCCCGCGATAGGCCTTTTTGTAGATGTCCTTTTGACAATCCTGCCAGAGTTTTTTGGCGCCGTTAACGTGGCGCACCTGCGTGGTGCGGATAAAATCATCATAAGACAAATCCAACAGCGGCCCCAGCGCGCGGAAGATCTCGGCGTTCCGGTCAACAAAATCCTCAATTGGCAAACGCGCGGCATGGGCGGCTCTGACGTTCTTTAAGCTGTTCTCATCAGTGCCGCTCAAAAAAAAGATCCGGTCACCCTTGGCGCGATGCCAGCGCGCCAAAACGTCGGCCTGGATCTTTTCCAAGGCATGCCCCAGATGCGGCCGTGCGTTAACATAATCGATTGCAGTGGTGATGTAGTATTTTGAATTCATAATTATCAATTTCCTTCAAGCGTTATATTACATTGACCAAATTTAGCATGAAATATTGTAAAAATCGAATTTTCTTAACGCTTCCAGCAATTTGACTTTTTTGTTAGCCAAGGTTAATCTCTAAAGAAAGCTCTTTGGAGGATCTTTATGGTAAAAGAGGTACCGAGAATGTCCTTAATAAGAGGAACATTATTCTCAAAATGTCCGCACTGCAAACGAAGAATTTATCTCAATAATCGTAAGGTTCCGTATTGTCCAGTGCATGGACCAATTGTCCCAAAATAAGAGTAATCAACAGGAAATAGATTATCTCTTTTTTTATTTTCCTTCAAGAACAACCACTAATTCGCCTTTGAGGGGGTCTTTTTTAATTTGCACGATGACTTCGAGGATCGTACCGCGATAGATGGTTTCAAAGGTTTTGGTCAGTTCGCGGCAAACCACAATGCGGCGAGATTTATTTGGATTAAGTTGGTTAAGTTCGTTAAGCGTTTTAAGTATTCTAAAATTCGATTCATAGAATACGATGGTATGTTTGTATGACAATAGTTCTTCAAAATACTTCCCCCTTTTATTTTTAGCAGGCGGGAAGCCAAGAAAAACGAATTTGTCCGCGTTAAAACCGCTGATACTTAACGCCGCAATCGCGGCGTTTGGACCCGGAATGGGGATAATTTTGACGTTATCGCCGAATCTTTGTGCAACCGTTTGAACCAGCTTGTTACCCGGATCAGAAATTCCTGGCGTGCCAGCGTCAGAAACCAAGACCAAAACCTTACTCTCCCCTAGTAAACCTAAAATCTGCTCGGTTTTTCGCAGGTTTGAATGCTGATGATAACTAAGTAATGGCTTGACAATGCCGAAATGATCCAGCAGTTTTTTCGTTATGCGCGTGTCTTCGCACAATATCAAATCAGCGCCCTTCAGCGCTTCAAGAGCCCGAAAAGTAATATCGGCCAGATTACCAATGGGGGTCGCAACAATATATAAAACGCCCTGCATAATTTCTAATTTCTAATTTTTAATTTTTATTGAATTTTCAATTATTTAATTTTTAAACATTGGAAATTTAATAGAAATTAGAAGTTGGAAATTGGAAATTCCAAATTTGGTTTAGGTTTTGTTTCTGATTAAATAATCGCGGGTAAAATCGTAAAACAAACCAAACAGCGGGATCGCCAAAATCACGCCGGCCAATCCCCAAAGCGATTCGCCAACCAAAAGGGATATCAGCACCAAAATTGCCGGGAACTCAATGAATTTTTTTGCCAGCAGCGGAATCATTAAATTGTTTTCAACTTGCTGAATGATCGTGAAAACAACCACTATAATCAAGGCCTTTTGCCAGGAATCAAGCAAAGCCAGCATTGCCATCAACGCGCCGGCAATCAAAGGACCCAAGAATGGAACGATATCGGCAATCCCAGCGATAAAACCCAAGAAAAACGGGTAGCGAATGTTAAGCGCCCAACAAGCCAGCGATGACAGCAAACCAACTGCCAACATTCCGGCAAAACGCACTACAAACCATCCGGATATTTTTATTTGCGCTTTCTCCCACCATAAAAGCACGGTTTTCTCGTGTTTCTCAGACACAACCAGCAAAATGAATTCTTTGATTCCTTTTTCTTCCAAGGAAAAGAAAACTGCGATTGTGAAAACTAATAGCATCGTAAATATCCCGCCAAACACCGAAGCCAGCGAACCAATTATACTTGACGATGCGCCCACCAGCCAATCGCGAATCGCGGCAATGAACGCATCCATGCTTTGGAAAATCGCGAACCCCAACCCCGACAAAAATGGCGCGAATTTCTCAAAATAGGCCGGGAACAACTGCCCCATTTGCTGAGTTTCAACCATAATAAACGGCGCGAGCAGATAAATTAAAGTTGCCAGCGCGCCAAAAACGGAAAAATAAACTAGTAATGTCGCGGTAATCCTTGAAATCCTGAATTTTTGCAGAAAATCAATCGCCGGATTGAAAAGCACTGAAATTATCAATCCAAAAAGTGCCAATAGTAACACGTCTCGGATAAGATAAAGTGCGTAGCCAATCGCCAAGGCCGCCGCGATTTTTAAAATCGCAACCCAAGAAATATCAAATGCTTTTTGTTTGCCATTGATGTTGAACATATTTTAGTTATTTTTATTTACCCGCCAGAATATCCCGAGGCTCTGCCTCGGGGATGAATGGCGGGGAATCAAACTTTTCCTGCCGCGCAGCGTAAGCGGAGCGGGAGGAATACCCGCAGCTTGCTGGGGGTAGTTTATTTATAACGCACCGATAAGCATTTTTTCAAACCTTGATTTGTCGTCGTAGGGTCCAATTAAAGCCAAATTTAATTTCTCGGGCTTGAAAACATCGCAGGCAACTTCTTGAACGTCTTCGGGGGTGACTCTCTCTATTTTCGCGTAAATCTCTTTCGGCTCAAGTATTCTGCCTTCCAAAAGTTCTTGTTCGGCGTAAAACATACCTTTGGCATGAGATGATTCCAGTAGAATCGAGCTTTTGCCAATATAGTTGTCTTTCGCTTTCCGGAGCTCCGATTCGTCCACTTTTTTATCTCTTATTTTTTTGAATTCGCCCAAAATCACTTTGATGCCTTCCTCAAGACGCGAGCTGTCAAGATTGGCGGTTGCCGCCAATGAGCCAGTATCCGAATTCATTGCTAATTCAGTATGCACATCATAAACAAGTCCCCGTTTTATTCTCACTTCCTCCATCAGACGCGACGAGGACATTCCCCCTAAAATCGCGTCTAATATTTCCAGCGCGTAACGCCGCGGATAAGCGTAATTGAACGCGCGCACGCCAATAGCGATTTGTGTTTGGTTGGTTTCTTTCTTGTAGATCAAAACTTGCGGTTCCGTCTGCTTCTCAAGCACCGGGGCTTTGCCCCCGAGAACCGATGTTTTAAAATTGTAAAAATATTTCTCCGCCAAACTTTTAGCATCGGCTTCGTCAAAATTTCCGGAAACACAAACGATAGTGTTTGCCGCGGTGTAGTTCAAGTCGCGGTAAGCGATAAGTTGGTTTCGGGTGATGTTTTTGACGGTATCTTTTGTCCCGCCTATATCCCATCCTGCGGGCTGGTCGCCGTAAAGAACATCGTTCCAAACCGTCCAGATGTAGCGCATCGGATGGTCATAGAACATATTAAGCTCTTCGATTATCGTTCCCCGCTCCTTTTCGATCTCTTCGGCTGGAAGGGTCGCGTTAAGAAAAATATCCGCCACCAAATCAAACGCCTCTCCAAGTTTCTTTTTTTGCGCCTTGACGTAATAACCGGTAAATTCTTGGGATGTGAACGCGTTTGAAACCCCGCCGAGCGAATCGACAAAAGTGAATACATCCATTTCTGTCGGCCGCTTGGCGGTACCTTTGAATTGCAAATGTTCCAAAAAATGGGAAATGCCGCTGGTCGCTTTTGTTTCGTATTTTGACCCGACGCCAACAAGCACCATTACGGTCACCGCATTGGTGTTTTTCGCTGGAACGGTAATAATCCTTAAGCCGTTTGGTAATGTGGTTTTTTTATACATGAATAATATGTCAAAACTCAAATGGATCTAGCATCTAGGATTTGACATTTGACATATCTTGCGCGTATTTCTCCTGTGCTTTGAGCGCAAGATCGATGCACTCTTCGGGGTCATAACCGAGAACATCGCACCAGCGAACAGTGGAAACGATCATATTGCCGAGTTCTTTTTTAAGCTCCATTTCTCCGTCAGCGCGATCAGTGATTTTTTCATTCCTTTCGTATCTGCATATGTCGCCAAAAACCTTTCCCATGCGCACGATTATCTGGGAAAGATTTGGTTTATTATCTCCCCAAATTTGCCGTCCCAAAATTAATAATTTTTTTATCTCCATATTTTTGTGGGTGACGAATTATTGGGAAAAATAGTTCCACCACAGCGCGGCCATTGCCAAAAAGCAAATTATGATGATTGCAATATAGATTTTGTTTTTGTTGTTTATTTTTTTTGGATTCGAAAGCGCGACCATGGTTTGCGTCTTGCGTGAATCCAAATAATGACTGAAATCAATGTTGCTGTTTTGTTTTTCCTCCATAGTTTTTGAATTGCTTTGATGGCAAAATATTTCAAACGCAAGTTCCGAGTTTTTTGCTGAGATATTTCTTCAGCTCGCTGATTTTGACACGCGTTTGTTCCATGGTGTCGCGGTCGCGCACGGTTACGTCGTCTTTTTTTAATGTGTCAAAATCAATGGTTAGGCAATAGGGCGTACCAATCTCATCCTGGCGGCGATAGCGCCGGCCAATTGAACCGGATTCATCGTATTTGCACATAAAATGGGGTTTGAGTGCTTTGTAAATCTCAAGTGCTTTGGCAGTAATTTCGGGTTTGTTTTTCACTAATGGTAAAACCGCAACTTTGACTGGCGCGATCGCCTTGTTGAATTTTAACACAACTTCGATTTCTTTGACCGCTTCGGTAGTAGTGCTGCGACCGCCTTCGATTTCTTGGTAGGCATCACAAATTACGGCGAACATTATTCGATCCACGCCACAAGACGGCTCAATGACATAGGGAATGTATCTTTCTTTAGTCGTCTCATCGAAATAACTCAAATCGACTCCAGAATATTTCTGGTGCTGCGTCAAATCAAACGCTTGCCGGTTGGCAATACCTTCGATCTCGGCCCACCCAAACGGAAACTGATATTCGATGTCAACGCAGGCCTTGGCATAGTGCGCCAACTCGTTTTTTTCGTGCGGCCGCACGCGCAAATTCTCTTTTTTGATGCCTAAATAATCGGTGTACCAATTCAGGCGTTGCTGAATCCATTGTTCGTGCGTGCGTTCGTCTTCGCCCGGTTTGCAAAAATATTCAAGCTCCATCTGTTCGAATTCACGCTGGCGGAAAACAAAATTCCCTGGAGTGATCTCGTTGCGGAAGGCCTTGCCGATCTGGGCAATGCCAAATGGAATTTTGGCCCGCTGAGTGTCTAAAATCGTTTTATAGTCGGCAAAAATGCCCTGCGCGGTTTCGGGGCGCAGGTAAGCTATGGAAGCAGTGTCTTCGGCTGGACCAACAAAGGTTTTAAACATTAAATTAAATTGCCGCGCTTCGGTCATTTGCCCTTGGCATTCCGGGCACTTATCTTTGTCGGTCAAATGGTCGGCGCGAAACCGTTTGTGACATGCCTTGCATTCAGCCAGCGGATCGGAAAAGCTGGCCACGTGCCCGGACGCCACCCACGCGGTGGGATTCATGATAATTGCCGCGTCCAAACCAAAAATGTCGTCGCGTTCCTGAACCGTGGCGCGCCACCATGTGTCTTTAATGTTTCGTCTAAGCTCGACACCCAAAGGCCCGAAATCGTAAAAACCGCCAATCCCACCGTAAATCTCCGAAGATGGAAAAATAAATCCACGGCGTTTGGTTAATGAAATTATGCTTTGGAGTAAATCCATGTATCTGTAAATTTTCAATTTTCAATTTCTAATTTTAAAACAATTCTTAATGTTTAAATTTTTAAAAATTAATTCATTAAAAATTTATTGTCCGCTGATACGGAGATGACTAACGTCTTAAAAATTAGAAATTAGAAATTTTATATTCGGGGTTGCACGATTCCCCGGTCTGGCGTCATCCCCGAATCGGAAAGCGTGGCGGTGTCAATTGCCGGCGACTTTGATTCAAGGGTTGTTTCGGTCCAAGTATCATCACCCCGGATAATCGCTTCGCCAATAATTCCGGCTTTGCCCATAACCTGCGAATTCATTGGCGTGGTGGCAATCTGGAACGAAACATTCAATGGATTGGAAATCAACCCCTGGCCAGCGGTCATGTCGCCGATAGTCCAGCTTATCTCGTGCGTTTCGTTGTTGTAGGCCAGCTTGCCAGATTGATCTTCTGGAAAAACTTTGCCGCTGATAAATTGCGCCTCCGGAGGCAAAACCGCCTTGGCAATAACTCCTTTCACTTCGGAATAATAATTTTTTGCCTGCCAAGTCACCGTGTAGGTCGTTGTTGCCCCAACTTGCGGCGGGAAAGATCCGGAGTTACCAAATATCTCATCGTTATAATATGCTTTTTGCGTTAATTCAAGTTTTGAGCTTATTTTAGTGATAAAATCCTCGCGCGCCGGTCCAATCATTACTTTATTATCCAATTCGGGCTGGTTTAGGCGGCTCAGGTCTTCTTTTAATTTTATCCAGAACTCAATCCTGGCCTCTTCGGCAACCGCCAAGTAAGCAAGTTTGTTGTTTTGTTTCCAGTCAAAAATTATTGAGTTGTCGCCCGACTGGAAATTGCCGGTTTCGGATTTAATGCTGGTAAAATCATAGAGGTCGCCTTCGAGTTTGTCCACCAGTACTAGATTGTAGAGCTCGCTGTCGCTGACATTTTTGTAATAGACCTCGTAATGAAGCCACTCGCCCGGCTTGGCAATGTAATTGGCATCGCTATTGATGGTTTGCCGAATCGCCACAGTCGGCTTAACAATCTTGGTACCCTTTTCAACGTCCTTTAAAGGAACATACTGGCCATTTTTCCACATTCCAATCCGTGCCCGAAAAATCTTGCCTTCACCCAAATCGCCCGAAAGCTGACCAACAATATCAATAATCCCCGACTGGCCTTTGTTTAACACTGGAATCACCCATTCATCTTTATCAAGCGACTTGGGCATTGATTGTGAAAAAGCATATCCGGAAGGATAGCTAACGCTGATCCGCAAATCGGTTAACAGCCAATCAACGTTGGACAAATAATTGATTCGGAAATGGAAATTTTTATCCGCTTCAACCGTTGAAGAAAGATCCATATCCATTTCAAGCGGCACATCTTTCATTACCGTGGTGTAGGTGGTTGTTGACTCATAACGCGCGGTAAGGTTTTTTGGTTGGTATGTCAATGTCGCTTTGGCGACTTTGGCGTCGCCGGCCTTGCCCACCAGCCGCATCTTGAATGAAAAACTTCTTTCTTCGCCCGGATAAATCGCGCCGCCCAATTTTTCAGAATCGATCACTTCCTGATTGTAGATATTGTCATCCTTTATGGCAAAGTCAGGCGCGGTGAACATTAAATTGGGATTCTCTAGCCGGAATTCGCCGCTGTTCTTATATTTGACGATATACTCGACTTCCTGGCCAATCTGTGCCTCCTTGGGACCAATCATTTCCAACTTTAATTCTTCTTTGGAATAAATGTTCTTGCGCCAAAAACCGTAGCCCACGGCAGCAAGCACTAAAATAAAAACAATCAGTATTTTTATGAATTTGCTCATTTTGGAAAGTTAATCAATGACAAATCTATAATTAAAACATCGGCGGTTATTTTGCAAGCCCGATTTAGAACAAACCGAATAGTTTCACTAAAAACAAAAAATATAAAAATAGATGCATTAGACCTTGCCCGGAATTAATCCGCGAAGAAAACGAAGAAACTATCAGTAATCCCACCGATACCACCAGGAAAGGCAAACCAACCGCCAACACCACGGTGTCAACCGGCAAAGGGACAAACAGTGCGCTAATGCCGCACACCAAAAGCAAGTTCACGGCGTTGCTGGCAAAAATATTGCCCAGCGCGACATCATGGCGTTTGCGCTTGATGGTCTCCAAACCAAAAAAAATCTCGGGAAAAGCTGCCGACATCGCCAGGACTGTCATTGCCAGCGTAACTGGCAAAATCAAAACGATCCGGGCAACACTTGTCAGCGACTCGATCGCCAAACTTGCCGCAAAAATCAGCAATGCCGCGCTTGCCAGCGATAGAAACAGCGCTTTGATGAAATTTTGCCTGCCGGCGTTTTTTATTTTATAAAATTCGCGGTCGAAACGGCTACCGATGACTTCAACCAAGCTCTGTCCGCGAGAATTTATTATTTCTGGAGTGATAATATCTAATGGTGTTAAAACGCGCTGCTGACGGGAAAACACATAAATCGTATAGACAAAAAAAATCGTTGCCATAAGCAATCCTTCCAACGAATTTACCCTGCCGTCAAAAATGACAAAGCCAAATATTGCCGCGACCGCGGCTAGCAGCGGTGCGTCCAAGTCAATGTTGTCTTTTTTGACCGGCAATTCTTTTGCCGCCACAGCCAAAAAACCGACCACCGCCAAAATATTGGCAATCGACGAACCAATTACCAACGGCACCACCAGTTCCGGGCGGCCCAAATTCACCGCGGCAAGCGCTAAGCCAAGCTCGGGGAGCGCGGCAGCGATTGAAGCAACCGCAAAATCAGATCGCTTTCCGTTTTTGACGATTCTTTGGGCGCTGGCCGCCAGCCAGCCCGCGGCTTTTACCACTGCAACTAGTGAGACCAACAATATCGCTAACCAAATAAATAACTCCATACAACCAACTTTTAACTATATCAACCATTAACAATAGAAAACATTTAAAATTCTTATTGTTAAAAGTTAAGGGTTAAAGGTTAATAGTTATGCTTTTATTTTAACATTTTTTAATACCAATCCAAAGCGGTTGTTTGTCAATCCTTGTTTGGATTTGCGCGCTGGCTTTGGCTGGTTTTTTGAATTCAGTCGCGCTGGCTTTGGTTTCTCTGGTTATTGTCGCCTGATTTTTTTCAACCGTGTTTCTTAAATCGCCGATGGCTTCGAAATAAATGGTGATTTTATCTGCCGGAGTGTATTGGGCGGTCTTGCGCAATTCTTGAATGTTGCGGATTATCTCGCGGACTAACCCCTCTTCTTTTAATTCGGGAGTGATCGTCCAATCAATTTCGGCCGCAGGTATTTTTTGATTAAACTCAATCGCTTTTACGTTAATTTCTTCTTTTAATAAATCGTATATTTCGCTGCTCCATTTTTTCTTTTTTAGCGTTAGTTTCGCCAACGGTTGGCGGACTTTTATCCCTTTTTGGGCGCGTTCAGCCAGTGCCAAGGTTACAAATTCGCGCATTTCTTCCATATCCATCTCTAATTTATCGTCTTTCAATTGTTCTGAGATAAACGGCCAAGTTTCTAGATGAACTGATTTTGCTTTGTCAAAATTATTGCCGGTTAACCCCTGGTAAATCTCTTCGGCAAGAAATGGAATAAACGGAGCGCTAATTTTGGAAAGGTTTTGCAAAACATAGGCAAGCACTTTTGCGGTTTCATTAAGCTCGATTCTGCTTTGTGGTTGTTGCAGACGTCGGCGCGAACGCCGTACGTACCATAGCGATAGTTCGTTAACGGTGAACCCTTCAATCTGGCGTGCCGCGGCGGTAATATTATAACCATCAAGATTCTTGGCCACTCCAATAATGGTTTGATTAAGGCGTGAAATTATCCAGCGATCCAAAATATTTTTTGGTTTTGCCGTTAACAATGTTGGCGCTTTGATATCCGGCGCGTAGGTTTTTAAAAAAACATAGCAATTCCAAAAAGTCATCAAGAATTTTTTAAGAGCCAAATCCAAATCGGCTTCTTTATATAGCTTGGAATCACCCGGATCGTTGACCGTGTAAAAATACCAGCGCACTGCGTCAGCGCCATATTTGGCGATCATTTGCCCCGGGTCAACGATATTGCCTTTTGATTTGGACATTTTTTCCCCTTTTTCGTCCAGAACGTGGCCCGCGGAAACAACGTTTTTATAGGGCGCGCCGAATCCCATCGCGGTTGAAACCGCCAGCAAGGTGTAAAACCACCCCCGCGTTTGGTCAATTCCTTCGCAAATGAAATCCGCGGGGAATAATTTGGGAACTTTTTTGTTGTCCCTCCAGCAGGTTTGCGCGAAAGGCATTGCGCCGGAATCGAGCCAGCAGTCAAGCACTTCCGAAACGCGCCGCATCTTTGCGCCGCATTTTTGGCAAAGCGGCGTGACCCGGTCAATAAACGGCCGGTGCAAATCGATCTCCATTCGATCATTGACCGGCAACATTTTAAATTCAATCGCCCGGCAGGCGCCGGTATCAATCTTTTTTATTTTCGCTGCATGGCGGTCTGCAATAATTGTTTTTAAATCAATTCCTTTTAAAGTTTGTTCTATAATCGTCAGCGGTAATTCATGCGACACCAAAACAATAGCTCTACCTTCGTATTTTTTATCCAGATCAGCAACACATTCATAAACTCGGCGTTGAATATCAGCCAAACTTTCACCTCCTTTGGGCTTGGAAAAAAATTGATTATCCTGCGCCATCCAATAATCCCAAACAAATTTGGGGTCGCGTCCGTTAAATTCGCCGACATTGACCTCGCGCAAACGTTTGTCATAAACAATCTTGGCACCAGTCACTTTAGATATTATTTGCGCCGTTTCTTTGGCACGCAACAAATCCGAAGAAATAATTAGGTCGATTTTGGCTTTGGCCAATTTTTTGGCGCTGGCAAAAACTTTTCTCCGCCCCTGCTCGGTAAGCGGCAATAGTTTTGGTTCGGGCCAACAGCTGGCGATCTTTTTTATTTGCCGCAGCGAATGGCCGTGTCGGAAAATAAAATAGCGATTGGTCGAATAGCGCCGGCCAACCAAATCGGCAATTGAGCCAATAACCTCAACGTTGCCACAATCGCAAGCCCAAACCGGCAGCGGCGTGCCCCAATAGCGGTCGCGGGAAACCGCCCAATCCTTGACTTCGGCCAGCCATTCGCCAAATCTGCCTTTTTTTAAATGGGATGGAATCCAGTTTATGGTTTGATTGTTTTTTATCAATTCGTTTTTCAGTTTGGTCATCTGGATGAACCAGCTTTTTTTTGCGTAATACAAAAGCGGGGTTTTGCACCGCCAGCAAAACGGATAATCATGTTCATAGAGTTCCTGTTTGAACAAAAGTCCTCGCTGGTCTAAATCTTTGATGATTAATGGATCCGCGTCTTTGACAAACATCCCTGCCCATTTGGCAACATCCAAGCTAAACGTTCCGTCTTCGGCCACGTTGGTGATAATTGGAAATTCCGGCAAACCTTTATCGCGCAATCGGCGGTTTTGGAGGCGGATTTCTTCCATGTCTTGGGCGCCAAACGCCGGCGCAATGTGTACAATTCCGGTGCCGTCCTCCAACGACACGAAATCCGCTCCGATTACCTTGTAGATTGTTTTTTCCGACTCGCCGCCAAAAGGAATCACTGCCTGATAGCGTAAACCAACTAGATCGCTACCTTTTATTTCTCCGGTAATTTCATAATCGTTTGCTAAAGCGTCAAAACGGGCTTTGGCTAAAATCAAAAAATCATCGTTTCCGGATTTTGGTTTGACTTTTATATAATCGAACTTGGGATTAACTGCTGCGGCCACGTTGGCCGGCAATGTCCAGGGAGTCGTGGTCCAAACCAAAAGCGAAGTGTTTTTCATCTCGGGATTAAGTATCCGGAATTTCACGAATATTGACGGTTCCTTAACCTTTTGATAACCCTGGGCAACTTCATGGCTGGACAATGCGGTACCGCACCTGGGACAATAAGGCACCACTTTGTAGTCCTGGAACAGCAATTTTTTATCCCACGCGCGCTTTAGAATGAACCACACTGTCTCCATGTATGTCGGGTCGTAGGTAATGTAAGGACTTTCCAGATCGAGCCAATAGCCAATGCGTTCGGTGAGAGTTTGCCACTCTTTAATTTGTTCCCAGACCGAATCACGGCATTGCTGGTTAAATTTTTTGATGCCATATTGTTCAATTTCTTTTTTATTTTTCAGGCCGAGTTTTTTTTCAATTTGCAATTCTACAGGCAAACCGTGAGTATCCCAGCCGGCGCGGCGCCCAACGCTAAACCCAGCCATTGTTTTATAGCGGCAAATTGCGTCTTTGAACACCCGGGTTTCGGCATGGTGAATCCCTGGTTTGGCATTGGCCGTGGGCGGCCCTTCGTAGAAAACAAAATCCCTTTGCCTCGCCGTAGCCCTTCGGGTCTGATCCTCAGGGTCGAAGACCTTGGCAGAGGCGGGTCGTTTCACCGATTTTTCAAAAATCGCGTTCTCTTTCCAGAATTTAATTGTTCTTTCTTCCCGTTCGTTGAATTTTTGCTCCATAAGCCAAGCGAATTTGTGGAGGTTTGACCTCAAGGGAATTTTGGAGGTCAATCCTCGACAAATTCGCAGCAATACAATTCAAATCTTAGCAGATTTTTCCAATAATAAAAGAGCGGGCTCCGCTTATGCGAAACCCACTCAAAATTATAAAATAAGCTGAAACTTTTATTCAGGATTGCGCCGATTTCTTTTAGGAATATCTCCGTGCGGTGAAGATTCGACGGTTCTGTATGGTTTTTTTAAAATTTTTTCTTTAATGCCGGCAATTTTATCTTTTACCTTCCATCCGGCTGGCGGATTCCATGATTCTGGAAATCGTGTGTGCATTACTATTTTGCCGCTTTTGCCTATTTCAAAACGGTCATTAACTCCCAAGTCCGCGTTTTGAGCTTGCGCGCTATATCCGACTTTTTCTTTTTCTTTTGCTTCCAATTTGTTGTGTCCGACATAAATCACTTCTACTCCGTTCTCTTTTTGGCGAGTAATGTAAACGTCTGTTTCAAACGAATCTTCTATCATCGGCCTTTTCGAACCCCACGAATACATTGGAACAATGGTTATTTTTTCAAATCCTTCTGAAATTGTCTCAACGATTTCTTTGCGCTCCGGTTGTCCTTCCTTTTCAATATATTCATTCCAGTCCTTCCGTCTTGCGTCTATTTTTTCTTGAAGCTTATCTATTTCAACTTCATCTTTGGATTTTAAGTCGTCATACATTTCGCGCATAATTTTTTCAAAAATCTTATGGATTCGATTTTTGACAGTTATAAAGTTAATCCAAAATTTTTCCGCCAAAGGACGGGTGCGCCTCTGGCGCAGAATTTTAAATTTTGAATTTTCTTTCATAATACCCCCCCCCAACCGCCAAAAGTCAAATTTCGCATTTCCCAAACCAAAAATGTCCAAACATCCAACATCTGGACTCTGGACATTTATGAGGGAAAATGGCAAAAAACTTGCCGGCGGCGCGGCGGCCGTTTATATTAAAAAATCCGGATAGTTGTCTTTGGTGATTAGATCGAACGAGGATCGCGGATAGGTTCTCTGCCACAATTCCGGCGCGGTTTGCCCGTGGCTTTGCCATTTGCATTCAAACGCGAACAATTTCCCGGACGCCTCTTTGACAATATCAATCTCCTGGCCGCTGTGCGTGCGCCAAAAATAATAATTTTCCAGCTTGCCGCCGATATTGGTTTTTTTCTGCATTTCCATGAAAACGAAATTTTCCCAAAGCCGGCCGATATCGTCGCGCGCCGCCAATCCGTTGAATTGCGAAATCACCGCGTTGCGGATGCCGTTATCCAAAAAATAATATTTGGCTTTTTGCGATATCTCGCTGCGCAAATTGCGCGAAAAACCCCGCACTTTTTTGATCACGAACATTTTTTCCAGCAAATCCAAGTAGCGCGCCGCGGTTTTGGGATCGGTTTTGGCGGTTTGCGCGATCTCGTTGACAGAGACCTCGCCGCCGATTTGAAACGCCAAACATTTGACCACGTCCAGCAAAGTGTCGGGAGAACGCAACGCTTCCAGCGCCAGCGCGTCTTTGAACAGATACGAAGAAACCAGTTCGTTGAGGATTTTGGCTTTCTTTGCCAAATCCGGCTCGCTTAACACTTCCGGATAGGACCCGTAGATCAATAATTTTTCCAGTTCAATCCCCAATTCAAATCGGCTGGCATCCATTTCGGCCAGCGCCAGCGGCAAAAGCAACATTGAAAAATGCCGGCCGGTGAGCGGTTCGCCGATCTCGCCGGCGATGGAAAGCGAGGATGAACCGGTCAAGACGATGTTTTTTCCCGGAAACGCGTCAATCATCATTTTGGCGCCTTGACCGACAAAAGGAATGAATTGCGCTTCATCCAAAGCGATAATTTCATAGGGCCGGGCAAAATCCAAAATTTTGGCCAAACTTTGCGACCGGAAAACTTCCCGCAACTCGATGTCGTCGCCGGTGGAATAATAAACCTTTTTGTTGGTCATCGTCGCCAAATAACGTTTCAGCAAAGTGGTTTTGCCGATTCGCCGCGGCCCGTAAATTACCAAAACCCGCCCGGGTGTCAGATTGGTTTCAATGGCTTGTAATCGCTTAAACCTCATAATTTTATGGATTATAATACCTCATTTTTATATAAATTTATATTATCATACCCACCCATATTTTGTCAAATTTACAGTATTTTAACCAAAAGCGAGCTGCTGGCTGCACAGCGCCTGTTAGGGTTTTGTAATTTTTATGTAAAACTCTCCCTCCCTTTACGGACGATGAAGTTCCGCCAAGCTAAATGTCATTGTCTAAGAAAGTCAAAAAGTTTATTGGCCCAAGGTTTATTTTGAGCTTTTCTTTTTATTATTTCCTTAGCAAGTTCTCCAAATTCTTCTCCTAATTTTTGGCCTTCATTAAATAATTTTTCTCTTTCGCCGCTTAATTTATCTTTTTCTTCTTCGGATAGCGCGCTTCCAATTTTATTGTCTATATTTTTCACGGCTTTTATATTTTCTTCCATTGTCGCAAATAAACTCTCCAATTGCTTATTTGATTCGCTTATTTCTTTTGTTTCTTCCGGATCAATTTCACCGGATTTATGATATAAACTTCTGGGTATTTCCATGTTTTTTCAAAAATCTTATGGATTTGATTTTTGACGTTATAAAGTCAATCCAAAATTTTAATTTTTAAATTTTAAATTTTGAATTTCTTTTATAATACTACCCCCCCCCAGCCGCCAAAAGTCAAATTTTAAATCAAGTTTAACAAGGTCGCACCTCGGCGGTTACGCCGAGGAACGACCTTTTTGATACGGGCAACCCCTTGAAAAATCAAGGGAAATGTTGTAAAGTTTCAATTATGACAAAAGAAACAATTAAAATCAGCAACGTTTCCGTTGCTTTGGCCAACCCTCCCAAACCCGGAGATATCGTTAAAGG
>Ga0163210_1000469_pt1 | contig 17099 bp, 15 predicted proteins | sample Kivu_220m_FD_113536 | JGI IMG/M metagenome (GOLD analysis project Ga0163210, IMG submission 113536) | Freshwater microbial communities from Lake Kivu, Western Province, Rwanda to study Microbial Dark Matter (Phase II) - Kivu_220m | ecosystem: Environmental > Aquatic > Freshwater > Lake ...
TCCATCTCTTCGACGATGTCCGCGGCGCGTTCGTCCGACAGAGTCTCCAAAACATCCGCTTGGAATTCCGGCTCCAATTCCTCCATGACATCTGCCGCTTTCTCATCCGAGAGGCCGCGGATGAGTTGGCCGGCGTCGCGCGGGCGCAGGTCTTCGAGGATCGCGGCGATATCGGCAGGGTGCAGCTCATTCAATTTGGCGCGTGCCACCCGCACTTTGAGATCGCCGCGCGGGATGAATTCGAGGTCGGTGAACGCAATCGAGCGCGACGGAAGCTCACGATGAAACGCCTCTGCGACGTGTTCGCACGCGTCTTCCCAACCGAGACGCCGCAGCAAGCCGCGCCCGCCAATGTCCACGTTCACCAGACGGTAATCGTCGCCAATTTTCGCCAGCTCCAAGTCGTTGACGCGGACGACGCGAAAGCCGTTTGTGTCGATGACTTGCTTATCCAATACATCGCGGTTCAGAAAGACCTCATTGCCGGTGGGCTGATAGGGCGCGCCGGCCGGCAGTTGCAAAATAATCTTGTTGCCGGCGAGGTCTTCGGTGCCGCCCCACGGCAGCAGTTTCGGCTCGCCGCCATTGCGCTTGATGGCCAGCGCGACAATGCGCGGGTACGGATCGCCGTTCCCTTCGGGCGAGATCAGCACATCCGCCAGATTCCCCACGAGCGCGCCTTTCGCGTCGCGCACTTCACGTCCTAGTAACTCGCTGAGGTATGCCATCAAACTCACCTCCTAACAAGAAACAAGCCTCCCCGTCAACCGGGGAGGCAGGCAAAAACCGATTATGCCTCGCAGCCACGTCCTGCGCTGCTGGGGCGCCCCCACTGGTTGAGCTTTGGCACTGCGTAGCGTAGGGTCGGAGATCCCGCGTCCCTCAACTTCGTTCAGGAGGTGTGGGATATTGCCCCCAGCCGCTTCGGGTAGAGCCTTGAGCCGGCTCTACCTGGTCTACCCCTCGGCATCTCTCGACGTTTCGGGGCAGCGGCCTGTGTCTCGCGCAGACGCCTCGCCTAACGAGGGTCTTGCTATTGGTTGGATTATACGACCGTCAAGAAGACAAGTCAAGACATTGACGGAAAGCGAACCTTAAAGTTTCCGCGCGCCGGCGTTAGATGTTGTCCTCCCCGCCATCAACCCGGATCACCGCGCCGGTGATCCAGTCCAGGCCGGGGGCCGTCATCGCGACGAGCGTCCGCGCCACGTCTTCCGGCCGCGTCATCCGCCCATCCGGGTGAAGTTCCATGATATGTTCCTGGATTCGGCGATGGTTGGGGATCATCCGGAACGCGGGGGTATCGGTCACGCCGGCTTGGAAGCAGTTGATGCAAATCCCTTTGGGCGCCAGTTCGAGCGCGAGCTGGCGCGTGTGCGATTCGAGCGCGGCTTTGGCCGCGGACACCGATCCATAGCCGTTGATCACGCGGTGCGAGCCGGAACTGGTCATCGAAAAGACCTTTGAGCCGCGAACGAGCAATTTCGCGCGCACCAAGTCCTGGACCCAATAGACCAGACTGTTCGCCATCACGTCCAGCGTCATCTCCATCGCCTTGCGGTCCACGGCATCTTCCGGCTTGGCGGCGATGAACGGCTTTAAGTTGCCGAACGCAACCGAGTGCAGCATCACCTCGATCGAACCGCCTCCCGCATCCTCAAAATACTCTTGAACCTTACCGATGATTTCCGCGCGGTTCCGGTCGTCGGCGACGTTCTTGTTAAAGAAAAGGGCCTTGCGCCCCTTGTCCTTGACATCCGCTTTCACTTGCAGTGCGCGCGGCAGCGTGCTCTTCAGATCGAAATGCACGCCGAAGATATTGAAACCCGCGTCGGCGAGCGCGCGCGAACAAGCCGCGCCAAACCCGCTCGACGCGCCGAGAATGAGGGCCCAACGTTCCTTCTCTGACATGTATGCCTCCGCTATAGAATCGCGGGGGCAATTCGCCCCCGCGTTGGGATATTATGCGAAAGAGTAAACCGGCACCTGAATGGTCATCTTTGGTTTCGTCTTGCTCAGAGCGATTTTGTCCATCCGCGCCAGAACATCCGGGGCAAAATAGACCTCGCCGCATTGTTGGCAAATTTCCGCCGGAACATTTTCAAGCATAAAGACTTGATCCCCCCAGCGATGAATATGCTGCACGTGCCCTGCTGTGACCTTGCCTTTGCAAAAGTAGCAAATTGTCATTTCTGCTTCGCGCTCGCTTTGGGCGTGACTGCTGAGGCGATATTGCCTGGCTTGAACTCTGCTTTGAATGAGTGTCTTGAGGGCTAGGGACATCTTATGCCACTTGGCTCCGATCCCTTCACGCAGGCATTATATAATGAGGCGACGATGAGTGTCAATCGGCTTTCGGCCAGTACGCCGGGCACGGCGGTATTCGAATGTTTGCCCGTGTCCCCCGAGGTTCCCAACGGCCGGGTTCAGCCGCGTTACGGGGCGCAGCAGAGCAACGTCGGCTGCCGCCCGTTGTTGGGCGGAACTGTCCATTACATTACCTTGCTGTCACGAGGCATCTATACATCAAGTGTGTGGACAGCCCCAAGCGCGTGTTACAGAAACAGTACAATCGTTGCTATTATCAATCCAGCAACCGCTGAGAAAACGCTCCCTATCAAAAAACCTCGAAAGTGAAAAAAGTAGTCTTTGTACCCCGTCATCCCTTCCGTCCCCGGAATAACCACAAATCTAGGTGTAATCGCACAGAACATCAACCAGTCAAGAATTAGCCAATCAACCAGGTTGAAGATGAAAACAACGCCAAAAGAGTTTATGAAAAGCGCCCAGAAGGATATCGGCCCTTGAGTCTGATACTTCAAGGTCAAAGATGACACAAAAGGAATAGTGATAAGCAAGAGAAGGAAAGGTATTCCCAGAAGGAGGGAAAGTCGCTTCTCTTGTGGTGTTTTGGGCGGCACTTTAGCCTGCACATCTTTGGGATAATCTTGAAGCCAGATACGTGGATTGAGCCGAAGCGTGATAATGATGAAGAGCGAAGCCAGAATTGACAGAACTGCTCCGTCAACGATTAGCTCGGTGATATTGAGCATGGTAGGCATCTCCCCATATTGATACTTTGGCTTGTCTCTCAGAACCGTCTTGGAAGACCGGCTGTTCTGCCCAACTAATGATTAGACAGAATTTTCCGCATAAGACGCCCAAATGGAGTTGTTAGTTGGAATGTAGGCAGACTACCGCGGCTAGAAGGGACTTGCCAGAATCGCGTCTCTGTTTTTCAGTGGTGTCACGTCGGCTGAACGAACGGCTGCCACCGCGCTTTGGATCTTGCGCAGGTGCTCGTCGATGTAGACCGCCGCGATCGATTGCTTCCTTACATCCACACGCGCGTGTTGCAGCAACAGCCAACTGTTGATCACTTGCGTTGCCATATCCACCACGTCAGATGCGTAGTAATCGATGACCTCGGTTGGACATTCCTTCAGATGATTGGCGGAGCGGTTGAAGAGCGCGGTTGCATCGACGACCTGATCCTTGAGCGGAGCCAGCTCGGGACCATAGTCCTGCGCCGCCCATTCGTTCAACAGATCGTCCAGCGCGTGCCCCAGCAACTTGCCAATCGCCGCGACGACTTGGAGCTGACTGGTGCCTTCGTAGATGTTCGTCACGCGAACATCGCGATAGTGGCGCTCGACGTTAAACTCGCGCATGTAGCCCACGCCGCCATGCACCTGCAGCGCCTGGTAGCAGACCCGATTGCCCATCTCGGTCGCATAGTACTTGGTCAGCGGGGTGAGCGACTCAGCGAGCCGCGCGGCGCGCTTTAAGAATTGGCGATCGGCCGGGTCGGGCTTGGCGCTTGCCGCGATGTGCGAGTCGTACGCTTTTTCCAGATCGACCCAGCGCGCGGATTCGTACACCAGCGCGCGCGCCGCCTCGATCTCACTCCGCATAGAGAGAAGCATGCGCGATACCGCCGGCAGGTTGCAGATGGGTTGGTTGAACTGAATCCGCTCGTGAGCATAGCGATACGCTTCGCGGTAAGCCGCCTCGGCAATGCCGATCGCTTGTGCGGCAACCGCCAAACGCGCGCCGTTCATCATCGCCATCGCGTAGCGGATCAGTCCAAAGCGCCGTTTGCCGATCAACTGCGCGGGCGTGTTGTTGTATTGGATCTCGCACGTGGGCGAGGCGTGGATGCCCATCTTGTTCTCGATGCGGCGGATCACCACGCTGTCGTCCTTTTCCACCAGGAACAATGAAAGGCCGCGCGCATCGTTGCTGTCTGGCTCGCTGCGCGCCAACACAACCATCACATCGGCGCAGCCATTGGTGATAAAGCGCTTGACGCCGTTGATGCGCCATACGCTGGCCGCCTGGTCAAAACTGGCGCGCGTCTGCACCGATCCCAGGTCGGAGCCGACGTCCGGCTCGGTGAGCACCATCGCGCCCGCCACCTCGCCGCGCGCAAAGCGGGGCAAGATGCGCGCCTTCATCGCGTCGTCGCCGAATTCGCTGATGGACATGGCGATCTCTTGCAAGCCGAAGATCGTCATCAATCCGGCATCGGCGCGCGCGACGATCTCGACGATCATCTGATAGATCGTCTCTGGCAGATTCATCCCGCCGTATTCCCACGGCAGCATGACCCCATACAACTCGGCTTGCTTGAACGCTTCCAGCGCTTCTTGCGTCGCGGCGGTATAGTAAACCTGTCCGTCTCGAAATTGCGCGCCCTCCTCGTCCGCCTCCGCCGCGCGCGGGGCGACCACATTCGCACAAATGCCGCCCAACACCTCCAAGAGGAGCCGATAATTATCGCGCGCGTCTTCATAGTGGCGCGGCGCCGAGGCGTATTTCTCGTGATTGGCGTACCCCTTCTCCTTGAGCGCTGCGACCTGACGAAGGTCTGTGTGCTGCAAATAAAATTGGAGGTCTCGGTTGTCCAGAAAAAAGTTTTCAGCCATGTCTCATGCTCCTGCTTGGCTGTCATTCTGAGCGAAGCGAAGAATACCGCAATTTGCGAATCGCGAGACGCTTCGCTCCGCTCAGCGTGACAATCTGCGTAACGCTATTTCGCTTTCTCGCGAAAGGCGCGGATCATCATGGGAATCACTTCCGCTAGGTCGCCGACGATCTTGTAATGCGCGATCTGGAAAATCGGCGCGTTGGGATCGGTATTGATGGCAATGATCTTGGCCGATTCGCTCATCCCGGCCCGATGCTGGATCGCTCCAGAAATCCCGGCGGCGATGTACAGCCGGGGGCGCACCGTCACGCCGGTCTGGCCCACTTGATGCTCGCGCGAAACCAAGCCGGCATCTACCGCCGCGCGTGAAGCGCCCACCTCGCCACCCAAGATATGCGCCAGCTCTTGAATGAGTTCAAAGTTCTCCTGGCTGCCCACGCCCGCGCCGCCCGCGACGACGATTGGCGCGCCTTTCAAGTTGACTTGCGACTCCCGTACTTCGCGGCTCAACACCTGCAGCACCAGATCGCGCACATCAAACGTGGGTTCGATCTTTTCGACCAATCCCCGGCGCGTGGTGTCCGGATCGCGGCGGCGCATCACACCTTCGCGCACCGTCGCCATCTGCGGGCGCGTGTTCGGATTGACGATCGTCGCGATGACATTGCCTCCGAACGCGGGGCGAATCTGATACAGCAGGTCGGGATAAACCTGTTTGGCTTTCTTGGATTCGTAATCGCCGATCTGGAGGTCGGTGCAATCCGCCGTCAGCCCGACTCGCAGTGAGCTGGCAACACGCGGAGCGAGATCGCGCCCAATTGGAGTCGCGCCGAACAGAAAGACATAGGGGCGCCGCTCGCGCGCCCAGTCCGCCGCTACACGCGCGTAGGGAAGTGTACGGTAAATCTCCAATTCGGGGTGGTCTGCGAGGAGCACGCGGTCCGCGCCGTGATGGATGCACTTGTCGGCTAATTCTTCGATCTGGTAGCCGGCCAAGACTCCGCACACCTGACTATTTAGCTTCTGAGCCAGCTCCTGTCCCTTAGCCAGCAATTCGAGACTGACATCGGCGATTTTTCCTTCTTCCTGCTCTACGAAAACCCAAACGTCTCTATTACTTGTCATTCGCATATCCCCCGAATTGGCTGCTCACTGACGGCAAATAGCAGAGGGCACTCAGGCATACGCTATCTGCTATTCGCCATATGTCATCAGCCGACAATATATTCCTTGACCAACTCTTGCATGAGCGCGGCAATGCCCTCTTGATCGGCCGGGACTTGTTTGCTTTCGGTCGACTCTAAGACGACAAAGTCGACTTTGTGGACTTGGGTTGGCGAGCCGCCCAAGCCGAGCTTGTCCGCGTCCGCCCCAACGTCGTCAGCCGTCCACAGAGGGATTTTGAGGTTGTGGGCCGCGAGATAGGCATCCAGTTTTTCTTCCGTCTCGAACTCAGGCCATCGGCTCAACAGCGACTTGTACTCCATCGGCGCAGCCGCCAGTTTGTGCTCGATCTGCTTGCGGACCGAAGCCGGGCGCGGGCGATTGGCGGAAGCGATCACGGTCAGCAGACATGGGAGCGATGCCTTGACCCACTCTTTGCCAAGGGGAAACGCTCGCTGCGCGACGATCTCGTCTCCTTCCAGGCTGACGATCGATTCGGCGTACGTGATCTGCGGGATGCCGAGTTTCTCCGCGGTCTGCGGGCCGACCTGCGCCGTGTCCCCGTCGATCGCCTGACGGCCGCAAAAGACCAGGTCGAAGTGCCCCAGTTTTTCGATGGCGCACTTGAGCGTGTACGAGGTCGCCAGCGTGTCCGCGCCGGCAAATCGCCGGTCGCTGAGCAACACGACTCGATCCGCGCCGCGATAGAGCGATTCGCGCAGCACCTCAGCCGCCATCGCCGGCCCCATGGTCACCACCGTGACGGTGCCGCCGTACCGTTCGCGAACTTGCAGAGCCATTTCCAGCGCGTTCAAATCCTCCGGGTTGAAAATGGCCGGCAGCGCCGAGCGGTTGATGGTGCCGTCCTCTTTCATCACATCGCCGCTGATGTTGTGCGTGTCAGGCACTTGTTTGACGAGGACGACCGAGTAGTAGGCACGTGCAGATGTCATGGCATTACTCCTGGGAAGAGATTAGAGATTAGAGATTGGAGATTGCTTCCAGCCATTCCAAGTCTTCATCCGTAAATAGTGGCACGACGTTGTCTTGCGCCCAAGTCACGTACTCTGGCGTGACTTCCTTGAGAGTTCTTGGTGACTGCTCGCCGCGACGCTGAGATCTCAAACTTCTGGCAAACGCATTCAGTTGGCGAGCCAGATCAGTCAGTCGAGAGATAATTCTTCGCCTCAGATGCAGGCATTAGATTCCGTGCCAACATTCGGTTAAGCCAGTACTTGGTCTCGAACAAACTACCGCGCGCATAATATAGGAATTGCAGTTTCTCTCCAAAGTTGAAACGCCCAAATCCTTCAGCGGTATTTGCGCCAATTGAATCTGCCGCACGCACGACTTGTTTGCCGACTGTGTCTCTGGCAAACTCATCCCAACGGACAACTTGCCCCCAAATCGAATCTGCAATACCCTCAGCCATCCCGAGCACCCTCAGGTCTTCAAGCGACGTTGCCACGACGTCCCTCCAACTCCCAATCTCTAATTCCCAATCTCCAATACAGCCGCCCCGCTAATCTTGCCTGCTTTCAACATCTGCAGCACGAGATTCGCGTCGCGCAGTGGGAATGTTTGGACCTGACTCTTGATTGGAATATCCGCCGCGATTCGCAAGAATTCTTCCACATCCTGGCGCGTGCTGTTCGCGACGCTGCGGATGGTGCGCTCGTGATAGAGCAAGCTGTAATCGAGTTGGGGAATCGGCGTGCTGTAGATGCCGGCGAGCGCGACGGCGCCGCCCTTTCGCATCACACGCAGCGCGTCCAACACCAGGTTGCCGACCGGCGCGAAGATGATCGCGCGGTCGATCATTTGCGGCGGGGTATCTTCTGCGCCGCCGGCCCACGCCGCGCCCAGTTGTCGCGCCAAGCGGCGGTGCTCTTCGCCGCGCGTGAACACGTACACCTCGCACTGCCAGTGCCGCGCGATCTGAATCGCGATGTGCGCGCTCGATCCAAAGCCGTACAAGCCGATGCGCTCGCCGTGGTGCAGGTCGCTCAGCCGCAGCGCGCGATAACCGATCACGCCGCCGCACAGCAGCGGCGCGGCTTGCGCATCGCCGAACACATCCGGGACTTGGTAGGCGAACTTTTCGTCGACGACTGTGTATTCCGCGTAGCCGCCGTCGACGTGCAAGCCGGTAAAGCGCGCCTGCTCGCACAGGTTCTCCTGCCCGCGCTTGCAAAAATCGCACGTGCCGTCGGTCCAGTTCAGCCACGGTACGCCTACGCGGTCGCCGGTGCGAAACCGTGTTACATTATCACCGACACTTTCGACCGTACCGACGATCTGATGTCCTGGTATCACCGGCAGTTTCGGCAGGGCAAGCTCGCCTTCGACCGTGTGCAAATCGGTGTGGCACACGCCGCACGCGCGCACCGCGATGCGGATTTCATTCGCGCGCGGGGCAGGCATTTCGGCATCCGTAACCTCCAGCGGATTCTCCTCCACGCGCCGCGCGCGCGTCAACACCATCGCGTTCATTACAAATAACGAGGGATGAAGAAAGCAAGAATGCTCCCTTCACCCCTCATCCTTCATCCTTTGCTCTTGACGAGTACCGTCCACTCACCTTGCTGGGTCGTCTCGCCGCGCTGATTGAGGACGCGCGCCTCGAGGACGACAAAACCACCGCCGGCCGCGCGCATCGCCTTGGTCTGCTTCACTTTGGCGACGACGCGGATCGTGTCGCCGATCCTGACGGGACCTTTGAACTTCCATTCGAGGCCGGTGAACGCCAGCACCGTGCCTTGCATGAACCCGAGCTGCCAAGCCAAACCGATCGCGTACGACAATCCGAGCATTCCATGTGCGACGCGCTCGCCAAATTGAGTCGTCTTGGCATACTCGGCGTCGGTGTGCATCGGATTGGTGTCGCCGGTGAGACCCGCGAAATTCACGAGGTCTGCTTCCGTAATCGTGCGGGCCTGCGACTCCAGTTCTCTGCCGACTTCCAATTCCTCAAAGTACAATCCGTGCGGTTGATAGCGGTCAGTCATGATTCCCCCGAAGTCGATTTTCGATTTTCGATTGCCGATTGACTTTCCGTGAAATCGCAAATCGAAAATCAGCGTTTGAACGCGCTCAAGCCCGGGTACTCTGCCGCGTCGCCCAGCTCCTCTTCGATGCGCAGCAACTGGTTGTACTTGGCAACGCGCTCACTGCGCGCCGGCGCGCCGGTCTTGATCTGCCCCGCGTTCGTCGCGACGACGAGATCGGCAATCGTCGTGTCCTCCGTTTCGCCGGAGCGATGCGAGACGACCGCGGTCCAGCCCGCCTTGTGCGCCATTTCGATCGCACTCAGCGTTTCGCTGAGCGAGCCGATCTGGTTCAGCTTGATGAGGATGGAGTTGGCCACCCGCGCCTCAATGCCCTTTTTCAGCCGCTCGACGTTCGTCACGAACAGATCATCGCCGACCAGTTGAATCTTATCGCCGAGACGCTTGTTCAGCTCCGCCCAGGCGTCCCAATCGTCCTCCGCCAACCCGTCTTCGAGCGAGACAATCGGATACTTGCTGCACAGGTCGGCGTAAAAATCGACCATCTGCGCGCCGGTGAGCACGCGCCCTTCCTTTCGCAGATTGTACTTGCCGTTGTCGTACAACTCCGATGCGGCGGTGTCGAGGCAGATGAAGATTTGCTCCCCGGCCTTGTAGCCGGCTTTGTCAATCGCCGTGAGAATGACTTCGATCGCTTCGGCGTTCGATTTCAGCGCGGGCGCAAAGCCGCCCTCGTCGCCGACATTCGTGCTGTACCCCTTGTCCTTCAGAACCTTTTTGAGCGATTGGTAGATCTCCGCGCTCCAGCGCAGGGCTTCAGCAAAGTCCGACGCGCCCGCCGGCGCGACCATAAACTCTTGAATGTCAGTGGACTGCCAGTTGGTGTGCGTGCCGCCGTTCAGGATGTTCATCATCGGCACTGGCAGCATTCTGGAATGCACACCCCCGAGGTAGCGATACAGCGGCAAGTGCCGTGATTCCGCCGCGGCTTTGGCGATCGCCAGACTGACGCCGAGGATCGCGTTGGCGCCGAGGTTGCCCTTGTTCGGCGTGCCGTCGAGTCCGATGAGGAGCGCGTCGATTGCCGCCTGATCGAGCGCGTCCCAGCCAACCAGTTCATCGGCGATGACGGTATTGACGTTCTGTACAGCTTTTACAACACCTTTGCCGCCGAAACGATTCTTGTCGCCATCGCGCAATTCAATCGCTTCGTGCGCGCCGGTCGACGCGCCGCTCGGTACCGCAGCGCGTCCGAAGGCGCCTCCTTCCAGTCGGACATCTACCTCGACCGTGGGGTTGCCGCGCGAGTCCAAGATTTCCCGCGCGACGATTTCTTCGATGAGGGCCATGATCCATCTCCTTTGATTCTATGATATCCGTCTTCTGCCCGGAGCCGGGCAGATTACTTTCCGACCTGATCCTCCACGGGAGCCGGAATCTCTCTCTTCGATTTGAAAAAGAAATATCCGACCACTGCAAAGGTCGCGACCGGCGAGAGCCAACTGGGAATATGAAAACCGAAACTATCCAGGAGCATGATCAGTCCCAACAACAGGATCGAATACATCGCTCCGTTCTTGATGTAGATGTACTTTTTGATTCGACCGATGTTTCCGACCGTGAGTTCGCGGACCACGAAAGCGCCCAAGCCGTTGCCCAACAGGATGAGCGGCACGGAGAGCGTGAACGCGAATGCGCCCAGCACCCCGTCGATCGAGAAGGTCGCGTCGATCACTTCAAGGTAAAAAATCTTGCTGACATCGGACAGGCCTTCCTGCATCAACTGCTTTTCGGTTTGAGCGGCGTTCTCTTTGAAGCCGTGCGTGATGAAAAATGCCGTCGAGCCCACCACCGCCCCAAAAGCCATCATCGGGTGCCTCTGCAAAGCGAGCCAAACAATGATGGTGAGCAGGATGGAGACGACGGCGAAAAACCAGACCCCTTGGCGCTGGAAAAACCGCTCACCGCGCAAGCCAAACCTCTTGGGTTCGAGAAAGAGCCAATGGAAAAACAAAAAGATCAAGAACGTCCCACCGCCGATCAGAAGAATCGGCGCCGACGCCTCTACGGCTTCGATCACGCGCGGATCGCTGCTGAACGTTGCCGTCAGCGCGCCGATGGGACCCAGACTCGGCACCGCAGCCCACACGATAACCCACGGCAAGAGTCCGCGAATGAGGAAAACCGCGATGAACAGGCCCCAAATGAGAAACCAGCGCCGCGCCTTGGGCTGCATCGTCGAAAGGACTTCGGCGTTGATGATCGCGTTGTCGATGCTGCTGATGGTCTCGAAAAGACACAAGCCGGCGACGATGAGAATAATAGAGATCAAATCCAAGACATGGCTCCCTTACACCCAAATCCCCGGAATCGCCTCGCCGCACTTGGGACACTTGCCGTCGCGCGTCACACGAATCTGCGGGATGCGGTAACCGTACCGCTCGACGAGCAGCGTATTGCATTTGGGACAGTACGTGTTCTCATAGTTCTTGACGTGCCCCGGCAGATTGCCCGCGTAAACATAGTTCAGCCCGGCTTCCTGCCCGATCTCCGCCGCGCGGACCAGCGTCACCGCGGGCGTGTAGCCGGCATCGGTCATCCGATAGTCCGGGTGGAACGCGGTCACGTGCCACGGAATGTCCGGCGAGACCGAGCGAATGGACTGCGCGGCGTCCATTAATTCCTCGTTCGAATCGTTAAAGCCGGGAATGACAAGCGTGACCACTTCGAGCCAGAATCCCATCTCCTTGACGCGCTTGATCGAATCGAGGACCACTTGAAGCGGCATGCCGAGTTTGCGATAGTTCTTGTCGCGCATTGATTTCAGGTCAATCTTGTAGCCGACGACGTACGGGCGGATGTACTCCAGCACCTCGCGCGTCGCGTTGCCGTTCGAGACGTAGATGCCGCGAATCCCATGCGGCTGCGCGAGTTTGAATATCTCGACCGCCCATTCGCTCGTAATCAGCGGCTCGTTGTACGAGCTGCCGATGAGCTGCGCGCCGGTGCGCTGGGCAATCGCGACGATCTGCTCCGGCGTTGCGCGCTCGGGCAGCCCACCCGCGTCTGCGTCGCGCAGCGTCTGCGAGATCTCCCAGTTTTGGCAGTTGGCACAGTGCAAATCACATCCCAACATCCCAAACGTCAGCGTGGTCGAGCCGGGCAGGATGTGGAAGAACGGTTTCTTTTCCGTCGGGTCGGGATTGAGCGCGGCGACGTAACCGTGCGGCACAAACAACTTGCCGCCGCGATTGTAGCGCACCTGGCAGATGCCCCGCGCGCCGTCGTTGATGAGGCAGCGATGCGCGCACGCGTAGCAGCGGACGCGCGCGCCGTCGAGTTTTTCGTACAATTCGCCCTCACGCACCATCGCGTCGAGAGCGCGCGCGATCGGCACATCGCCTGCAATTGGTTTGCGTAATTCCGCAACATCCGTATTCATCGTACCACTTCTTTCTACCCGCCGGTGATCTGACAAAAGCGTACCACACAGCCCAACGTTTGTCAAACTAAACCGCGCAGCGCGCGCCCGTCTCTCAATGTTTGACGCTCCTCCCATTCTACAGTATAATCGTTCCAGTCCGCTAAAGGAGCGTTGCACTGATTAGGATCTCGATTCGCCCGCGCGCGTTGGCCCTTGCGATGGCTGGCGCCGCGCTTGCCCTCTTTGTTTCCAGTCAACCGTTTTCCACGCCGCTCTTCGCTTCCACGCTCGATTCGACTCTCGTCACAGCCACCCGTGCGGCAGAGGCGCCGGCCGCCGCGCTCGTACCGAGCGGTCGCCTAATCGTCTCCGCCGAGTCTGGCGGCGCGTGGAACATTTTCGCCGCCGATCCGGCCGGCAGCGCGTGGCAGCGCATCTCGTCGAGCGCGGTGCCCGCGCTCGATCCGGCCGTCTCGCCGGACGGCAAGACCATCGCGTTCCGTTCCAAGCGCGACGGCACGTGGGACATATACACAATGCCGACCAGCGGCAGTGTTGCGACGCGCCTCACGCGCGGGATGATATACAGCGGCGCGCCCGTCTGGTCGCCGGATGGCAAAAAGATCGCGTTCGAGTCGTACGCGCACGACGATTTGGATATCTGGACGACACTTGCACCGAACGCAAGTGCAGGTGTGAGCGCGGATGGGACGCAGCCCTTCGACCTCACCGAAGATTCCAAGGCACAGGATTACGCGCCGGCGTGGTCGCCGGATGGCCAGTGGATCGCGTTCACCAGTTGGCGCACCGGCACGCAGCAAGTCTTTATCGTCCCGGCCGATTGCACGCGCGCGTGCAAAGCCACCAATATCAGCCAGAACAAATTCGACGATCAAGAGCCAACGTGGTCGCCCGATGGCAAGAAGATCGCGTTCGTCTCTGACCGCGACGGGCAGCGCGCGATCTACGTCGCTGATTTTTCGACTCTCGGATTGAAAAACGCGCGGCGCTTAACCTTCTCCGGCTGGGACGATCAGCCCGCGTGGTCGCCGGACGGCAAGTGGATTGCCTTCGTTTCCGCGCGGCCGACGCGCCAGCCGATCTACATTGTTCCCGCCGAAGGCGGTATCCCGCGCATCGTGGACAACGGGCCCACAGTCGCCTCCTCGGTGGCTTGGACGGCGGACTCGTCGATCCCAACGGACCGCGCGGCGAGCGAATCGAGCGCACCTCTCTACAGAGAACAGCCGGACCTCGCGCCCCCCGGCAGCGATCATCCCTACGAGTTGCGGCGGATCACCTCCGCGCGACTGGACGGCGGCTATAGCAAACTGAGCGGCCGCGTCGCGGATTCTTTTGCCGCATTGCAAGCGCGCGTGCGGAAGGAAGTCGGCTATGATTTCCTCGCGATCCTCTCGGATATGCTGCGGCCGGTCGACGTCCAATGCGACATCACGTGCGACACGCTCTCCTGGCACAAAGCCGGCCGCGCGATCGATTCGCGCCTCGATTCCAACGTCGGCCTGGAGATCGTGCGTGAGGATCAACAGGGCGAGACGTTCTGGCGCGTCTACCTGCGCGCCGCCGCGCAGGACGGCACGATGGGCGAGCCGATGAAAGAAGCACCCTGGGATCTGTCGTACCGCGCGCGGTGGATTGTTGCTCCGGGCGAAGGCGGGACGAAAAAGCCGGTGCCGTACGGCTTTTACGTCGATCTCACGGAACTCGCGCGCGAGTACGGCTGGCAGCGGATCTCCTCGCACGACAGCGAAGACTTTGACTGGAAGACGAACAAAATCGGCGCGGAGTACTGGCACCTGCAGAATCTACAGGGGTTGAACTGGTACCAGGCGATGCGCGAGGTGTACTCGGAGAACGACCTCAAGAGTGTGAGCGATTGGAACTCGCTCGCCAGCCAGTCTGGTTATGACCCCTATCTGCTCTACTTGAAAGGCCTTCCCGCGCCGCCGAAAGCGTGGCGCTGGAACGTGTTCGGTCCGTAAGAGGAATCGATGACTCTTTCGCCGAGGCAAATCACGCCAGCCGAACGCCGCTTTGTCCTGTTCGTGGACCGCATCATCGTTTTCATTACCAAGCGATGGCTGCTGCTCGTCATTCTGGCGCTCCTGGTTTTCGATGGTCTGCCTTTCCTCGCGCCCGTGCTGATGCACGTAGGCCTTGCCGGACTAGCGGACGTCATCTATCGAGCATACAGTCTCACCTGCCATCAGCTTGCGTATCGCACTTTTTTCCTTTTCGGTCAGCAGCCGGCTTATACGATTGAGCAACTCCAGAACGCATTGCGGGTGACCAATCCAGCGGGCGATGAGTTTTACTGGCGCGATTTCCTCGGCAATTCGCAATTGGGTTTCAAGATGGCGTGGTGCGAACGCGATGCCGCGATCTACACCACACTGCTGATCGGGTCGCTCCTGTTCGGTCTGGTACGCACACGTCTCAAGCCGCTCAACTGGCGCGTGTATCTGCTCTTCCTCGTGCCGATGGCGGTTGATGGACTGTGGCAGCTCTTCACCAGCCCGCTCGACATCTTGCCATTCTTGCCGACTCATGAAAGTGATGCGCTGCTGCGCGGCGTTACCGGCGCGCTCTTTGGAATAGGATCTGTTTGGCTGGTCTATCCGTATTTGGAAGAGGCGATGCGCGACGCATGTGCGGAAGCCGAATGGCAGTATCAAAGCGGCAAGGCGCATCAAGCCACGCTGAGTCAAGGGAAATGAAAGGATTGTCATATCGAACGAAGTGAGACATCTCGAGCATCGGAGGATTGAGATTTCTCGCGGAGTCTACACTGAGCATAGCGAATGTGCTCGAAATGACGGCATGTAATGGAGAAAAATGGTTAGAATCCGGCGATTGAGAGTCGCCGCGTGGATCGCGCCGGTGTTCCTGGTGGCGCTCGTCGCTGCGTTTGTCCTGGCGCCCTGGTCGCTGATGGACAAACTGCAGGGCGTCTGTTTCGGCATCTGACCACAGCGTCCCAGCCACTCGTTCTTTTTGGGTGGCACAACGCTTCCGGGCGAAGCGTTTCTGCGGGCGAACCTGCCGGGCTATGCGCTCATCGATCCAGCGGAACCGGTCAAGCTGCCGCTGGAGGCGCGCGACCTTGGAATGTACGGCGGCTTTTTGATGACGTGGGTCTACATCATCGCGCTCGGCCGCGGGCGCGCCAAGGGGATGCCGCTCTTCCCGATGCTGCTGTACCTGGTGCTTTTCGTGTTCATCATGGGCGCGGACGGGGTGAACGCGTTCCTGTACGATCTGCATCAAAACGCGCCCGCGATTCCATACCTTTACGAGCCACGTCTCGAATTGCGCTCGGCCACTGGGCTGCTGTGCGGCATTGCGTTCGGCGGCATCATGACGCCCGTCGTCAACTATTCGCTCTGGCGAGGCGACGACACGCGGCCGGTCCTCGGGACATGGAAGCACCTTTTGGGCGCGCTCGGCATCGCCACGGTCTTGTTCCTGATGAACTATTCCGAAATCGGCTTGTTCCTCTGGCCGCTTTCGATTCTGGCGAGCGGCGCGACCATCATCCTGATCGGCATGATTAACATGGTCTTTGTGCTCTCCCTGGCCGGCAAGGAAGGCAGCGCAGCGACCTGGCGCGACGCGCTGAACCCCTTCGCGGTTGGCGTGGTCCTCGCGATCGCTGAACTCGGCGTGCTATCGCTGATGCGCTACGCCGTGCTGGGGACGGCAGTGCTACCGTAACAGTAATCAGTCGTCAGTCGTCAGCAGCATAGACCAAAGGCCTGCGCATTAGATTTGCCTGCATCCTGGCTGCATGACGGCATTTTCACCGCAGTCGTATCATGAAATGGAAGAGCCGGAGGGGGTTTTTCCTCCGGCTCGTTTCGTTTTTGCGCCATCATGCAGACTGGCATCACGGTTGGCTTGGACACTGCTCCACATGCAGATACTTCCGGCACTCGTCCGTCGTCAACGCGCGCGTCACGCGTGATTTGGCAATCGCGAGGATGTCGTCAAGAGGCAACGCATAAATGCGTGCGGTGCCATCGTCGCTCGATGCCGCCGGGCGCTGACCATCCGGACTGAGCGCAACCCCGGTAATCTGCGTACCTGACGGGTTATGGAGCGTCAGCGGCTGCCCGCTCCCCGCACTTTCAGTTGAGATATTCCACACTTTCGCTGTCCCGTCATTGCTGGAAGTTGCCAAACGTTTGCCATCCCGGCTGAACGCCACATCCGTTACGGTTCCCGTATGCCCCGAGAGCGTAATCAAGACCTGGCCGGTCGCAGCATCCCAAACTTTCGCCGTCCCGTCCGAACTTGAGGTGGCTATGCCCTGCCCGTCGAAGCGATATGCCACAGCCCAAAGACCCGCCGTATGCCGGAGAGGGTAAGCAACTCTTTGCCGGTGGCAGCATTCCACACTTTCGCCGTAGTATCCTGACTCGTCGTGGTCAGGCGCGTGCCATCGGGGCTGAAGGCGATAGCATTGACCGGCTTAGTCTTTGACCGAAAATAACTTGGACACTTTCTACCGAACCTGAGTTCGCGGTTGAATCATGTAGTTGTACTTGGGTAA
>Ga0163210_1000470_pt1 | contig 17094 bp, 16 predicted proteins | sample Kivu_220m_FD_113536 | JGI IMG/M metagenome (GOLD analysis project Ga0163210, IMG submission 113536) | Freshwater microbial communities from Lake Kivu, Western Province, Rwanda to study Microbial Dark Matter (Phase II) - Kivu_220m | ecosystem: Environmental > Aquatic > Freshwater > Lake ...
AAATTATAATCATCGGGACAGTATAGTCGTCACTCCACATGATTTTCTGGGTATACGTGCTATCCATGAGGTGGCTGCCGCTGCTATTCACCGGCCTTAGTACCCCACCAAGGAAACCCCAGAATCCAAGCATGGGGACTGCCTGCAGCGCCAGGTCGTAATTGGCGGTGCTGCCTTTGAGCTCCCAGGAGCTTTCGCTAATGGGTGGGTAATCGGATTTCAGTTGCAGCAGGTAGTAGGTGTCGTAGCGGGCCGTGGCTGCCCCTGCCCTGTTGACGCTAAACCACAGGTCCCTGTTAGGATCCGTGCTGCCATCGGGCAGGCTCCACGCCCGGAAAATGTATTTAGTGCCTTGTTGGTTGTCAGAATTAACGGGGCTTGGTGCGGAAGTGCTGAAATTGCTGCCAAACTGATACCAGCCTGTGCCCTGTTGCTGGGCGACCCCGACGGGGTCGCTGCCAGTCTGGATAAATCCCGCCTGCGCATAATCGAAGTAGGCGGTGTTGTCGATGTCACTCACCATTTTACTATTAGACCCCAGGACTTCAAACCTTGTTTTATTGGGGTCCGGGCCGGGTATGATTTGATCGACGACCACTAGATGGTTTTCGCACGGCACTGATGTAAAGGTTTCAGATTCGTTTCCTGCAAGGGTGGCCTCCAGTGTGCCGTCGATTACCACATTTGTCTTGCCATAAGTCAGGCCGAGGCCAATATTAACTTCGAAATCGCAACTTGTGGTGGAGTAAGTGGTGATCATAGCAAGGTAATTGGCCCAGCAATCGACGTAAAGGATAAAGGCAGCGCTGACAGGCGGACAGCAGCCACCTGTATCGGTAACGGTAACCGTCACGGTCCAAGGGCTGCAGGTGCCCGGTCCTGGGGTGCCGGAGATGATCCCGGTGACGGGGTCCACGGTCAGCCCTATCGGCAACCCGGTGGCAGCCCAGTTTAATGCTCCTACACCACCGGTGGCACTCAGCGTCATGTAGAACGGCATGCTCTCCCATGCCACCGGGTAATACGTTGGATTAATGGTCAGGGGACACGGTGGGGCTCCTCCGGCGACAGTAATGTTGATAGGTGCAGGTGGTGTGCTCCAATTGGTTCCGCAAAGAGGGATAGCAACATACTCAGAGCATACAATGTTAAATGGTGGGATTATCCCGGCACTCCCCGCGGGAGGGGTGGCTGTAAGTACTCCGGTATTCTGATCCAGATGCACCCAGTTTGGTATAGTCCCCACCAAATAATATTGATAGCCCGAAGGACAAGCACAAGTAACAGGATCAACAGCAAAAGTGTACGTAAATGGCGTGCATTCTATCATATTAAATACAGCAGGAAACAATTGAAGGCCAATAGCACTTACCGGCGCCGTGTTCAGTGCCGTCCCTCCCATAGCCAGTGTCAATGAAATTATAATGCCCAGGCATAACCTGAAAAAGCCCGCTGCACGCCGGCCCTTTGCAAAATTCGAAGTCCTCATTTCATACCTCCGGATCTACTAAAATAGAATGGATGCATTTTTCCCCTTACTGTGCCTGCGCTGTGCGGGTAACGCTGCCGCCCGCGCTGGTAGCAGTCAGGGTATAGGTACCCCCCTGCTTCACCGTAGTTGAACCACTCAAGCCGACCGTGCCAATACCCGATATACTTACGGTGGTTCCAGAAGGCCCGCTGACGTTCCAACTGAGGGTGCATGTGCTTACTGTCCTCGCAGTAGGGCTTGCCTTGGGGCAGCTGGCGGTAAAGGAATTGATGACCGGCGGCACCGGTACGTACGCCATCTTGGCCTCGACCGTCTTGCTAACACTGCCGCCCGCACTGGTAGCGTACAGGGTATAAGTACCGGCCTGCACCTGTGTTGAGCCGCTTAGACCGACGTTGCCAATTCCGCTAATTGTGGCCGTGGTTCCGGAAGGCCCGCTGACGTTCCAGCTCAGGGTGCATGTGCTTACTGTCCTCGCAGCAGGGCTCGCCTGGGGGCAGCTGGCGGTAAAGGAATTGATGACCGGCGGGAGCACCTCTACCTTGGACTGAACAACCGTAACACAGACTTTCGCCTGGTCACTGCTGTCCTTGTTGCTAACTTCCAGGTTACAGCATCCGCTCTGTTGCGGCCTGATTTTCATAGAACCTTTTAAGGAAACGGACGTTTTTTCACCGCCGCAGGTAAGGTAAGCATCCCCTTCCCCTGTTATCACCCAGGTAAGTACTACGACTTCCCCGGGAGCGACCTGTACAGGGTTGGCAGTGAACGACTCGATGACCAGCTTTGTTGACTTTGACTTGCTATAGCAATATCTCTGCGCCTCGTTTTCAGCGTAGAAGCAGGGTTCCTCGGAGCATTTCTGGGTGAACCCGTGGCCTGCTGCTTCATCCGGCGTCAGGCAATTGCAGCCGCTGGGGCATTGTGCAAATGAAGGAATATGAGCAGATCGTGTATATGTAGTCGACAGGGTTGAAGGAACTGACGAGGTAGTCGGAGGTAACCATTTAGGTAAACGAGCTTTAGTTGACGCATTATCAGACACCGTTTTCGTGGCTGGTGGGGGAGCAGGCTTCGGCTTAAACTTAGTGGCAAACACTATAGATAGCCTTTGCTCCCGCTGGCCACTCGGGTTGCTTCCTCTCAGGACGGTATTAAACGTATCCATGTTGCCCGTCCTTATTTGATAGGTCGTCCTCCCTTTGACAGTCCCTTTAAGGGTGGTGTCAGGAGGGCTATTGATCTCTTTAATGATTGCGCCTGCCTCAATCAACTGTATATTAGTGGCACCCGACACCACGAACGTATACAGCGCAGAATCGCCGTCCTTCAATGTTAAGGGCTCAGCGCTGAATACCTTGATCTCCGGCAGGCTTCCCGTGGCAGAAGACGCTGCTGTGGTACGTTCGGCTGATCCCAAAATGATTATCCCTACGACTGCAAGACATAGGCACAACCTGAAAATGCTCTTCAACCGGTGAACCTTTGCCAAACCCAATGTTTTCATTTCTCTACCCCCAAAATAATTAATCGCCGGGATTCCCCTGTTATCCCTGAGGCCTCCCAGTGTCCCTTATCAAACCGCATAAAATATAGTCCGGCGACAAAACCTGGACATGTTTAGTATCGGGTCGATGTAAGCCAAGAAATAAGCGTGCTACAGCAGCTATGAATAACAATAGAGCAAATCTCAGGTAAATTCACCCTGGCAAATAAATGAATAGCATTTAAATTATTTTCCTGTTTATATACATATATGTCAAGCGGGTAAGCAAAATGGATAATATATCTATAAAAAACGCGGAGGATTCTCACAGGCATGCAACGGAGGATATTCAATCGTGTGAAGATCGGCTGCCGAGCCAGGATTCGAACCTGGGCAAATGGATCCAAAGTCCATCGTGCTACCACTACACAACTCGGCAGTACGGTTTTAAGGTTATCACAGTTATTTTAGAACGGTCAATAAAATATCCTTAAAACGGTATAAACCTTCTCCCCGGTACCAGCGTTATATAAGTAAAGACACTGAAAATATATAAGAGGGAGAAATAAGATGATCAACAAAAAGCTGATGGCGATGATGAACAAGGACAGGAAATTGATGGTGATATTCGGGGGAATGGTGCTTGACGGTATTATTCTTATTTCGCTGATAGTGATAGCAGGTGTCTGGTTTATACTATAGGTTATAATAACAGGCTGCCGCGACCAACTGCCGCTGACGCATAAGTTTGCGGCAGTTTTTTATTCTGGAAAAGACAGGAAATGATTATTTGTTTAGGAAAGTGAGTTTATGCCGAAGGTCGGACTCGAACCGACACGAGAGTTGCCCCTCAACAGTTTTTGAGACTGCCGCGTCTACCATTCCGCCACTTCGGCCCGGACCGATTAATACTGGTGCCGAGGCCCAGAATCGAACTGGGGACACGTAGATTTTCAGTCTACTGCTCTACCGACTGAGCTACCTCGGCGCGGATGATATTGTAACTTTTACCCCTTTTGAGTGTCAAAGTTAAATTAGATAGGCTTTTGCACATGCATCTTAAACGCCCAAACCTTTTATGCCCATTGAATTGCATATTCTAACGGATTAAAATAGTGATGCGGGATTAAAAGGGATAATGACACAGAACACTTTTCCTTGCAGTAAATGCGGCCAGCAAAATTATATTGGTGATCCATCCTGTCGTCACTGCGCAGAAAACTTTCAATATTACTGCCCGCAATGCCAGGCAAAAGTGACCGGCAGTGATTCAGCATGCCCTAATTGCGGAGGTTTATTAAATTGGCCTGCTAAAAAAGATCAGCCAGCAAGAGGTGCTGGTGAAGACGAAGTAAAAGACCGACCTAAATCCGGAGGCAATTGGGCTGCACCACTTGTAGGATTAGTAATTATAATTATTATTGCTGCAGCCGGTATATATGCCTTGATGAAGCTATCGGAAAAACCTAACCCGCCAATTATGGTAGATAACACTACAACAGCTAAACCCAAAGATGTTTTTATTCCAGATACAAAGCCACCTGTAATAAGCAATATAGTAGTAGAAAATTTAACTTATAATTCCGTTGAAATCCGCTGGACAACGGATGAGCCGTCTACCAGCCAGGTCTTGTGGGGATTAAAGGACGAGTACCCTCAACCTACAGCGCAAAAGGAAGCACTGGTTACACAGCATTCAGTTGAGCTGGCAAACCTCAAGACAAAAGCGACATATTTCTTTAAAGTAAGGTCTGTGGATCAGGTCAATAACGAGTCGACATCGGAAGAGAAATCCTTTGATATAGGCAAACAGCCTGGCATAGCCAAGGTCGAAGTTTACAGTCATTCTTTGCAAAGCCGAGAAGAACCTTCAGGCACAAGGACTTATATAATCGGAGAAATAAGAAATATAGGTGACCTGACGCTTAGGCTAAGAGATATAGAGGTTATTATTAAATTTGAAGTGGCAGGCAGACCTGGCTCCAGTGAAGTGTATGCGTCACTCAATCCATCCCCCGAAGAGGTCTCTAAGGATTATGTGCATAAATTCACTGCCATGGTGCCCAACGGAACGAAACCGAACTACACAATTACCGCAAGGGTCGTAAACCAATAAACCAAGTTACAGTAATACTCGTAGTTATCCCCCCAATCTCACCAGTGGTATTCCTTTAGCGCAAAGCGGACACTCCGGCGGGTTATAGGTTTTCGTGGCCGATTTCAAGCAACTGAATAGATTAGTCCCCAGATCTATATTTTGATCGGAGCGGTCAACAAGCACGCCAACTCCAATTATATTGCCGTTTAGTTTTTCCACAGCGTTTATGACTTCAATTACAGAACCGCCGGTAGTAAGTATATCGTCTACTATCAGGACTCTTTCGCCTGGCTCTATGGTAAAGCCCCTGCGGAAGGTACGTATATTGCCTTCTTTCTCGGCGAAAATGCTTCTGACTCCAAGTTGTTTAGCTGTCTCAAACGCTATAATTACTCCGCCGGTGGTAGGGCCTGCCACTACCTGGATATTGTCATTCGTAAAGTGCTGAGCAATTAAGTAGCATAGTCTCTGCGTATATTCCGGATATTGAAGTACCTTGAATTTTTCCCAGTACGTGGGAGAGTGCAGGCCGGACGTCAATAAAAAATGGCCCTCGATCAGGGCACCAGCTTTTTTAAAAATATCCAGGACTTCCTGTGACATGTATCTTCCCCACGTATGATTTATTTTGCGTCAGCAATTCTTATTGCCGGTTGATTGAATATCTCAGCCGATTGCTCTGATTCCAGACTCGCTTTGGCGGGATATGAAGAGTAATGCTGCACAACCCGCCACCTGTCTGGGGGCCAGTAGAGGAGCCAGGCCTTTCCGATTATTGAATCAGACGATATGGTCCAACCGTTGTGAGAATCATCGCTGTTGTTACGGTCATCTCCAAGAACGAAATAACTGTTGTCAGGTATCGCCCTTTCGAATATCGTATATCTCGGAGGCTCAAGTATATAAGGCTCATATAGCACGATGCCATTTACATACACCTTTCCATTTTTAATCTCGACCCTGTCCCCGGGGACTGCGATAATGCGCTTGATTAGATCCTCGGTATGCCTTGGCGAGTAAAAAATGATTATGTCTCCGTGTTGCGGTGTACCCAATGTGTATGACAATTTGTTAGCGATAATATGGTCGCCTGGTTGTATGGTTGGCAGCATGGAGATGTTGAATACCTTAAAGCTTTTAATAGTTAATTGAAGGGACAGGTATATTATAATTGCTATGGCAAGCGTTATTAATAGTTCTCGGATTAACCTCAAATTATTTCCGCCATTAAAGGGTATTTTTTAAAATTTCAAGAATTATAAGGCATACGGGATTTTTGTGCTAATGCTGATTAAACCAAGTTGAATATTATGCGTTATATACACAGGAGATTGATAAATCTGTTAATTCGGAATAAGATTTTTCCTGGTGATCTATTTAGTTCTGTTATCATATTATTTAAATACGGAGGTAAAATGAAAAAAATTTATCTAATCATCAGCTTTATTGTCCTCTTTACAGTGTTGGCAATCGTTGGGTTTGGTTGTGCAACTGAGAGAAACCAGTCGCAGGTGCCGATTGAATTGCCACGAGTAATGGCTGCCGGTGAGCTTCTAGACAAATCGGGCATCATTATCAGCCAGCAGAGTGTGGGTCTTTGGGTCAATGGGCTTGGCAAGTCCACCGCAGCGCCAGATGTGGTGCTTCTCTCAATCGGTGTGGAATCACAGGAGAAGACCGTGGCTGAAGCGCAGAGAGGCGCCGTTGACGCTATGAACCGGGTTATGACAGTTCTGAAAAACAGCGGAATTGCCGATAAGGACATCCAAACTAAACAATTTAATATACAACAAGTAACCCGCTGGGATGATAAACAATCCACGCAAGTTGTGATCGGTTACAGGGTGACAAATACAGTTCTTGCAAAGATCAGGAGTATGGATAAAGCCGGATCGGTAATTGACAGCGCCGCGGCTGCGGGCGGTGATTTAATAAGAGTAAATAGCATAGATTTCACAGTTGACGACCCTGCACCATATTATAAGATTGCCCGGGAAAAAGCTCTGCAGTATGCAATGGAAAAGGCAAAACAAATGGCGCAGATATCGGGCGTCAAGTTGGGCAAACTGCTGTATGTCAACGAAGGATCTGTCTATACTCCGCCTGTACGCGATAACTACATGAAATCAGCAGGCGCGGATATGGCACCCGCAGTTCCCACACCGATTAGCCCGGGTGAGCTTGAGTTCCAGGTGACCGTCGAAATGGTTTATGAAATAAACTAAAGTACTTTATTACAAGCGGATGAAATTAAGCCCCCTCAATTAACGGAGGGGGCTTCTATTACTTACTTTTGCTAAATCGCGCAGCAGGATGCTAAAATGAATTCGGACTTGAGTGTATCAAGTCGCAATTTAAATCCGTGTACAAATATGTAGTTTAACTACACTAAAAGTCTTCGTATTATTTCAGTATATTGCTTAACTGAGCGAAAATGATAAGTAGACCCATTGATTTCATGGCATATTCCCTTTCACTGGCTGAGCTGGCTCTGGGTTATACCAGTCCAAACCCGGCCGTAGGTGCAGTAATTGTCAGGGATGGTGTTGTCGTTGGACTGGGACATACACAGCAACCGGGTATGGAACATGCTGAGGTCATGGCACTTAACCAGGCAGGCGAAATGGCCAGGGGAGCAACCATGTATGTAACTCTTGAACCGTGCTGCCACCACGGCAAGACGCCTCCGTGTACGGATACCATAATCAACGCAGGAATATCAGAGATCCACATTGCCGTGATCGATCCCAACCCATTGGTCTCAGGAAAAGGGATCCAAAAGCTCGAGGCAGCCGGGATCAAAACTTATTTAGGAGAATATGAACAGAAGGCAAAAGAAATAAATGAGGGATATTTTAAATACATTACTACGGGTATACCTTTTGTCATAACGAAGTTTGCCATGAGCCTGGATGGTAAAATAGCCACTAAAAGCGGTGATTCGAAATGGATCACCGGTGATGATGCAAGGAATTATGCGCAGGGGCAAAGGCATATAGTGGATGCCATAATGGTAGGTGCCGATACAATCCTGATCGACGATCCGAAGCTTACCGCGAGAGGGTATAGCGGCAAGGGTGGTAGATTAAAGCTACAGCCGCTACGCGTTATCGTTGATGGCAAGGGAAGAGTCCCGACTACGGCGAAAGTTTTTTCGGAACCAGGAAAGACGCTGATTGCAGTCGGTGATGTGTACGAAACCAGGGAGAAATTAAGGATAAAGCGGGCAGGGTTGGAATATATCGTCCTTAAATCAAAGGATGGATTAATCGACCTTGCCGAATTACTTAAAATCTTAGGCCAGAGGCAAATCACTACCGTTATGGTCGAAGGTGGTAGTAAGCTTTTAGGCTGTTTGTTTGACCAGCAACTTGTAGATAAAGTCCTTGTATTTATAGCCCCAATAATTATCGGAGGAGAGGAAGCTAAAACTGCGGTCAGCGGCTATGGAGTAACCAAGGTTGCCGATGCACTTCACTTAAAAAGGGTAAAAGTCGAAAGATTTGGTGACGAATTATTAATAAGTGGTTATACCTCATTATAACATTATGTTCACTGGTATTATTGAAGAGATAGGCATAAGTAAAGCTATAACGAGAAACAGCCTTACTATTGAGGCCAGGGAGGTCCTGGGAGACATGAAGCTGGGAGACAGCATAGCAGTTAATGGGGCTTGTATTACAGTTATAGATATGAGCAAGGAGAGTTTCGCGGTTGAGATTATGCCCGAAACAAAAAGGTTGACCAATTTGGGTAGCCTTCACCGAGGCGACCGCGTAAATCTTGAACGTGCTCTGTCAGCACAGGGCCGTTTTGGGGGTCATTTTGTCCAGGGTCATGTGGATGGGATAGGGAAGATGCTTTCATCAGTTGCGGAAGATGAGGCAGTAATTGCAAGTATTTCCGCGCCTCCGGGAGTGATTGGTTATCTGGTTAAGAAAGGTTTCATAGCAGTCAACGGCGTGAGCCTTACAATTACGGAATGCGCCTCGAATTATTTTTCAGTATCACTTGTCAGTTATACGAGGCAAAACACAAATTTAGGGTTATTAAAACAAGGTGATGCTGTTAATCTCGAGGTTGACATAGTTGCCAAATACATCGAAAAATTTTATCATCCAAACAAACCAGAACGCATAATTGATTTGTTGCAGAAGTATGACTATCTAAAAGCGAGGTGAATTCACGTGCCATTATCACCGATACCTGAAATTATTGCAGATGTTAAAGCCGGCAGGTTCATTATCATAGTTGATGATGAGAACCGGGAAAATGAAGGTGATCTTGCTATAGCAGGAGAAAAGATAACACCGGATGCTATTAATTTTATGGCGAGCCATGCCAGGGGACTCATTTGCTTACCCATTATAGGCAAGCGGCTGGACGAACTGCGCATCCCGCCCATGGTGCACGAGAACACGTCCAAATTCACTACTGCTTTTGCCGTATCGATTGAAGCCAAGAACAGGACCACAAGTGGAATTTCCACTTTCGACCGTGCGACTACTGTTAAGGTCGTGCTGGATCCGAAAACAAGGCCAGAAGATGTTGCACGTCCCGGTCACATGTTCCCATTGCGGGCAAGGGAAGGAGGAGTGCTCGTCCGCGCTGGACATACCGAGGCTATAGTTGATCTGGCAAGGATGGCTGGGCTATACCCCGCCGGTGTTATCTGCGAAATTTTAAATCAAGATGGAACAATGGCACGGCTTCCGCAACTTGAAAACATAGCCGAAAAATTCGGGATAAAAATAGCAAGCATTGCTGATTTGATTACGTATCGCAGAAAAAATGAAAGGCTTGTTCAAAGAGTAGCCGAAGCCAAATTCCCGACAAAATATGGGGATTTCACTATAATAGCTTACAGGAGTACGGTTGACCCGGATGAACATATTGCTCTTGTGAAAGGCGATATCACTAACGGCAAATCGGTTTTGGTTCGCGTCCATAGTGAATGTGTTACCGGTGACGTTTTCAGTAGTCTGCGATGTGATTGTGGGGAGCAAGTACATATGGCAATGAGGATGATTACGGATGAAGGTCGCGGTGTTTTCCTGTATATGCGACAGGAAGGCCGTGGAATTGGAATTCATAATAAATTAAAAGCTTATGCGTTGCAGGACCAGGGATTGGACACCGTGGAGGCCAATATCGCACTTGGATTTGAGCCGGACCTGAGGGATTACGGAATCGGCGCTCAAATACTTGCCGATCTTGGATTGCATGAAATCCGTCTTATGACAAATAACCCCAGGAAAATTATCGGGCTCGAAAGCTATGGACTCAAAGTAGTTGAAAGTGTAAGATTACTGGTAGAACCAACTGAATACAATAAGAATTATCTCAGAACCAAGCAGGATAAGTTAGGACATTTATTAGCTATCGACGATTAACTGACCAGTATCAAGATTGAGGAGGGCATTAATGGCGAAAATTTATGAAGGAATGCTCATTGGGAAGGGTTTAAAGTTTGGCATCGTAATTTCCCGTTTTAATGAGATCATCACAGGAAGGCTGCTTGACGGTGCCAAGGATTCCCTTTTGCGTCATGGAGCCAGCGAGATGGACATCGATGTAGCCTGGACCCCGGGCAGCCTGGAAATACCCCTGATTGTAAAAAAGCTGGTTGATACTGGTAAGTATAACGCAATCATATGTCTTGGCGCCGTAATCCGAGGCGGCACGCCACACTTCGAATATGTAGCTTCGGAGGTTAATAGAGGTATCGCGAGATTAAGTCTGGAGACCGGTATTCCCATAATACAGGGAATCATAACGGCAGATAACCTGGAACAGGCTATTGAACGGGCTGGAGCCAAAGAGGGAAACCGTGGATTTGCCGCAGCTACCAGCGCAATCGAGATGGCAAATCTTATTAAGAATATTGGGGCTTAAATCCTAATCAGTAACTTTAAAAACCCTGTCGCCATGGCGGACTTTGTCTGTGACCTTGATGCCCACCGCGTCTCCGGGCTTTGCTGCAGCGACAGTCTGATTGTGGATTTGCATCGAGTTGACTATGATCTCCATATCAGTCGTATGCCCTTTTATATGAATCTTGTCGCCGGCTTTCAGTTCGGCGGTTAACTCGATGGCTGCAACGACAGGCCTGGCGAAAAAGTCGGTTACTTTACCTATCTCAACCTCTGCCATATGAAAGCACCTCCATATATTAAGAGAATACTGAGAGCTATAGCTTTAGTATATTTATTCTTAGTTAATAAATCAAGACGATTTGTCTCTTGCATATTGAATAATTACATATTGAATAAATTTGACAGTGATGACATATTGAGTTAAATTATATTTTCGTTTACTTGATAAAACACACCGTATATAATACTTAGGTTTGCGCAGATTGTTTTTAGTTGATGGAGGTTAGCAGTAATGAATAAATTAGCCGCCTTGGTATCAATTATTTGTGCTATTGCTGTGGCATTTGTATCAGTTTGGCTTTGTATAACATCGCCGGCAGTAGCTACACAGGCATATCATAAAGATGGGCATGATTTGCCCGTCCTTCAAGATGCGGCTCAACAAGAAAAGATAGAGTTGACCTGTCAATATCCAGTGTTAAGTAGCTATGCAGGGCTTAACTATGCTTTTGATATCAACCTGAATTACACTGGCGGCAAAGACTCAAAGATATTTGATTTGAAAGCCACGGTACCTGAAGGTTTTAATTACACCATTTCCCCGGGATATGGTGATGGCAAAGAGATAGCCGCCATTCGCCTTGATCCTATTAAGGGATACCCGGAAACGGTCAAACTCACAGTCAGACCATATGTGTGGAAAGTTCCATTGCCGGGAGAATACCCGATCACCATGGAGGCAAGCTCCGGGGACATTAAATCGACTATTAACCTTAAGGCCATTGTAACCGCCAATTACGATATGAAAATAACAACCCCTGATGGCCGGCTTAATACTGAAGCAACAGCCGGGCAAGACAACAATTTCATAATCGTTATCAACAATACTGGCTCAGCCGATCTGGAAAAGATTTCAGTTGGGTCTAAGGCAAGTAACAGGCCCAGTGGCTGGACAGTCGGTTTTAAGCCTGAAAAGATAGACTCACTCAAAACGGGGGATTCCAAAGAGGTGCTGGTCACCATGAGGCCGTCTGACAAGACTATAGCCGGCGACTACCAGATGACTATCGAAGCTGAACCGGAATCAAAGTATGCATACGGTAGTCTGCAGTTAAGAGTGACCGCACTCACGCCTACCATATGGGGATGGGTTGGGGTCGGGATTGTAGTTCTGGTGATCGTTGCACTGGCAATCATGTTTATCCGTTTTGGTCGCCGTTAGTATCTGTTATGAAGAATAATTTCGTCATTGAAACTCAGAACTTGACCAAGGCCTACGGCAAATTTGTTGCCGTGGATAATCTAAGCTTGCAGATAGCTGCGGGTGAGGTCTTTGGCTTATTGGGGCCCAACGGTGCCGGGAAGACAACTACTATTTTGATGGCAATAGGTCTTTCAGAGCCAACATCTGGTCTGGTCAGGGTAAACGGCTATGACCCGGCCAGGGAGCCAATCAAAGTTAAGAAGGTCGTGGGTTATATGCCCGAAAAAATCGGGTTCTATGACGACCTGACAGCCAGGGAAAATCTGGAATACACAGGGAGATTAAACAAGCTGGGAAGTCAGGAGATCACAATTAAAATAAATGAAGTTCTCGAATCTGTAGGTTTGCAGGATGTACCGAACCAGCTGGTGGGCAAGTTTTCACACGGTATGAAGCAGCGCTTGGGCATTGCAGATGTAATGATAAAGAAACCGAAAATAGCTATATTTGATGAGCCTACATCGGGTATAGATCCCGAGGGCACTGACCAGGTTTTAAATCTGATAAAAGATATGGCAAGCCAGAACATTACGGTTTTAATATCTTCTCATCAACTGCACCAGATACAGAAGATTTGCACACGGGTTGGCATATTTTCAAAGGGCAGATTGGTTGCCAGCGGCTCTGTAGATAAATTGGGCAGGGAGACTCTCCGAAAAGGGAAATTCAATATTATCTTGCCCATAGCTCAACTGACAGGGAAATTGCGCGACGAGATATCAAAAATCCAGGGCATAATGAACATAGAAACTAAAGAAAACTCCACGGTGATCACTGCTGAAGACAACATCAGCAAACAACTGGAAGAAGCTGTGCTAAGCTGCACAGGATTAAAAGTCCAGATGAGGGTCGAGGAATTTGAACTGGAAGATATATACATGCAGTATTTCAAAGAGCTATAACTATGTCGGGATTGATCGAAGTATTCTGGAAAGAACTGGCAGACAACTTTAATAGTAAACGGTTCATTATATTATTTTTGTTGGTATATCTTGCTGGCATTGCCACCATATACATAGCCGCGCAAAATATCAGGTCCAGTGTGGATGATTCCACCAAATACATATTTCTTAATCTCTTTATTGCATCCGGCAACAATATACCATTTTCCTTCCCATTGTTCCTTTCAATCTTCATTCCCATTGTTGGTATTGCCCTGGGCTTTGATGCGGTAAATAGCGAGCGGGTAAGCGGTAATCTCAGCCGTTTACTATCACAACCTTTATATCGCGATGATGTGATCAATGGCAAATTCTTAGCCGGTATAGTAATGATAGCGATATTAATATTCAGTATTGTTACACTGGTAGCCGGGCTAGGCCTGCGTATGATAGGTGTTCCTCCACAAGCAGAAGAAGTGCTTAGATTATTTGTATTCATCTCAATCAGTATACTTTACGGCGCTTTCTGGATGTCGCTGGCTATTTTATTTTCGGTATTATTTAGAAAGACAGCGACATCAGCTTTAGCTTCAATCGCTATCTGGCTATTCCTTTTTCTTTTCATGTCTTTGATAGCTGGCTTGATAGCCAGTACGGTCATTCCTATCACGCAGAATTCTACTGTTGAAGAGGTATCTCAATTCGATACCTTATACAGGATGTTGAGCAGGATCTCTCCGAGCACCCTGTACGGTGAAAGTGTACAGGCTATCTTGCTTCCTGAATTGGGAAATACTAGCCCTACCATGATGATGATTGGCATGTATGCCGGCCTGAGACCTACCCCATTACCACTTAGCCAGAGCCTTCTGATTATATGGCCCCAACTAATTGGGCTGCTGGCGCTAACGGCCATATGTTTTTCAATCTCATATATTAAATTTTTACGCGAAGAAATTAGACCAACCTGATAGATTTGTTTATTGCGTGCGCAAGGGTTACCAGTCAGGTCCGCATGCGTGTCTTTATTTCCGTCATATCCCTAAAGTTTTTATACGCCGTGGCAGGAGGTGAATATGATACTTGAGATGTTGACTGTCGGCTTTGTGGCGACCAACTGCTATATTGTTGGTTCAGAAAAAACCAGGCGGGGCATGGTAATAGATCCGGGTGCAGAGTCAAAATTGATATTGAAGACCATCGATAATCTGGGATTATCGATTTCGCTCATTGTGATAACCCATTCTCATTTCGATCACATTGGGGCTGTTAATGCTGTAAAAGATGCCACCGGTGCTAAATTTGCTATTGGTGCAGGTTCGACTAAGAGCTCACCTGGAGCGTTTGTAAAGCTAATGGCTGCCATGACAGGCGGTTCATCCAGGGTACCCGAGCCCGATGTTATGCTTAAAGAAGGAGATAAAATCGATATAGATGACCTGAGCTTTGCTGTCATTTATACTCCCGGTCATAGCCCGGATGAGATATGTATCTACGGGCATGGCACTTTATTTAGTGGTGACACGCTGTTTAATTACGGTATAGGCAGGACGGATTTCCCCGGGTGCAGCGAAGAGCAACTTTTCCATAGCATTAAAAATAAATTGTATACGCTTCCGGATAATACGGTGGTTTATCCCGGGCACGGTCCACAGACCACAATCGGGGATGAGAAAAGGGGCAACCCCTTTGTCAGGTGATTGCCCCTTTATTTTAAGAGTTGGGGAGTATTAGACGAAGATCGGGCAGAGTACAAGGGTGATGGTACTCAAGAGCTTGACCAGCACGTGAAGTGATGGACCGGCAGTATCCTTGAAAGGATCACCAACGGTATCACCGACCACCGCTGCTTTGTGAGCATCAGAGCCTTTGCCGAGGATGTTGCCTTTATCGTCTTTCAATTGATCGTCTTCAATCATCTTCTTGGCATTATCCCAGGCGCCGCCGCCGTTGTTCATGAATGACGCGAGCATGATGCCTCCGATAGTGCCAACCATCAGCAGTGCAGCCACTACCTGGGCAGCATCATAGCCCTTTGACAGATACTTGAATAGCAGGCCGATGACCACCGGGGCCAGGATGGGCAGTAGCCCCGGGAGGATCATTTCCCGGAGGCCTGCCTTGGCGGTGATGTCAACGATCTCGCCGTAGTCAGGCTTCTCAGTTCCGGCCATGATGCCGGGATGAGCTCTGAATTGTTCACGGACTGCGTTGATGATTTTGCTGGCAGTGCGTCCGACTGCTTTGATCGCCCAGGAACTGAAGAGGTAAACAAGCATGGCCGCAAGCAGCGCGCCGACGAAGACCTCGATGCGGGCAATGTCTACGACAGCAAATTTGCCAGCTTCGCCGAACCTGAGGAAGGACACCCTGTCGAGGTAGGCCTGGAAGAGAAGGAAAGCGGCCAGTCCAGCGGAGACCATGGCATAACCCTTGGTCAGCGCTTTTGTAGTATTGCCCACAGCATCAAGCCTGTCGGTGATCTTGCGGATTTCCTTGCCTGCACCAGCCATCTCGTTGATGCCGTTGGCATTATCAGTGATGGGTCCGAAGGTATCCATGGAAAGTACGTACGGGCAGGTCATGAGCATGCCCATGGTAGCAACGGCGGTGCCGAAGGCACCAGCGCCGGGTACACCGCTCATGTTGCCAAGAGCATAGGAAATTATAAGAGCGGCACCGATAACAACGGCAGTGGCAAAGGTAGTTTCGAAACCGACTGCAACGCCCATGACGATGTTGGTGGCCGGTCCGGTCTTGGAGGCCTCGGCAATATCCTTAACCGGCTTGTAACGGGACTCAGTGTAATACTGGGTCACGTAAATAATGGCAATGCTGGCGGCAATGCCGACCAGGCCAGAGCCGAACAGCCACATGTTCTTATCAAGCATGAACCAGACGGTTATGAATAAGCCAACTATAGATAATGCAATGGCCACATAGTAGCCGCGGTTCAGTGCGTTCATGGCATTCTCGTTTTCTTTTGCCTTGACGATCAGCAAACCGATCATGCTGGCAATCATGCCGAAGCCGCGGACACACAGCGGGAAAAGGACCCAAGCGACATTCTGGGTAGCTATATATGCAACTATACCGAGTATCATGGCGCCGATATTCTCGGCCGCCGTTGATTCGAAGAGGTCAGCACCACGGCCGGCGCAGTCACCAACGTTGTCACCGACCAGGTCGGCTATAACGGCAGCATTGCGTGGGTCATCTTCGGGAATACCGGCCTCGACTTTGCCGACGAGGTCAGCGCCCATGTCGGCAGCCTTGGTATAAATACCGCCGCCGAGCTGGGCAAAGAGGGCTACAAAACTGGCGCCAAAGCCGAAGCCGACGATAAGATGAGGGGATAATTCAGGGGTTTGGGCTCCACCGAAGGCAAAGAAGATAACGGTAACGCCTATAAGGCTTAGTGCGGTTATCAGGAAGCCTGATACGGCACCGCCGTGTACCGCCACCTTGACTGCCTCGGTCAGGTTTTTCTGCGCAGCAGCAGCGCAGCGGACGTTGGATTTCACTGCTAATACATGCCGATGAAACCGGATACGCCGGAACAAATAGCACCGACCAGGACTGCAAGCGCAGTATGCCAGCCGATAGAGAAGGGGTCATAGCCGGCTTTTTGAAGTGCTTCCTCCGGTGGTAGAACGGCTACAACAATGCCGATGATGATAGCGACTACCACTGAAAAAATCGCGATAGTGCTATACTGCCTTTTAAGGAATGCCCACGCACCCTGGAAGATCATGTCACCAATTTCTTTCATCTGTGG
>Ga0163210_1000475_pt1 | contig 17078 bp, 15 predicted proteins | sample Kivu_220m_FD_113536 | JGI IMG/M metagenome (GOLD analysis project Ga0163210, IMG submission 113536) | Freshwater microbial communities from Lake Kivu, Western Province, Rwanda to study Microbial Dark Matter (Phase II) - Kivu_220m | ecosystem: Environmental > Aquatic > Freshwater > Lake ...
TCTCGACAAACTCGCTGTAGGTGGAGACTGCGCTTATCACTGTTGCGCAAGTTAAGCAATTGACGCAGTTGGGGCATCTGAGAGCTTCCAAGCGGGGTGGCTTTCAGATACCCCGCTCACGAAACAAAGTACGGACGGCTGTCGCCATGTTGCCTTTCACGTTATTCCGCTGACGGGCTCTCATACTTTTCCCTGAGCACGTGAAGGGGTGTTTTGCGAAAGGGATTGTATGAGATGTATAAGAGAGTAGAGCTGCTTCCCAATCTTTCAAAAGAGGAGAGAACGGGGGGATTCGGAAAGAGACAAACCGCTTTTTTTCGCCTGAAGAAAGAAAAGGTGTTGCTCGTCAGACAGGATGACGGCGGGCGCCTACTTTTCGATGCGTCGGGGAATGTGGCGCATAACATCTCGGTGAAGCTACACGACGAGATGCTCCGCCATGACGGCCGGATCACTTTGGCGGAACTCCGGTCCGTGACCGGAGGACATGGCCTCGCCCCGGCCGCATGGGAAGAGCTCGAGACCTCCGGCCTCTTTCTTTCGGAGGCGCCGGAAAAACAAGCCGCGGACAAACGGAGCATTCCCTCCCTCCTACTCGATCTCAGCGCAGGTTGCAATCTGGCCTGCCCATACTGCTATTCGGATGCGCGGGCCAAGCGCAAGCTGCTTCCCAGAAGCTATTACGAGATCGCGCTTCATGAAATGCTGAAAGAGCTGAAAAGCCGGCCGGAGTATTTCCTCACAACCATGACCGGAGGGAAACAGACGGTACGGCTTGGCCTGATAGGCGGAGGTGAGCCGACCCTTGATCCAGGGGCCTTTACGGAAGCCGTCCATCTCTTCCAGAATCTCGTCGAAGATGCCGGGATGGAGCCCGTTTTTTTTGTTGTATCGAACGGGACCTTCAACGAAACGGTCTTGAAAATCTTGATCGAGAAGAAGGCAACCGCGCAGATCAGCCTCGACGGCCTTCCCCATATACAGAACCGTCAGCGGCCGTTCCATGGCGGCGCGCCGAGCTATGACGTAGTGATCCACAATATCCGTAGGCTCGTGGGCGCCGGGTGCGAGGTCCTGATCCGCTCGACCGTGACCGCCGACTCCCTAATTCACATGGAGGAGCTCGTCGATCTGGCGAAGAAGGAATCGATCGCGCACATTCACATGGAACCGGTCGAGCTGGCCGGCCGGGCCTTGCATTCCGGCGCCATGCCTCCCCCGCCAGACGCATTCGGCAGGGAGCTCGCCAGGGTCTTTGTTCTGGGCCTGAAGAACGGGATCACCGTCAAGAGCAACCATTTGCCCATCATATTGCCGGCTCTCCGGACTTTCTGCGGAGCCTGTGGCAAGAACCGGATCGTCACGACCGACGGCCATATCAGTTGCTGTGTCGAGGTGACCCACCTGCAACACCCGCTGGCCGACACCTTTGTGATCGGCGAGATTGACACGCGGAAGAAGGCATTGGTGATGTGGGAGGAACGGATCCGCGCGCTGGGGGCCAGAACCCTGGAGCGCCTGAGCTCCTGCCAGGACTGCTTCCTGCGATACAACTGCCTGGGCAACTGCCCTGCCGAGGCGCTCCGCATAAACGGGGATATCTATCAGCCAGACAGGGCGTGGTGCGCCATTTCGAGAAACACCGCCCTGGCGGTTATCGACCGCCTGCTGGAAAGATGATGGTTGGACAGGTGAAAAAACATTGATGAATGACATCAAGGAAAGATGCTTTCTGTACTTCTACGAGCAGGCGGCGCCGTTTCTCCCGGAATCGCTCATTTCAAGGGAATCCCGCCAGAGAATAGCCGGCCTCACGGAGCTCCTGCCGGGCGAACTGGCCCTCAGGACGTACGGATTTGAGTGTCCGCTCTATCGACCCGGTCAGGCCGATTTCCTGGTGTCCACCAGTGTTCGCCGGGGCGGCCCCGAGCTTCTATCTGGATGCTCCGGGTGGCGGAAACCCGGCGCCGAAACAATGCCGGGGCTGGATCGGGTGGAGGAATTCGGCCGGATTTGGCGTGCCCGGGAAGGAAACGAGGTCGCTCTTGACGATGTCTGGCTTGAATACGACCTGATCGAGGCACGAAACGCCATCCCGGCTCCCGGGATATTCTTTAGTCCTTATCTTTCAAATCCAACGCCCGGCGTCGAAGGTAGCAGGATCTTAGCCGAATTCATGGCGGACCTCCAGGCCTGCCTGAACCGCCGCCCTGTCCCGCCCGGCCTCGAAAACCTCCTCTTCTCCTTGTTAGAACGGCTCGGGGTGAACACAGAGAGCGGACTGCGCTTCATGTGCGGAGTGATGCTCGGCAGGCAAGATGACAGGACCCGCCTGGTCCTGGCCATGGAGAATATCGAGGAGGTGCTGGGCCTGCTCCGAGCAGCAGGATGGCCGGGGGATTACTCTCACCTGGAGACCTGTCTTGCCATTTGGTATGGCCTGGCGGATCGTGTGTGGCTGAATATCGACCTGGCGGATACCGCAGGCGGGAAACTCGGGTTCGAGATGTCGTTCAGGAATCGCCGTAGTCCCGCCAGGGAAAGCCGCTGGATCGCCCTTTTCGATTACCTCGAAAAGCAGGAACTGTGCACGGCTGACCAGCGCGAATCCCTGATTCGGTATCCCGGATACAGCCTTGCACAAACCGGAGATGCTCCTGATTCCGGGAATCTCAGTTTACCCGCTTCATACTGGGTAAGAAACCTCTACCACATCAAGATCGTGTACGAACCGGATGGAGGTCTAAAAGCCAAGGCCTACCTCAGCGTGTCGCACTACTGCAAATGGTGATCTCGAAATGGCGTTTGAGAAAAAAGGGGGAAATGTTCAAATACTTGCAGCCGCCCTTGACGACGGCATCCATCATGTACAAAGGTTCTCCGCATGCTTTCATGGGGCAATGATTATGGCCGTGGTTAAAGAGAACTTCAGGACGTCCGCTCCGCGTCAACCCCTTCCGGGCTCCTCCCGGCGGAGACTTGCGTTTCGCCTCGGGAGAACCGCATTCATGATCTTTGCCTGGGTCGCGGCCGTCATGGCCGCCGCCTCCCCGGCATGGGCCGGGTCGGGGGGACAGGCCGCGGGCCTTTCGCTGATCGAGGCCGTGGAAATCACGCTCTCCCGGCAGCCGGGCATTCAGCTCGACGCGGAAACCGTCCGTCGCAGCAAGGGATTGCTTCAGGAGGAGCAAGGGCTCTTCGACCCCACGATTGCCCTTTCAGGCGGGCACGAGCGGTCGGACCGGCCGCTGCCCGCCGGCGCCGCCGCGAGCCGTCAAACCGTGGAGACCACCTCGCAGGAGCTGTCCCTCCAGAATAAACTGCGCAACGGCTGGGTCCTGCGGCCGGGCGTTTCGCTGAGGCGGACAGAGGACCCCCTTTCGTACAGGGATGTTCAGAACTACGCCACGGTCAATTTCAAGCTGACCGTCCCCCTCCTGCGAGGCGCAGGGGAAGCGGCCACGACCGGACGCGAGACGGCGGCCCGGAAGGCCTATGAGGCCAGCCTTTTGCAACACCGCCACGTCGTCTCCAGCCGGGTGCTGGATACGGCGACGGCCTATTGGAACTATGTCGCCCAGGCGATGGCGCTTCGGGAGCTCGGGGAGTCGGAGTCGCGCGCGGCGGAGTATCTCCGCATCATCGGGCTCCTCGTCCAGGGCGACGAGCGTCCGGGGTCGGACCTGCATCAGGTGATGGCCAATCAAGAGGACAAGGCGGCGCAGCGGATTGCCGGCGAGCAGGCTTTCCGGGAAGCGCGGCAGACGCTGGGGCTGGCCATGGGTCTTTCCGCCGCGGAGATCGAACGTCTTCCCCCGCCTGCCGATCCCTTCCCCCCCATTCCCGAAAGTCAGGCCGGGAGCGATCCGCTCGCGTCGCTCTTGGAGCAGGCCCTGAAGCGGCGGGACGATTACCTCGCCGCCCAGGAGGACATCGAAGCCGCGCGGGCCCTCCGGGAAGTCGCAAGAAACGGCCTCCGGCCGATTCTGGATATGGATCTGCAGGCGGGCTATTCGGGATTGGCTGAAGGGTCTAATGCGTACCGTTACTTCGGCTCCCTCGGAACCTCCGTTCCTGGTCCCAGCGCGTCCGTCTCGCTGACGTATCAATGGCCCGTGGGCAACAACGCCGCCCGCGGGCGGTTTCTCCAGACGGACGCCGAGTACCAGCGGCGCCGGCTTTCGAAGGACGACCTTGCGCGGACGATCGAATCGGCCGTTGCCCTGGCGTTTTCCTCGGTCGGCAGCGCGGCGGCCGAGGCCGCTCGAACCCGCCGGTCTCTCTCGCTGCACGAGAGGTCGCTGGAGGACGAGTTCAAAAAAGCCCGGTTGGGAGCATCCACTTTTCTCGATGTCTTTATCACGGACGACCGGTTGCTCAGCGCGAAGCGGGGCGAGATATCGGCCCGCCTCCGCTACGCCCTGGGCGTGGCCCGGCTGCGCTTCGCGGCGGGGCTCATCCTGAGCGGGCAAGGCGACCGGGTCGCGGTCCGCGCCGAGGATTTGACGGCGCTGCCCCCTGAGGCCGCAGAAAGGAAAACGCCATGACCGATCCCCTGTTTCGCAAAGAGGCCATGGAACGCATGGCCTCCCCAGACCAACTGGACCAGCTCATGGTGGTGACGACCACCCGCGGGTGGCTGGCCCTTCTGGCCCTGGGAATCGTGCTGGCGGCGGCGGTTCTATGGGGGTTTTTCGGTTCCGTGCAGACCCGGGTGGGGGCCGAGGGAATCATCCTCTTCATAGCCAATGTTTTTTCCCTCTCCGCGCCCTCGCCGGGCACGGTGGAAAGCCTCGCGGTGAAGACGGGCCAAACGGTGGAGAAGGGGCAAACCATCGCCGTCATCCACAACGCCTCGTGGCAGGCAAAGATCAGGCAAACGTCCGCCGAAATCGAGGCGCGCCGGCGGCAACACCAGGCCGACCTTGAAGGGGAACGAGGATCCTTCCGCTCCTTCCAGGCGCTGCTCGAAGTTCAGAGAAAGAACATCGAAGCGGACCTCGCCGAGGCGCGAAAGGCGCTGGCGGACAATCGCAAGCTTGCGGAGAGCCGGAAACAGACGCTGGAGATGACGTTGCGGAACCTCCAGAGCAAGCTGGTTCTGCTCCGGCAGAGAGAAAAGAACCAGGACGATCTCCACCGGCAGCAGCTCATCCGGCGGCAGGATCTCGATGCCACGAAGATCGAAATCCTCGGGGCGGAGGACGAGGCCCGGAGGGTGGCGGATGAGATCGGGAAACTGGCGCGCCAGGAAAAAGAGCTGACGGAGGCCTTCGAAGAACGGCGGCGCAAAGCCGCCGCCGACTTGGCGGGGATTGCCGCCCAGGAAAAACAGCGCCAGACCGCCCTGGATCAGTTGATCTCCAAAAATGAAACGGAAATCGGCCTGCTGGATGCCGCGCTGGCTTCGGCGCGGGAGGAGGCCCGCCAGATGACCGTGATCGTCAGCCCCCATTCCGGGCGCGTCCTGTCCGTCGAGTGCAAGGAAGGCCTGCATATCGATGCCGGACAGACCGTCGCGGCCATTGAAAAACCGGACACCCCCGAGGATCAACCCCACGACGTCCTCGCCTATGTTTCGGCCTCCGAGGGCAAGCGCATCAAGCCCGGCATGGAGGTCCAGGTCGTTCCGTCCACGGTCAAGGCCGAGGAGTACGGGGTGATGTTGGGAAAGGTTACGGAGATTTCGGACTATCCCGTTTCCAGCCAGGCCATCCAGAGCGCCGTCCAAAACCCGACCCTCGCCCAGACCTTCCTGAAGGGCGGGGCCCTTTTGGAAATGTGGATTGATCTCAAGGAAGACCCCAAGACCCCGAGCGGCTTCCGCTGGTCCTCGTCCAAGGGGCCGCCCCACGGCATCGGCTTCGGCACGGTGTGTACGGCCCAGGTGGTCGTGCGGCGCCAGGCGCCCGCGTCCCTGGTCATCCCCTGGCTGCGGACGCTGGTCTTCGGCCGGGAGAGAACGGGAGGCGAGTAGCATGGTTGCTCCGGGCCGAAAGACGCGGGTTCGAACGCCCACCGTATTGCAGATGGAGGCGGTGGAGTGCGGCGCGGCCTGCCTGGCGATGATCCTCGGCTATCACGGCCGGTGGGTTCCTCTGGAGAAACTGCGCGAGGAGTGCGGCGTCTCCCGCGACGGCAGCAAGGCCGGCAACCTCCTCAAGGTCGCCCGCAAATACGGGCTCGAGGCCACCGGCTACAAGGCGGATCTGGAGGATCTTCGCAAGCACCCCCTGCCCCTCGTCCTGTTCTGGAATTTCTCGCACTTTGTCGTGCTGGAAGGGTTTTCCGACGATATCTATTACCTGAACGACCCCGCTTCCGGTCCGCGCAAGGTGGCGGCCGATGAGTTTTCCGGCGCCTTCACCGGGATCGCGCTGACGTTCGCGAAAGGCCCCGATTTTGTCGCCGGCGGGGAGAAGCCGCGTTTCCTTCCGGCCCTGCGGCGGCGCTTCCAGGGCGCGGCCCGGCCCATGACCTATGTCGTGCTGGCCGGTCTCTTCCTGGTGATACCGGGCCTGGTGATCCCGGCATTTTCCAAAATTTTCGTGGATCAGGTCCTGGTGGCCCGCCTGGCGGACTGGCAACGGCCCTTGCTGGTCGGATTGCTGCTTGCCGGGGCGCTCAGCGGCGCGCTGACCTGGCTGCAGTCCCGCTATCTGCTCCGCTTCGAGACCCGGCTGGCGGTGACCGCCTCGGCGCGGTTTTTCAACCATCTCTTCCGCCTGCCCATCGCCTTCTTCGCCCAGCGCTACGCGGGCGACCTGACCCGGCGGGTGCAGCTGAACGACGCCGTGGCCAAGTTCTTGTCCCACGAATTGACCGCCAACGCCATCGGCGTCTTTCTGATCGTCTTTTACGCCGCCGTCATGGCCGTCTACGACCTCGGGCTGACCCTGATCGCCGTGGGGGTCGCGCTGGCCAACCTGGCGATCCTCAAGGGGGTCATGCGCAAGTGCGACGACCTCAACCAGCGGCTGCTCCTGGATCTCGGTAAGTTCTACGGCTCGACCATGAGCGGGATCGGCATGATCGAAACGCTCAAGGCCACCGGGTCGGAAAGCGACTTCTTCGCCCAGTGGTCGGGACATCAGGCCAAGCTGGTCAACGGCCGCCAGAGCGCGGGGATCGTCGCCCTCCTGCTCGGCGTGGGCCCGCCGTTTCTCATGACCCTGGCCACCATCGCGGTGCTGGGGATCGGCGGATTGCGGGTCATGAACGGGCATCTGAGCGTGGGGATGCTGGTCGCCTTCCAGGCCCTGCTCGTCGGCCTGCTGGCGCCCGTCAACCAGCTCGTCGGATTGGGCCAGCGTCTGCAGAGCATCCGGGGCAACATCGTCCGGCTCGACGATGTCCTGTTCTACCCGCAGGCGCCGGCGATGGAGGCCGCCGCCGATGGCGCTCCGCCGCCGCCGGCGCTCTCCGGCCGGGTCGAGATGAAGAACGTCACCTTCGGCTACAGCCGGCTCGACCCCCCGCTGATCGAGAACTTCTGCCTCAGCCTCGAGCCGGGGTCCCGGGTGGCCCTGGTCGGCGGCTCGGGCTCGGGCAAGTCCACCGTCTCCAAACTCCTGGCCGGCCTCTACGAACCCTGGTCGGGCGAGATCCTTTTTGACGGTCTTCCGCGCCGGGCAATCCCGCGTCCGGTGCTGACCAACGCCCTGGCCCTGGTGGATCAGAACATCCTGCTGTTCGAGGGCACGATCCGGGACAATCTCACCCTGTGGGACGCGACCGTGCGGGAGGAGGATATCGGGCGCGCCGCCGCCGACGCCGCCATCCACGAAGACATCGCGGCGCGCCAGCAAGGCTATGGCGGAACGGTCGGCGAGGGCGGAGGCAACTTCAGCGGCGGACAGCGCCAGCGGCTGGAAATCGCCCGCGCCCTGGCCAAGAACCCTGTCGTCCTGGTCCTGGACGAGGCGACCAGCGCCCTGGACGCGGCCACCGAGCAGCAGGTGGACGAGCATATCCGCCGCCGCGGCTGCACCTGCGTCATCGTGGCGCACCGGTTGAGCACCATCCGCGATTGCGACGAGATCATCGTGCTCGACCGCGGCAAGGTAGCCGAGCGGGGCGCCCACGAAGAACTCATGCAAAAGTCCGGCGCCTACGCCAACCTCATCCGGACGGCGTAGCGGAAGCCGGAAAGGAAACACTTGGGACCGACAATGTCATTGCCAGAGGAAGCCCGGTTCAATCTGACGCCGCTTGCGGACACCTTCCGCCGCGAGGGGCGACCCCTTGCCTTCAGCCCGAACCAGCCGTTGCGCCTGGACGATCAGGACGCGGCCTTCCTGGTCGTGAAGGGAACGGTGGATGTCTTCGCCGTGCCGCTGGCGGACGGCCGAACCGCCGGCGCGCGATTCCATCTCCACCGGGTGGGCGGCCCCGGACTCCTCCTTGGCCTGGGCGAGACCGAATCGAACGCGGCCGCGGCCCTGCTGGCCGTGCCCGGGATCGGTATCCAGGCCCTGAGCCTCCCCCGAACCCGTTTCCTGGCCTTCCTGCGGGATGGGGACCTTGCCGATGCCGCCGGCCGGCTCCTTTCCGACTGGATTTACGCGCTCGCCGCCGGCCGGGCCGGATCGCTCGCTCCCCGGGATTCGGTGCAATTGCAGGCCGGGCCGGGGGCGGCGCTCGAACCAGGAAAGACCGCCCGCGGCTCCGGCGATCTCTTTTGGATCCGCACGACGCAAGGCAGCTTCGACCTCCTGGACCGGGAGGACGCCGCCGTCGGCGCTGGGGCGCCGGCCGTTCCCCTCGTCGGCGCCCTATGGCTGCGCGCCCGGGAAACCGCCCTCCTGGAGGTCGAGACCCTGGCCGAATACGCCGGCAAAGAGCCGGAAATGCCCGGGCTCGCTCATTATCACCGGATGGTCCTCGCCATGGTCGCCGCGGATATGGAACGGCGCGCCGTGGCGGAAGAGGACCGCCGCCGCCGGCAGGCCGAACACGAGCGCAAGTCCCAACAGGACGCCCTGCGCGACATCGCCATGCTCATGGTGGAGTCTGAGGGCGCGGCCGATAAGGAAGCGGCGCCGGGAGAAGAACCGCTTCTGGCCGCCTGCCGAATGGTGGGCGGCGCCCTGGGGATCGCCATCCAGCCCCCGGCCCGGTCCGAGCAGGAGCAGGCGCCCGAGGCCCGCCTGGAGGCCATCGCCCGGGCCTCCCGGATGCGCGTCCGGCGAGTGCTGCTCGCCGGCCCGTGGTGGCGCGAAGATCACGGCCCCCTGCTCGGCTTTCGGAAAGACGGCGGACGGCCGTGCGCGCTCCTTCAGGAAGGTCAGCGGCGCACCCGCCTGCGCGACCCCGAGGCTCGCACGAACCTGGAGGTGGACGCGGCCGTCGCCGGGGAACTGGCGCCCTTCGCCTTTCAGTTCTATCGCCCCCTGCCCGACGGGCCCGTGTCGGCCGGGGGGCTGGTGCGCTTCGTCGCTGCACGCATCCGCGAGGATATTTGGGGCGTCCTCGTCCTCGGGGGGCTGGGCGCCCTGCTGGGGCTCGCCATCCCCATCGGCACCGGGGCAGTTTACAACACCATTATTCCGGAAGCGGCCCGGGGCCAGATGGTCCAGTTGGCGGCCGGCCTGATCGTTTGCGCCCTGGGCGCGGCCCTCTTGGACGCCGTCAAGGGACTGGCGCTTCTGCGGATCGAGACCAAGACGGATGCCGACGTCCAGGCCGCCGTCATGGACCGCCTGCTGGCCCTGCCCGTCTCCTTTTTCCGAAGATTTTCCGCCGGCGACCTGGCCCAGAGGACCCTGGGCATGGCGGTCATCCGGGATACCGTCAGTATGTTCACCATCCAGAGCGGGATCGCCGGCCTGTTTGCCGCCGCCAATCTGGCCCTGATGGTCTGGTACGACGCCTCTCTCTCACTGATCGCCCTGGTCTTCATAGCCGGCGGCGCGCTCCTGTTGACGCTCATCGCTGTCCTGAGGGTAAAACGCGTCCGGCTCATGACCGATACGGAGGGGCGCATCAGCGGCATGATCCTCCAGTTCATCTCTGGGATCTCCAAGCTGCGGGTGGCCGGAGCAGAAACCCGGGCCTTTGCCCGCTGGGCCCATGACTTCAGCCGCCAGCGCCGCTTCGCCTACCGCGTCGGGACGCTGCGGAACCTGCAGACCCTCTTCAACGCCGTCTTCCCCGCGCTGGGGCTGCTCCTGCTCTTCGGCTGGTTCTCCGCCTACCGCCCCGGTCTGCGCACCGGGGATTTCCTCGCTTTTCTGGCCGCCTATACCAATGTCCAGGCCGGGTTGTTTCAACTCTTCGCCGCCCTGGCCGCCGTCCTGGAAGCGGCGCCGCTCTTCGAGCGGATGACGCCGATCCTCCAGACCGCCCCGGAGCTGGACGACAGCAAGGCCTCGCCGGGCGAGCTGGCCGGGGAGGTGGAAATCAGCGGCGTCACCTTCCGCTACCAGCAGGACGGGCCGGAAATCCTCCGCGAGGTCTCGCTGAGGGTCCGGCCGGGCCAATTCGTCGCCCTGGTGGGCGGCTCCGGCTCGGGCAAGTCCACCCTGCTCCGGCTCCTGCTCGGCTTCGAGCAGCCCCAGTCCGGCGGCGTCTACTACGACAGCAAGGACCTCTCCACCCTGGACTGCCGCGAGGTGCGACGGCAGATCGGTGTGGTCTTGCAGGGCGGCAGCGTGGTGCCCGGCTCGGTCCTCGACAACATCCGCGGCGCCGCCAACCAGTCCCTGGACGACGTCTGGGAGGCGGCGCGCATGGCCGGACTCGAACAGGACATCCGCGACATGCCCATGGGCCTGCACACCTTCGTCTCCCCGGGCGGCGAAAACCTCTCCGGCGGCCAGCGCCAGCGGCTGCTGATCGCCCGGGCCCTGATCCGCAAACCCCGCATCCTCTTCTTCGACGAGGCCACCAGCGCCCTGGACAACCGCACCCAGGAAACCGTCAGCGAAAGCCTCGCCCGGCTGCGCGCCACCCGGGTGGTCATCGCCCACCGCCTCAGCACGGTCATCCAGGCCGACTGCATCCATGTCCTCGAAAAAGGTCGGATCGTCGAAAGCGGAACCTACGACGAGTTGATCAAGCGCGACGGCCCCTTCGCCGCCCTCGTGAAACGGCAAATCATCTGACGATGAAACGAAAGTCCTCCAGGAGCGTCTCATGAAGAAAAAACGGCCCGAACTCGCCGTGGTATCCGCGGCACGGGACAGCCGGCAGACCTCCGCAGCCCGGGCCGACATCGATCCGGATGCCTTCGCCCGGGCTTACGGAGACTATGCGCGCCGGATTTATGCCTATCTGCTGCGATTCACCGGCAACCACGAGGATGCCGAGGAACTCGTGCAGATCGCCTTCCTCAAGGCGTGGCGGGGACGCGATACCTTCGGCGGAAAGAGCTCGCTCAAGACCTGGCTGTTCGCCATCGCCATCCATGCCGCCCGGGATCATGCCCGCAAGGCTCGTTGGGAAAAGACCGGCTGCGCGGAGCGGCTGGAGACGGCGCCCGATCCGCGGCCGGCGGCGGGAGAAGCATTGGAAAGGACGGAAGCCATCGAACGAATGCGAAAAGCGCTGGCGGAATTGCCGGAGACCTTGCGCGCGCCGCTGATGCTGGTGCGTTTCGACGGCCTGAGCTACCGCGAGGCCGCCGAGGCGCTCGATGTCAGCGCCGACGCCGTGCGGATGCGCCTGCACCGGGCGCACCGCATCCTGGCCGCGGCATTCACGGAAAAGGAAACACTATCATGAGCTTCGATCATGAAAAGATTCTCGGCTGGGTCACCGACCGGCTCTGCGGCGAGCTGGGCGAGACGGAGGCGGACGAACTGGGGGCCTGCCTCGCCGGCCGGCCCGACCTTGCCGGAGAAGCGGCGCGGCTCGAGGCCTCATGGAAGGCGCTCGCGCGCCTCGACACCGCCCGGCCCCTCGACGCCGGGGAACACAAAAAGCTGATAAACAGGATCTTCGAGCGGCTGGCCGGCAGCCGGGAACTCGCCGACGAGGAGATCGAACACCTCGCCGCGGCGGGCCGGGAGGAGGAGGTGCCGAAACCGTGAGTTCAGGGGAAACGATTCGCAGGCCGGATCGTCTAATGGAGACGAAGAATCGGACAGACAGTCAGTCCAACCAAACAAACGAAAGGAGAAACGAAATGAACGAGAAACAGAGCACGCAACAGAACCCCCTGGGCAAGATCATCGCGAAGGCGTTGAAGGACGAGAGTTTCAAGAAACAACTGATCGCCGACCCGGCGGCCGTGCTGAAGGCCGAGGGCATCGAGGTGCCGGAAGGCAAGACCGTGAAGGTCGTAGCGGACACCGAGAGCGTCCGGCACGTGGTCCTGCCCGCGATATCCGGCGCAGTGACGGATGACATGTTGGAGAGCATTACCGCGGGCAATAGTCAGGACTGGGAAATGGTCCAAGACGACCAGATCGGATTTCGGAAACGGGGTGATAGACCTCGGTGATAGGAATTTGCTTTTGGGGGCGGCGCAACGATCCGGGGCTCGGCCGCCCCGCACCCCCCCGGGGGGGCCCTCGGCACCGCGCGTCGCCCGCCTCCCTGGGATCGCCAGGGTCGGGGTGGAGTATCCGGCGCCCCGGACGCGGCTGTTAAGGGGAAAACTGGGGCAGTTAGGTGGGCGGTTATGGGTGAGCCAGTTCGTGCCCCGCGTGGGGCGAGCAGCCCCTGACCCCCACGCTGGCACTAGGTCACCGCACGGAAGTTGGGGCAACTTGATTACGCGGCAAGGGAAAGGACGGGTGGACTATGGGCGGGGGCAGGCCCCTTCGACTGTCTCAGGGCAGAGCACAGCCCGAGGTGGGTCAGGATCTTCGCGATGACTTCGGGCTGTTCGATGAAGGCGATGATCCGCATTGCTCCCGCGCATCGGGGACAGACCAGCGGATCCACCTCGTAGACTTGCTTGATGAGCCGCGCCCAGGCCCGCTTCGCAACTGATGGAGCTACCTCACTGACTTCCTCGATGCTCGTGCGTTCCGCTCCCTCGGCTTTCCGGCGCTTCCCCCGACTCACGTTGCTGTACCAGCCGTAGTACCGCACCAGGTGCTCCCCCGCGTTCGGGATGTGCGCCGTTAGGGCGGCCAGCCAGTCGCACGCCGAGAACAGCTCGAAGTTCCGCTTGAGCACCGGGTGCATCTTGGAGTGGTAGATGACGGTGCCGGTTGTGGCGTGGTAGCGGAGTTTCTCCAGCGAGAACGGCGACCGGAGGACGTATTCTGAAACCGCCCGGCGGCCGTCGCTATCGTGTGCACCGATGCGGACAGCATTGTGCAGGCTGAACCCGGAGTGGCGCCATCCAAGGAGTTTGCGGATCACCGGCTCGTCAATCCGTCGCTCTCGGAGCAGCATCTGGAGGACCCGGTGGCGGAAGAAATGCTCCAAGACGACCAGATCGATCTTCGGAAACGCCACGAACCAACCCTTGGGCGTGAACGCTCCATCGGTCACCAAGGCATGTAGGTGGGGGTGGAAGTTCACCAGGTCCCCGTAGGTCTGGATGGCGATGATGATGCCGGGGACGGCCTTCGGGTCCTTGCAGGCGGCGCGGAAGAGGGTCTTCAGGGCGTCGGCGGCGCACTGGCTCAACTGCCCCAGAAGGCGCCGATCCTTCCGGAAGTACACCCGGAGCATCTTCGGGACGGTGAAGACGTACTGGCGGTGAGGAACCGGGGCCAGGACCTCGTCGGCCACCCAGGCCCCAAACTGGAGGACGCGCTTCTGGTGACAGGAGGGGCAGAAATACCTTCCTTTGCACGAGAACGCCAGAAGATACTCGTGCCGGCAGGAGTCGCACCGCACCCGGGCGAACCCCTTAGCAAGGTCTCCACACCCGAGGAACTTCTCCACCACGCGCCCGATGACCGGGCGGTAGAATCCGTACTGCTCCTGATACCGCGTGGGGTAGCTCGCCTCGAACTCGGCGAAATGGGCCTGCACGCACTGGTAGAGGGCGGATGACTTGGGGTTCCGTGGCTTGTACGCCCCCGTGACCATGCTGCCCTCGCGGTAGCAGCAGTAGATACACGGGGAGTGCCAAGCGAGGGCTATGGGCAGGGGCTACACCAGACCACCAGGGGTAGTCGCTCGCGTTCGGACTGTATTCCATTCTCGGTCGCCGATGCACGAAATGCGGTGCCCTTCCTCCGCGCAAGAGATCGCGCATGGTTTCCGTGCCCCGGAATCCTGCCCTTTGGCTAACGTCGGAAGTCCTGGAGTCAGATGATTCGGGTGGGCACGGACTCACGCGACCGGTGGTGGAGCAAGCGGAAAGTCATCGCCGGACGGGCGCTCCTGCGCTCGGCGGCATGCCGCTAGACGCGCTCAGGCGGCGTGGCGGCGCAGGTAGTCGAGGCTGGCGGGCAGGTCGCGGATGAGGCGGACGAGGATATCCATCGCGGCCGTCTGGACGTTTCGGCCGGACTCCCAGCGGGAGACCGTGTTGGCGCCCAGACGGAGCAGTCGGGCCAGTTCGCTTTGCGTAAGGCCGAACCGCTCCCGGACCGCGCGAATCTCCTCCGCCTCGGCGTCATCAGCATCATCGGAGAAAGCAACGGCACGGTGAATTTGTTCTATTTTATATGCGCAAACTTCCTGCAAAGATGCAGCACAAGGGCCGGGATGATCGAAAGGCTTTATTCCTTGTGCGTACGCCATCGGCCACCACAAATTACCTGTAAGCCTCTCCTTGGTCGAGGTGGCCGTTCACTCATAAAATGTGCCAAAGCTAAATTCCAAAGGTCTGCAGGCATCTCTGGACAGAGTTCCGTCCCATGGCTATTATTTCAAAGAGCGAAATGGTTCCCTGCTTCTTTCTGCCGGGTTTCAAAGCCGAGCCGCGGCGCATGAGTTTTCGGTCATGCGTAAGTAGTCGAAGACCAAGCGGGCATTGCGCGTGAGCTCTCGCATTTTCTGTGCGACGCTCCGTACCCCTTTGGATTTGATGACTCCAATGGCAAATCGCCGAAGTCGAGTGATGTTTTCAGGGCCGTAGCCGGTACGGATTCGACTCCGGTCTTCATCGTAGTTCCAATCGATGATGTAATGGCAACTATTCTCAATCGTCCAGTGACCCCGATTCACACTGAGGAGACGCTCGGGGTCAGCTTGATCGACCTTTCGACTGGTGACGCCGTAAGCCACTTCACAAGAGCGCTTGCCAGTCTTTTTGTTTATGAATTGCCGCTCGATGGCGAACGCCTGTCCAACGTGGGGGAAGTTCAGGTAGTCGTTGAGCTCGGTGGTGGTCCAGATCTTTCGGATTTCAATCCGTCCATGGTCCGGGGGAGCATGCTGAACGAAATCCGGTTGCTTGCGGTCCTGGAACCATAAGGCGACGTCTTCGAGAACGCCGCGCTGGTTTCCTTTAACGGTGAAATGATAATGGGCATGACGCTCGGTAACCAGATAGTCGGCAATCTTGCGTTGGGTCAGAAGCGCATCGGCCGTCACATCCTTGCCCTCAAGATCGATGGTATCAAGCAGCGGGATGGCCATCTTGATCTCGTTGGTGCGTTTGAGTTCTTCATTGTCTTTTACGGGGAGGGTCCCCACTTTTTTTGGGTGTAGCAGTTTTTACTTTGGTGACCGACCACGCTGAGCACATGGGTTTGATAGCCTTGATCATCGATGGCGTTGCACATGGTCTTGCCGTCGATGGCAAGACTTTCATCGTCTTGCGCATAGGTTTGGTTCCAGCGTTGCAGAGCTCGGTCCAGATCGACGGGATCAACACGGATCAGGACATCGCGGATGATTGACTTACTTGGGACGATGTAGTGGCCCTTGACCCAGCGGCAGCCGAAGCGCCGCCGGGCGTTTTTACCGAGACTTTTGGCCCAATCCGAGATCGCCTCGTAGCCGCGCATCCCACAGAGACTGGCGCCAGCCACAATGGCCAGAACCGTAGGGAGTCGATGCCGCCGACCCTGGGCACGGCGAGGATCGGGAATTTGAGCGAAGAACGAGGGGAGGGATTCCATCTGTTGGGCCTTGAGCATCATCTTCGTGCCTCCTGTACGATAAGGTGCTTTAAGGATGGCCCCGCATAACAGCGCTCGGGCATCCGCCTCTAAGGGCTTGAGGAAAACCATTTTGGGTGAGGAAGCCGTCGTTGTGTAGCCGTGGCGGATACGGCTGAAACCTTTGGTCTGACCACATAAGATCCAATTAGCCGCCCTATATACCGTTCCCCGATAGCGCTGAGGATCCACAAAGGTCTCCAGCAAGACCACGGGATGTCCAAAAACCCTCTGCCAATCTGAATTCAGACGCCTTTGGCACAAGGACAGAATGCGTGAACCTAAATTCGAAAGATGCCAATCGGGCAGGATGAGAAAGCGGCTGTTATTGACGATCAACTTCAATCGGTCGTACTGATGGCGCAAGTCCCAACCGATCCAGCGGTCCCGTGCAGCGCATTTCAAGGCGGAGGCAGAAAAACTCAGAAGAGCTACCCATTCATCGCGCCAGGTGGCGACGTACCAGAGGGTTTCGCTTATCTTCGGCAAAGAACCCAGGTAATGATGCTCCTGCATCAATTTCTGGTAACGCTGCTCCTCGAATGGATGAACGGGGCGAACCACGATCTCCCTCAGATCCAACGCAATCACCCCCGGATGAAGTATGGCTTAGGATTCTTTATAACCTATCGGGAGGCGGTTGTCCAGCTTTTCTTGCAACAAGTGGATTCGTTTCAGTTTCCGAGGAAGAATAAAATCACCCTGGGCTCCTGACAGTCCACTATTGACATCAGGGGTCACACTGTTGTATGATAATGTTTCCATTACCTAAAATATTCAAAAGGAGGCTGGTATGTCAGTAGAAAAAGCGACGGAGTTCTTGAAGGCGGTATCCAAAGACGAGAAGCTGCGGGTTCTCGCGACGGGTTGGACCATCGATGACCTCAAGGCAGCCGCAGAAAAACTCAAGGCGACAGGGGAACTCTCTGATGCGGATCTCGACAAACTCGCTGTAGGTGGAGACTGCGCTTATCACTGTTGCGCAAGTTAAGCAATTGACGCAGTTGGGGCATCTGAGAGCTTCCAAGCGGGGTGGCTTTCAGATACCCCGCTCACGAA
>Ga0163210_1000478_pt1 | contig 17052 bp, 9 predicted proteins | sample Kivu_220m_FD_113536 | JGI IMG/M metagenome (GOLD analysis project Ga0163210, IMG submission 113536) | Freshwater microbial communities from Lake Kivu, Western Province, Rwanda to study Microbial Dark Matter (Phase II) - Kivu_220m | ecosystem: Environmental > Aquatic > Freshwater > Lake ...
AAGCAGTACTCTTCCAGTTTTGATTCCGCGCGCGGCGCGGCGGTAGCGGCTTCTTCCGGCGGCATGATGCGCTGTGCGCGCCGCGCCCCGCGCCCCCCGATCTGCTGCGCAATTGTCTGCTCGGGTACCTGAACGAGCCGCGCGAGCTGCTGCGTGTAATGCGCGCGCTGCACCGCGTCGCCGATCTCCTGGATGATCGGCACGAGCCGCTTGACCGCAATCGATTTGTCGCGCGCGGTTTTCAAATCGAGGTCTTGCGTCATCACCCGAAAGTTGAAATCGACGAGCGGCTCGGCATGTTCGACGAGGTTCGTCCACTGCGCGGGATCATCGTGAATCAACTCGTCCGGGTCTTTGCCGGGCGGCATCGGGATGACGAGGAGTTCCGCCTCCAACCGCTCCTCAAAACCGATCAGCCCCGCGCCCATCGGCACCGGCACGGTCTTCCGCCCCAGCGCCTCACGCGCGACCTGCAAGCCGCGTTTGGTGGCTTCCTCGCCCGCCGCGTCCGGATCGAGCGCGAGCGCGTAGCGGTTCGTCAGCCGTTTGAGCAGGCCAAGCTGTTTTTCTGTCAGCGCGGTGCCGAGCGATGCGACGACGTTCCTGAATCCGCCCTGGTGCGCGCCGATCACGTCCATATAGCCCTCGACGATGACCGCGAGATTCTGCGTGCGGATGGCATCCTTCGCCAGATCAAGTCCGTAGAGCGTACCGCTCTTATCGAACAGCGCAGTCTGCGGCGAATTCAGGTATTTCGGCTCCTCGCCGGTCAGCGTGCGCGCGCCGAAACCAATCACTTCGCCGCTGCGATTGCGAATCGGGAACATCAGCCGCCCGCGAAAGCGGTCGTAGTGCGTGCCGCGCTCGCCGAGGATCACCAAGCCCGCCGCTTCAAGGTCGCGTACGGCGTAATCGTTGCCGACGAGAAACGACTTGATCGCTTCCCATTCGTTGAGCGAATAGCCCAGCTCGAATTGCTCGATCGTTTCAGGAGCGATGAATCGTTTTGCCAGATACTCGCGCGCGTGCTGTGCCGCGGAATTATTCTTGAGCAGATAATGGTAATGTGCCGCCGCCGCGGCCAGGATCTCACGCAGCCGTTTGCGTTCCGCATCCTCGCCGGGCGCTTCGCGCACCAGTTCGACGCCGGCGCGCTGCGCCAATCGCCGCAGCGCCTCGCCGAAATCGATATTCTCCCGCTTCATCAAGAAGGTGAAGACATCGCCGCCCGTGCCGCACGCGCCGAAACAATGCCAGGTTCCCTGATCGGGGAAGACGATGAACGACGGAGTTTTTTCGTTGTGAAATGGACAGAGCGCCTTGAAATTGCGCCCCGCTTTTTTCAGTGGAGCATATTGGCCGATGACATCAACGATGTCGATTTTCTGTTTGACGTCATCAACGACTGACATTGTAGTTATCTCATGAAATGAAAAATGCCGCAAGGCGCTGCCCTGAGGTCTTTTGAAGAAATTCTCGCGGCGTTATATTGTCACAAGTCAGTTAGAATGTCAAGATAGCCCGCGTATGATGAAGCGAAAGTACTAGTGTCCTATTTCTGGAATCTCTCCGCGCGAAACGGCGCGAGATCCATCGTCGTCGCCTTACCATCTGCAATCAACTCTGCGATCAACTTGCCGCCGATCGGCGCGTGCATCACGCCGTGCCCACCCCAGCCGCACGCGTTGACGAAACCATCGACGCCCGGGGCATGGCCCAAGATCGGACAATCGTCGGGCGTGAGCGGGCGCAAACCGGCCCAGCCGCGCATCACGCGCGCGTTCGCGAGAATCGGCGCGCGGTGCATTGCATGCTGAATCATCGCGTCGAGGAATTCCCAATCCAATTGCGGCTCGAAGGTCATACTTTCTTCAACCCCCATCCCCATCAGCACGCCCTTGCCCTCTTTGCGAAAGTACCACTCGACCGCGAGGTCCATCACGAACGGCGCGCTGTCGGGGATCTCGTCAAAGCGATCGGTGATGAAGACCGTGCGTTTGAAGTTCCTGATCGGAAGTTGCAGGCCGACCCAGGACGCAACCTGGGCCGCCCGCGCGCCTGCCGCATTCACGACGAGCGGCGTCGAGATCAAACCCGCGCTCGTCTGCACCCCGACGACGCGGTCGTTTTCCACGGCGATGCCGGTCCCTTCGACCTTCTCGCAGATCTCGGCGCCGAGTTGCCGCGCGCGCTGGACGTACGTTTGCATCACCGTATGTGGATCGATGACGCCGTCCTGCCAACAGATCGAGCCGAACTCGACGTCCTCGACATTTACCGCCGGCACAAGCCGCGCGATCTCTTGCGGCGACAGGATTTCGGTTGGCACGCCAAGCTGGCGCTGCAACGCGACCTGCGCGCGCAGGTCGTCGGCAATTTCTCTTGTTGCGAGGTTGAGGTAGCCAATCGGCTTGTAGCCGATGTCCGCGCCGATCTCCTCTTCAAAGTGGAGATACTCTTTGAACGATTCCTGCGACAGACGAATCGTCATCTCGCGCGACATTTGCAGCAGAATCATCGCCGCGCTGCGTCCCGACGACCCGCTGCCGATTATGTCCGCCTCAACGAGCACAACATCGTGCACACTGCGCCGCGCGAGGTGATATGCGATACTCGTGCCCTGGATACCGCCGCCGATGATGACGACGTCAGCATGAGTTTTCATCGGTCGAAATAGATGCTCTTGCCGGTGACTGACAGGGGGATCCCCATGACGAAATCCGCATCGATGAGTCCCATCATGCGCGCGACGACCCCTGCGCGGTACATAATGCGATTATCCACGTTCAGCAGACTGGCAGTCTTGACTGCCGATCCCAGCGCGATGCCCATATCCAACACCCGGAACGCGCACTGCGGACCGACGAACTCGCCATGCTCGGCCGGAATGCGGTCATTGCACAATTCCACACCGCACGCGCCGCAGTTCAAATCAACCGATTTGGCATCTTTGATGCCGATGAGCATAACTGCCGCGGAAGCCGTCACGTTGCGTCCGTCTCGATCGAAATTCTTCTTGCCGACCTTTTGTCCGTACTTGGCCATCTCGTCGGCAAGCCGCTGGAGGTCTTGGCCTTCAATGACTTTGACGACGACAAAATCCTGTCCCGCCGATTTGGGCGCCGTGCGTGCGGCAACCGCCATCAATTCAGACACAATCTGCATCGAAGACATACTGTTCTCCTTATCGATTTGGATATTCTGGCAGCGCGACAGTCGCACCGCGCGCAAGCGCTGGGTGTAAGGCGATAGCCGGGCTGCGCGAAAACCACCGAACTATTGCACTATCAAACTATTGAACTATCGAACTAGGGCATCAGCACCAGCAAGCCCTCTTTCACCTTGTCAAGCGCGGCGCGGTCAAAGTAGAATGGCGCGTACTGCACATCCCGCCACAGCAGCACCATGTCGCTGTAATGCTTGTCGAGCGGCTGGCCCGCTTGCCCGGTGGTGTGAATCTGAAGCGAGTTCGCGAGATTCGACAGGTCGACGATCATCCGCATCGATGACACCGAGTCGACCTCGAATGAGGACGCACTCGGATCGTACGAGGTCGCGAAAACCGTATTCACGCCGCCCGGAACCGCCACGGGGCCTGCGTTGAACAATCGATCGAGCGGCTGCACGCTTCCGAGCGGATGGCCGAACGTTGCCGTGTGCAAGCGCCCCCAGCGCCAATCCACTGGCGCATCCCCAAACTGGCTCCCCAACCAGTCGACCGCCTCGGCATAGCTCCTTTTCAGCATCGCATCGCGTCCATCTTTGCCCCACCACGCGCCGTTGGGCTGCTCGAGCAGCGCCAGCGCCACGCGCCGATTGTAGTCGACCGCGCCGACGTAATCGCGCAATAAATTGCCGCTGCCCAGTTGCGCGCCAAACACGTCGCCGACAAGCTTCTCGAGCGTCACCGCGACGATCGTGCCGCCCACGGTGTCAGTCGTCAAGCGCCCATCCCACGCTTTCACCTGGTCCATCGCGCGCTGCTGCAAGAAACCATCAGGCTGGACCGCGACGACGTATTTCTGCAGCTGCGCGAGCGGCATCGAATAGACATCGCCCTGAATTGCCTTGATATCATCAACCGATAGTTTGTCCTTCGCCTTGAGGAGATCATCAATCCGCTGCTTGCGGTATGGCGCCGACCAGTCGGTCGCAATCAAATACTTGTACGTCGGCGGGACGACAGCTTGGTTCGCCGTCGCGACAAAGTGCGTTGGCGGATTGTAGACGAAGGGCAATTCGTCGAACGGGACATAGCCGGTCCACTCGTACTCGCCCGTGCCCGGAACAGGAACTGTGCCGTCGCCCTTGGCGCGAATCGGGATATTGCCCGGCATTTGATAACCGATGTTGCCGTCCACATCGGCGAAAACGAAATTCTGCGACGGCACGTCCCATAGTCTCAGCGCGGCGCGGAACTCGTTCCAGTTCTGCGCGCGGTCGAGCATCAACACCGATTCGAACAATCGGCTGCGCTCACGCAGCGCGGTCCATTGCAGCGCAAGCGGCTTGGTCACGCCCGACAGCACCGGCGTCATGATCGGCCCGTGCCGCGTGATCTGCACTTGCAGCGTCTCCGAAACAACACCCTTCACTTTGATCGGCTCTTCGACGACCTGCATATCTTCCCACTTGCCGTTGAACTTGTACTGATTCGGATTCTGCGGATTGATTTCTTCCACGTACAGGTCCTGCACGTCCGGTCCAACATTGGTCACGCCCCACGCGATACGGTCGTTGTGTCCGATCACAACACCCGGCACGCCGGGAAAGGTATAGCCCGCGACGTTGTAAGGGCACGCGTCGTTTTGCGGGACGCAGTGCAGGCCGTTCTCGTACCAAATCGAAGGCATCTGAATACCCAGGTGCGGATCGTTCGCCAGAATCGGCTTGCCGGTCGCGGATTTCGTCCCGTCGATCACCCAATTATTCGAGCCGATCCCCTCGCCGCGCAATCTCAACGACGCGTCGATCGCGGCGATCTCTCGCAGATCAGGCGTACCCACGGAGATAAATGGCGAGCCCGGAATTGCGAATTGCGAATTGTTCATTCCGTATAGTTTCGCCTCAGGCGGAATCGTAAAGGGACCGGTGGCCGGATACGGCGGCAAGAGCTCCTTCGCCTTCGCCTCGCCGATTTTGTCGAAAAGATCCGCGCGGAAGAGTTCCGCATCGTAGTTGGCGCCCAAGTCGTACGCCATGACCTTGCCCCACACTAACGTATCCACCGGTTCCCAAGGCGCGGGCTTGATCCCGAGAATCGTGAATTCGAGCGGCAGATTGTCGAGATGCGTGTCGATGAACGCGTTCACGCCGTTCGCGTACGCCTGCAGCGGACGTCTTTCTGCGTCGCTCATCGCCACGATATCTGCGCGCGCCGCGCGATCCAAGCCAATCGTCCGCAAGAATCGGTCCTCCTTGATCGTCGCCGCGCCAAACATGTCGGACAGCGTGCCGTGACCGATGCGGCGATTGTACTCCATCTGCCACAGGCGGTCCTGCGCGTGGACGTACCCCTCGGCAAGAAACAAATCGTCCGCGTTGTCCGCATAGATGTGAGGAATACCCAGCGGATCGCGAACGATTTCGACTTTCGATTTCAACCCGGCGACATGCAGCGTGCCGTCGATTTGCGGATGGCTCTTGGTGATGAACCAGTAACTCGCTGTGCAGCCGACGACCACGAGGACGACGAAAACGATTCCGACGATCTGAAGGACTCGCCTCAGCAGGCGCATCTTTGCCTCCCTCCCCCTTGAGCAGCGATCAACTACACTAGAAATTCTATCGCAGCGCGCGGTTCAAGTCAAATAACGAAATTTTCGATTTGCGATTTCCAATTCTCGATTGCCGGTTTGGGAATAGCGAAAACCCAGAATCGAAAAGCAAAAACCCGCAGGCATCCTTGACCAGCGGGAACTCATCTGTGGCGCATAGGGGGTTCGAACCCCTGATCTCCGCCTTGAGAGGGCGGCGTCCTAGTCCACTAGACGAATGCGCCGTAAAGTGAACTGCGACTATTGTATTCGTATTGCCGCGCAGTGTCAAATTGATTCCGTTTTTGCATTCCTCGCCACTAATGCTATAATGCGCCCGTGAGATTTCCCAAACCAACTTTGGGCCCGCTGCTCGTGGTCCTCCTCGCGGTCTTCGCCGTCGCGCCGCTGGAATACCCCGGCGCATTTCAATCCCAAACCGGCTTGCTTGCCATCTACAACCTCATCGACCTCGACCAGAACCCGCTCCAGTTCTTCAACTGGGCGCCGACGGTGGGGCACGCTTTCGATTTGTTCCGCACCGACGGCGCACTGCCGTACGTGGTCGCAGAATTCTTCCGCCTGATTGGCTTGGGCTATCTCGACGCGGTCAAGCTCGTCTACGCGCTCGCGTGGATTGCTAGCGGCTTGACGATGTACGTGCTCGCGCGCAGACTTGGGGCGAGCGGAGTTGAACCCTGGCTCAGCGAAGCGGGTGCGCTGCTCGCGGCGGTGGTTTACGTCTACCTACCCTACCACATTGCAACGGTCTATGTCCGCGGCGCGTTCGCGGAATCGGTCGCGTGGGCGATTTTTCCGCTCGCGTTGACAGCAGTATCCAGTCGTCAGTCGTCAGTCGCCAGTCGTCGGCAATTTGCCTTTTCACTTTTGCCTTTTGTCTTGCTTTTTCTCATCCAGCCCGGCACCGCGATCCTGTTTGCCCTAATAGCAATGGCAATTGCTGCCGCGCTCAATTGGCGTACTGGCTCACACCTGCACTTGCGTGCGGTGCAAGTGTTGGCTCATTGGCTCATTGGCTCATTCGCGCCAGTCGTCGGCGGCTTGGCGCTAGGCGCGCTGCTCTATCTCCCAACGATTCTGCGCTACGGCGCGACTATCGCGCGCGATGGTTTCAACGCAAGCTTTGTCCATCCCTTCCAACTCTTCTCATCGCTCTGGGGCTATGGCGCGAGCACCGGCAGTTACCTCGACCAATTCCCGTTCCAACTCGGCGTAGTGCCGCTGGGACTCGCGATCGTCGCCATCGCGCTTGGCTGGCAATCGAGTAACGCCGCCGTGCGCCGCATGGTCATCGTCCTGCTTGGAGCGGGGACCGTGCTAACGCTGCTGACCTTCGAGATCGCCGCGCCGCTGTGGAACGTGCTCGGCGTGTTCGTCGCGTATCCGTGGCAATTGCTGGCATTCGTCGGGCTGGCGCTCGCGCTCGTCGCCGGCGCTGCTGTCGAATTCGACGCGCGCCTCGCGCGCCCGGCGATGCTCGCCTTCTTCGTCGCGCTGCCGGTTGTAGCGAGCTACGGCTACCTCGCGCCGCGCTACCTCGATCTCACGCCCACCCGTCCGCGCATTGCGATTTTCGGCAGGAACGAAATCGCACTGCTCGACTATCGCATCGTCGGTCCGCTGCGGCACGGCGCGACCGTGCGCGTCAACGCGGTCTGGCAGGCGCTCCGTCCGGTCGATCACGATTACACCGTCTTTGTCCACGCGGTGGACGGCGATGGCAAGACGTGGGCGCAACAAGACGCCAAGCCGCAAGACGGTGCGCTCCCAACCATCAAGTGGCAGCCCGGGCAGGTCATCTCCGATACGTACACCATCCAGATCGACGTGGATGGTCCACGCGAGGGCTACCATCTTGAGTTTGGGATGTACGTTGGCGCGACCGGCGCGCGCGCTCTCACCGATACCGGCGCGGATCAATTGATCCTGCCGCGCCCCGGCGATCCAGAGCCGACGATCACGGACCAACTGCCGCCGACGCCATCGCAATAACATCTCGTTCACATAACACGAAACACGCACCATGACATCGCTTAAACGAATTGATCCCTACCTGATTTTGCTGTTTCTCTTCTCTCTCTTCGCGATCGGTCCCCTGCTCGCGCCCGGCTACTTTTGGGGCGCACACGACGGGCGGCACTCGGTCTATTTCCTGTTCGAATTCGACCGCGTGATTCAGGACGGCATCTATTATCCGCGCTGGCTGCCCGATTTCACCTTTGGGTACGGCTATCCCTTCTTCAACATCTATGGACCGGGCGCGTTTTACGTCAGCGAGGCGCTGCATCTGCTCGGCCTCGATTTCGTCAACGCGACCAAAGTTGTCTTCGCGCTCGCGCTCTTGTTGTCGGGGCCACCGATGTTCGGGTTCGTCAAACGATTGACCGGTTCGAGCCAGGCCGCGTTCCTTTCCGGCCTCGCCTATGTCTACATCCCGTACCATATTGCCGATATTTACGTGCGCGCCGCACTGGCTGAATCGGCTGCCCTGATCTTTCTACCGCTGACGCTGTGGGGTTTTTACGAAACCGTGGTCAATCCCAACCGCTTGAACATCGTCGCGACGGCCATGGCCTACGGCGCGATGATGTTCTCGCACAACGGCATCACGCTCCTGTTCACCCCGGTACTCGCCGTCTGGGCCTTATTCTTGATGATCGGCGAATGGCGGAAAGAGAGTCATCCCACTCTGAGCGCCCGTCTCTCATCTTTCATTTCTCTTGGACTCCCTTCGCTCGGCGCGGTTTTGTTGGGCCTCGGCCTCGTCGCGATCTTCGTCATTCCCGCAGTGTTGGAGTACCAGTACGTCCGCGTAGACCAGTGGACGGCGAACTACTACGATTACCTCAATCACTTTGTTTATCTCTTCCAACTGTTCGATCCCAATTGGGGTTTTGGCATCAGCGTTCCTGGCCCCCACGATGGGATGTCGTTTCAGCTTGGCATTGTGCCGGCCATCCTCGCGATCTTCTCCATCATCGCCGTGGTGAAGAACCCCAACCACACGCGCCGCTTTTGGTTGTTCTTTCTGGTGATGACCCTTATCGTCGCGGTATTGATGTTCGGGCTATCCCTGCCGATCTGGGAAGTGTTGCGCCTCGTCATCTTCGCGCAATTCCCATGGCGCTTGCTGACATTGACGATGGTTTCGTTGGCGGTGCTCGCGGGTGCGATCACGCTGACGCAAGATTCCAACGGCGATTCGCGCAGCCTGTCGCTGCCAACGCTTCTGCTGGGGCTTCTCATCGTCCTCGGCTCCTATCCGTACCTTACCGCGCAAATGCAACTGCAAGCGAAAGAAGGCCCTGTCGGCATCATCGGCTTGATGAAGTTCGAGCAGAGCGCGGGCGAAATGACCGGCTCGACCGCGTGGGTCAAGGAGATTCCAACGTGGTCGAACACGGCGGACATCTACCTCACCGGGAGAAAAGTCAAGACCAAGATCGTCACGACGGAATACCCGCAAGATGTTCTCTGGATCGGCGTCCTGCCGAACGGCATCGGAATGCACACCAACGGCGAGCACATCGCGTTCACGGCCAATGCAGACAACCTGGCTATCACGTTCAACATGTTCTACTATCCCGGCTGGCACGCCTACCTCACCAAACCGTGGAGTACTGAAATCATCCGCGAGCTGCCAATTCAAATCGCCGACGACGAGCTCGGACGGATGCGTGTGCCGGTGCCGAAAGGCGCAGACCAGTGGCTGCTGCTGCGGTTTGAGGATACGCCGCCGCGCATCGCGGGCGAGTGGATCTCTGCGTTCAGCGTTCTGCTCTGCCTCGGCATATTGGTCTGGGATGTAAGAACAAAGGCAGAAGGATGAAGGATGAAAGATGAAAGATAACCCATCGAGGGGGTCTTCATCCCGCGAAGCGATCCCTCATCCTTCATCCTTTCTCCTCCTACTTGCTTTTTCCATCTTCGCGCTCGCGCCGCTGACCGCGCCGGGCTATTTCATCCACGCGCACGACGCGCGCCATTCGGTCTACTTTCTCCAGATGTTCGACCTGTCGATGCGCGATGGCGCGTGGTACCCGCGCTGGGCAACCGATATGACGTTCGGTTATGGCTATCCGCTGTGGCTGATCCTTGCGCCGATCCCATTTTTCGTCGGCGAGGCGTTCCATCTGGTCGGATTCGATTTTGTCAGCGCGGTCAAGCTCGTGGACGGGGTTGCCCTCTTCTTCTCCGCGCTCACGACGTACCTGTTCGCCTCGCGCATTCTCGGCAAGAACTCTGCGTTAATCGCCGCGCTGGCTTACGTTTACATCCCCTATCACCTCGTCGATCTCTCCGTTCGCGCTGCACAGGCGGAACTGGTCGCGTTTGCCTTCCCGCCGCTCGTCTTCTGGGCGTTCCACAGACTTGCCTCGACGGGACGCGCGCGCTACATTCCGATTGCCGCGCTCGCGTACGCCGGGCTAGTGCTCGCACACATCCAGACGGCCGTCCTCTTCACGCCGATCATCGGACTGTATCTCCTCTGCCTGTTTTTTACGACCCAACCACAAGCAGAAGGCAGAAGGACAAAGACAGAAATTCGAATTTCGAATTTCGAATTTCGAATTTCGAATTACGTTTCCCGCTTCACGCTTCACGCCCTTTTTGCCATCGCGCTCGCCCTCGGCATTGCCGCGGTCTTCCTGCTCCCCGTCGCGCTCGAGCAAAAGTACCTGACGCCTGAGCCGCTCATCGGCGGCTTTTTCAGCTACCGCAGCCATTTTCTGAACGCGAACCAACTGCTCTCACCATTCTGGGGCTATGGCTATGCCGGCGAAAACGGCACCGACCAGTTCTCACTGCAACTCGGCTTGATTCCAACCCTGCTCGTGTTTGTCGCGTTCTTTGCGTTCGCGAAGACGCGCGGCACGGTCCGCGCACATATCGCATTCTTCGTCACGGTCACCCTCGGCATCGTCTTCCTGATGCTGCCGGCGGCCCGGCCGCTGTGGGACCGGTTCGCCGGCATCGTCGCCTACATCCAATTCCCCTGGCGCTTGCTCAGCATCACGTCGTTCGCGCTCGCGTTCCTGTCCGGCGCGGCGCTGCACGCGCTGTCCGACGATGCGCGCGACCTCGCGCCGGTCCTCGCGGTAGCCCTGCTTTTCGTCACCGCGCATTATGCGTACACCGAACCACAACACACCGATGCGGTGTTTAATTATCAGACGCAGATGGAGTTCGAAGTCAAGGATCGTGAACTGCTGGGCGATACGATTTGGATGACCGGAGCGCGGCCGCAAGACTCGCCGCTGGTCGCGCAGTACGTCAATGGGGAAACCTTGCACAAAGCCCTCGCACTCGACGAGGGAGCAACCGTGACGCCGTTGCAGCACGGCGGACAATCGGATCAGGTGCGCGTCGATGCAACCGCGCCGACGCGCGTGGTGTTTCTGACCCGATACTTCCCGGGGTGGACTGGCTCAATCGACAATCAGCCCACATCGCTCGAACCCTACGGCGATCAGGGCTTGATTCTCCTGCGCGTGCCGGCAGGCTCACACGTCGTTCGCATTCAGTTCCAAGACACGCCGCCGCGACAGATCGGTGCGATGGTCTCCGCGCTGAGTTTGCTCGTCGCGCTGGCGCTGATCATTCGATTTCGGATCGAAGGATGAGGACGCCTCACCTATGGGAATTTTTCCTCTCTTGGCAAATCCGCTAAGGTCTGTTATAATAGTGAGCGGAATTCTCCGGAACAGTTTGAGTTGCAGCCGAGGCATGACTCTATGACACCAGAACGACCGTCGCCTTCTCCACCATCGCGACCCGGACCCTCTGAGCCGTGGCGCAAGGAACGCATGGTGCAACGCGTTCCGGCGCACCTGGGCGAGACGACGCGCGAGTCCCTGCCACCCTGGATCATGCTCGCCGGCGTCGCGCTCTTACTCATCGTCGCTTGTGCGGTGATCTTTATGCTGCTCGGCGGAACGTCGCGCCTGGGGCTGGGCATCTCCGTCACCGCGACGCCAACGCGCACGCGCACTCCGACGCCCGCCGTGACCATCCTGCCAATCACGCTGCCGCCCGCAACGGTGCCGGCGCCGGGGCCCACCGCCGCGACGGTCAAGTACAAAGTCAAAGCGGGCGACAATCTCACCGCGATTGCCGCGAAATACAAAGTCTCGATTCAAGCGATCATGGCGGCAAATGGCATGAAGGACGACACCATCCGGGTCGGCGAGGAGTTGATCATCCCTCTGCCGACGCCAACGCCCCAACCCGGCGCGCTGCCGCAGTCCCCACCGGGCGTGACGCCAACGCCAATCTCATTTCAATCACCCCCGACATCGGCAACCCCCGCCGGTACCCCGGGGGTGATTCGTCATACGGTACAGCGCGGCGACACACTCATCTCGGTTGCCGCGAGTTATGGTTCCACGGTCGACGCGATTCGCGCGGCGAGTCAGTTGGACGGCGATTTTCTGTCGATCGGTCAGGTGCTGCTGGTGCCGGTCGGTTCGTGGACTCCAACCCCGACGGCGACACAGGTGGTGAACAAAACGGCTGCGCCAACGTCGCAATTCGCCTATGCCGCGCCCAATCTGCTGTCGCCATCGGATGGCAAGCAGTTCCACGGCAGTCAAGACGCGCCGCAGTTGATGTGGATCTCGCCGGCAACACTCAAGGCGAATGAATTCTACGCCGTCCATATCGAGTACACCTGGTCCGGGGAAAGAAAGACCCCGCCTTCCTTGACAGTCAAGCAGGGTACCAGTATCAAACTCGATCCGAGCGCGTACTACCCGGGGGCAAACCCGAATGGCACGCAATTTTCGTGGTACGTTGTGGTCATCAGCCAAACGCCGGGAACTAAAACGCCCGGACAGACTCCCCAGGCCTTCGCCCAAAGCCCTGCCAGTGCAACGTGGACGTTTGTGTGGTACTAGAAGAAGGGACCTTCCAGGTTATGCCCCTTCGCCTCGTTCCGGGGTGCTTCGCAAAAACCTAAAAGGTCCAGTCATTTTGCTCCGTGTGCTGTCAGCGTGACCGAGTTGTCCACGCTCCCCGCCACCGGCAAGCGGTCTCCTGTATCCGAATCGTACCAGCCCACCTTTATCGCATACTCTCCGAGCGCGGCATCTTTCGGCAATTCCAGCGTGTACAATTCGCGTACCATTTCATCCACCGCCCACCGCGTGGTTGGGTATATGCCATTGCGGGGCTCATGGTCGTCTTGGGTAACCTTGCTGCCATCCTCTTTCACGAGTTGCACAAACGCCTTGAGGCGCTGAGCCATCACGCGCTTGGCTTGCCACACGATGGTCACCTGCAGTGCGCGCGGCGATTCATTCTGATCGGTGTTCCATCCGACCATGGCAAGGTCGTCGCCAAAATCCGCGCGCTGGAAATGCGCCAGCGGTGACGGCGTGTAAACCTCGTACTTGCCGATATCCTGCGTGTGCGCGTAGGATTCATCGAGCGCGGAAACAAACTCACGCGTGAAGCGGCGATAGTGGTCTACGTCCTCGCGTGTGCCGCGCTCTAGAATGACCAGCGGAAACTCGCCGCCGCGCAAGCCGTCCAGTTCCCAACGCTGGTCCCACTTGCCGCTGCGGGCTAGCGAGCTGTACTGGAACGTATAGTACGCGACCTCCTTGCCGCTCGTCACCAGCGCGCCCATATCTTCGGAAATAACTGTCCCCGGCGTCCGCGCCAACAACTCGGCGAGGCTTTGGTTCGCGGCCAAGTCACGCGCGACGAGGTCCGCCGCAACGCGCGGATCGTGCCACAGGAGAACGAGCTGGAGTATCAGCAGGACGGGAAGAAGGAGGTTAGAGATTTGAGATTGGAGATTGGAGATTAGAGGTTGGAGATTGGAGGAACCAAATTGCGAACTGCGAATCGCGGAATCCGCTATCTGCCATCTGCTATCTGCTATCAGCCATCGGCCATCGGCTATCTGCAATCCGCCAAACACGCACATCGCCGTGATCGCTTCGAAAAAGTAGTTTTCCCACGCGCCAACGCGACCCGCCATTCCGAGCGTGGCAAGCGAGGTCAGCGCGTACCATTCCAGCACGCCAATTCGCCGTGCCCTGACACGCACAACCCAACCCCACGCTGCAAGGAACAGCAGAATCGGGAAGGTCGAGCCGAATCTCTGGAGCAGGTCGAGCAGTTGCTCTGGCAGAAACACCGTCGCGTTCGATGTGATCAACCCAAACGTGAATCCACCGCCCGTCGCTGCGTCAATCGCGAGGTAAATCCCGCCGCCGATTGCGCCAAGCCCGACCGCAAATGCAAGCGCGGTCCGTTTGTCGCGCAGGAAGATGGCGAGGAATGCCGCCGCCGGCGCGGCAATCAGTGTCTGCTTGGTGAACAGAGCAAGCAAAAAGGAAAGAATGCCAAGCGCCAAGTAGCCGATGGCTTGGCGACTGGTAACTGATGATCGGCGGCTGTATTCCCAGATGCAGTACACTCCCCCAAACGCGAACGCCAGCCCGATCAAATCTGCTCGAAAGAGTGGCACCCAGTCATAGATGTACGGTGAACCGACGAAGAACAGCCCGGCAATCGCCGCGGCGCGCCAATTGCGTGTTTCGATCTTGACGATTCGATAGACGAGCGCGGCGACGATCAGTGCGGACGCGAAATTGAGGAGGCGGCCCGCCGCGTAGCCATCGCCAAGAATCGGCATCAACGCGGCAGAGAGAAGCATCGCGACTGGCGGATAATTGCTCGACGCGTACGGAAAACCGGGGAGACGGTAGATCGAATGCCCGCGCGCCAGTTCCTGCGCGAACCAGAGGACGATGCCTTCGCCATAGTCCAGCTGATAGGGATAGCTCAGTCCGAGGAAACCCAACCACAGCGTGAGGGCGAGATAGAGACCGAGTCCCAACCCCACCAGCAGCCACAGAAAACGCGACAGCGATCCCATCGCCGCGTATCTTAGCAGAGGTTGTACGCCGCGTCAAACCTTGTCAAGCGAACGTTTTGCGATTATAATGGGCATCAGTTCAAATCGAGGTATGTGAAGATGTTCCCTTCTGTCCGCCGCGGAATATTGATCGCCATTCTTCTCGCGACCGTGTTTCTGGTCGCGTGCGAGGAAGTAACCCCCACGCCGCGTCCCACTCGGACGCGAACCGTCGAACCCCAAGTCATCCTGGTTACTGACACACCCGAGCCGAGCGACACACCAGCACCGGCGCCATCGGCAACATCGACCGCTCCCGCCCCGACCCCGCGCGCGGCGAGCGCGCCGATCGCGCGCCCCATCAACGATCCGCTGCTGCCCATCTTTGGCCCTTTTCCGCCCAAACCGATCCCTGACCGCCCCGCGAACATCAATCCGCTCACTGGACTGGTTGCCAATCCCGCAATGCTTCAGCGGCGCCCCATCGTGGCGCGGATTGGCAATGACAAACCGGTCCGAGACAACAATTGGCAAGCCGGATTGAGTCTGGCAGACCTTGTCTTTGAGGAACTGATCGACGTCCTCGGTACGCAGTATGCGGGCACGCGCTACAGCGCGGTTTACCTCAGCAACGATCCGCCCCTGATCGGGCCGATCCGCAGTGAACGCATTGTCAATTTCCAAATCGTCCCAATGCTTGACGGCGCTCTGGCGAATGCTGGCGGGAGCAACCGCACGCGCTGGCTCTTCTCCCAGTCGCCGCTGATCAATCTCGACGAGTACTTCAACCAGCCGGCCTATTGCTACATTTCGCGCGAGGGCACCTTCTTCTACATGGGCAGACTTTACACCACGTCCCCGCGGCTGCGCGAATGGATGCAACAGAAAAAAGAGGAAGCTGCGGTCCCGCTGTACGGATTCACTTTCTCTGATCGCGCGCCGACCGGGCAACCCGTCACGAGCATCGGACTCACCAAAGCGCCCTGGCCCGCCGGAAGCGTAGTCCAATGGAAGTACGATTCGGCCAGCGGAACGTACACTCGCCTTGTCGCCGGCAACGCGCAGACGGATCTTTATTACCCGGTCACGGCCAAGTGGGGTAATGGAGCGACCTGTGTCACCTCGGGCGCCGAAACGCGCGCCTCGATCCGCGCGACGAATGTGGTCGTCCTGTACGCCAAGCATGAGAAGACGGACATCATCGAGGATTCGAACAACGCCGTTTCGGTTCACATCACCCTGACCGGTCAGGGTGATGCGCGGTTTTTCCGGGACGGCGTGATGGTGAGCGGCAAGTGGCGGCGTCAGAGCGAGCAGGAATTCTTCGACTTTGTCGACGCATCGGGCAACACAGTTTACCTCAAGCCGGGGAACACGTGGTTTGAGCTTGTGCCCACTGGCTACTCGCTGGATGCAAGTTGATGGGCCGCGCCGAGATCCATCCTGAGCCACGCTTTCGCACCCTTGTCCCAGTGAAAGGAATGACCGTGTGGCTAGTCGTTTTGCTGTGTCCGTTGGCTTACCCAGCGTGCAGGCGCGAAATCCTTGCTGAGCAGGTCGAAAGGCAGGTCGAAGGGGCCTTCGCAAGGTTGGCGAACATACCGTGAATAGTTTTTACCTGATTGGACTCACCGGCAATCTGGGTAGCGGGAAGAGTACCGTCCGCAAGATGCTGGAGCAGCTCGGCGCGCGAGGGATCGACGCGGACGCGCTGGCGCACGCGGTTGTCGCCCGCGGCACCCCGGCGTGGCGTGCCGTCGTCGAGACGTTCGGCGCGGATATCCTCACATTCAACGGACGCATTGATCGGCAGGAGCTGAGCGCGCGCGTTTTTGCCGATGCGGCCGGACTGAGAAAACTCGAAGCGATCGTGCATCCTGCCGTGGGCGCGCGGATCAAACAGATGCTGCGCGAGGCACCCGCGCCGGTCGTGGTCGTCGAAGCGATCAAGCTGATCGAAGCCGGGATGCACTCCTGGTGCGACGCCGTCTGGGTGGTCAAGTGCAAGCCGGAAGCGCAGCTCGAACGCGTGGTGCGCGATCGGCAGATGAGTGAGGCAGACGCCCGCGCCCGGCTCGCCGCACAGAGCCAACCGGAAGATAAAGAGCGTCTCGCCCACATCGTCATCGACAACAGCGGGAACGAAGGGGCGACGCGCGCGGCGGTCGAGCGAGCGTGGCGCACGATTCGCCCGGAGACCGCGAGCGACAAGACGGTCTGGCTGTACGACTTGCCCAGCCCGGCCACAGCGTCTGCCGTCGCGGTTCAGCCAGCCGAACCGATCGCCGAAAAACCGACGCCGCCTCCGCCGGCATGGGCGAGGGCTGAACCAGCGGCGCAGGTCGTAGAACCGGCCGCTGAACAGATGCCCCCCACCCCCTCCACGGTCCAGGCGCCGGCATGGGC
>Ga0163210_1000479_pt1 | contig 17022 bp, 12 predicted proteins | sample Kivu_220m_FD_113536 | JGI IMG/M metagenome (GOLD analysis project Ga0163210, IMG submission 113536) | Freshwater microbial communities from Lake Kivu, Western Province, Rwanda to study Microbial Dark Matter (Phase II) - Kivu_220m | ecosystem: Environmental > Aquatic > Freshwater > Lake ...
AGCCAGGCAATGGCCTCTGGCGCGTCGGTCACCAGTGCTTCGACCAGGTCCGGCGTGTTGGCGAAGTGGCCACCACCCACGACGTCGACGTAGTGAATCGCCGGTGAGTCGTTGTCCTTGTCGGCGGCTTGGATTCCGCCCTGCGCCATCATCGTGTTCGCGTCGCCCAGACGGAGCTTGGTCGCAATTAGGACCCTGGCCCCGGCTTCGTCGGCCATGATTGCCGCAGCACATCCGGCGCCGCCGCCGCCGATAATTAGCACGTCGCAGTCGTGGTCGGGCTGGTCCAAGGAAAGACCGGGGACTGAAGACTGGGGACCGGAGAGCTCCGGCAGGGTAGAGTCGGCTTCGAGCATGTCGGCGAGTTCGCGGGGAGTGCGGTCACCGGTATTGGGCCCGACCCGCAGGGTCGCGAAGGTCTCGGCCCGGTAGTCAGGATGGAAGCCTTTGAGCAGCTCTTCCTTGGCCTCGGCCGAGGCGCGCGGGAAGGTTTCGGACATCCGGCGCTCGCGCGAGGCGATAACCTGGTTGAGGGAGTCCTGCATGTTTGACGGGTAGCTCATGTTTCCTCTGACCGGACGAGTTCAGAATTCAGAAACCAGAAATCAGAAGTCAGAACTGCCAGGATCTCGGCCCGGCGTTCTGCGATCTGCATTCTGCATTCTGACTTCTGAATTGTTCGTGTCTCCATGCTACTCTCCCTTTTCGATGTCGCGCTCGGCATAGCGTTTCTTCAGTTCGTCCTTGGACTGCTTCTTGAGCTTGGCCAGGTCGTCTTTGAACTTGCCGGCTCTGACTTCCTCGCGCCGGCGGGCGAGGTGCTCTGACTTCTTGGCGAGATTGCGGCCGTAGATGCGACGCGAGAGCAGGGCCGCGTTGTGCTTCACCAGCTCGGCCGGGCAGCGGGAGACGCAGAGCCCGCACATGATGCAGTCAAAGGAGATGTCGGCGGCCGCGGCAAGGTCGCCGCGGACGATGGCCGAAACATAGCCGAGGACATCGATGTCCTGCGGGCAGGACTTGGTGCAGGTGTTGCAGCCATAGCAGCGGAGCATCTCAGGGTAGAGGTCGAGCACTTCCCTGGCCTCACCTTTGAGTTCGGACAGGCGATACGGCGAACGGTTGGCCGGGTAGTAGGGGATCATCGCGAGCTGCATGTCCGGTTCGACCCGGGTCTGGCAGGCGAGCGCGAACTTGAGATGGTAGTCGCCGGGCAAGCGATAGACCGTGGCGCACGCGCCGCAGAACCCGCCCCGGCAGCCGACGCCCCTCACCAGCTTGTACCCGGCGTATTCGTATGCCTGCAGGATGGTGAGCGAGTCGGGCACGCGGTGCCGCTCGCCCTGGATGTAGATGTCAACGAGGTGGTTTTCACCCATTTCCGACCTCCTCAAGGAAAGCGTCCAGATAATAGTCGTCGGTCGGCCCGAGCCGTTCCAGCAGGTGCTTCATCTGCTCGACCGTGCGGGTTTTCACGATGTAGTGTTTGATGCTTGTGTCGACCTGCGGGCAGGACATGACACAGGCGTAGCAGCGGTCGCAGTCGGTGCCGACCATGGTCTCAAGCGCGAGCGAGGTCCGCTGGGCGGTTTTCGCAAGCCGCGCCGGCTCCCGGGCGAGGAGCGAGCAGATGTCCACGCAGTTGCCGCAGCCGAGGCAGGCGCGGGTGCCGGTCAGCTCGGCTTCGGTCATAAGCGTGTGCGAAGGGCCGAACCCGGAGGAAAGCAGTCGGCACCGGGCGACCGGCGGCTCGGAGATATCGAGGATTCGCTCGAGGACTTCGAGCACGTCCGCAATCTCGGTCTGTTTGGTGTCAGGCACGGCGGGGAACAGGACCTATAGGGCCTATTGGACCTATCCTGTGCATGAAGCTAGGCGTGCGCTTTCTGCTTCTTGAACTCCGCGGTCAACATCGGCACGACCTGGAACAGGTCGCCGACGATACCGTAGTCGGCAACCTTGAAGATGTTCGCCTCGGCGTCTTTGTTGATGGCAACGATGGTCTTGGAGTTAATCATGCCCACGAGGTGCTGGATTGCGCCGGAGATACCGCAGGCGATGTAGAGTGAAGGCGCGACGACCTTGCCGGTCTGGCCAACCTGGAACTGGTGGTCCCGCCACCCGGCATCGACTGCAGCGCGCGACGCGCCGACCGCCGCATTGACCACCGCGGCAAGCTCTTCCAGCATCGCGTAGTTCTCCGGGCCCTTCATGCCGCGACCGCCGGAAACGATGATGTCGGCTTCGGTCAGCTCCACCGTTTTGATGACCGCCTTGACGATTTCGGCGACCTTGGTCCGCAGTTCGCCGGGAGCAGCGTCGCTCGCCACAATCTCGGCACCCTTGTCGTTCTCCGGTTGAGCGTCGTAGGCGCGAGGACGCATGGTGATGATAAGTGGGTCAGCGGAGTGAGCTTTGACGCGGGTAATCGCCTTGCCCGCATAGACCGGTCGCGTGAGGATGGGGTTGCCGGTATCGTCGAACTCGAGCGCCGTGCAGTCCGGGATGATGGCGGTCTCAAGCCGGGCAGCGAGAGTAGCTCCGAGGTCCTTGCCCATGACCGTTGACGAGAGCACGACGGTTTGCGGTTTCTGTTCGCGGCAGAGCTTCTCCAAAACTCCGGCGTATCCGTCCGGCGTGTAGAACGCAAGCGACGGGTCATCGACAGTGATGACCTTGTTCACCCCGAACTTCACGATCTCCTGGGCAAGGCCGGTGATGCCGGAACCGACTATCACGGCCGCCAGCTCGCCGCCGCGCTTCTCGGCGATCGCATAGCCGACACAGAGGTCTTCGAACGCGACCTTCTTCAGCTTGCCTTCACGCTGCTCGCAGAATACAAGTACCATCAGTTATCTCCAGTCGTGTTGCGGGCATCCGTCAATCGGGCCCGTCCTCGTTTGGCCAAGCGCGATTGTAGCAGGCAGAGGCGCCAAGTCAAATGAGGGGCAGAGCCGGGAAGCTGGAGCTGATGTCGCAATACCGCTTGACATGTCGATGGACTGGGCTAGAGTCAGAGCCGGTATGTTTACAGCACTTCTGGCAGGTTTCGCGCTGCTCGCCGGTGTGATACCGGTGAATGACGTGAACCCGACCGCACGGCGCGGAGCAGGGTACGGCAAGTTCACACCGGCGCCGAATGCGCCGACGAAGGAATGGTCAATAGCTCTCAGCTCGCCCTACTGTGTCGGCGTGGCACCGGTGCAGGACACACTGATGTGGGTATCGGCCGGCCAGAGTGACTTGATGATCTATGTCTACAACATCAAGAATCCGGCTCACCCGCTCGTCGACAGTTTCCCGCAGACCGACGGCCCTGCCGGCTGGGGGATCCGTGATATGGTGTGGAAGGCCTCGACGGACGAGGTGTTCGCCGGGTACGACAACCAGAAGTTCAACGTCTATGACGCCCAGACTCACGTGGTGAAGCGCCAGTACACAGTGTCCGGCTATAGCGGAGTCGTACGTGGATTCGCGTATAGCCCCTACCAGGATTCGTGCTGGACTTGTGACTTCGACTCTGCGCCGATGACCAAGTTCTCCATCGTCGGCGCCAACGGTCATCCGGTCAAGCCCGCGGCCGAGATGGCTTCCGCATACGGCCTGGCGTTCGACCGGTACCAGCACTGCTTCTGGGTGACCCAGGCCGGGGCGTCCGGTGCGAGCCCAACGCTGAAGCTGGACTATGCCTACAACGTGGTCGACAGCTTCACCGCCGATGGCTGGGCACAGGGCGGAGGCTGTGAGATGTGGCGGGACACGTTCCTGCTTCAGCTCAATCAGAGCGACCCGGACGAGGTGTTCTGCATGCGTTTCAGCCTGCCGGTCCTGTTCGACCACGACGTGGGAGTAGGCGCCATTGTGTCACCTGCCGCCAATGTCAATCCCGGCACTATCACGCCCATGGCGAGGGTGATGAACTTCGGCTCCAGTCCGGAGACAAACATACCAGTCACCTGCTGGATCGACTCGGCTGACGTACGCGTCTACTCTGTCAGCGAGACTCTTGCCGGCCCGCTCGGGCCCGGTCTGGAGGCGGACGTTGCTCTTGCTCCGGACTGGAATTCGGGCCCGGTCGGAGCTCAGTACAACGTGGTCATGTTCACGACCCTGGGAGCCGACGAGGACCCGCATAGCGACTCCTTGTCCGCCACGACCACGGTCAGGGGTGCGATATTCTCGGATACGATCCACGTACGCCCGGTAGGTTCGCACGTGCCGACGATCGACGGAGACATCGCGGTCAGTGAGTGGTCCGCATCAAACGTCTACGACGTGAGCGACATCATGGGCCGGGGCGGGTCGCCGCAGCCAGCCGGCTCATGCCTCGCCTACTTCCTTTATGATTCAGCCGCAGTCTACACCGCCATGGACTGTCCCTACCGGACGGTCCGCGTCGACCTTGACCAGGTCGGGTCGTTCGTGGACGAAGACAAGAATGGACGGTGGTCGACCGATTCGAGCGAAGGCGGGTACGCGATTGAGTACGCTCAAGCCGGTGATCAGGTCGTCTACCGCGCGGCACTGGACACCGTCGGAGGCCTTTGGGAGATGGGCGTGGTTCCGGGCGCGGCGAGCGCCAGCTCACTGGCAAACGGCCATCTCCAGTTTGAGGCCAGGCTCCCGATCGGCTCATACAAGTGGCAGCTCAACGTTCAGGACGGTGATACGGTCGGGCACTTCCAGTACACTGCTGTCGACGGCCTCGGGACATACATCGGCTGGTGGCCGCAATCAGTGACGGTTTCAGACTGGCCGAACCCGCGGTTCTACGGTGCGATGGTGTTTGACACGGCGGCAGTCGGTGTCAGAACCAGTGATCCGGTTCCCACGTTTGCGCTGCATCGAGCCAGCCCGAGCCTGGTCCTGGAGCAGGCCAGTATCAGGTACAGCGTCGGGGGACAGGCAAAGGTCAGGCTGGTCGTGCGCAATGCGGCCGGGTCACTGGTGAAGACACTGGTCAATGGCCGGGTCAGGCCGGGCGAACAGCTGGTCGTTTGGGACCGGACGGATGATACCGGCAGGCGCGTGGCCAGTGGGGCCTATTTCTACGGTCTTGATGTCGACGGCAAGTCGGTATCCAGCAAGGCGGTCGTACTGAGGTAGTTCGGGTCGCGGCCCCGGCGATGGCCTCGCGCCCCGGGGCGACTGCCTGCCTTGACTCGCGAGAACGGGCATATACACTGAGCCACCATATGCTGGTCTTCCTGCCATGACAATTGGGCAGCAGAAGTCCGCACCACGTAGGAGAGCAAGTTTGCCAAACCTAGGAGGTACCAAGTGAGAGCAGTCAGCGTTCTGCTGGGAGCCGTAGTATGCCTGAGCGTCGTCGCCAGTCCGTGCCTTGCCTTGAGCGACGCTGCGCCCCAGACGGCTGAGGCAGCAAGAGTCAGGATGTACTACGGTGCGTACGGCTCTGACGACTTTGTATGGGGAGCAGCTGACGCGTCGCCTTCGATTGATGGCTGGCAGTTACATAGTGAGATGCCGAGCGCCATGATGGACCACGTCGTCGCGACCGACGGAAACTACGTCTACGTAGCGGCCGGCTACACTGTCGGCCAGGTCTTCTATCGGCACGCTGTCGGCGACACGACATGGGAGACGATGACGCAGTGCCCAGTTGACCTCACTACCGGCGGCGCGGCGGTAATCGGTGACACGTTCTACTACTGCGGCGGTTTTGAGGACATGTCCACGGCGGCGGACACACTGCTGAAATACAGCATCTCCGGCAACAGCTGGACGGCAGCCCCGGGGCCGTACGCGGGCTCGGGCTACAACTGGTCACCTACCGTGGTTGCCTGCGGCGGCAAGCTCTACTACTGCAGCGGCTGCGCCGCAGCCGGTGCCGATAACCCGACGACTCAGGTTTGGTGCTACACGCCGGGAGCAGGCTGGTCCCAGGTTGCCAGCATGAACCAGGGCCGCGTCTTCGCACACGCGGGCAGCTACCACGACACCATCTGGATGGCAGGCGGCAACGCAAATGGCACAGCGCTGTCGAGCACGGAATTCTATGACCCGGTGGCCGACACCTGGGTCGTCGACAACATGGTTTTCCCGCAAATGCCGGAGGGGCGCTGGGGAGGCGCCAGCGGCGTGGTCGGCGACATGCTGTTCCTCGCTTCCGGCGTCAACCCGTCCGGAGCGCTCAGCGACACGACTTTCGAGCTCAGCTTCGTCTCCCGCACATGGTCGACCAAGACAGGGATGCTGTCGAGGGTCTACCGCACGGCCGGATGTGGCACCGCCGACGGCAAGGCGATAGTCTACGGCGGCTCGACCGGCGGCTTCAGTCCCACTGACACGGTTCAGTACATGAGTTACGTGCCTCCGGTGGCAACTGATGTCGGTTGTACGCGGATACTCGCGCCACCCGCCCAGATGGGACCTGATTCCTTGCAGCCGTCAGTTACCCTCAGGAACTTCGGCACTCAGCCCCAGTCAGACTTCAACGTCACGTGCTGGATCGACTCGGCCGGCGCCAGGGTCTACGAAGAGCAGACCAACTACAGTGATACTCTTCGACCCGGGGAGTCGGTCGACTACGACGCATTCCCAATCTGGACCAGCGGCCTTCGCGGAACATACTTGGTCATGTTCTTCACCGACCTCGCGAACGACTCCAATCGCACCAATGATACGATTTCGCGCCAGACTGTGGTCAATGCCGATGGCCTGACTTGGGATACCTTGAGCCCGGCTCCCTCACCGGGGCGTTACTGGTGTCCGGGGACCGGCGCCTATCGCGACACGCTTTGGTTCCTCGGTGGTAGAATGTCGGCGCAAACCTCGACACGGTCAATCGTCGCCTACGATATCGCTGCTGACGCCTGGATAAACAGCGGGCTGCCCACTTTGAACACGCCGCGGCGAGCAGGCGGTGGCGGTAGAATCGGCAACAAGATCTATGTCGCAGGCGGACGCGATTCAGCCAGCACAACGTTGAACACCTGCGAGGAGTTCGACCTCGACACGAAGACATCCACGGCCAAGGCGAACATGCCGGTCGAGGAGTGGGCGGTGGCGAGCGCGGTTGCAGGCGGCAGGCTCTATCTCGTTGGCAATGAGAGTAACTTCGGGACAACCTATGAGTACGACCCGGCAAGCAACAGCTGGGCAACGAAGGCAAACCTCTCGGTCGGACGCGGCTGGGCCTGCGCAGCCGGAGCGAGGGGGCTTCTGTACGTGATGGGCGGCTCGGACGTCAGTGGTACCACCCTTAGCGACTGCTGGTGCTTCAATCCCGGTACGAACCAGTGGACCGGCAAGGCAGCTATGCCTGGACCGCGCATATACTCGATGGCGCAAGCCTACAACGACAGCGTGATCTACGTCCTCGGCGGTTCATCCGACGGTTCGAACGCGGCCGACAATCTCGTCTATGTGTACGATATCGCCGCGAACAGCTGGTCGACCGAGTCCCCGAAGCCGACCCGCAGCGGGTGGGCTATGGTCAACGCCGTAGACGGTGCGATGTACGTCGCGTACGGTTCCGACTGCGTCACGCCAACCTATCTTACCAATCTCGACATTGCGTATCTCCCGCCGACAGGTATCGAGGTCATCGACCTCGCCAAGCCAGAAGCAGTCTGTCGCATCAGCCCGACGGTTGTGCGCGACCTTGCGCGCATCAACTTCTCGGTTGTCCAGAAATCGCGAGTTGAACTCGGAATCTACGACGTGGCGGGCAAGCTCGTCAGCAGTCTTGTCGACGGCATGGTTGAACCGGGTGCTCAGGCTGTGACCTGGAACCGGACGAACAGCGCCGGCCAGAGGGTCGCCAACGGTACCTATTTCTACCGTTTGACTGTCGACGGCAAGTCGGTGGGCGGCAAGGCGATCGTCCTGAAGTAAACAGCCGCAGTTTCAATGACAGAACCGGCCTTCGGGTCGGTTCTGTCATTTCAGGCTGAAGAGACATTGGATAGAAACGCCCGCCGGCAGGGCCGGCGGGCAACTCCAGCGACAGGACTCGAACCTGTGACCCTCCGGTTAACAGCCGGATGCTCTACCGGTTGAGCTACGCTGGAATCAGAGTCGGTGGTATGTTACCTGCCCGAGAGGCAAAGTCAATTCTAGCGCACGAGTGCGAACTTCGCCGCGTGTCTTCCGAACGTCGTTTGAAGCACGGCGACGTAGAGGCCGGCGGCAACCGGTTTGCCGGACTGGTTCTGACCGTCCCAGAAGGCCCCGATTTTCCTTAGCATGTCGGTGTCGCCCCCGTCGCCGTAGCGGCCCGGCCGCGGCATCAGATCGGGGTCCAAGACCAGAGTGTCAACAAGCGTGCCGGATATCGAGTAGATGCGGATGGTCACCTCGAAGGCGGGCCGGGTGAGGTTGATCGGGAAGTAGACTGCCGCCTGCGAGGCCGGGACATAGGGATTCGGGAAAATGGTGCCGATTTCGTCACTTGGTACATCGACAATGCCCTGCTCCGGCGGGAAGAGTTTGTAGGCGGAATCGACGCGCGGCACGCCGAATCCAAACGTGCAGCTCTTGACCGACCGCGAGGCGGTGGCGAACAGCACGGCCTTGATTGAGTCCGCGGACCACTGCGGGTGGGCCTCCTTCAGCAGCGCACAGGCGCCGGCAATCAGCGCGGTGGCACACGAGGTACCTGCGCTGCCCTCGAGCGTGCTTTCTGAGTCGGGGGAGACAACCGCTACCGTATCGGACAGCGCGACGAGGTCGGGCTTCGTCCTTCCGTCCGACGTCGGGCCGACGCCGGTTCCGCGCCACGGGAGCATGTTCTTTTCAACGCCCCCGGCAGTAATCACCCCATCCGCATCGCCCGGCGCCACGATGTAGGGTTCCGGCCATGGGTAGTACGTTGAGTCGCGGTTGCCCATCGCTGTGACAACCAGCAGTCCGCGTTTGGCGGCAATCGAGGCGGCAATGGAAATCGGCGCCGTCTTGCCGTCGAACTGAGACTTGCCGTACCAGTTGCGATACCCGAGTGATGTCGAGATGACGTCCGCGCCCATGCGGTCGGCCCATTCAAGCGCCTCGACGTAGGCGTCCTCTTCCATGTTGTACTCATAGAAACGGCCACTGCTGACCTTGTACAGCTCGGTCTTGGCAATAAGCAGGTCAACGCCGGGGGCGATGCCGATCACTCCGTTCTGCTGGTATCCGGCGACAATCGAGGCCATACGCGTGCCGTGATAGGGCTGCTCGCGCGAGAATCTGGCCGTGTCTGCCGTTTGCCAGACCGCGCTGTCGTCGCCGCGTTTGAACCAGAGGGCCAGTGTATCGACACCGGTCCTGGCAAGTACCGGTATCGCGTTGAAGCCCGTGCTTTCCATCAGGACCGGAGTGGACCAGGTGCTGCCGAAGTCACCCGACGCAGTCCGATAGAGGAAACCGCCGGTCTCATATACCAGGGTGACCCCCGGCAGCGTATCGGAGGTGAAGTCGAAGCCGCCGATCGAGAATACGCTGTCGGTCACGGTTCCGGACGGATTCCAGGTCAGTCCGTCGTCTTCCGACGCCACAGTCGCGAGGCCTGCGAAGGCGTCTCGAGACTGGTCCTCGTACACGAGCAGCCGCCGCGGGCCGTGCTCAACAAGCCGCGTGCGCTCCGCGCCCGCAGCGACCGGCTCATTCAGCTTGGTGAAGGCGATTCCGCCATCGATTGTCCGGAACTGGGCGATGCGGCCGCTTTTCAGGCCGGTTGCGATGATGTCCACAACTCCATCTGTCCTGGCCGCGATCTGGAGTCCGGAGAGCGGCTCGCCCGCCGAAAACGTTGTGGACTGCGTTGAGTCAGGCTGCGGAAGCGCGACCGACGCCTTCCACAGCACGATCAGGGACTCTGACTGCACACAGGCGAGGTACAGAGTGTCCTCCAGAATTGTGACTGCCGGGTAGCGGCCGGCGGCGATCTGCTGCGGGGCGCCCTGCCACTCCGCACCGATGAAGTACCCGAGGTACACGCTGGCAGCGGCCGGAGAAGGTGAGGCAGGTGTCAACTGGTTGTAGACCAGGTAGGTGACGTTCCCGCGTCCGGCCATCGCGATGTTCTCATACGTCGGCCCGCTCGGCGATGACACGACCAGCGGCAGGGGAGAGCCCCAGGTGGTGCCTGCGTCAGTCGAGGTGCTGGCGAATACTGCGCGGCGCGGTGCGGTGTAGCCGTAGGCGAAACTGTCGGCGCAGAATGTCATCAGCATGGTATCATGGGAACCGGATTCGGCCTGTACGGTGTGGAGCGCCAGGCCCCGTGCGAAACCCAGGAAGCGAACGCTGTTCACCGCGGATGGCTGCCAGGAGCCGCTCGACCGGGCCGCGTAGCAGTTGTCCGCCGAAATGAAGTCGTACTGTTTGTAGATTCGGGCCCGTGAGACTCCGCGGTTGGTCAGCTTGATGCCGGTGTCGAATATCGCCAGTTTGACGTTCGATCCGAAGTACCCGCGGAAGAAGAGGTCAGGGACACCCATCATCTGCGCCTGGTCATAGGACGGGCCGTAGAAACTGCGCGCGTACGCCGTGTCGGTCGTGCGGCTCTCGCTGCGGGCGGTGACCGGTGTGAGCGGAAAGAGATCAGCCTCAGTCGCGGCCCGGGACACGACCGGCTTCATGTCGTAGACGAACGGAAGGGAATAGACCTGCGTCACCAGGGGGGGGGGCAGGTCGAAGCTGGCGGCGTTCAGCCACTTGGAGACCGTTCGGAGCCGGCCGCCAAGGGCCTCTATCCTGCGGATGTAACGTTCGCGCACCGGGATGTCGTTGAAGTCGGGCCGGGCCCGGCTGCCGCCTGCCGTCGGCTCAATCGCGCGGCGGCTGATGGCGTTGATCGCCGCCTCACATTCGGCTTCGTTGTAGATGCCTTTGTCGGTGAAGAAAACCCAGACCTGGCGAGAGTCAATGGTCGGCGCGACCGTCTTCTCCGGCACACGAACGCAGGGGAAGCTGGTTGCGATGAGCAGACTGATGACTAGTTGCATGGTTGGTGACTCCCGAACGGACAGCGGAAGTCTCCGCGGCCAGGGTGGGTGCTGCCCGGAGGACATCGCCGTCTGTCGGTCGGGCGCAGGTCGATCCCCACCGGTTTCGCCGTCATCTCACACATTGCGGAGTCTTCCTGTTCTGGTTAGGGCAAGAGGAAAAGTACCCCGCGCCAGAGTTGAACTGGCAACCAACGGATTAAGAATCCGCTGCTCTACCAGATTGAGCTAGCGGGGCACACATCTTTGCATCAGGCGACGTCCATGGTCGCGGACATCACTTCGGCAGAATCGTCAACCGCGCCCGGCGCGACTCGAACGCGCAACCTACGGGTTCGAAGCCCGGCACTCTGTCCAGTTGAGCTACGGGCGCACGCGCTGGCTTGCGGTTTGGCCGAGGCCCAACCCCGGGTGCAGTGTAGCGGTTTCCAGCGCCAATGCAACCGCTGCCTGTGTCGGCCTGCTGCCTCCAGGGTGAGTGATGGGAATTGAACCCACAACATCCTGAGCCACAGTCAGGTACTCTAACCATTTGAGCTACACTCACCATTGTCTCGGAACGGCAGAGTATATCCGCGGGCCCGCCTTTGTCCAGACTGACGGGCCGGCGTGGCCGTTGTCTGATTCCTTTGACTTCGCCCGGGCCGCCGCTATATTTGCGGCTGTCGGCACTCGTTAGAGAGCACTCAAAGGAGCAACCCGCATGAAGACCAAAGAGATGAAACGGATTCTGGTCACCGGTTCGGTCGGCCAGATCGGTTCGGAACTGACCTTGGCCCTGCGCGAACGTTTTGGGGCCGAGAACGTCGTGGCCACCGGCCGCAAGACACCGCCCAGCGACGCGTTGAAGAACTCAGGCCCATTCTACTTCATCGACGTGGCGAAGCGGGAAACGCTCGAAGAGGTGGTGCGGAAGCACAACATCGACACCATCGTCCACATGGCGGCAATCCTCTCGGCGGTGGGTGAGCAGAACCCGATGCGGTGTTGGGACGTGAACATCAACGGCACGCTGGTGGTGCTCGAGTGCGCCCGCGAGCACGAGATGGCGCGCGTTATTATCCCGAGTTCGATTGCTGCGTTCGGGCCGGAAACGCCGCGTGACCGGACGCCCAACGATACCATCCTCAAGCCGCGAACGATGTACGGCGTCACCAAGGTCGCCGGCGAATTGCTTGGCGACTACTACTTCCGCAAGTACGGACTGGACGTGCGCGGTCTGCGCTACCCCGGCATCATCTCCTACGAGACTCTGCCCGGCGGCGGCACGACCGACTTCGCGGTTGCCATCTATTTCGAAGCGGTGAAGAACAAACGCTATACCTGCTTCGTACGTGAGGACACCCGGCTGCCGATGATGTACATGCCCGACTGCATCAAGGCGACCATCGACCTGGCCGAGGCAGACCTGGGCAAGCTGAAGCACCACAGCGACTTCAACGTCGGGGCGATGAGTTTCTCGGCCGGCGAACTCGCCGCCTCCATCAGAAAGCACATGCCGGAGTTCACCTGCAGCTACGAACCCGACTTCCGGCAGGCAATCGCCGATTCCTGGCCGATGTCGCTGGACGATTCCGCGGCCCGGGAGGAATGGGGCTGGAAGCCTGCCTACGACCTGGAGGCCATGACCAAAGACATGCTCGATGTGCTTGGCCGCCGTCACCGCGAGGGCAAGCTGTAGGCCAGCGCCGCTTGACTGAAAGCTCGAAACGCCTAGAATAGTAAGAGAGTGTTGTACCAGTATAAACGCGACTTGAGCCGCGTATTGGACGCCGACCGCATCTTCTACGGCGAAGGTAGAGGCGAAACCGGTGTCTGTCTGCACATACCCTTGACCAACCACGTTGCCGGCGGTGCCCAGACCGAAGACCATGCGCTGATGATCGCCCTGGCGAACAACCTGATTGAGTACCTGTTGTACAAGCGTGCGGTGAAAGGGCCGGAGAACTGGGACTATGACGGTGACAAGGCGGGGGAGATGTATGCCGTCTGCGGCGACAACCCAACCACGAGCGGCATTGTCATCGTCGATCGCAACTACGACGGCGGCATGAAGCTCCAGGTAGCGCTGGACAAGACCTTTGGTGCCAACGAGATATCGGTCCGCTGGAAGAATGGAATGGTCGGTGATGAGTCCCTACTGAAGGACTACCAGGACTATCTGAAGCAGGCACTGGCTTCCGGCGAGCTCGCGGCCGAACACAACAACTGAGCTCGATTCCCCGATTGTCCGAGCCGGAGTGGTCCGTGACTCCGGCTCGGAACGTCTTCTCCGGGGATTGTTCCCGCCCTCTCGTACGCTAGGACAGGCTCAGTGTTGACCTTCAAGGACATTGTTAAAGACCCGGAAGTTGTCGTCCTCGTTGCCGAAGCCGACCGCCAGCTTGCAGTGCTCGGCTACACCGAACACGGTCCCCGGCACGCGCGACTGGTTGCCAAGAACTCGCGGGCGGTTCTTGTCGCACTCGACGCTGACGAACGCACGGCTGAACTCGCCGCCATCGCGGGTTACCTCCACGATATCGGAAACGTGGTCAGTCGGGACAAGCACGAGCGCACCAGCGCGCTGCTGGCCCGCGACATTCTCGGCCGGCGTGGCTTGGACTACCGGGAAACCGCGCAGGTCATGGCCGCGATCGGGAACCACGACGAGCATGGCGGCAACCCGGTGTCGGACATATCGGCCGCGCTGATTCTGGCCGACAAGGCTGACGTCCACAAGAGCCGCGTGCGCAATCCGGAGTTCATCAAGTTCGACATCCACGACCGGGTCAACTTCGCAGTGAAGCGCTCCGCCCTGAGCGTTCGCGGCGAAGACCGCAGCATAACTTTCAACCTGACCGTTGACACGGGCGTCGCGCCGGTGATGGAGTACTTCGAGATCTTCCTCTCGCGGATGGTCATCTCACGCCGGGCCGCGGACTTCCTCAGGTGCCGTTTCGAACTCGTGATAAACGGCACGCGGCTGGTCTAGGGCCGGTTGAACTGAACGCGGATTGACAGACCCGGTCCCACCGGGTATCTTAAGGTCTGTAGCCAACGGAGGTGTATGGGTGCTGGTGTGCCTGGCGGACTTCAAATCCGTATGGTCTGCGATAAGTGGACCGGTAGGTTCGATTCCTACACGCCTCCGCCATTTTTGTCGGTGACGAAGCCTGCTCGGGTCCGGACGGGCTTCAGCGTTTGGACGCGAGTTGCCGGTCCCGAGTCAGCTCAGCGTCAGTGCGGCGGAGATAGAGCGGCTCGATGGTTGCCAGGTCGTCAGCCAGGCCCCCGGCGATGCGCTCGCCGGCTTCGAGGGCTACGACTCCGGGTGAAGGGGTTTCGATGCTGGCAGAATCGAGTCTGATTCCGGCCGCTGCCGACACCCTGATAACGATGTCTGTGCCGTTCCCGGCGACCGCGATGGTGCCTCGGTGTTGCAGCAGAGGTGCTGCTGCTGACATCAGCTCGTCCGGGTCCATCACTGCTGGCGGAATCGCCGGCCGGCCATCAAGGTAGAGGGCAGCATAGAGCTGCCCCTTGCGGGCATCTATTGCTGCCAGCACTCCGTCCAGGGTCGGCCGGGCGGTTCGAGCCAGTCCCCAGAGCGAGCCCAACCCCACCACGGGAATCCGATAGGCGACCGCAAGTCCCTTCGCGGTACTCGCACCCACGCGCAATGAGGTGAACATACCGGGGCCGATATCCACGCCGATACCGGCAAGGTCGCGGGCCGCAACGCCCGCTCCTTTCAACAGCCGGTCGAGCAACGGCATCAGAACCTCGTTGTGGCCGCATTCCGATCTCTCGACCGTCTCGGCCACTACCTTGCCGGATGCGACCAGCGCCAGCCCGGTTGCCACGCCGCTGGTTTCGATGCCCAGGATGAGGGTCTGGCTCAAGGTTTTTCTGCCTTCGGATGACGATTGAGATGGAGCAGTTCGACCAGACCCTCGCTGGCAAGATGCGGCTTCAGCAGGCCGGGGCGCCGGGAGTAGCGCCGGGCGATGCCGGCAGCGCCGCCGGTCGAGACGACCAGCAGCGAACGTCCGAGAACATGTTCGGTCCGGTCGATGATGCGGTCGACGCCACCGGCGAAGAGGTTGGCGACCCCGGCCTGAACCGCCGCGCCGGTGTCATGCTGTAGCGGACTCCGCATCCGGGCCAGCGCGAGCTTCGGAAGCACGGCGGTGCCCGCGGCCAGAGCATCCAGGCTCATCTGTATTCCAGGCAGGATTGCGCCGCCGGCAAAGATTCCTTCCCGCAAGATGACATTCACCGTGGTCGCGGTGCCGAAGTCCAGGACGATGATATCCCGGTCCGGGAAGCCGTGCCTTGCTCCTGCTGCGGTGCAGACGCGGTCGGCACCCAGTTCTTGGCGGCGGTAGCGAAACCGTAGTCCGGTTCGGGTGTGCGGGCCGACTACCAGCGGTTGCGACCCGGCGCGGGTGCGCAGGCAGGCGCGGACGGCGCGCGTGCCTGCGGGCACGACCGATGCCACCGCGACCGCGGAAGCACGGTCGGATTTCGGCAGCTTACCGCGGCGGACGACCGCCGCGGTCGGGACCACGCGGAACCGGACCAGCCGGGAGCCTTGGAACCAGGCAAATCGTGTGTTCGTGTTACCGATGACAACGGTGAGAATCATATCAGCCGGCGTACGTCTCCGGCGCCGAGGACGACCAGCCTGCCCGAGTCGGTGCGCAACACGATCCGCCCTTCGGCGTCGAGGTCGATCACCGTCCCGACGTGCCTGCGCAGCAGCGTCCGGACCTCGACCCGGCGGTGCAATGTTGCGGAGCGCCGTTTGATGTCGGCGAGAACCTGAGCGGAATCGCCGCTGCGGGTCTGCTCGATGCTCGCCGACATCTCGCGCAGGAAGTTCTCAAGCACGTAGAACTTGTTCCACTCCTTGCCGGTAGCCATCCGCATCGACACGGCATCAGGCAGGTCTTCAGGGAACGACGCCTGGTTCAGGTTCAGGCCGATGCCCACCGCAACCGCGCTGCCCCTGCCCTCGCACAAGATACCGGCCAGCTTCCTCTCCTCAAGGAGGACATCATTAGGCCAGCGTATCTGCGTCGGCAGTCCCACGGTTTCGTCGACCGCGCGGGAGAGCGCCAGCCCGGCCAGGTGCACGACAAAGGAGGGATGAGGGAAACCGGGACTGTCGGTGAACAAGAGCAGCGAAGCAGTCAGGCTGGCATCGTCTGAGAACCACTCTCGCCGGAACCGGCCCCGGCCCCGGGTCTGCCTCCCCCCGACGACGACTGCTGTTTGGTGCTTCCCGGCAAGGCCGAGTGCGTAGTCGTTGGTCGAGCCGACCTCATCCAGCAGATGGACGTTGCCGTACCGTGCCAGTCCTGCCAGCCGCTCACCACTGACCTCAGTTGTCACGTGCAGGCCCGGTGCGCGTCAGTTCGGCGAAACTCGGACGAGCTTCACCATGAGGTCCGGTGAACCGAGTGCGGCGAAGTAGACGCCGGGTGCTACCGGCCGGCCCGTGTCGTCGCGGCCATCCCAGGTCCAAGTGCCGTTGACGCCGCTCAAAGTGCGTCGGACGCGGCCCGTCATGTCGTAGACGGTCAGGGTCTGACTCGGCGTCCCGACGTCGCCCAAGGACACGATCCTCATCGGGCCGGCCGCGGGATTGGGCCGGGCTTCGATGCGTGCGCCCATGTCCGGCTTCGGCTCGCCTGATACTCCGTTCGAGGTCGTGTTCAGGAACAGGTGGTTACCGTGGGTCTGGTTCCAGTTCGTCACGGCCAGGTCAGGGGCCTCTGAGTAGCGGTAGTATAGGACGACGTTGCTCGCGCCCGCCGGCGGGGCGGCGGCGAAGCTCACCCAGCCGCCAAGCAGGTCGAAGCAGTAGCCGGCGACCGGCGCCCTGGCGCCATCGACGTAGACGCTGTCCAGTGCCTGCAACGGCCGACGGTGGGTATTGAAGAGCTTCCTCGCACCATCGCCGCTGTATGACTCGTTCACCGAGGAGAGATGGCCATTGGTGATATCACCCCAGACAACCGCCTCGCAGACGAGGTCGGTGCGGTTTGCCGGTATCCACGACCACGTCGGCGTGGTATCGAGC